>FZPS01000049.1_pt79 | contig 15463 bp, 13 predicted proteins | sample 1817821 | NCBI WGS metagenome assembly FZPS01 (sample SAMEA104158645, study PRJEB21678) | metagenome | place: Germany | collected 2015-04-21 | reverse complement strand
CGTAAGTATTGCTTGTCTTGTGTTTCTCTGTAAACCACCGTATAACCATAAATGGCCCAAGCTTGCCCTCTAGCCCACAAAGAACTATCTGCATAACCTTGATGAGTAACTCCTTTTATGAATTCATCTATCAAAGATATCATTTTGGGATTTCAATAAAAACAGTGGAGGTGTTGTCTATGTTTAATATGATTCCTTTTGGAAGAGGACGAAGGAATACCCTAGCAAACTGGGATGATTTTTTTAATACGGATTTTTTTAGCCCCATGACTTCTATGAATCAATTATTTCGAGCAGACGTAAAAGAAACAGACAGTGCCTACGAAATCCAAGTGGATGTTCCTGGTATGGATAAAAAGGATATCCAAATCCATTACATGAACAACCAACTCACCGTACATGGAGAACGTTCTGCCGATACAGAAGTAAAGGAAGAAAATTATATTCGACGGGAAAGAAGTTTTGGTGAATTTAGCCGTTCTTTCTATGTTGATAATGTGGATGAAGAAAAAATTAGTGCTTCTTTCGAAGATGGAGTCCTTACTATTACTCTTCCTAAATTAGAAAAAGAAATGCCAAAAGGACGACAAATTGATATTGATTAGTGAAACAAATAAGTAAAAGAAGTGCATACCATGATCGCATGCACTTCTTTTATTGCCTCTTTTATTGCCTTTTTTAATACCAACCGCGTAACTTCATGACTTCTGCTACTTTTTTCACTGAATGCATATAAGCAGCCTTACGAACTGTTACACCATAATCCTCTTTGATTTTCCATATATCATGAAAAGCATTTACCATAGCAATTTCTTCTTTTTGCTGAACTTCGTCTTCACTCCAGTAATAACCGTACAAATTTTGTACCCATTCAAAGTAGGAAACCGTTACTCCCCCTGCATTGGTAAGAATATCAGGTGTCACTGTAATCCCCTTTTTTTCTAATACCGTATCTGCTTCTGGTGTTAAAGGACCATTGGCTGCTTCACAAACTAATTTGGCTTGAATTTTTTGTGCCACTTCAGCTGTCACTGCATTTTCTAAAGCAGCGGGAATGAGTATGTCTACGGATAGACTCCAAAATTCTTCCATACTAATTTCTTGGGCTTTTGGATAGTCAACTAAATCCCCTTTTTCTTTCATATAGGCTTCTAAATCCTCATAATCAAGACCTTCTTTATTATAAAGAGCATAGGTACCTTTTTCTTTTGTCCATTCGGCAATGGCTACCACTTTGGCTCCTTGTTCTTGGCAATTTTTAACGGTAAAACTTCCTACATTTCCAAATCCTTGTACTGCTACTTTTGCTTTATCCATGGAAATACCTAGTTGTTGAGCTGCTTCTCTAGCTACAACTGCTACCCCAAAACCCGTTGCTTCTGTTCTTCCTTTGGAACCTCCCCATTGAACAGGTTTACCTGTAAAGACTCCAACTGCATGATGGCCTGTTAACTTATTGTATTCGTCTACCATCCAAGCCATGATTTGACCATTGGTATTTACATCGGGAGCTGGTATATCAATTTTTTCTCCTAAATATTTATAAAGTCCATCAACATAACCTCTTGATAATCGTTCTAATTCTCCTTGGGAAAGGGTTTTAGGATCTACGCAGATGCCTCCTTTTCCGCCTCCATAAGGAATGCCTGTAACACAGCACTTGAAAGTCATCCAGATGGATAAGGCTTTGACTTCATCAAGATTTACACCAGGATGAAAACGGATGCCTCCTTTAGCAGGGCCAATGGCATCGTTATGAACAGAACGATATCCTTTAAATACTTTTATGGTTCCATCATCCATCTTAACTGGAATTGAAATTTCAATCACTCGTAGTGGTTCTTTTAAGATTTCATATACAGATGGCTCAAGACCTAAAGCATCACAAGCAATTTTGACTTGTTTTTGAGCATTTTGTAGTGGATTTAAGTTTTCAACGGTCATCTTTTATACCCCCTATTATGTTTTCAAGTTTTATTTGACTTTTAAAATTATACCATAAAATCGTTTTTAAAGAAAGAAAAAAATGAAGTTTTTTAATTTCAAAATTTCTTTTTACATACTTTTCTTTCTAATTTTATTGACGACTTCTTGGTGTTCTGGAGTCCCTAAAATCTGTTTGGGATCTTGTTGTTTCTTTTGATTTTCCAGTATTCCTCGTTTATTTTTCACCGTTAAAATGCGATAGATTGATTGATCTAAACGTTCTTGGGGTATTTCTCCTTGTTGGACTGCTTCTAAAATACCTTGGTATCCTTCTTGCAGAGAGGAAGGCATAAGAAGGATGTCCGCTCCTGCTTTAAAGGCTTTTATGCAAGCCTCTTTGGTGGACCAATTTTGGGTAATGGCTCCCATCTCTAATGCGTCTGTAATCACAAGATTTTCATGTCCTAATTGTTGACGCAAGATGTCTTCTATAAGTACTTGGGAAAAGGTGGCAGGTATTGGTTCTTTTATGATATTGGGAAGTTGAAGATGAGCCATCATCACTCCATCTGCATTGGCTTGGATTCCTTTTTGAAAAGGAATCCATTCTCTTTGTTCTAATTGCTCCTTGGTATAGGGTACAATAACTTGTCCATGATGGCTATCTAAAGTAGTATCTCCATGTCCTGGGAAATGTTTAATGACGGAGCTTACTTGTTCTTCCTGCATTCCTTGAACCATGGCTGCTACCATCTCACCAACTAGGTCAGGATCAGGGCCAAAGGATCGTTCCCCAATAACTGTATTTTGTGGGTTAGTCCAAAGGTCTGCCACAGGAGCAAAATTCATGTTAAAGCCTAGTACCGAAAGTTCTTTGCCTAATAGTTTTCCTACCTCATAAGCTAACGTTGGATCTTGCGTTTTCCCAATAATGAAATTTCCTGGAAGAAAGGTTGCAGGAATTTTTCCACTACCATGAAGCCGACTTACCCTTCCACCTTCTTCATCAATACCTACAAAAAAAGGAATCGTACTTTGCTGCTGGAGATCCTGAATGAATTGTATCACCTGTTCTACTTCCTGGATATTTTCTTTAAACAAGATAATTCCACCTGGATGGTATTGGTCGATCTGTTCTTTTATGTGGTGGGTAAGGGCTTTTAAAGCCTGACCTTGTTCATTTTTACGAAAGGCAGGCATAAAGATTTGTCCTACTTTTTCTTCTACACTCATTTGATCTACCATCTTTTGAATGGGGTCTGTTTCTTCCATTGAATTGGTTTCCTGATCTGGTTCCATTTTTTGATCCGATTCCATAGTATTTTCTTTTGGTGGCTTTTCTACAGTTGGATTGGAAGGCGATTTTGAGCAAGCTGTCACTAATAAAATACACCCTATCCATGCCATCATTTGTATTTCCCTGAGGCCTTTCATTATCCTATCTCCTTCCTTTCCATCTCTTCTTCCTTTTAATGGCATTCGTTTAACCCTAAAAACCAAATCTCATTTTGTTAAATAGATACTAACATACCCTTCTATGCCCTTTCAAGCTTTTCAAAGGAACAACGCGAGTAAAGAGATGCACAATATAATCACAAAAAAGAGAATGAACAATTTCACTCTCTTTTTTATCCAATCATCGTATCTCCTAGGGAAGCTCCTGGGGCAACCATGGGAAATACTTTATCATCTTTTTCAATTTGGCAATCAATAATTACAGGTCTTTTCTCTGCTAAGGCTTTTGTCAGTACCGGTTCGACTTCTTCCAACGTACGAATTTGTAAACCTACGGCTCCAAAGGCTTCTGCTAATTTAACAAAATCGGTGCCACGATCAATATTGGTATGAGAATAACGCTGTCCATAAAACATATTTTGCCATTGACGAACCATTCCTAAGACTTGATTATTCATAATAATAACAATCAGAGGAAGATTATACGCTACTGCTGTAGCTAGCTCATTGCAGTTCATACGAAAGCTTCCATCTCCTGCAATATTAACAACTTGTTTATCTGGTTGGCCAATTTGGGCTCCGATACAGGCTCCAAAGCCATATCCCATGGTTCCTAATCCTCCAGAGGAAAGAAAGGTTCGGGGCTCTGTAAAGTTATAATACTGGGCAGCCCACATTTGGTGTTGTCCTACCTCTGTAGTTAAAATGGCTTTTCCTTCCGTTAGTTCATATAATTTTTCAATGACATAAGGAGCTGTTACTCGATCTTTCTCATAGGAAAGAGGATATTCTTTTTTCCACTGCTGAATTTGTTCCATCCATTCTGTATGTTTTTGTGGTGTTAGCCTTTGATTTAAAAGGGATAAGACTTCTCTTACATCACCAATGACAGAATGGTCTGTTTTTACATTTTTATTAACTTCTGCCGGGTCAATGTCAATATGAAGAATACGGGCATGAGGAGCAAATTCTTCTACTTTACTAATGACCCGATCACTAAATCGAGCCCCCACAGCTAGTAGCAGATCACATTCCATGATTCCTTTATTGGATGCCATGGTCCCATGCATCCCTACCATACCTGTATAATAGGAATGGGTAGCAGGAAATCCACCCTGTCCCATTAAACTACATGTAACAGGAGCTTGCACTGTTTCTGCAAAAGTTATCAATTCTTCGGAAGCTCCTGCATGAATAATACCTCCACCTGCATAAATAAATGGTTTTTTGGATTGTTCTATTAATGTTTTTGCTTTTTCAATGCTTTTTTCTGTAATGTATTCTGTGCAAGTCGAAATGACTTTAGGACTTTGCTTCTGGTATTTTGTCACCTGAGCTGTAATATCTTTGGGCACATCGATCAGTACAGGTCCTGGACGTCCTTCCTTCGCAATATGGAAAGCCTTACGAATAGTATCTGCTAAATCCTCAATATTTTTTATAATATAATTATGCTTCGTAATAGGCATGGTAATACCTGCAATATCCACTTCTTGAAAACTATCTTTACCTAATAGAGATAGGGCTACATTCCCTGTAATGGCTACCATGGGAATGGAATCCATGTAAGCTGTAGCAATTCCTGTCACTAAATTGGTGGCTCCAGGACCGGAAGTAGCAATGCAAACTCCTACTTTTCCTGTTGCTCTTGCGTATCCATCAGCGGCATGGGCAGCCCCTTGTTCATGAGACGTTAAAACATGCCGAATTTCATCTTGATGTTTGTATAGAGCATCATAAATATTTAAAACAGCTCCTCCTGGATATCCAAAAACGGTATCAACACCTTGCTCTTTTAAACATTCAACAATGATTTCTGCTCCTGTAAGATGCATGGATCAGTCATCTCCTTTCTGTTCTTAATCGGTCTTATTTAAAAACAGCTCCTGTGCTAGCTGATGTAACCAATTTTGCATAACGAGCCAAGTAACCTGTTTTTATTTTAGGCTCTTTGGGCTTCCAGTGCTGTTTTCGATTGTCTAATTCTTCCTTGGAAACATGTAATGTAATTGTACCTTGAATCATATCAATGGAAATTAAATCTCCATCCTGTACAAAAGCAATGGGCCCTCCTTCGGCGGCTTCTGGAGAAATATGTCCTATGGATGCTCCTCTTGTAGCTCCACTAAATCGTCCATCGGTAATAAGAGCCACGTCTTTGTCTAAGCCCATTCCGGCTAAGGCTGAAGTAGGCGATAACATTTCTCGCATTCCTGGCCCTCCTTTAGGTCCTTCATAACGAATCACCACTACGGATCCTTTTTGAATCTCTCCTCCTAGGATGGCTTGAATCACTTCTTCTTCTGAATCAAAAACTTGTGCTGGCCCTTGATGTTGTAGCATTTCTTCAGCTACTGCTGAACGCTTAACAACACAGCCGTCCGGTGCTAAATTGCCTTTTAATACTGCAATTCCGCCAGTTGTACTATAGGGATTTTCAATCGGACGAATGACATTGGGATTTCGATTCATGGCTCCCTGAATATTGTCTCCTACTGTTTTTCCCGTTATCGTTATTAAATCTAAATGAAGTAAATCTTTTTTAGCCAATTCTTTCATTACAGCCTGAACGCCTCCTGCCTGGTACAAATCTTCGATATGGTGGCTTCCTGCTGGACTTAATTTACAAAGATTGGGAGTTTTTTCACTAATGGTATTGGCGATATCTAAGTTTAATTCTACCCCTGCTTCATAGGCAATGGCTGGAAGATGAAGCATACTATTGGTGCTACAACCAAGAGCCATATCAACGGTTAAGGCATTATAAAAAGCTTCCTTTGTCATGATATCCCGTGGTTTCATGTTTTTTTTCAAAGCTTCCATAACAGCCATACCTGCTTTTTTTGCTAAACGGATTCGTTCCGCATAAACAGCTGGAATGGTTCCGTTACCAGGTAAACCCATGCCTAATACTTCGGTTAAACAGTTCATACTATTGGCGGTAAACATTCCGGAGCAAGAGCCACATCCTGGACAAGCATGTTCTTCATATTCGTATAGTTCTTCTTCTGTCATGGTACCAGCTGTAACTGCTCCAACTGCTTCAAATACGGTGGATAAGCTAATATCTTGGGAGCAACTTTTTTGTTTTTGAGGCATTTTCCCAGCTAGCATAGGACCTCCACTAACAATAACGGTAGGAATGTTTACTCGTGCTGCTGCCATGAGCATACCAGGAACAACTTTGTCACAGTTAGGTACCATAACTAAAGCATCGAAGCCATGGGCCATGGTCATGGCTTCGATTGAATCTGCAATAAGCTCTCGAGAAGCAAGAGAATAGTGCATCCCTACATGCCCCATGGCAATCCCATCGCAAACTGCAATGGCTGGAAATTCAATGGGGGTTCCTCCTCCCATTCGAACCCCTGCTTTTACTGCTTCTACGATGGTATCTAAATGAAGATGTCCTGGTACAATTTCATTTTGGGAATTGACAATTCCGATGAGGGGATTTTGAATTTCTTCATCGGTATAGCCTAATGCCTTTAGTAAAGAACGATGTGGGGACCGTTCGATGCCCTTTTTTACTCGATCACTTCTCATAAGCATTTCCTTTCTCTTTTTAATCTAATATCTATATGGATCATTTCTATTTTTATTCATAAATAGGAGTACCATGGTTTTGTGCATAATCATGAAATAACTGTCGTAGTGCTTTGGTAATGGGGCCGGATTTTCCGTCTCCAATGACCCGTCCATCTACTTCTGTTACTGCAATCACTTCGGCTGCAGTACCGGTTAGAAAGCATTCATCCGCATTATATACATTAAAGAGAGTAAATTCTTTTTCATATACTTCATAACCTGCTTTTTTTGCTAGTTCCATTACACTTAGCCGAGTAATTCCATCTAAAATACCAATATAAGTAGGCGGCGTATAAATGACACCTTCTTTTACGATAAAAATATTATCACCCGTACATTCTGCTACGACTCCATCATGATTTAGCATTAATGCTTCTGAAACGCCAGCACGGTTGGCTTCAATCTTGGCTAAAATATTGTTTAAATAGTTTAAAGATTTGACTTGCGGATCTACAATGGTGGCTTTGTTTCGACGTTGGCTAGCTGTTACAATGGGCATGCCTTTCTCATACATTTCTTCCGGATATAAGGAAATGGTAGAAGCGATACAAAAAACTGTCGCCTTTTTACAGTTATTCGGGTTTAACCCTAAATCTCCTACCCCTCTCGTAACAACAAGACGAATATAAGCGTCCTTAAGTTGATTTTTTCTACAGGTCTCTACCACCACTTCTGTTAATTCTTCTTTTGACAACGGAATGTCTAAAAAAATCGTCTTGGCTGCAGCAAAAATCCGGTCAATATGCTCTTTTAATCGAAATACCCGTCCATTATAAGCTCGGATTCCCTCAAATACACCGTCTCCATACAATACTCCATGGTCAAAAACTGATATTTTAGCCTCTGATTTTTTTACAAATTCTCCATCTAGATAAATCAATAATTCTGATGACATTTACCTTCGCCTCCGTTATATTTTATATCCATTTTTTTGATTTATAAGTTTTCTTGTACCAATTGACCCATTTCTGTAGTACCTACCTGTTTCATGCCTACACTCATAATATCTCCTGTTCGATATCCTTGTTCTAATACTTTTATAACTGCAGATTCAATGGCTCTTGCTTCTTCTTCTAGTTGAAAAGAATGACGCAGCATCATGGCACCTGATAAAATGGTTGCTAAAGGATTGGCTTTATCTTGCCCTGCAATATCCGGAGCAGAACCATGGATGGGCTCATACATTCCTAAGCTGTTTTTCCCTAAGCTGGCGGAAGGTAACATCCCAATAGAGCCTGTAATCATACTGGCTTCATCGGATAATATGTCGCCAAACATGTTGGTCGTTACAAGAACATCAAATTGTTTTGGGTTTCGAACTAATTGCATAGCTGCATTGTCTACATAAAGATGATTGAGTTCTACTTCTGGGTAGTCTTGTGCTACTTCTTCTACAACGGCTCTCCACAACCTGGATGATTCTAATATATTGGCTTTGTCAACACTGGTTACTCTCTTATTCCTTTTGAGCGCAATTTCAAAAGCCACACGTGCGATTCGTTCTACCTCTGGTTTACTGTAGGCTTCTGTATCATAGGCTTCTTCTCCATATTTTCCTTGTCGCCGCCCTCGTTCTCCAAAGTAGATTCCCCCTGTTAGCTCTCGAACAACCATTAAATCCAATCCACCTTCTACTAAGTCAGAGCGAAGGGTACAAGCTTCTTTTAAAGGTTCATACAAAAGAGCAGGGCGTAGATTGGCAAATAAACCCAATTCCCCTCGGAGTCCTAATAGGGCCTTTTCTGGTCTTTGGTCTCCTGGAAGGGTATCCCATTTGGGTCCACCAACAGCTCCTAATAATACGGCATCACTATTTTTACAAATCGTCAAGGTTTCTTGCGGAAGTGGTTCTCCTACTTGGTCAATGGCAATGCCTCCTGCTAAGGTTTCTGTAAAAGTAAAGGTATGACCAAATTTTTCTCCTATTTTCTTTAATACTAAAAGAGTTTGTTCAACAATATCAGGACCAATTCCATCTCCTGGAATGGTTGCAATATGAAACTTCATCTTCTTCTCCCCATTCTTATCATCATTTATGTTTCTTTTAGATTTTGATCTTATTTCTTCTTACCTCTTTTCAGTTTGCTTTTTCCCGAATATAGGAAATCAAACCATCAGCTTTAATAATTTCTTGCATAAATTCCGGAAAAGGTTCTGCCTGATAAGACTCACCTTTCGTAAGGTTATAAATGGTTCCTGTATCAAAATCTACTTCTACTTCATTTCCTACCTCAATCTTTTGAGCCGCTTCTTCACATTCTAAAATGGGAAGGCCGATATTGATAGCATTTCGGTAAAAAATTCGTGCAAAGGTAGAAGCAATGACACAAGAGACACCTGAAGCTTTAATGGCAATGGGAGCATGTTCCCTTGACGAACCGCAACCAAAATTTTTATTGGCTACAATCATATCTCCTACCTGTACTTTTTTGGTAAACTCTTTATCGATGTCTTCCATACAATGTTGAGCTAATTCGTTTGGATCAGAGGTATTTAAGTATCTAGCTGGGATGATCACATCCGTATCCACATTGTCTCCGTATTTAAAAACCTTTCCTTTTACTTTCATTCTCTCTTCCCCCTTTAAGCAATTTCTTCTGGACTGGTTATTCTTCCTGTTAGTGCTGATGCAGCAGCAACAGCAGGACTGGCTAAGTACACTTCTGATTCAGGATGACCCATTCGTCCTACAAAGTTACGGTTGGTGGTGGCTACTGCACGTTCTCCTTGGGCTAAGATTCCCATATGTCCCCCTAGACAAGGTCCACAAGTAGGGGTGCTGACAGCGGCTCCTGCTTCTACAAAAATCTCCAATAAACCTTCCCTCATAGCATCCAAATAAATTTTTTGGGTAGCTGGAAAAATAATAGTCCGAACTCCTTTGGCTACTTTTTTACCTTTTAGTAAACGGGCTGCCACTCGTAGGTCTTCTAAACGCCCATTGGTACAAGACCCGATTACCACTTGATCGATTTTAATATCCCCTACTTCATCAATGGTACGAGTATTGTCAGGTAAATGAGGAAAAGCCACTGTAGGTCGCAAGGTACTTAAATCAATTTCATAAACCGCTTCATATTCTGCATCTTCATCAGCTTGATAAATGGTATAGAGTTTTTGTGAATGATTTTTCACATATTCCAAGGTTTTTTCATCTACAGGAAAAATTCCATTTTTTCCTCCTGCTTCAATGGCCATATTAGCCATGGAGAATCGATCATCCATGGATAAATGGGTAATTCCATCCCCTGCAAATTCCATGGATTTATATAAAGCTCCATCAACACCAATCATACCGATGATATGAAGGATAATGTCTTTTCCACTTACCCAAGGAGCTGGTTTTCCTTTTAAGATAAATTTAAGGGCTGTAGGTACCTTAAACCAACATTTTCCTGTCGCCATACCAGCGGCCATATCAGTACTTCCAATACCTGTAGAAAAAGCTCCTAAAGCTCCATAGGTACAGGTATGAGAATCGGCTCCAATGACTACATCACCAGGAACGACTAAACCTTTTTCTGGAATTAAAGCGTGTTCAATCCCCATTTCTCCTACTTCAAAATAATTTTTAATTTCTTTGTCATGAGCAAATTCTCGAATGCATTTACATTGCTGGGCAGCTTTAATATCTTTGTTGGGTGTAAAATGATCAGGTACAATGGCTACTTTATTTTTATCAAAGACTTCTTTCATTCCAATCTTAGCAAATTCTGTGACAGCTACAGGTGTGGTAATATCGTTACCCAATACTAAATCCAAGTTGGCTTCAATTAATTGTCCTGCTTTTACTTCTTTAAGCCCAGCATGAGCAGCTAATATTTTCTGTGTCATTGTCATTCCCATTATAAGTCCCCCCTATAAATAAACTTGTATTTTTCTTTCAATGTTTTTTAATAATTTATATTCGATGGAATCCACAAGTGCCGTTAGACTGGCTTCGATAATGTCCGTTGAAACACCAACGGTGGTCCAAAAATCATGACCATCCGAAGATTCGATTAAAACACGAACTTTGGCTGCTGTGGCTGCTTTCGTATCTAAAACACGAACTTTATAATCCGTTAAATAGATTTCTTTCAATTCTGGATAAAAAACTTCCAAGGCTCTTCGAAGAGCTTTATCTAAAGCATTAACAGGTCCATCTCCCTCGGCTGCTGAAATTTCTTCTTGCCCATCTACATTGATTTTAATCATGGCTGAAGAACCAAATTCACTATTTTGTGCTGGATGTTCACCAATGGTTTTAAAATATTCAATTTCAAAAAAAGGTTTGTATTTTCCTAGCTGTTTTCTTACAATTAGTTCAAAGGTACTTTCTGCTCCTTCAAACTGGTATCCTTGGTGTTCTAATTCTTTGACTCGATCCATAATTTCTTGCACTACAGGATCTTCTTTGGTAACTGTAGGTGAAATCTTTTGAATTTTGGATAGAATGGTACTTCTTCCTGCCACTTCTGACATTAAAAGTCGCCGCTCATTTCCTACACTGTTAGGATGGACATGTTCAAAAGAATGAGACGCTTTATTAACTCCATCAATATGCATCCCTGCCTTATGGGTAAAGGCACTACGTCCTACATAGGGTTCTTTATCATCGAGATGAATATTGGCCACTTCTGCAATATAACGAGCTGTGGATGTAACTTTTGTCATTTGTTCTTCTGGAATACAGAATAAGCCTTGTTTTAATTGTAGGTTAGGAATAATAGTGCTTAAGTTGGCATTGCCGCATCGCTCTCCAAAACCGATATAAGTTCCCTGTACATGAATAGCTCCTGCTTCAACAGCCATAATAGAATTGGCCACTGCCATTCCTCCATCGTTATGGGCGTGAATTCCTATGGGAACTGAAAAAGTCTCTACTACTTTTTTCGTTATTTCATAGACTTCACTAGGAAAAGCTCCACCATTGGTTTCACAAAGAACTAAGCAGTCGGCTCCTCCATCGACAGCTGCCTGCAATGCTAAAAGGGCATATTCTGGGTTAGCTTTATATCCATCAAAAAAATGCTCTGCATCAAAAATGACTTCTTTTCCTTTTTCTTTAAAAAATGCAATGGTTTCTCGAATCATATCTAGATTTTCTTCCAAGGTAGCATGAATAATATTGGTAACATGAAAGTCCCAACTTTTTCCGAAAATGGCCACTGCTGAAGTCTCTGCTTGTAATAACGATTGAACATTTTTGTCTTCATGAACACTACTATCTCGCCTGCGAGTACTTCCAAAAGCCGTTAATTTGCTATGTTGAAGAGATGTATGTTTCATCTTTTCAAAAAATTCCAAATCTTTAGGATTAGATCCTGGATTTCCTGCCTCAATATAATCCACCCCTAAGCGATCTAAGGCCTCAACAATTTTTATCTTATCCTTGACAGAAAAGGAAATCCCTTCTGCTTGGGCTCCGTCTCGTAAGGTGGAGTCAAAAATAATAATTTTTTGGGTCATGACTCTCCCCCTTCGTCTGTTCCTGATTCATTTAGAATTTTATTGATGGCATTAATATAGGCTTTTACGCTGGCCTCGATAACATCTGTACTGAGTCCTCGTCCCGTATAAATATTCTCGCCTTTCTTTAGCTTTACGATAACTTCTCCTAAAGCATCCTTCCCTTCTGTAACGGATTGAAGAGAATAATCATCTAAGGTAAAAGTAATGCCAACTAATTTATCCAAAGCATTAAACGCAGCATCAATGGGGCCGTCTCCTGTAGCTACTTCTTCAATAATTTCTTCTTGTTTTCTCACTTGTACAGCAGCCGTTGAAGTAATGGTGTTCCCGCTATTAATGACAAAGCGTTCTAAGCGGTAGACTTGAGGGGTTCGAATACGTTTTTGATGAATCAGAGCTTCTACATCTCGATCGGTTACGACTTTTTTCTTATCGGCTAACTTTTTAAATTCTTCAAAAATACCATCTAGTTGTTCTTTGTCTAAGGAATATCCTAAATATTGGAGTCGATCTTCAAAGGCATGACGTCCGGAATGTTTTCCAAGAACCATTTTGTTTTGTGCAAGTCCAATGGATTCTGGTGTCATAATTTCATAGGTACTCTTATTGGCTAAGACACCATGCTGATGAATTCCTGATTCATGGGCAAAAGCATTGCTTCCTACAATGGCTTTATTGGGCTGAACCTGAACCCCAGTAATAGCACTAATTAAACGACTGGAAGGATAAAGCTGTTTGGTATCTACTCTACATTCCTTTTGGTAAATGTCTTTACGAGTATGAAGATTCATTACGATCTCTTCTAAAGCTGCATTTCCTGCCCGTTCTCCAATTCCATTAATGGTACACTCTACCTGGATAGCCCCTGCTTCTATGGCTGCTAAGGTATTGGCCACAGCTAAACCTAAATCATCATGACAGTGAACAGAAATTTGGGTCTTATCAATATTAGAAACATTTTCCCTGACTCCCCGAATCAATCTGGCATATTCAGAGGGTGTGGCATACCCTACTGTATCTGGAATATTAATGACGGTGGCTCCCGCATCAATCACTGCTTGCAGTACTTGGTATAAAAAGGTTGGATTGCTTCGTGAAGCATCTTCTGCTGAAAATTCCACATCGGAACAATACTTTTTTGCCCGTTTTACCATGGCTACGGCTTGCTCTAATACTTGTTCTTTTGTCATCTTCAGTTTATATTCCATATGAATATCAGAAGTAGCAATAAACGTATGAATTCTCGGTTGTTTTGCGTACCGTACTGCTTCCCAAGCCTGATCAATGTCTTTGGGAAGAGCCCGGGCCAAACTGGCCACGGTGCAATCTTTGATGATTTCAGCAATACGTTTTACAGAGGTAAAATCCCCAGGTGAGGCAATGGCAAATCCAGCTTCGATTACATCTACTTTTAATTTTTCTAACTGTTTGGCTACCTCTAGCTTTTCTTCTAAGTTCATACTACAACCTGGAGATTGTTCTCCGTCTCTTAATGTGGTATCAAAAATTTTAATTTCCCTTCCCATGAATGTCCTCCTATTCTTTAACCCAAGACATCATCTTTCGAAGCTCTTTTCCTACTTGCTCCATTGGATGTTCTTGCTCCATTTTTCTCCGTGCATTAAATCCTGGACGATTGGCTTGGTTTTCTAAGATCCAATTTTTTGCAAAGGTTCCATCTTGAATTTCTGTTAATACTTTCTTCATTTCTTTTTTGGTTTCTTCTGTAATAATTCGTTTTCCTACAGAGTAATCTCCATACTCAGCTGTATCACTAATGGAGTATCTCATAAAGTTAAGACCACCTTGGTTTACCAAATCAATGATCAGTTTCATTTCATGAAGACATTCAAAATAAGCACTTTCTGGTTGATAACCTGCTTCTACTAAAGTTTCAAAACCAGCTTTCATTAATTCGGATACTCCTCCACAAAGAACAGCTTGTTCTCCAAAAAGGTCTGTTTCTGTTTCTTCTTTAAAGGTTGTTTCTAAAATTCCTGCTCGCGCTCCTCCGATTCCTGCTGCATAAGCTAACGCTAAGTCTTTAGCGTTTCCTGTAGCATCTTGATAAACAGCAATTAAACAAGGAACTCCTTTTCCTTCTTGGTATTGGCTTCGTACAGTATGCCCTGGTCCTTTAGGAGCGATCATGAATACATTTACATCTGCTGGTGGTACAATCTGACCATAGTGGATATTAAAACCATGGGCAAAAACCAATGATTTGCCAGCTTTTAAATATGGTTCAATGCTTTCTTTATATAATTTAGGTTGTTTTTCATCGTTGACTAAAATCATAATAATGTCTGCTTCTTTGGCCGCATCAGCCGCAACGGCTACCTTAAGTCCTGCTTCTTTCGCTAAAGCCCAAGATTTACTTCCTTGGTATAAACCAACAATCACATCTACTCCTGATTCATGAAGATTTAGAGCATGTGCATGCCCTTGGCTTCCATATCCAATAACTGCTACCGTTTTCCCCTCTAATAATGCTAAGTTACAATCTTTTTCATAATATAATGTTGCCATCTTTACTCCTCCTCATATTTTTTTCTTTGTTTGATTTCTTTATCTCCACGCTCTAAGGCAGTGAGACCAGTTCTAACGATTTCTCGTATTCCATAAGGTTCAACAAGCCCAATGAAAGCGGCTATCTTTTCTTCATCCCCTGTCATTTCTACTACAAGGGATTCACTGGCTACGTCAATGATTTTAGCTCTAAAAATTTCGGCTATTCCTGTAATGGCTAAACGTTGTTCTGGTGTTACATTGACTTTAATGAGAGCCAGCTCTCGATAAATGGAATGTTCTGGTTTTAACTCCATTACTTTAATCATATCAATTAATTTATTGAGTTGCTTTTTTATCTGTTCTAGAATGTATTCGTCTCCTCGAACTACGATGGTCATCCGTGAAATGTTTGGATCTTCTGTTTCTCCTACGGAAAGACTGTCAATATTGTATCCCCTACGGCTGAATAAACCAGCCACTCGACTCAGTACCCCTGAATGATTTTCTACTAATACGGATAGTACATAAC
>FZPS01000018.1_pt705 | contig 15470 bp, 14 predicted proteins | sample 1817821 | NCBI WGS metagenome assembly FZPS01 (sample SAMEA104158645, study PRJEB21678) | metagenome | place: Germany | collected 2015-04-21 | reverse complement strand
CTGCGTATCAGGCACGGCTTTTGCCAATTCTTCGCTCTCGGCTGCGGTTTTTATCAGTCCCAGTTCGTCCCTCAGCCACTGAACAGCTGCTCCGGCAACAAAAATGCTGCCTTCCAGAGCATATTCAACTTTACCGGCAACTCCCCATGCTATGGTAGTCAGCAGGTTATTGGAAGACAAAACCGCCTTGCCGCCTGTATTCATCAATAGGAAGCACCCGGTGCCGTAAGTGTTTTTGGCTGTACCTGTGTCAAAACAAGCCTGTCCGAACAATGCAGACTGCTGATCTCCTGCTGCCCCGGTAATCGGGATCTCCCTCCCGAGCAGGCTGATATACGTGCTGCCCAAATAACCGCTGGAGGGCTTTACTTCCGGCAACATAGGAAGCGGAATGTCAAGGATACCCAGCAGCTCTTCATCCCAGTCAAGTTCATGTATGTTGTAGAGCATGGTTCGGGAAGCATTGCTGTAATCAGTTACATGCCTGGTTCCTCCGGTCAGGTTCCAGATCAGCCAACTGTCCATGGTACCGGCCAGTATTTCTCCCCTTCGGGCTCTTTCCCTCAGGCCTGGATTCTGATCCAAAATCCATTTGATTTTAGTTCCGGAGAAGTAGGCATCAATTACCAGGCCGGTTTTGCTCCGAATCATCTCTTCAAGACCTTCTGCCTTTAGTTGCTCACAAATTCCTGCAGTTCTTCTGCATTGCCACACTATGGCATTTCCTATGGGCTTGCCGGTATTGCGATCCCAAAGGACTACGGTTTCCCTTTGATTGGTAATTCCGATAGCGGCAATATCATCAGCACCTGCATTATTCTCCTTTAATGCCTTGGAAATAACATCCAGCTGGCTTTGCAGGATTTCCTCAGGATCGTGCTCAACCCAGCCCGGCCGGGGATAAATCTGCCTGAATTCCTTAGACGAAGAACCTATCATCCTGCCATTCCCGTCAAAGAGTATGGCTCTGCAGCTGGTAGTTCCCTGATCCAAAGCCAGAATCATTTTTCCCATATATACTCCCCCTTTTCCCAAAGTTAACAGATATATTCAAGGGATTACCTGAATAAGCTGTTCAGCAGCTCTGTCCAGCTCGCCCAGATCCCATAGGAGACGGCTTGCACTATACTTGTCACGGATATCCTTGGTAGCAATAAAGGTCTGCCTTACCAACTCGGCAGAAAAGCCCAATTCTTTCGCACTTACAGGGGCTCCGATCGATTTCAGCAGCCCGGTTGCGTCAGACCGCGTTGGCAGCTCTTCGTTGATGATTTCCATTATGTCATTCCAATGCTGCAGTATACGTTCCAGGCGGAGAGCATGCTTATCCTTGTCATACTTTCCTTCTCTCTGCTCCAATTTAGTCAAATCGGAAGCACTGGAACCCAAAAACTGATGAAGAAAATGCTGGTGTTTTTTCAGATCAAATTGATTGACATACTCAAGTGCTTTTTCTCTGTCGGGCTGAACTGCCTTAAGATATTCATAGATTTTCAGTGTCAGAATTGTTCCTATGCCAACCTGTATACCATGTAGATCCTGGTTGGTTTTGAACTCCAGGGCCCTCATATCCCAGATATGGGAGAAATAGTGTTCTATGCCGGATGCGGGTCTTGAAACACCTGCAAAGCTCATGGCTATGCCTGACATAATCAAGCCTTCCATGACACTTGCAACTGCTGAGGAATCCCGTTTTATAAGATTCTCTGCACTCTGTATGCATTTCTTCAGTGAACGGCGAACCAGAGAAGCGATATTCCCGCAATAGTACTCATCATTAATGAGGTGAGAGATTCTCCATTCGCAGATACTAACATACTTTGCAAGCATATCACCAAGGCCTGCCTGCAGCATGTTCATCGGCGCCTGACAGATCACATCCAAATCCCCAATGATTACCGTCGGACATGCACTGGGCAGAGTTACCTTGATACCCGCAGATATCATGGAGGAATTGCCGGAAGCATAGCCATCCATAGAGGGAGCGGTCGCTACTGTCATATATTTCCGGCCGGTGCATTGCGCTGCAATTTTTGCAATATCATTAAGAGTGCCTGATCCGATTCCGATAATCCAGTCACATTCCCTGTCAAAGTTCATTACTGCCTGACCAAGTGCAAACTCATCCGGCTCCAGATGCTGCTGGGGATATATGTAACAGGAGTATGGAATCTTATTCTCCTCCAGGATGGAAACGACCCTCTGGCCGGCAGCGCGGTAGGTATTGCCGTCTGCCAGCAAAAAGGGCTTGGCTGCACCATGGGCAGCCAGCTGTTGTGGGATCTGTTCAAGAGCTCCATGACATATTATAACATTCTCAACCTCTGTATGATGATGCTTACCGCAATTACATGAAAAACCGCCATGGCTGAGCAGTTGGGATAACTCCATTTCTGAAAAACCGCTAGATACTGTCAAGTATATTACCTCCTGTTATCGTATTATTTCGTCCCTGCGGAATGCCGCCCAAACGTTTTCGTACCAATTATCCACTGACGGAATGGGTCGTACAGGCCTCCATTCAATCGAACAAGAGCCGTTTTGATATAATACTTCCTGCACCTGACGGGACAGCCTGCCCGTATCCAATGAATAGCGAAAATTTTCCTCCAGCCCTTCCGCAGGAAGCTGACCCCTGGGATCGTAAACCAGGTAGGAGCCTCTGCTCTTCCCGCCCTGGCGGATATAGTCTGCAATGGCCGAAAAGTATGCAAGCTGGGTTATAAGCAGGTCCAGATTCTGAAAGGCATGGGGGAGCTCGTATACTGAAGACAGCCGGATCTTGTCGGAGAAAGAGATAAGCTCTTCCTGCGCCTCCTTCAAAGCATCCTCTGCTCCCTCCAGAGAACGGATATGAGCCCCTGCCCAGGATGTACGGAGGCCGATCTCTTCTCTAATCTGCCTGACATTGCTTGTGCTGCCTGCCTTTTGAAGCAGTTTTTCTCCCAGGCTTATTTTTGCTGTCAGCTTTTCCCGGGTCTGTTCCGAGAAGCTGCCTGGATCCATCGGGCCGTCTGAATACCTTGCAGCAATATATTGAGCTGCCCGTGTACTGCCGACCTGACCTGAATTCAAGGCGCTTCCTCCCGGACGGTAGACACCGTGAGTGCCATTGACCTCACCTACAGGGAAGAAGTTACGGATGTTGCTTTCCCACCAGATGCCGCCGGCCAGACCTCCGTTGTTGTGCTGTGCACATACTGCAATTTCCAGATACTCCTTCTCCAAATCTATCCCATTCTGTTTATAAAGCTCAACTGCAGGCTGATTCATGTAATTGAGCCTTTCTATGGGGGTACCGAATAAAACATGGGACTGCTTCAGATAGTTATAGCTTTCCTCCCCAAGTATGCCAAAGTCCAGTGATTCTCCGGCAGGTACCACCGGATTCCTGGTGTAGTCCAGGAAGACCCTGCGGCCCTTTATCATCCTCTCCCGGTACACCAGGATATCAATGACAGAGGAACCGTAATCCGCTGCCTTTCTGGGATCAAAGGGCCATTGATAACCCTTCAGGAATACTGCATCCAGCATCCGGCCGGCATCAGGGAAAAAGTCAAGAAGAAATTCCCTTTCATCACTACCGTCCTCCTCTGTGGAAACATAACGAGGCAAAACTTGCTGATATGAACCGGACAGATTCCATCGGAACTTGACGGAGGCTATTCCATACTGGGATTCCGTCAGATTTTTGCCTCTTACTCCGGCTTCCAGCGCAATGCCGGATGCACCGGTCTGACTCTCGGGATAAACCGTAGCGCTGTAGAGGCCGGCAGGTCCGCCCACGCCGTAAATTACATTGGTGCAGTTGAAAGCCACGTATCTCTCATTGGGATCCTCCAGCTTATTGAGGTTAAGTGCCAGCAGTCCCCTTGACTGCTTTCCCTCCTTATCAGTAAGGATTGCAATAACCTGGTAACCGTCAAAAATGGGAATGTTTTTCCGTAAAACCTGTTCTTCCAGCCTTTCAATCATCAGTCTGGAGGTAAGAGGTCCTGCCGAGGTAGCTCTTTGCCTGGGATCATGGTCTGTCTTATATCCGACATACTCTCCATAACGATTGTGAGGAAAAGGAACCCCTATTTCTACCAGGCGGTAGAAGCATTGAGCGGACAGGGCGGCTTCAACCAGGGCAAGATCGCCGTCCACTGCCCCTCCGCTGTACAATGTCTGAGCCATTTCCATGACGGAATCTGCAGCAGTGCTGTCCAGACTGAGTTTATAATAGGTCTGCTTGTCCGATCCTGTGTTACGGGAAGTTCCCATTTTCCAGCCCTCGGTAATGATTGCGATATCCCTTTGTCCCAGGGAAAAAAGACGATCGGCTGCATTCAGCGCAGCTGCCCCGGAGCCTACTATTGCAGTGTTCAAAGACCAGACAGGAATACTAAGACCTGAAATGGTTATGCGATTCCCAGTCATCTTACAGCCTCCTTATGTGAAACCCGCCATCCACATCGATGGTCTGACCGGTGCTGTAAGCCAGACTGCCGGAGCACAGAACTGATACAGCATTTGCTACATCCTCAGGCTCACCCCAGCGTTTTTGCGGCAGCAGGCCGTCTGCTATCAGCCTGTCATATTTTTCTGCAACTGTCCGGGTCATGTCTGTCCTTATAATGCCCGGCCGGATTTCATACACCAGTATTCCCTCTTCCGATAATCTGTCTGCAAAAAGTTTTGTCATCATACCCAGACCGGCCTTGGATATGCAGTACTCTCCGCGGTTTACAGAGGCTGTATATTCCGACATTGAGGAAATTGTAATAATGACGGGCATGGGATTTCTGTTATGCCCGGCCTCCTTCCTTAACTGATCCACCATCTGGCGCGCTATGGCCTGCGTCAGGAAAAAAGTGCCTTTCAGGTTAATGTCCATTACAAAGTCAAAACTGTCCTCAGTCGTTTCCAGCAGATCCATCCTTTGTTTCGGTGCCACCCCGGCATTGTTAACCAGAACATCTATTCTTCCGTATCGATTCAGAATTGCGTTTAAAAATCTTTGCCTGTCCTTTGCATTACCCAGGCTGCCCTGAACATAAAGAACCCTGGCTCCTTCGTCAAGTATCGGCTTCATATTATTCATAGCCTTCTCCTCTGAAGATGTACCCAAAACAGCCAGCGCACAGCCTTCACGGGCCAGCTGCATGGATATGGCCAGTCCGATGCCCCGGGCTCCTCCGGTAACAACGGCAACCTTGTTTTCCACTTTCAATCATCCTTTCCCAGACAGAGAAGGGAATTCATCTTCTCTGTTTATATTACCGTTCTGTCCTTAACTGATTCGCGTATCACTAACTGAGTTTTCATAATCCGGACTTCAGGTTCCGGCGAGGCAGTTCCTTCAATGAGGGCAAGAAGCCGATCAGCAGCTGTCTGCCCCATTTGATATAGCGGCTGATCCACAGTAGTCAGCGGCGGATCCAGAAATGGGCTGAACTGCAGGTTGTCAAATCCCATTATTGATATGTCCTCCGGAATGCGGTAACCAGCATCCTTTGCTGCCCGCATGGCTTCCAATGCCCTGAGATCGTTTGCAGCAAAGATGGCATCAACATCCGAAGAGGAGCGCAGAAAAGTGTATACGGCATTGTAACAGGAATCCTCATCAGTTACCTCCAGCACCAGCCCGGGATCCGGCGCAATACCGGCTTTCTTCAGTGCCTGTATGTATCCCCGGTATCTTTCCCGGTACAGGGGAAGCCTTCTGTCTCCGTTTACAATGGCAATCCTGCGGTGCCCGGTCTCGAGCAGGTAAGACACAGCCTGGCAGGCAGAAGCATTATTGTCAATCAGCACTGCATCCACTTCATCCTCCATCCTGCGAATAAGGAGCACCACAGGCAGCCCCGAATCCTTCAGTTCCCGGATATGGCTGTTTTCTCTGCCTGAGGCAGCCAGAATAATTCCATCCACCCATTGCTTACGAAGCTTTTGTATGGATTCCATTTCCCTGATCGGGTCTTCATCTGTATTGCAGATAATCAGGGTGTACCCGTGTTTCCTAGCTGTGTCCTCTACTCCGCGGGATACCAAAGGGAAAACCGGATTGCAGATATTTGGCATGATCAGACCCATGGATTTTGTTTTTCCTTCTTTTAACCCCTTAGCCAGTTCATTGGGCTGGTAATTGAGTTCCCTGACAGCTGCCAGCACTTTTTCTCTTGTATGAGGATCCACCGGAATCCTTCCGCTTAAGGTACGGGACACGGTACTGGTGGAGACACCTGCTTTTCTTGCAACATCTTTTATGGTTACCATAACTTCAGCTTATACCCTACACATGCTCAGCAATATATCTGCTGACCAGTTTCGGTTTACCTTTTCTGCATTCATTATAAAGCGGCAAATAGACTTCGCCGTCCTTTATGACACATCCTGTTTTTCCGCCGTATCTCATGATTTCCGAACATTTTCCACAGGCTATGCAGCATTTGGAGGGAAGCATTCCGCCTCTTTTTATTATATCATTGGCAAAATCCGGATAAGCAAAAGCCTGACGTCCGAATCCCGCGATTTTAAACCAGCCTTCCCCAATAGCACCTGCCGCTGCCGGTCCGCCAAACTCACGAAGCCAGCTGAAACCGGTGCCCACAACCACTGCTTCAGGAGCAGCTTCCTGCAGCTCTTTTCCCGTTCTTAAAATCCGCTCCACACCAACCAGCTGATGTTCCGGCGGAGTGTAAAACCCAGTGTCATAGGGACGGTTTACATGGGGGTTGTAATATGGGTTGCCACAGGTAACATTTACCAGCTTCACGCCTTTTTCCCACAGTATCTTCATAAGCTTTTTGGGTTCGGTTAAGTCCAGGATACGGTGATCCTCCTTACAGACACCCCAGCCATACGGATATGGTATTGCATCATAAGCATTCAGCCTGACTGCGATATCCAGGGAATTGCCAAGCCTATCCCTGATCTTATCTACTATATTGGTTAAAAAACGGGTACGGTTTTCAAAGGAACCGCCGTACTTTCCTTCCCGGGTGAAAGCAGATAAAAGCTCGGAATTAAGATATCTGTGACAGGCCTTGATGTCTACCGCATCGAAACCTGCCTCCCGGGCCAGTACTGCAGCCTTTACAAATTCGTCTTCCAACTTTTCCAGCTCTGAATCTGTAATAATGCGATACTCAGTTCCTTCCACATCCAGCCAGGGGTTACTTACCGCAACAATTGGCTCTGCTTTTCCGGCCGGCCTGCTGTATCTGCCGGAATGAGTCAGCTGGATAACCGTATAGGGCAGACCTGCTGCTATAGATGAGAATTCCTTTATTTTCTCCACAAGCCGCTTGAATCCATCCAAGTTGTCCCTGCTGATAAACAATTGTCTGGGATTAGCCCTGCCATCCTGAGTAACAGCAGTTGCTTCTGCCCAGAGCAATCCTGCCCCTCCCCGGGTAAAACGCTCATAGCGCCTGAAAACCAATTCGCTGGGGGACCCGTCCTCATTTGCGTCACAACCCTCCATAGGCTGAACGGCCATTCGGTTATGTATAACCTTGTCCCCAAGCTGCAAGGGCTTTAAAAGAATGCTCATATCTTCGCACAAGGGCAGACTAAGACCCATCTCTGTTACCTTGCTTTTTAATTCCTCCAGTGTTTTTATGGAAAAACGCTCATGCTTTGTCATTAAGGCTTACCTCCGTGCAATCGATTGCAGTAATATTTATCATATTCGCCATTAATCTAAGAATTCCTTTTAATTCAGACAAAAAAGCATTGCAGCCTGATATGCTCATTTTGAGCAACTCCATGGGCTGCAATGCTTACTGTTCCAACTTTCTTTTTATACGATAAAATCTGAGGTCTACAGACCCATTTCTTTCAGGTTTCTTCTGCTGATAGCCAGGCTTTCAAACGGATCACGCTGACAGATATCCTGTTCAACCGCAGCCCATTTCACGCCTGTTTCAGCGCAGGCTTTGATAATACCCTTCCAGTTGAGATTGCCTTCACCGACCTCGGTCATAATCTGTACCCGTCCATCTCTGACCTGAACAGCCATGTCCTTGAAATGTACAACATCCATGCGACCGCTGACCTTATAGATCCATTCAATGGGATCAGCTCCTCCATGCTGCACCCAATAGGTGTCCAGTTCGAACCCAAACACTTCCGGATCGCTTTCCTGCAATAGTATTTCCATACCGGTTATACCGTCGAACTTCTGATATTCAAAGCTGTGATTATGGTAGATAAACTGCAGTCCATTGTCATGCAGGATTCTGGCGTATTCGGATGCTTCCCTGGCGAAGGATACATAGCCCTCCTTGCTGGTTGAATACGGGCTCGGCATGGCACCAACACCAACATACTTGCAATTCCAGAGCTTGTGCTGTCGAATTACATCCTGTGTGTCTTCCTTAATCCGGTCAAAGCTGATATGGGTAGCACAGATGGTAATTCCCAATTCATCTGTCATATCCTTCATTTCCTGATGACCAATGGGGCCAATTCCTGATACCTGAACAGCATCATAGCCGGCTTCTTTAATCTTCTTCAGACTCTCTCTGATGCCGTCAGGTGTTTTACAAAAATCTCTGACCGTATACATCTGTGCTGCAATTTTGGGATAATTCATTTGAGCACCTCTTTCTAAATATTCAATAGGTACCTTCTGTATTCAGAATAATGTCTTCCGATGCCTTTTTAAAAGTGGAGGAGGCTATTTTTTCCTGCAGCTTCTCATAGAACAGATCCTCGTCCACAGGAATTTCCACCCAGGAATCGGTCCATGCGGAAAGATGCATGGCATTGGATATCTGCAATCCATTGATTCCTTCTGTGCCTGGGGCCAATAAGGGCGTTCCCTTCAGAATTCCCTGTACCCAGTTCTCAGTAATTCCCTTATGCTCTTTTGCCTCTCCGTAAACCGGGATTTCACATTTCCAACATTCCGGTTCTCCGAAACCACCCCTGTATTCGGCATTGAACTGACGTTCCGGAACCCTGAGCCTCCAAAAGGTAATCCTGCCGGATTCTATTACCAGCTTGCCCCTATCTGCAGAAATCTCAAATCGGTTGGTACCAGGGGATTCACCGGTGGAAGTAACAAACAGTCCGGTTGCTCCGTTTTCGTACTCCACATACCCGGTAACATCGTCTTCAACTTCAATGCTATGATATTTTCCAAAGGCGCAGAAAGCCCTGACCCGTTTGGGCAAGCCGCACATCCATTGCCAGAGGTCCAATTGATGAGGATCCTGATTCAGAAGCACACCGCCGCCTTCCCCTGCCCAGGTAGCCCTCCAGCCTCCGGAATCATAATAGCTCTGCGGACGATACCAATTGGTAATAATCCAAATAGTACGCTTTATTTCGCCCAATTCCCCCGATTGTACTAAATCCCTTACCTTCTGATAGATGGGATTGGTGCGCTGGTTGTACATAATACCAAAGACCTTGCCGCTTTTTTCTGCCGCCTCATTCATCTCTCTGACCTGCTTTGTATATACCCCGGCAGGCTTCTCTATCAGGGTATGGTATCCCTGTTCAAGTGCCTGGATGGCCATTGGTGGATGATGATAGTGGGGAGTAACTATCATTACTGCATCCATTTTTCCGGAAGCAAAGAAAGCGTCTGCATTGTCAAATAAGTGAATATCTTCCCCTAAATTTTCCTTAGCCCATTTAAGGCGCTGAGGATTGGTATCGCAGACTGCCGTCAGCTCTGCATTGGGTATCTCTCCTGCTTTAAGATAGGAAGCATGGACAGACCCCATATTGCCTATCCCTATAACACCTATTCTGACTTTTTCCAAGTTAAGCCCTCCTCACAGATATTGGTACAAGCGATGTGTTTTAAATGTAAGCGTTTACAATTCAGAATGATTAAAAAAAGAAGTCCTTATAATTATAGCATCAACAGCAGGTTTGTCAATCGGGATTAAACTGGCATCTGCGCCACTTTTGCCCCTAATACGGCCTGCCTGGACCGTTCCCGCAAGGCAACGGATATAATTTCCCTCTCATTAAAATAATAAACGGTATCTCCTATAATCTGTCTTTGTTCATGTCCTTTTCCGGTAATAAGGATGGTGTCGTTTTCCTTGCTGCTTAATATGGCATAGCGGATAGCCGTTTCCCGATCCAAAATCTCCACATGTTTTGTGCCTGGAATAAACCCTTTTTTGATTTGATTGATGATGTCCTCCGGATCCTCAGAACGGCAGTTGTCTGTGGTTAAAATGCACAAATCACTGTATTTGGAAGCAATTTGCCCCATTACGCTTCTTTTGGATTTATCCCGTTCGCCCACACATCCAAAAACCATCACAATTCGTCCCTTTGCAGTCTGACGGACCGTTTCAAGAATCTGCCGGAATCCATCCGGGGTATGGGCATAGTCAATTATTATATTTACATTTCCTTCAGCAGGTATCTGCTCAAATCTCCCGGGTATCTGTCTGACCCCTTCCAGTCCGTCCCGGATTTGGGTAAGTTCCAGCCCCATTGCTTCAGCACAAGCTGCTGCAGCCAGGCAGTTATAAATATTGTATTTTCCGGGCAGGCAGGTCTTTATCGGCATTTCACCCGTCGGAGTAACAAGCAAAAATTCGGTATAGTTTTTATGTATCCGGATATCATGGGCCTTAAAATGTGCTTCTCCTCCCAGTCCATAGGTGATGAGACGGGTCCCTCTGCCGGATGAAAGCTCTAAAGCCAGCCTTTTCCCATAAATATCATCTGTATTGATTACATTGAACTGCCCGGTCATATAGAAAAGCTTGCGCTTGGCCATGTAGTATTGTTCCATTGATTTGTGAAAATCCAAATGCTCATGAGTAAGGTTGGCAAAAACTGCCCCATCGAAGTCAATATCCCTGACCCTGTTTAGTTCAAGGGCATGGGATGAAACCTCCATGACACATGACTTAAGTCCGGAATTCAGCATTCCTCTTAACAGCTTCTGAAGTTCCAAAGATTCAGGTGTAGTATGGGTGGAAGGCTTCCATCGATGACTAAAATAAATGCCCAGAGAACCGATTTGTCCCACACTGCCATATTGCTGCTGCAAAATTGCATGGATCATCCAGGTTATTGAGGTCTTTCCATTGGTACCGGTAACGCCAATCATTGTTAAACCTTCTGACGGCTTACCGTAAAAATTTGCAGCCATCCTGCTTAAAGCCGCCCGGGTGTCCTTTACCCTGACAGCTGTCCTGCCCTGAGGAAGACTTCGTAATGCCGCAAGCTGACAGAATTCCTTGCTGACTGCTGCTGCGACTGCTCCCCTGGAGAATGCATCGGCTAAATATTTATGGCCGTCCGATTTCAGACCCTCGATAGCTACAAAAGCACTGCCGGCTGCCGCCCTTTCCGAATGATAACAGATATCAGATACTTCTGTATTTCTGTCACCCTTCCATTCAATGACGGGTAGTCCTTCCATTAGGTCTGCAAGCTTCATGCACAATGTTCTCCTTTGCTGACTGTGGGCATCAAAATGATGAACCCCTTGTTTTATACAAATTAGCATGTGCAAAGGAAGGAATTTGATGCATGACATCAAAAGCTCAAAGCAATTAATAATTTATTCAATTCAGCTATTATTATGATTTTGATCATGGAGCACCTGATCAATTACTATGACCAGGGCCAGTATAAAAACCGGATCTTCCTGCTCAGAAATATCCACACCGTATGTATCTGCCCAAGCAAACCATCTTTTGGAAATATGGGCAACCGGACTTCCATTCCTTAGAATGCTGAAATCCATGCCCCAGACATTACCTTCAGCCCGGTATTCCGCTCTTGCACTGTAGATTCGGAATTTGGGCCGAAAAAGACTGAATTCCCTTTTCACTGTTGCATAGAGCTGACCACTGTAGTAGATATTATATTCGGGCAGCAGCCTGAACAGTTTCTGCTCGATATAAGCCAGTTCCATGCCATTCATATCGTATAGCCTCAGCTTATCTCCCAGGGAAAACAATTTGCCCTTTACCATATAACGGTCATTGCCTGCCTCATCTTTTATCGTAAAGCTGTCACGCAAAGAAAAGATCTTCTGTCTTACTGCATACCTCATTACCCATGGCCTCCTTTTCCTGATTTTCACATTCTAAGAAAAAAACCTCGACCAGTGTCGAGGTTTTTAGCGGCTAAGTGCAGCCGTCTGGCACTCCCAAGGGGATTCGAACCCCTGTTGCCGCCGTGAGAGGGCGGAGTCTTAACCACTTGACCATGGGAGCAAAAAGCAGCCTCGCCATCAGGCGAGGCTTTGGCTGCGGAACTAGGATTCGAACCTAGACAATACGAGTCAGAGTCGTAGGTGCTACCGTTACACCATTCCGCAATATAAGATCTGCCCTGGCTGACAAAGTATATTATAAACCAGCCCTGCAGCAAATGTCAATATCTTTTTCCCGCGCCGGCCAAAGGGCAAAATAATATTCCCAAGATGCCGTCTTCCTAATATTTTAATACCCGCCCCTAGGCAGGTGGGATACCTGTTGCTGACTTCTAACTTCCCCCTGATAAGGGGCCTGTTATCTGCCTGCAAACGCGGATTCCCGTGTTCAAGCTGTGGGTTAAAACAATAGAAAAAACGCGCATCTCAGGAAATCTTCTAATATTATATTAATATAATCCTGTGTCCATTTCAAGGGTAAATACGAATATTCTTCGGAAGGACACCCTGTTTTTCGCAAAACAGGGCCAAGATCCGGCATACTTGTCAGAATTTGATAAAGTGAGGTTATATTGAAATTAGTGAGACTGTACCATGCTCCAAATGACTGCATACAGGACAAATATACAAGTGGATGCAGCAATTGTCACCGGTCAATGCAATAGTGTTATTAAGCACAAAGGTATCCTTTCCCACATAAGGACTGTATGGGCCTTTGTAATCCTCCAGCCTGCCTGACTGTACCATTACTGCCTGGCAGCGGCTGCATATAATTTGTCTTTCGTACAATCCGTTGCATACAGGACAGATTTCACCCATGATATTCAATGCCCTCCTGATTCTTAGATCAGTGTTTCAGCCGGTTGTGCCGCTCTTGCCGCTGTTGACCATTTCCCGCACCTGTCTCCCCATCTGGCCTGTATATTGCCACAGGAGGACAGCTCAACTATTTCGCATAAATTGGCACATCCGTTGCAGGAAAAGGACCTGGCTGTAAAATCCTCCTGCATGGAAAGAAAACCCCTGAATCTTGTTGTCCGCCCCTTTTTCATTTCCTTATGGGCTAAAATTGCTGCCCCCAGAGCACCCATTACATCATAGTGCTCCGGAACTACAACCGGCTGCTTAAGAGCATCCTCAAAGGATCTTCTGATTCCCTCGTTTGCCGCTACACCTCCCTGAAATACAATTTTCGGCAGAATCTCCTTTCCCTTGCCTACATTGCTCAGGTAGTTGCGGACAAGGGCTTGGCACAATCCTTTTATGATATCCTCCGTACTGCAGCCCATCTGTTGTTTGTGAATCATATCCGATTCAGCAAAGACGGCACAGCGGCCGGCAATACGGACAGGCGAACAGGATTTAAGGGCTATGGCTCCGAATTCCTGAATGGGTATGCCCAGTCTGGCAGCCTGCCTGTCCAGGAAAGAACCGGTACCGGCAGCACAAACGGTGTTCATGGCAAAATCCGATACCACCCCGTTTCTGAGCAGTATAATCTTGGAATCCTGTCCACCAATTTCCAGTATAGTTTGAGCATCGGGAATATATTGCAGTACTGCCATTCCATGGGCGGTAATTTCATTTTTAACCACATCAGCACCTACCATGGCAGCTGCCAGCTCCCGCCCGCTGCCTGTAGCCCCTGCTCCGGCTATACTGCATCCGGCCGGTATGGAATTCCTGAGCATTTCCAGGCCCTGACTGAGTATAGCAACAGGCTTTCCCTGGGTTCTTAAATAAATTTTCTCCAGCACATGGTACTTTTCATCCAGCAGAATAAGGTTTATGCTTACAGAACCTACATCCAATCCGATATATAAGTCAAGCTTGCTCATATTCCTTTCCTTTCTTCTGAGACAGCAAATCCACAAATGCTTCCAGTCTGGTCATATAGCCTGCTTCCCCCGTCAACTCATCCACCGTCAGCGTCATGACAGGAAAACCGCGTTCCCTGGATATGGCCGGCAGGATACTTTCTGCCACTATTTCAGGCATACAGCCAAAGGGCAGTATCTGAATGACACCGTCCAATCCCGTATCCGCATAGTGAACCGTACTGGCAATTGTTTCCCATGCATGTCCGCCGATACATAAATCAAGGTAGTTCCCGCACTTCTTCAGCTTTAGTTTTCTTTCTCTTTTAAATTTCAAATCAAAGGACAAATGGGTTTTTACCCAATCAGCTGCAGTTATCCCGCGGTGCACCTCAACCCCCAGACTGCCCAGCTTATTCTCTATATTCAAATTGACATAAGGCTCTATTAAAGTATATATTTCGCCTACCAGGCCTATGCGGAGCGGGCTTGCATCCCTCCTTTCAGGTATACTGTCCGCCTTTTCTTTAAACACGGCAATAAAATCCAGCATCTCTTTGCTGCCTCTGCATTTCAATACTTCCCTCTCAAACCGTGACTGCAGTTCATCGCTTTCTCCCCTTTTCAACTCTCTGGGTCTTTTTCTAAGCAGTATATCCGCCAGTTCATCAACTCTTTCCACTATTTTAGAGGCATTCAGAAATGCGCGGATAATCTTTGTCCATGGGCTGCTGCCTGATATCCTCTGTATCTGCTTAAGAAGGGGCCTTGGATCCCGGCCTGGAGCGTCAAGAATGACCACATCCATTTCATAACCCTGATCCCTAAGAATTTCCTGCTCAACGATGCCGTAATAGCCAAACCTGCATGGGCCGCAGCTGCCGGTTAAAACTATGGTATCCGCCCCTCTTTCCATGCTCTCAATATAATTGCCCAGATTTATCTTCATGGGCAGGCATGCCATTTCCGGGGAAATCCGGGTTCCTATTTCCAGGGTCCGCTTGCTGACAGGAGGCGGAACTACCACCGGTACTCCCAGATCATCAAACAGGGCCTTGACCGGAATATAAATGCGCCCCATGTGGGGAAATGTGATTGTCATACCTGCTCCTCCATTCCATCATGTCAATAAATGCCTCCAGCCTGGTATCAAAACCGGCCTGGCCGGTATGCTCATCCAGAGTGATGGTGGTGAGGGGGATTCCGAACTCCCTGTGATTTGCTCTAATCAGCAGTTCATCAATAAATGCATCGATCCCGCACCCAAAGCTGGTCAGAAGAATAAGTCCGCTGATTTCCCGGCTTTCCATCATGGATAATCCGGCTCCCAGCAAGCGCTTGCCATAGCTCCAGAACAATTTTTTTGGATACCTGCTGCATGCCCCATCTACTTTTTCCTGAGTGGAGTTTTCCGGAAACCGTATTTTATACCCCCTGGCAGCCAGCTTGTTACAGATATTCATGTTGATATATCTGTCGTATAGGAGATAGGGATGACCAATGAGGCCAATAGTACC
>FZPS01000047.1_pt72 | contig 15471 bp, 9 predicted proteins | sample 1817821 | NCBI WGS metagenome assembly FZPS01 (sample SAMEA104158645, study PRJEB21678) | metagenome | place: Germany | collected 2015-04-21 | reverse complement strand
AACAAGTCAAACAATTGATGTAAGAGGTACTGTAAAAGACACTAACGGAGAGCCCATTATTGGGGCCAATATTCTTTTACAGGGAACCTCAATAGGCACGATAACCGATTTCGAAGGGAACTTTTCGCTGGTAGCCCCTCCCAATGGAGTATTGGAAATCAGGTACGTTGGTTATAAAACACAGATTGTTCCCATTAACAACAGAACCCATATTCAGGTAATTCTTGAAGAAGATGTGGAATTGTTGGAAGAAGTGGTTGTTATTGGGTACGGAACAGTAAGAAAAAACGACGCTACAGGTTCTGTCACTGCCATAAAGCCCGAGGAATTAAATAAAGGCCTTACGGTAAACGCCCAAGACATGATTACAGGGAAAATAGCGGGTGTGGTAGTAACCCCTAATGACGGCACACCCGGCGGAGGCGCCACGATTCGTATCCGCGGAGGATCATCGTTAAATGCAAGCAATGACCCCTTAATTATTATTGATGGACTGGCATTGGACAATAATGGCATAAAAGGTGTTGCAAACTTTCTGAGCACTATTAATCCCAATGATATCGAAAGTTTTACGGTTTTAAAAGATGCTTCGGCGACCGCAATTTATGGTTCTCGTGCATCAAACGGCGTGATCCTCATTCAAACCAAAAAAGGAGTAGCAGGCATGAAACCGCGAATATCTTATAACGGAAATTTCAATATAAGTACGATTCGCGATTACATTGAAGTTATGGACGGTGACCAATATAGAGAATACGCCAATTTACTTTACGCTGGGGATATGGATATTTTAAGTAAACTCGGCGAAGAGAATACCGACTGGCAAAAAGAAATTTACAGAACCGGGTTCGGACAAGATCATAACATTAGTGTAACCGGAGGTTTAGAAAATCTTCCATACCGTGCCTCTCTAGGATATACCGGACAAGATGGTATCTTAAAAACTTCATCTTTTGATCGTGTTACCGGTTCCGTTAATTTAAATCCATCCTTTTTAGACGATTATTTAAAAGTCAATTTCAGTGCAAAAGGAATGTACACAAAAAACCGTTTTGCAGACACAGGAGCAGTGGGAAATGCGGTACGTTTTGACCCGACCCATCCTGTAACTTCTAATAAAGAACCCTATATTTCACAAACCGACGGTTATTGGCAATGGGTTACCTATAACGACGATGGTTCCTTCAAATCGATAAATAAAGATGCCCCACACAATCCGGTTGCCCTGCTGAAACTAAAAGACGATCGCTCCAAAGCATGGGATCTGATGGGGAATATCGATATCGATTACAAAATGCATTTTTTCCCAGATCTTCGAGCACATTTGACATTAGCAACCAATATTTCTCATGGACGTCAAAATACATGGATATCGCCAAAATCTTCAACCAATCATGTTGGCGGAGGATACGACGGATATGATGTTCAAGACAAATGGAACAGACAGTTAAGTGCTTATTTGCAATATACAAAAGGATTAAACAATCAAAACTTCGATGCAATGGCCGGTTACGAATGGCAACGCTACCATCGAGAAGGAAGTTACTACGGAGAATCGATCACCAAGCCCGATTATATTTATCAAACTGATGTAATAGAATGGGCAACACATAATCAACTGGTTTCATTCTTTGGACGCGTTAATTATTCGTTACTTGACCGATATCTATTTACAGGAACACTTCGTGCTGATGGGTCTTCTCGATTTGCATCAGGAAATAAATGGGGTGTTTTTCCTTCTTTTGCCTTTGCATGGCGAATGATCAATGAAGATTTTCTAATTCATAATGCTACCATCTCCGATATGAAATTGCGACTAGGCTACGGCATTACCGGACAACAAGACATTGGTTCCGATTTTCCGTATCTGCCGGTTTACACTCTTAGCAAGGACGGGGCTTATTATCCCTTTGGAGACGAATATTACCCAACAGCTCGCCCCGATGCTTATAATCCGGATCTGAAATGGGAACAAACAACTACCTATAATATTGGATATGATATCAGCCTTCTGAATAACAGATTCTCTGCTTCTCTGGACTATTATTATCGCATCACAAAAGATCTGATCAACGTAACTTCTATTCCTGCAGGGACCAATTTCAGAAACAAAGTCCTTCAGAATATAGGTTCGCTAAAAAATCAAGGGCTGGAACTCATGTTTAACGGAACAATAATTTCCAACCGTGATTTAACTTGGGATCTAAATTATAATCTTACTTACAATCGAAACCATATTTCGAAGCTAACCAGTGGTAGTCAAGAAGGTTATTATGTCCCTACCGGCGGAATTTTCCAAGGATCTATACAAGCACATGCCGTAGGATTCCCTGCAAACTCATTCTATGTTTATCAACAAGTATATGCCAACAACGGCAAACCGATTGAAGGATTATATGTAGACCGAAACGGGGATCATATCATCAACGAAAATGATCGGTACTTCTACCATAAGGCAGCGCCCGACTATACAATGGGGCTGTCAACCAAAGTAATTTATAAACAATTTGATTTCGGTATTTCTGCACGCGCCAATATTGGCAATTATGTGTATAATTCAGTAGCAGCAGAAAGAATGAATGTTGGACCCAATGGTGTTTGGTCACCACTTGGCTTTTTCGAAAACAAAGTCCTTTCTGCCTTTGAAACCAACTTTACCGGCATCAGCGGCATTACGTTCATGTCCGATTATTATGTACAGAAAGCCTCTTTCCTTCGTATCGATAATATTACGATAGGATATTCGTTCGACAAACTCGGATTTATATCCGGAGGTCGTCTCTCGGCAACAGTCCAAAATCCTCTCGTAATCACAGATTATAAAGGATTAGATCCGGAAATTTTCAGTGGGATCGATGGAAATATTTATCCTAAACCGGTTATGACAGTAATAGGACTGACTCTTAATTTCTAACATTAAAAAACAAGGCAATGAAAATAAATAAGAAAATCCATGTTTATCTGATGTCTATCGTTGCAGCAATTGGAATGACATCATGTATACAAGATCTCGATATAAAGCCCATAGATCCTTCCACCGTCCAAACTTTTGACGAACAAAAAGTTTTTGCCAAAGTATATGCATCATGGGCTTTAACCGGGCAAGTAGGTCCAGACGGAAATAATGATATTGATATTGATGATGAAGGACGGTTTTCGCTATACAGAACATTGTGGGTTAGCCAAGAATTACCCACCGATGAAGCGATATGCGCCTGGGGAGATATCGAAGTGGTAACTATGAATCGATCAAGCTTTACCTCAACCAATCCGGCTTTAAAAGGGTTATATGCCCGTCTATATTTCGTAGTTACTATTGCCAACCATTATTTGTCGGAAACCTCAAGTACACAGGAGGACTTAATTACCAAGCGTGCCGAAGTCCGATATCTTCGTGCGTTAGCTTACTATTACCTGATGGACATATTTGGCAACGTTCCTTTTACAACTATTGTCAGTGCAGAACCTCCCAAACAAATCAAACGTGCAGATTTGTTTAAATGGATCGAAGCCGAATTGAAAGAAATAGAACCGGATATGTACGAACCAAAAGCAGCCCCTTATTATCGGGTGGATAAAGCTGCTGTTTGGATGTTACTGGCGCGAATGTATCTGAATGCAGAAGTTTACACGGGAACAGCCCAGTGGAATGATGCAGCCACTTATGCAAAAAAAGTAATCGATTCACCTTACCAATTGGCATCCAAATACAAATATTTGTTTATGGCAGACAATGCAGGTAGTATAGACGGATCATCGATAAATGATGCCCAAAACGAAATTATCTATCCAATAGCTGCGGATGGAGTGAAAACCAAAAATTGGGGATCATCCATCTTTCTAATTGATGCAACCCGAACCGATGGCATGCCAACCTGGGGTACAACAGGTGGTTGGGGTGGAAACCGCGCACGTGCAACATTGGTAAAAAAATTCTTCCCCGACGGAAATGTTCCGGAATCAAATGACTTAACAAGTCAGGCAAAAGACGAGAGAGCATTACTTTATTCCACTGACAGAACCTTATACATAACAGACGTTACCAAATTTAAAGAAGGTATTTCGGTCCAGAAATTCTGGAATCTACGTGCTGATGGGAAACCAACTAGTGATATTGAATTTCCCGATACGGATGTTCCCTTCATGCGTGCTGCCGAGGCATATTTAACCTATGCTGAAGCTGTTGTGAGAGGAGCCTCTCCAATTGATGGTTATACCGCATTGCAAGCCATAAATGAAATAAGAGATAGAGCTAATGCAAAACAATTGATAACTATAGATAAAGACGTAATTTTAGACGAATGGGCAAGAGAATTTTACTTTGAAGGTCGTCGACGCACCGATTTGATTCGCTATGGCTATTTCACGGGCAGCAGTTACAATTGGGACTGGAAAGGTGGCGTTGCCAACGGTACCTCCTTACCTTCTCACCTGAACTTAATGCCTCTACCGGCAGATGACTTAAATGCAAATGATAATTTAAGACAAAATCCAGGCTACTAAAAATGGAAATTAAAAATAAAGAGAACGATGAAAAAAATAAATATTATACTGGTTGGTTTACTCTTTATGGTCGGATTTAATGCTTGCCAAGAAGACGAACTCGTAACCATAAATCCACTTGCTGAAACCGGCGAATTAACTTTTAAATTAAACCAACCCAAATACGCCGATTATATCTATGCGTTGGAAGAAGACAACAACGAGAAAAACATGGACACATTAACTTGTGATCAACCCGATTATGGCTTTACCGCTGCCGTAATGTATCATGTTCAGGCATCTTTCAGTGAAGATATGACAGACAACGTTGAACTCGCAACTCCTGTAAATGGAGAAAAAGTCCCTGTCAATATAAAAGATATGAATAAAGCTATATTGGCTTTATATAAAGGACAAATGCCTAATCCCCCTACTGTCATAAATGTGTATGTGAGATTAAAGGCGATAGTTAGTACAGCAACCCCAACTCCGTTGGATAGCATACCCATTGTAAAACCCGCCTATTCAAACGTCATCAAACTAAAGATACTTCCGTATTTTATGGAAGACCTGACCTCATACGATAAAGCAAAAAAACTCGTATTCTGGTATTTAATCGGCTTAGGAGACAAGAAGTGGACGAACGATCTTTCGGGATTAGGGGTTTCTATTGTTCCATTAAGCGTTGTGGAAGGGAATAAATATGATTCCGAAGGAAACGGTATTTTTACTTACACGGGATATTTCAATACGAACGATGAATTCAAAATAATCCGAGATCTGGGAAGTTGGGAAATACAATGGGGAAATAACGGAAGCGCAGGGATTAACAGCCCCGTAATGAAAAATCCCAGTCTGGAACCTTCCAACTTCAAGGTTCCGGAAAACGGTTATTATACCATTCTGCTGAACTCCATAAACAACACGCTGACAATAGAAAAAACATCCATAACTCCACCACTGTTCGACAACATGGGATTAGTCGGTGCAATCAATGATTGGGGGAATACACCTGACATTGAAATGCATCCTTTCCTAGTAGATGAAGACGAAAAACCGCTCAACAACCATGTTTGGTATACAGAATGCATATTTAGTTCTGACGGAGAAGTAAAATTCCGAGTTGACAACAAATGGGATAACAATTGGGGCGGAATTCATTTCCCCATAGGAATTGCGACCGACGACGGACCCAATATTCCCGCTAAAGGAGGTAAATATTTGATCATTTTCAACGATGTAGATGGATTCTATACCTTCATTCAAAAATAAATACGACAAGCGTTCTGACCTTCTCAGGTCAGAGCGCTTGAATCAATTTATCAAACAGTTCAAAAAATAAACAGAAATGAAAAATATATTCTTTTATATGTCAGTTGTTATAATGGTTAGCACTGTTTTTTGGGGATGTTCCGATCCTTATGACGATCAGTTTGTTGCAGAACCAACGATTTACGAACAAGAACCACTGCAGGATACAAATTTCAGTGCAACTATTCTGACCGATCCATTGATCGTCACGGGGGAAAACATTGAAAACACGTTCGACTTCATGCGTGTCACTCCTCCAACATTAATGGATAATAATGCAACGATAGTTTACAGCGTTTTATTATCGGATACAGAAGAATTTGACATATCCAAACCTCTTCCTGTAACATTAAGCGAATCAATACTCAAAACGACCTACGCCGAAATCAACGATATTCTAAAAACACTGAATCCTACATTAGACGAGCACACTGCTTATGCCAAACTTTTAGCATACATTGTGAAAAACGGGACAAAAGCACTTTATGCGACACCTGTAATGGCATTTACTGTAACGACTTACAACTTCCCCCCTGTTGCCGTAAACGATACGCTTATAGCCATCAAGAACGAACAACTGAAATACGATGTGACACTGAACGATACCGATTATGAAAATGATCCCATTACATTGGTTAGAGTAACACAGCCTACACACGGAAAAGCTGGGATTAGTGGGAATTCAATTATCTATACTCCTGAAAAAGATTATACGGGACCGGATGAATTTACCTATACTATCACCGACGGAAACAGCAATGCCACCGCAAGCGTGATAATAACCGTAACGGCTTTGAAACGCTTCACCGAAGTAGACGTGAAACCCTATTACATTATTGGCATGGCTGACGGAAAATGGAATAATTCCGTTGACGGTCTCGGTGTTTCAATTTATCCCTTAAATGTGGTTGAAGGATATAAATACAATGACGAAGGTGCAGGTGAATTTACCTTTACCGGTTATTTCTGGGCATCAAGAGGATTCAAGTTGATCCGTGATGTAGGAAGCTGGGAAGAACAATGGGGTGCAAAAGATGGTGTATATGTTCATAATGATGGGGGCTCCGGAGATATAAAAGTTCCTGCCGACGGCTATTATACCATCATATTGAACTCTATTAACCATACCCTTACCATCGAACCGTCAACAATAACTCCACCGAGCTATATGGAAAAAGGTATTGGTTTGATCGGTGGCTTCACCGAATGGACATCGGATGTTGAGATGTTACCAGCCGAAAGTTCCAATAATCATGTCTGGTATGTCACGTATACATTTGATGAGGATACCGAAGGAAAATTCCGTGAAATCGACAACTGGGATATCAACTGGGGATCAGAATTATTCCCCATAGGCATTGGTGTACAAAACGGTTCAAATATAGAAATCCAAGCAGGAACCTATGTCGTGCTATTTAACGATATCTCCGGCAACTACTATTTCATTCAAAAGTAAAATTTGTTGATCTCCACATGGCGATGCAGCTCAACGTTGCATCGCCATAATTTGTCTAAAAACTCTTTTTCAATGAAAAAAACAACATTATCTTTTTTTTTATTATTCGCGGTTATTGTTCTCCAAGCCCAACAGCTGAAGGTTGAGCCGGCTTTTTGGTGGAGTGGAATGCAGGAACCCGAATTGCAATTGATGGTTTACGGAAACAATATTGCCGATTACAAGGCTACGATTACTTCGCCACATGTTTATCTGAAAGAGGTCGTATCGCTCGAAAGCCCCAATTATTTGCTATTGTATCTCGATATTTCGAACAGTAAACCCGAAAAATTCGATATCGTTTTCACGAATGGAAAAAAGAAAATAACCATTCCCTACGAACTCAAACAACGCGATTCTTCGCGTCGAAATATCAAGGGATTCGATTCTTCAGATGTCCTTTATCTCATCATGCCTGATCGGTTTGCAAACGGTGACCCCTCCAACGATCAAATCCCCATGCGAATGCCGTATAAAGTCGATAGAAACGATCCCGATGCTCGTCATGGCGGCGATTTAAAAGGTATTTCGGATCATCTGGATTATCTTGCCGAACTGGGCATCACGGCTATATGGCTTAATCCCGTTTTGGAAAACGATATGGAAGGCGGCTCATATCACGGCTATGCAACCACCGATTATTATCGGGTTGATCCCCGTCTCGGCACCAATGAAGATTACGTAAAGCTCATCAACGATACCCATTCCAAAGGCATGAAAGTAGTAATGGATATGATCTTTAATCATTGTGGAAGCGACCATCCGTGGATGAAAGATATCCCATCGAAAGATTGGTTCAACAATCTCGACCATTACGTTCAAACATCACACAAGAAAGAAGTTTTTTTCGATAAGTATGCGTCGGAATACGATAAAAAATGCATGACCGATGGATGGTTCGTCCCCACCATGCCCGACCTTAACCAACGCAATCGCCATGTAGCCACCTATCTCATTCAAAACAGCATTTGGTGGATCGAATATGCCGGTATCGACGGTATTCGTCAAGACACTTATCCTTATGCCGATTATGATATGATGGTCGATTGGTGCAAAGCAGTTTATAAAGAATACCCCGACTTTAATATTGTGGGTGAAGCATGGCTCAATAATTCCATCGGAACCTCTTTTTGGCAGAAAGACAGCAAACTCAATCCAAATAACACACAATTAAAAACCGTCATGGATTTCCCTTTCATGGGATTGGCTCACACGGCATTTTTTCAAGAAACATCGGAATGGAACGGCGGTCTACACAGTATATATGAGCATATGACCTACGATTTTGTGTATGCCGATGTTTATCACGTACTCCGTTTTCTCGATAATCACGATACCGACCGCTTTTTACCGGAATATCCCACTGATCTTTCTGTATTTAAACAAGGCATCACGTTTTTGCTTACCATGCCGGGAATACCGCAATTGTATTACGGTACAGAGCTGTTGATGAACGGGAATAAACAAAAAAGCGACGGCGATATCCGTCAGGATGTTCCCGGCGGATGGCCGAAAGACGATGTAAACTGGTTCACTACCGATGGGCGCGATAGTTTACAAAACGAAGCATTCCGTTTTATGCAGAAACTACTTAAATGGCGACAAGGAAATGATATAATAGCTAATGGAAAAATGAAACACTACGCGCTTCAAAAAGGAGTTTATGCCTATGAACGCTATCTCGGAGAAAAAAGCGTAATGGTTTTTATGAACGGAACTTCAAAGAATGTAACCATCGAATTGGATCGATATACCGAGTCGCTTAAAGGCAAATCAACCGGATTCGACATTTTAACCGAACGACAACTCAATTTAAACACTGCGCTCAAGCTTACACCAAAGCAGATATACATAATTGAATTATAAATAAACCTCTTCATCAACAAAGCATGAAAGATCTATATAAAATACTGTGGCTGATAGCGCTAATTTTTGTCTCTTGTAGCAAAAACGATACTCCTGAAATAGAACCACCTGTTGCAGAAATAAAAGAAGGCTTCAATATCATCCCCACAGAACCCGATGCGGATAAGCCCCTGACCATTATCTTCAAAGCACCCAAAACATCTGCGCTTTATAGTTATAAAGGCGATGTTTATATCCATACAGGGGTTGTTTCGGAAGGACAATGGCTGTATGTTCCTGCTGCATGGGAGCAGAACCTGGAGAAATGCAAAATGACCGTTATCGAGCCCAACACTTGGAGCATCACGCTTTCACCATCCATACGACAATGGTTTGGTTCGGGCGAAACACCGGTAACCAAAATCGGTATTGTCATCCGCAGTGCCGACGGCACAAAAAAAGGTCTCGAGAACGATTTCTTTATTACCGTTACCGACAACCGATTTCATCCTTTTGAACCCGCTGCCATAAAACATGCTCCACTCCCCTCCAACGCAATAGACGGTATCAATATCATCGATAATTCCACCGTCACGCTGGTACTTTACGACAAAGACAAAAACGGCAATCACAAAGATTTTGCCCATGTAGTCGGCGATTTCAATAACTGGACACTGAGCAACGACGAGCAATCGCAGATGTATCGCGACGACAATAAAGGTTGCTGGTGGATCACTCTCAGCGATCTGAAAGCAGACAAAGAATATGCCTTTCAATATTATGTCGGAACAAAAAACGGCGAGGTAACACGTTTAGCAGATGCGTATGCAAGAAAGATTCTCGATCCCGATAACGACCCCTATATTCCTATCTCCACATATCCGGATAACAAAACCTATCCGAAAAAAGGAGCGATCGGCATCGTTTCCGTTTTTAAAATTCAACCCGATACGTATTCTTGGCAAATCTCCGATTTCACACCTCCGGCGGTGGATAATCTGGTGATTTATGAAATGCTGTTGCGTGATTTCACTTCTTCAAACGATATCAATGGAGCTTTGCAAAAACTCGATTATCTGAAATCGTTGGGAGTAAATGCCATTGAACTGATGCCGGTACAAGAATTCGACGGAAACGACAGCTGGGGGTACAATCCCTGTTTCTATTTCGCAATGGACAAAGCCTACGGCACAGACCATATGTACAAACAATTCATTGATGAATGCCACAAACGCGGTATTGCGGTTATCTTCGATGTGGTATACAATCATGCCACAAGCAATCATCCTTTTGCCAGACTTTATTGGGATAGTGCAAACAATAAAACGGCACCCAACAACCCTTGGTTTAATGTGGACGCCCCTCATCCGTACAGCGTTTTCCACGATTTCAACCACGAATCGTCTTTGGTACGCACTTTCGTGAAACGAAACCTGAAATTTCTGCTGGAAGAATACCGTATCGATGGTTTCCGATTCGATCTGACAAAAGGATTTACACAAAAGCAAAGCACGGAAGCTACAGCAGGCAACTACGATGCCTCACGCATTGCTATTTTGAAAGATTACAATGCTGCCATCAAATCCGTAAAACCCAATGCATACGTTATTCTGGAACATTTCTGTGACGACAAGGAAGAAAGCGAATTAGCCAACAACGGGATGATGGTATGGAGAAACATGAACTGGAATTATTGCCAATCTGCAATGGGATGGAAAGATGGCTCCGATTTCTCGGGTACCTACTACAATACCTCTTCGCGTCCTGCAAACAGCCTGGTAAGCTATATGGAAAGCCACGACGAAGAACGTGCCGCGTACAAACAAATACAGTGGGGTAACGGGAAACTGAAAACCGATCTTACCGCCCGCATGTCGCAATTATCGGCCAATGCTGCATTCTTCTTCACCGTCCCCGGCCCAAAGATGATATGGCAATTCGGAGAAATGGGGTACGATATTTCCATTGAAGAGAACGGGCGTACGGGCAGAAAACCAATCAAATGGGACTACCTTGACGTTCCTCAACGAAAACAGCTGCATGATACGTATACAAAGCTCATCGCATTACGTATGGATCACCCGGAAATGTTCACTTCAACAGCAACCCTGCAATGGAAAGTCACCGATACCGATTGGGAAAACGGACGTTTTCTCACTTTATCCGATGCCGACGGAACCAAACAAGTAGTCGTTATTGGAAATTTCACCAATACGGCGATTACGACAAATGCCACTTTCCCCAAAACGGGCATTTGGTACAATTATATGAATTCCTCCGAAACACTGGATGTGAGTTCAACCACCATGATCATCAATGTACCGGAAAACAATTTCAAAATGTTTAGTACATTTCAACCTTGATATAATTTTAAAATAGTGTAGAGTTATGAAAAAAATTGAACAACTTCTCATTCTTTTGTTTTTAATTGCCTTTGGGCTTAATGCACAAACCCTAAAATCGCCAAACGGGCAATTAGAGGCAACTTTTATCCTTGATAACGGCGTTCCAACATACCAATTGGTTTACAAGGGAAAACAAGTCTTAAAGCCCGGTAAAATGGGGCTGGAACTCTTCAATGAAAAGGATTTGATTCACAATTTCTCGGTGATCGATACAAAAACCTCGTCCTTTGACGAAACATGGCAGCCTGTTTGGGGTGAAGAAAAAGAAATTAGGAATCATTACAACGAAATGGAAGTTACCCTTCTACAAAAAGACACTGAGCGAAAAATGATCGTCCGTTTTCGCCTTTTTGACGATGGACTGGGATTTCGTTATGAATTTCCCGAACAAGCAAACCTTACTCACTTTGTCGTGAAAGAAGAACGAACCCAATTTGCCTTAACCGGAGACCATATCGCTTTCTGGATACCGGGAGATTATGATACTCAGGAATATGACTATACTACATCCAGATTGTCAGAAATCCGAGGATTAATGAAACAAGCCATTACACCAAATGTTTCACAAACACCCTTTTCCGATACCGGTGTACAAACAGCATTGATGTTGAAAACCGACGATGGATTATACATCAATCTACACGAAGCTGCTCTGATAGAGTACTCTTGCATGCACCTTGATTTAAACGACACAACGTTTGTTTTTGAATCACACCTCACTCCCGATGCGCAGGGCAGAAAAGGTTATTTGCAAGCACCTTGCGTATCGCCGTGGCGAACAATCATCGTAAGCGACGATGCTCGGAACATACTGCTCTCGCGCATTACGTTGAATCTCAACGAACCCTGCAAATTGGAAGATACCTCCTGGATTAAACCCGTGAAATATATTGGTGTATGGTGGGAAATGATCACAGGAAAAAGCACATGGGCTTACAGCGATCTTCCTAGTGTAAAAATTGGCATTACCGATTACACCAAAGTAAAGCCCAACGGCAGGCACGGCGCAAATAACAAAAATGTAAAAGAACACATCGATTTTGCTGCAGAACACGGTTTCGACCAAGTTTTAGTAGAAGGATGGAACATTGGCTGGGAAGACTGGTTCGGCAATTCGAAAGATTATGTCTTCGATTTTCTGACTCCTTATCCCGACTTCGACATCAAAATGCTGAACGACTATGCACACAGCAAAGGCGTAAAATTGATGATGCATCACGAAACTTCAAGCTCTGTCCGCAATTACGAACGCCACATGGAAAAAGCCTACAATTTGATGAATCAATATGGATATACTGCGGTAAAAAGCGGTTACGTAGGTAACATTCTCCCCCGGGGCGAACACCATTACGGACAATGGCTGGTAAACCATTATCTGTATGCAATAAAACAAGCCGCTGAGCACCATATCATGGTCAATGCCCACGAAGCCGTACGCCCAACCGGATTGTGTCGCACCTATCCCAACTTGATCGGCAACGAATCGGCTCGCGGAACAGAATATCAAGCCTTCGGCGGAAGCAAACCCAATCACACAACCATTTTGCCCTTTACGCGTTTAATTGGCGGCCCGATGGATTATACGCCGGGCATCTTTGAAATGGATATCGAAAAGATAAACCCCGATAACAAATCGCACGTCAATGCAACGCTTGCCAATCAGCTGGCTTTATATGTAACCATGTACAGTCCACTACAAATGGCAGCCGATTTGCCGGAAAATTACAATCGCTTTCCCGATGCCTTTCAGTTTATTAAAGATGTCGCCATCGACTGGGATGAAACAAAAGTATTGGAAGCCGAACCCGGAGAATATATCACCTATGCCCGTAAAGCCAAAGGAAAGAATGAATGGTTTGTAGGTTGCACAAATGGTTATGAAGGAAGAGAATCAAAAATATCGTTCGATTTTCTGGAAAAAAGGAAAAAATATGAGGCCATCATCTACTCTGACACCAAAGCTTCGCATTACAAAACCAATCCGCAAGCCTACCAAATAAGGAAAATAAAAATCACGAATAAATCAAAGCTCACACAATATTGTGCTCCCGGCGGAGGTTATGCCATTCAGATTAAAGAACTATAAAATGGCAAAATCAGAGCATTTAAAAAGGCATCAAGAGCTGTCACAAGATTCGTTTTATCTCCTCGAGTTTTTGCACGGTGAAGGTCGGTTCAAAACCCTTCGGCTTTTCGTCTTTAGGATTTAACCAGACCTGATCGATTTGGCTGTTATATGCTCCCACGATATCCGCATCCCAGCTGTCGCCTATCATGAGCGTCTCGTCACGACGCGAGTTGGTAACTTCCAACGCATAGGTAAAAAAGTCGGGGTGCGGTTTATTTTTTCCGGCATCTTCCGAAAGAATCACCTTATCAAAATAAGGCCGAAGACCCGAATTTTTTATTTTTTTATGCTGCACTTCACGAAATCCATTGGAAAGGATATACATCCGATAGGCAGGTTTAAGGTACTCCAATAAATCGATTGCTCCATCAATCAGTTTTGTTTTGTGCGTGGTACGTTCCAAAAAATCGTCGCTCAAACTTTTGGCATAAGACGGATCATCAATCCCAAACGGGCGAAGAGGCAAAAGAAACCGCTCTACAATCAGTTCGTCTTTATTAATTTTCCCTTCACGATACAATCCCCAAAGATAGTTGTTGCCCGGGAAGTACACATTGTAATAATCTTCAAAAGTAGTGTAAAATTCATCAAATCCATAATCGCGGTAAATTTCGTGAAGACATTCCCGGGCATTTTGATGAATATCCCAAAGCGTATCATCAAGATCAATAAAAAGATTTTTATATGCCATTTCTCAGATAACCCTCTACAATTTAAACACAGACGGAGCGACTTTTTGATCACTCCGTATGTTTCACCATTAAATCCTTGAAAAAATTAATACACCTCGATAACCAAATATTTTGTCAAACTCCAAAAGCGCTGGGTATCGGTAATATGAAAAGTAAGATTTTCATCCGGTCCCTTTACAAATTCGTATGTTCCTTCGGGATGAGTAGACCATAATTTAGCTCTTTTTGCATACAAAGGAATTTCTGTTACTTCGCGAATATCGATTTTCAGAAAATAATCTTTATTGAAAGTATCCTTCATTACCCGCGTCGGTTTAAGAAAACCGCCCGATAAAATTTTCTGCTCTTTCAATTCATTGGCAGTACCAAAAACGTAATAAGCAGTATGCAACATTTTATCCTGTTCTTGAATGGTTGCGGATTGAGCTTCCGCTTCACTTGCAAGTGCAGTAATGTCGCTCGATAATTTTACGATGGTCGAATCGCGTTCGGCAAGCAAGCTCTGAAGTTCCTTCATGCGAATGGCACTCTCTTCTAATTCCCTATTCAACCGTTCAATCGTATTCTTCAGCAAAGCAATCTGTTTATTGCTGCTGTCGTACTTACTTCTCAGTTCGGCCAATTGCGCTTTGTTTCGTTGAAGAATTTCGTTGATCATCTTGAAATTTTCGTTGATACGTGTTTTGGTATCCTGACTCATTTCGCCGCTTTCCGATGACTGAGTGAAAAGGTATTTTTCGGCTTCTCTGATCTTATTGAAGTTCTCTTCAACCTCACTAATAACAGACATCATTTCGGCCAATTCGGCACTAGCTTCCGACGATATCTGCATTAAGGAATCTCTTTCGGCTTCCAATTCCTTATATTCTTTCGATTCCTTTACATTTGTGCATGCGAACATCATTCCCATGCCCAGAAATAAAATCACTACTTTTTTCATAAAATCAATTTTTTATTCCTAATTAATAAACGAATTATTTGTCAAATAGTTTAATTCACTATTCGTTCTTACCACTTACTACGATTACAAATTCTCCTCTTGGTTCGTTTTCGGTAAAATGATCGATCAATTCGGACAACGTTCCCCGAACAGTTTCGGCATATATTTTGGAT
>FZPS01000051.1_pt91 | contig 15494 bp, 14 predicted proteins | sample 1817821 | NCBI WGS metagenome assembly FZPS01 (sample SAMEA104158645, study PRJEB21678) | metagenome | place: Germany | collected 2015-04-21 | reverse complement strand
GCGAACGGAATACCTGGATTATAAAGTTGCTGTAAAAGTAGTCGCAAGCCTTGAGGAGGCTGTTGATCATATCAATACTTACGGTTCCGGGCATACCGATGCCATTGTCACGGAGAACAAAGAAGCGGCGGCTTATTTTATGAACTATGTGGATTCCGGCAATGTTTTCTGGAACTGCTCAACCCGTTTCAGTGACGGTTTCCGTTACGGCTTCGGCGCTGAGGTGGGCATCGGTACGGGTAAGATTCATGCCCGGGGACCTGTCGGCCTTGACGGGCTTGTGATTTATAAATATAAATTAATTGGCAACGGCCAGATTGTGGCTGATTATGCAGCGCGGCCGTACCTGCACAGAAAACTTGACAAAGGATTTCAAGTTTAGCAGCGGCAAAAGACTTACGGCCTAAAGCACTGACCGTAAAAAGTCGGTGCTTAATTTTTGACAGGGGGATGGGAACCGTAGATCTTGTCTTGATAGCTGCAAAAGACTACTAGGAGTGGAAGCATGATTTTCTCGGCAGAACAATTATTTGGTGTCTTTATAACGGTTTTTCTTTTTGTGCTTTGCGGCGTATATTCCGGCAGGAGGGTAAAAACAGCGGAAGATTTTACAGTTTCGGGGAAAAGGGCGGGCGGCCTGATGGTGGCGGGCACCATTCTGGGGACAATGATCGGCGGTGCTTCTACCATCGGTACAGCACAAATGGCTTTTGCAGGCGGGCTTTCAGCCTGGTGGTTTACGCTAGGCGGGGGAATCTCCTGCCTGTTTTATTGCCTTTTCTTAGTCAAGCCTGTGCGGGAACACGGGCAAGTAACTATCCCCGGCATTATCGGGGAAGTATACGGGCAGCAAACAGCCCTTGCGGCAACCATTTTCATAACTCTGGGGATGATTATCAACATAATTCCCCAGCTTATCTCGGCGGCGTCGCTTGTTTCATCTTTTTTTTCCCTGTCTTTTTCCCTGGCGGCAGTTTTTGCCGTTTTGCTGATGGCTGTTTATGTCTGTTTCGGCGGGGCATGGGGAACGGGAATGCTCGGGGTTTTAAAAACAATTTTGATTTCTCTCAGCCTTTTGGTAGGCGGTGCAGCCGCGCTATGGCTGACCGGCGGCCCTTCCGGCATGTCGTCGGAATTGCCGTCTTTTCCCTGGTTCAGTTTTTGCAGAGCGGAAATAAGCGATGATATATCTTCACTCTTTTGTCTTATTCTCGGTGTGCTGACCGGGCAGGTTTACCTGCAGGCAGTAATGGCGGCGAAAAGCACGGCAAGCGCCCGCCGGGGCACCATAATCAGTGCGGTGTTAAGTCCTCTAATTGGACTGGGCGGTGTTCTTATCGGCCTATTTATGCGCAGCCGGCACCCGGAGATAATGGCAGTGCAGGCATTGCCGCTGTTTGTATTGTGGTATCTGCCGGGCTGGCTGTCCGGCGTTGTACTGGCGGCCCTTTTCTTTGCCGTTATCGGGACAGGCGCAGGCCTGGCACTGGGTATATGCACGATTATAAGCCGCGATATTTATCAGAAGCTTTTTCCTGCCGCGGGGGACGCTAAAACGTTGAAATTGAATCGCACCTTGCTCTTTGTTTTGTTTGCTTCCGCCCTGTTTGTTGTACAGTTGATAGGAGAGAAAACCATGATATTTGACTGGTCCTATTTGTCCTTAGGCTTCCGGGGAGTATCGGCATTTTTCCCAATGCTTACCACCTTGTATTTGCCGGGTAAAATTAACCCGCAGGCGGTATTCCGGGCTTCAATCCTGGGCCCTGCCACTGTTGTCATCTGGCTTGTGGCTACACCGTGGCCTGTCGAACCCATATATCCCGCTCTTTTGGTCTGCCTGGTTCTTTTTCTTGCCGGCTATTTGCAAAACAAAAAAGAAGCGACAGATATTTTATCTTATAAAAGCCGCTAGCGGAAAGAAAATGCGTAAAAAAAACAAGCACGCCTCGCAAGCGTGCTTGTTTTTTCAAGTTCTTATTTCTGTTCAATCCACATATCATAGTAATTCCAGCGGGTCAGACCCTGCTGCAGGTAGTCCGTATGGACGGTACCGTCGTGGATGAAACTGGTGCGGGAGTTGTAAATCGGAATGATTAGCGCATTTTCAGCTATATAATGCACCATTTCTTCGGTGGCCTTCCGCTTTGCTTCCGGCTGGTCATTGGGGATGTAAACGGACTGTCTTGACATCTCCATGAACTCATCGGGCCTATCCATGCTGGGATAGATGAAGGTGGCGGTGTTATGCCCGTACCAGCGCTGGATGGAAGTAAGGAATTCAGCATCCTGACCGCCTATTCCTATGCAGAGATGGTCCCATCCCTGTCCGAACATGGCGGCGGAGGCGGCCACGGAATCGACCATATCCAGTTCCACTTCAAAGCCGACTTTGTCAAGATATACCTTGAGCATTTCAGCCAGGTCATTGCGTCCGCCGGTAGCCACCTGAGCCAGCAGTTTTACTTTCAAACCGCCGTTGGGGTAGCCTGCTTCGGCCAGCAGCTGCTTGGCTTTGTCGGGGTTGTATTCACGGAATACCTTGTCGCCGCCCACATCGTCCTGGGGAGCAATGGTGAACAAAGGCTCAAGATAGCCAAAACCTAAGGTGACGCAAATTTCATCTTTGTTGATGGCATATTCCATAGCCTCACGCAGCCTCAGGTCGGTGAAGGGAGACTCCTCGTCCACGGAGTTGGGAACCAAAATGGTCTGAATACCGGCCCAGCCGGTCTGTCTTGCAAAACCGAGGTTCTCCAGTTTCTGGGTCTGGGCGCCGTCGGCACCGGTCCAGAGGTGCGCTTCTCCAGCTTCCATTTTCTGGGAGGCTGTAGACGCATCGGGGATAACAAGAATTTCTATGCTGTCCAGATAAGGTCTGCCTTCCCGCCAGTAGTCTTCATTCTTTACCCAGATCAGTCTTGCATCCCTTTCAAAGGTTTGCAGTTTAAACGGCCCGGTACCTACCAGATTATCCTTCATCCAATCAATGCCGGCATCGTCTTCCAGTCCGCCGTGTGCTTCGAAGGCGTCCCGGGAATACATTTGCGCAATACCGATTGTTTCCAGCATCTGGTTGGTCCACCAGTTCAGGTGGAAGCGGACTTTATAGTCATCTAACTTCTCAACATAGTTGACTTCCTGGTTTTCTTTTGGAATATAGGAAAAGTCTGCTGCAACATCGAAGCGCCATACTACGGAATCAGCGTTGAAGTCTGTCCCGTCATGGAACTTGACGCCTTCTCTTAATTTGAAGGTAATTGTCTTGGCTTCAATATCTTCTTCCCAGTCTGTTGCCAGAATTCCATCAAGCGAACGGTCGTTGGCAACGGCCAGCAACGGTTCTGCACCCGGCATGGCAAAAGCATAATCTCCCGGGCCCATGTCAGGGAACCAGCTCATGGCAATCGGCCCCGAAGGCTGCAGCATAACCAGTTTTCCACCGTACTGGGGCTCAAGCCCGCCTTTGCCGGCTTCGTTGTTATTGCCGTCATTGTTGTTATTTTTGCCACCGCAGCCGACTGCCAGTGCCAGTAGCAAGACAAGCAGAACACAGCCCAGTATAAGAAGGAACTTTTTGCCTGATCTCATCCTTCTACCTCCTTTTTTTCAGAACAGAAATAATTGTGCGCATCTTCTGCTGCAGATATTGCTGCAGAAAGGCGCAACCGGTGTAGCAGTTGAAATATTGCTATTTGGCACCCCTCACTACTTTGCTTAGGGAATACTGAAAACGACTTCTTGTCCTCTTATAAACACACCCCCCTAAATAAACCTCCCTTGGCATTATTCCTTTATAAATAGCCGGATAACCGGTATTTATGCAAATTATATAATACTATGATATTTTTTACAAGTCAAAAGATTCAGACTAAAACTGTGAAATGTTAAGCTATCATTGTGGAATTGCCCCGGTCTGTGTTAAAATGGAGTTGGCATAAAGAGACCGGGAGATAAAAATGGAACTGGGAATAATCCTCGCAATACTTTCTCCATACCTGACGGCAATTCCTGCTTTGGCTGCTTTTTTTAAAATTTTGGCAGGGAAAATACCGGTATACAACAATCCTTTAAATGCCGGCTTACTTGTGCTTTTTGCAATATCCCTGATTTCCGGGACCCTTAACCGTTCCTTCCTTTCTGCTCTTTCTTCCCTGGTCATACTGCTGTACTTTTGCATAACTAATTACCTGCAACATAAAATAACTGACGAACACAAAGCAGCCGCTTTTTTGCAGAAGGTCTGGCTGTACTCGCTGCCGACGGCAGTTTTGGGCATTGTAGAAAAACTGGCTTCCTACTATTTTGATTTAACCTGGATAGCGGATTTTTATCTTAATGAACCAATCACATATGTCTACAGGATCTACAGCACATACGGCAACCCCAATATTGCCGGTGCCTGGTTTGCCGCCATGGTTCTTGTCGGATTGCATTTTTTTGAGGCCGGCCGCTTTCAGAAAAAATTATATTATTTCACCGGCCTGGCCCTTTACCTTGTCGCCCTGTTTTTTACGGGCTCCAGGGGAGCGACAATGGCCCTGGAAGCAGCTTTCCTTATTTACGCCGTCTTTACAAAAAACAGAGTTGTCCGGGTGCTTTTACTCTCCACCATTGTTCTGATTGCTGTCCTGGCTTTTTTCTCTCCCGAGCTCTACACAAGCCACCAGCTGAATGCCAGAAGTCATATTTGGGTAAAGAGCTTCAATATTTTTAGGGAAAACCCGCTGTTTGGCCGGGGAACATTTGGCGTTTCCACCCGGATTAACAAGCTTCATGCCCATAATATCTGGCTTTCCTTCCTGGCGCTCTACGGGACTGCAGGGCTTGCCGCTTATTTGTGGCTCCGGGCTTATGTGTACCGCTGCCTGGCGCTGCTTTACCGGCAAAAGCTGCCTTTATTCCCGCTGCTTGCGGCAGTACAGGGCTTGATTGTAGTCCACGGCATAGTTGATTTTATTATGATGAGCCCGCAGGGAGGCGTTCTTGTTCTGGCAGCTGCAGCCGTTGCCGCGGGACTTGCCCGGAGCTTTGAACCGGAACTGCAAAAGACTTAATAAATTATGCATCTGCAAAAGGATTTTGCCGGTCAATGGCGAAAGTTATTTTAGTGAAGGGGTTCACCGAAAATGACCGGGTGCATGTCCGGTCTGTTGTCCTTTTCGGCACGACCGGACGGTTTTGTCCGGCCATCCTGTCAGCAATTTTCCCGTCATACCACATGGAAAAGGCCGGCCAAATTCCAGCACATCATCATAATCATTATAAAAGAAAAGGAAGGTGAGAAGTTTGCCAAATAAAATAAGGACTGCAGATGAGGTAGCAATGCTTATTGAGGACGGCATGACCATAGGGGTCAGCCTAATGGGGCTGGCCGGCTGGGCGGAAGAAGTTGCGCAGGCTATCGAGCGCAGATTCCTTGAGACAGGACACCCCCGGGACCTGACAATCGTCTCCAGCTCGGGTGCCGGTGATGACAAGGAGTATGGGCTTACCCGTTTTGGACATGAAGGACTGGTCAAGAGATGGATGGCCGGTATTATGCGCCAGGCGCCCAAGCTGGGGAAGCTGGTGCAGGAGAATAAGATAGAAGCCTACAACTTCCCGCAAGGCGTGGTTGTGCAGTTGTGGCGGGAAATTGCCGCCAAAAGGCCCGGTTTGATTACCAAAGTAGGCCTTGGAACCTATATGGATCCGCGTATCGAAGGCGGCAAGATGAATGCCAAGACTACCAAGGATCTGATCAAAGTTATTGAGATAGAGGGAGAGGAATACCTGTTATATCCCACATTCCATGTTGATGTGGCGCTTATCAGGGGTTCCGTGGCCGATGAAAACGGCAACCTGACTATGGACAGGGAAGGTATTTTGCTGGAGGCACTTCCGCTGGCACAGGCAGTAAAGAACTGCGGCGGTATTGTCATTGCCCAGGTAGAGGAGATAGCCCTGGCAAATACCCTTCATCCCAAGAGTGTCAGAGTTCCCGGGATCCTGGTGGATTATATTGTCAAGTGTACCAATCCGCAGCAGTACCATATGCAGACGGAAGCTCAATACTATGTTCCCTCTTTTGCCGGTGAAGTTAAAATCCCGCTTTCCTCCATCCCGCCTCTTCCGCTGGATGAACGGAAAATAATCGCCCGCCGGGCGGCCATGGAACTGGCTCCAGGAGCTATTGTCAACCTGGGGATTGGCATTCCCGCGGATGTGGCCGCTGTCGCAGCGGAAGAAAATGTATCTCACCTGATGCATTTAACAACGGAGTCGGGCACAATCGGCGGGGTGCCTGCCAGCCCGCCTGATTTTGGCCATGCTTACAACCCCGAGGCGGTTATTGAACACCACGCCCAGTTTGACTTTTACGACGGTGGCGGTATAGATATTGCTTTTCTCGGCATGGCCCAGGCAGATAAAGAGGGAAATATAAATGTAACGAAATTCGGCAACAGAGTTGTAGGAAGCGGCGGTTTTATCAATATCAGCCAGAACTCCCGCAAGGTTGTCTTCTGCGGGACCTTCACCGCCGGCGGTTTAAAGGTTGCCATTGAAGATGGCAAACTGGTCATTCTTCAGGAAGGCAAATACAAAAAACTGGTGGAACATGTTGACCAGATAACCTACAGCGGCAAATATGCGCGCAACATAAAGCAGCCTGCTGTCTATGTGACGGAAAGGGCGGTTTTTGAATTGGGAAACGAAGGACTTGTGCTTACCGAAATAGCTCCCGGAATTGATCTGGAAAAAGATGTTCTTGACCAAATGGCTTTCAAACCCAAAATCTCTCCCGATCTAAAAACCATGCCGCCTGAAATGTTCAGGGAGAAATGGGGACAGCTTGCGTCTATAATCGGCTGAGAACAGTTTTGCGGCAGCCGGTATTGATTTCCAAAAATTATTTAAATAAAGGAGTAAATAAAGGAGGATCTGAATGAAGAAAAAGGTATTTAAAATCGGTATGGTAGGAGCAGGAACCATGGGCAGCGGTATTGCCCAGAAGATGGCTCAGGAAGGCCTTAACGTCGTCCTTGTTGACGTCGGTGAAGCGCAGTTGGAACGCGGAATGGGCATGATCAGCGGTACCCTGCAGGAAGCTATTGACCGCAAGATCCTTACCCAGAAAGAAGTGGATGTAACTCTTTCCCGCATTAAACCTACTGTAGACAAGCAGGAACTGAAAGACTGCGACCTGATAGTAGAGGCAGTATTTGAAGACCTGAAAGTAAAGCAGGATCTGTTTGCCGAGCTGGACAAGATCTGCGATGAAAAAACCATTTTGGCCTCCAATACCTCCAGCTTTTATATCTCGGATCTTGCCAAGGCCACTAACAGGCCTGACCGGGTAATCGGCATGCACTATTTCTTCCACCCGGCCAAGAACCGCCTGTTGGAAATTGTGCCTCACGACGGCACCAGCCAGGAAACCATTGAAAGGACCCAGCTAATTGCCAAGCTGCATGCCAAAACGGCAATTCTGGTTAAAGACGCTCCCGGCTTTACCGTCAACCGTATCTTTATCCCCTGGTATGTAACTGCCATCCGGATTTATGAAGAAGGCATTGCCAATATGCCCTCCATCGATGAAATCTGCAAGAAAGCATTTGGCATCGGCATGGGCCCCTTCAAGCTGCAAAACGAATCCGGTATTGCCATCGGTCTGCATGCGGCAAGAACATTGGCCAAGGAAAGAGGTTCTTTCTACGAGCCTCCCGAAACCCTGCGGCATTATGTTGAAGACCTGAAGTCCAACTTTGATATCGAGGGCGAAATCGATGAAAGCAGGGCTCAGGATGTAATCGACCGCATGTTTGCCGCCGTTTTCGGTGTTGCCTGCACAATGATTGATGAAGGCATTGCAACCATGGAGGACATTAACAGAGGGACAAGGATCGGCCTTACCTGGAAGCAGGGTCCCTTTGAATTAATGAACAGCGTAGGCATTGAGAAAGCTTATAAGATTGTCAAAGAACTGTCGGAGAGCCGTTCCGACTTCCCGATGCCGAAGTTCCTGGAGGAGCAGTATAAGAAAGGCGTTCCCTTTGAATTCAACTATGTTGATCTGGAAGTCAAAGATGATATTGCCTACATTACCTTTAACCGTCCGGAAGCCATGAACGCCTTGAATTCCACGGTTATGGCCCAGTTTGAAAAGGCGCTTGACGAGGCTGAACAGAATCCTGCCGTTAAAGCCATCGTTCTCAAAGGGACGGGCAAGGCCTTTATTGCCGGCGCCGACATTAAGTTCTTCGTAGAAAACATCAAAAACAACAACCTGAAGCGGACATACGACTTTACCCGCAAAGGCCACGACCTGTTGCTGCGTTTGGAAAACTCTCCCAAGATGACTATCGCCCAGCTTGACGGGCTGTCCCTGGGTGGCGGCAGTGAAGTTGCCCTGGCCTGCCAGGCCATTGTGGCTACGGACAAAGGTTCCTTTGGCTTCCCGGAAACAGGTATCGGTATTTTCCCGGGCCTTGGCGGTATGATCCGGACAGAACGGCATATCGGGCCTGAACTGACCAAGTATTATGTATTTACCGGAAAGACAATCTCTGCGGAAGAAGCCAAGGAACTCGGCATTGTCACCAAGCTTGTTGACCCGACAGAGATTGATGACGCCATCAAGGAACTGGTGGCCGCAGGCAAGTTCGATAAGTATGCGCCGCGCGAAATTCCCGCCAAATATGACGAACTGAAGAAAGCCTTCAGCCCTGAAAATACCGAGAGACTGCTTGAAGGCAAGGAGCCCGAAGGTGTCAGCCCCGAGCTGGCGAAGAAACTGGTGGACATAGTTGCCCGGAAGGCTCCGCTGGCGCTGCGCACTTCCAATGAATTAATTGATGCCCAGTCGAAAGTCTCAATTAAGGAAGCCATAGAACTTGAGATGGATAAACTCTATTATATGTTCTCCACGGAAGACGCTCTTGCAGGACTGTCTTCACCCGGTCGTCCGCCCAAATTCCAAGGCAAATAAATAACGGAGGAGGATTTCCATGTTAACAAAGGCATATATCCCCTATAGAGGATATTACAGCTCTCCCTTTTGCAAGTGGCAAGGCAGCATGCAGCAGGACAACTCCATTGATCTGGGAGCCAAAACAAGTAAAAGATGGTTTGCCGAGAAAGGCATTGACCCGAAAGAGTTCGAGTATCTCTACCTTGGAATAACTGTTGGCCAGCACCGTGTGTTTTTCGGTTCTACCTGGGCAGCCTATCTGATGGGAGCACCGGACATTCCCGGGATGACCATCATGCAGGCCTGCTCCACAGCTACCACAACGGTATTCAACGCCAGTGCGTCGGTAGAGCTCGGAAATCTTGAAATGGCTTACTGCCTGCTCACCGACCGCTGCTCAAACGGACCCCATACCATCTGGCCGAATCCCCTGGGGCCGGGCGGTGAGGTAATTTCTGAAAACTGGAATATGGACAATATGGCAGGCGACCCCTCTACGGGGCAGGGCACCCTGAACACGGCAGAAAATGTTGCCAAGAAGCATGGCTTCACTCGCGAACAGGCTGACGAACTGGTTTTGATCCGCTACCAGCAGTACGACAAGGCATTGGAAAATGACCGTGCCTTCCAGAAGCGTTATATGTTCCCCGTTGAGGTAACGGTTTCCCGCAAGGAAAAGAAACTTGTCGAGTGCGACGAAGGCGTACCCACAACATCCAAAGAAAAACTGGCACGGCTGCGCCCGGTAATGGAAGGCGGCATTCACACCTATGGCGGCCAGACGCACCCGGCAGACGGCAACGCCGGTATCATTGTCACCACAAAAGACAGGGCAGCCGCCTTAAGTGAAGAGAAGATCCCCATTCAGATTCTCTCCTACGGCTACGCCAGGGCTGATAAGGCCCATATGCCTGAAGCGCCTATCTATGCTTCGCGCAAGGCCCTGGAGCGCGTCGGCCTGAAGCCGCAGGATATAGCTGTCGTTAAAAACCATAACCCCTTTATAGTTAATGATATGGTTTTAGCCAAGGAATTGGGACTTAAAGCCGAAAATATTAACAATTACGGCAGTTCCCTGGTATGGGGACATCCCCAGGCGCCCACTGTCGCCCGCCTGCTGATTGAAGGCATCGAAGAAGCCGTCCTGAAAGGCGGCGGGTATGTCATGATCACCGGCTGTGCTGCCGGAGACACCAGTGCGACGCTTATTCTCAAAGTCGGCTAGGCCAAAATATTAAAGAGCGCCGGGCTTTTGCCCGGCGCTCTTTTAATAAGCCGGTAGAAATTATTCCAGGTCAATAATAAGGGCGCTTTCCCCGCAGTTGGGGAACTGGGGGCAATTGACGCATTCCTTCCAGACTTTTTGCGGCAAATCTTCTTTATCGAACAGCCGGAACCCGCATTTTTTGAAAAAGCCCGGGCTGTATGTCAGGGCAAAAACGCGGGGCAGTCCAAGCTCTTTTGCCTCCGCAAGGAAGGTGTCAACCAGTGATCTCCCCAGTCCTTGATTTAGATAGTCAGGCGCCACGGCCAGCGCCCTAATTTCGGCCAGGTCTTCCCATAAAACGTGAAGAGAACCTGCTGCTATTAGCATGTTCTCTTTTTCTATGACAGAGAACTCGCGGATGCCTTCATAAAGGGTGAAGCGGGCCCTAGGAAGCATTTGCCCCTTATCGGCATAATAGGTTATTAGTTTGTGGATATCTTCAACGTCGGACATTTTTGCTTTTCTGATTATCACTGTTACCATCTCCCATAAACCAACTATACAATGCTAAGCAGACCCAGTCAAGCAGCAGTTGCAATTGTCTAGATAAGATAAGGGGTTTCTTCCGGGATTTTAACTTTCTGAAAATAATCGACAAAGCTTATTCTATGATAATTTTCCAATGCCAAAAAAGTTAACTTGCATTTCAGCATGGTGTTGTTGTCATTTAAATCGGCTTCAAGCATTTCAGATATTTTCTGCAAACGATATTTCATGGTGTTATAATGCAGGTGCATTGCCTGGGCGGTAGCCTGGATATCGCCGTTGTGCTGCAGGTAAGTGTAGAGGCTGACGGTGTAATTGCTGGACTTTTCTTTATCTCTGAGGATAATCTCCAGCACTCGCGGATGACAGATATTTTTCAGGTTGTCATGTTCCAGGATGGAGTCAACCAGGTAGTGGAGGAAGTAGTCCTCGTAGTAGAAAAGCGGCTCCGGATGCTGCAGGTGCCGGCCGGTTTTCAGGGCATTGACGGCCTGGTCGTAGTGCAATTGAATTTCAGTAAGGCTGTTAAAGCGGCGGCTTATGCCTGCGTACAAGCTGTGGGTTTTCAGCAAGGAGATAAAAGACTCCAGCTTGTTTTGGGGCAGCAAATACCGGTTGTTCTTTTCACATTCCGTTACCACCAGCACATTCCCCTTGTAAATAACGCTGATGCTCCCGACAAAAAAGTTTTGCATCAGTGTTTTTACAAAAAACATTTTTTCGGCCGAATCAAATATTTCACCGGCATGGAGGTAGATTAGACAGATATCATTAAAGAAGTTCAGCTGGAAATTGCTTGTTTTTTCTTCGATATACTTCTCATCGTAATTGTTTTTCAAAAGTTCAATAATAAATGATTCCACGGGGGTGTTTGCGACAACCAGTTTGTCCTGCGAATGCTGCATGATGACGGAAACTACTTCACTGATCATCGATGCCAGCTCAAGATCGGCAGAGGTGAAAGGCTTGTTTGCCGCCAAAACCGACAGGTAGGCAATATTAATTCCATTGGCATAGACCCTGCTAACGATTTGCGGGTGCTTGTAAATATTTTCATACTGAATAATAACGGGACGGACAATGTGACTGGTCATTTCCTGCCGGAAAGAAAGGTCGTTGCCGACAGCCAGGGCAAGCCTGTCGGATACATAACCATATTTCAGGTAATGCTGCCATTCCGGTTCATCGAGGGTTTCATCCCAGCCGGCATGGGCGAGCAGGTGGTGGGTGGCATCGGTAAGCATGACTGGATTGCCCAGGATTTCATAGCTGATGTTCAGTATTTTCTGAATGTTTTTCCCTTCTGCCAGTGCATGCAGGAGCTTCTTTCCCGATTCGCCAATATATTCCCGGATTGCAAAAAGATCCTGCAGGTTGTTGATAATATCTTCCAAGCCATGCCCGGGTTCAAGGAGAATATAGTTAATCAGATGGCTGCAGTGCAGGACGGCGGGCAACTCCGCGTCCGCGAGCAGGAGAAAACTTACTTTTCCTTTAATATTCTGGAGCGGCGGCAGGTCGGATATTTTACCGACATACAAATAATCTGTACGGAAGCTGTCAAAGTTTTTATTAAAAAGCTTGAATGAAACCAGCTTGCTATCATGAGCGATTTTTTTTGCAGGGTCATAAACAGCAAGTGCGGCTGCGGCATCATTAATGCTGATCATGAAAATACCCCCTGTTTCTTTTAAGATAATTATAACATAATGTTATGTTAATTGTGAATATTAACAAAAAAAATGAAGGCACTTTAGCGGAATAATATACAATATCTCCTGCTGTCAGCAATTTTTGCCAGGTTATTCACCGGCAGGCTTCTTTATTTGCCGTATTGGCAGGCTGACCGACGCAAAATTAGTTATAAGGAAGAACTATTCTGCCGCTTTTAATTTGTGAACAGCCACAAGGGCAGATTGGTGAACCGCGACAAGTACCATGCCAAATATTCTTAAATACCACCGTGGTAAAAAATGTGCATTATTGTTAAATTATAAGTGTATGAAGGAACAAGCACAGTGAAAGTTGTCGAAACAGTATTGCCAGCAAACAAAGCTTTTCAAATAAAGCAACTCCACAGCAATAACCGAAATCCAAAAGCGGCAATATCCCAGAAACCGCTGCACCAGGGAACAAGTAAAAGACACAGCAACTACACGCAAAAATACAGAACATAAGCACCAGTCGCCAAAGCCAAGACACAACAGCATTGCAAAAACACTAAAGATAACAACGCAGTATTGAAACAGTCAGTCAACACAGTAACAGACACCGTAAGCAAAGAAGCAAGTTCAGAGCAGCACTCGTACTATCCGCAGCATCTCAAAACAGAACAACGCACCGGTAAAAGAGCGCAAGCCAACGCTTTGCGCTCTTTTACTCTGTATACATACTTCACAACATACTTCCCAACATACTTCTTAAAACCGGCTGCACAAAAGTGCGGAAACCAGCATAAAAAGCCCGGTTAGCTGGTAGATGTAGAAAGTATTGACATTAGCCCCGATAAACTCCGGTATGTTGTCCAGGGCTGACGCAGCCGTCCGGACTGCCCGCACGGCAAGCGGCAGACTGACAAAGGTAAGAAGCCAGAGCGACAGGTAGTCGACCAGATCATTGGCGGCATTTTTGCCTATTTCTATAAAATACAAACCGGCCAAACTAACCAGAACCAGTACAGGTTAAATTGTTTTGTCATGCCGTAGGCCAAAGCGGTTCCCACCAGAAAAGGAACGGTTGATGTTAGCCAGATTTTCGGGTAGACAAGCAGCCAGAAGCCTTTCCAGAAATTGCTCATTTTTCTCCTTTTGCAGGAGCATTCCGCAAGCCTCAGGGATGCGGGAAATCCTGCAGGTGCTTAAATGAAGTCATACGGACGATGCCGTGGTTTATTTCAAAGGCAAGAACATCCTCGCCGATATTCCGGTATCCCGCCGTATAAGGCGTCACCCTGACGGTAACGGCAAAGGAAAAGGGGTTTGTTTTGTTCAGGCGTTTTAAAGCCAAAACTTCCATTGACTGCGGCGGAATCTGCACCCCGTAGCCGTTCATTCCCTTGTAATGCCCGTTGACAGCCGTCTCTATGTACGGGTAAAGCATAGACAGCAAAAGATCATTGCTTGCATCCGTCAATTTTTCCTGCGGTTCCTGACCGGCCCCGGCAGGCTGCGATTTACCTGCAGCAAACAGCAGTACAACCGTTAACAGGGCATTGACAACCAGCAGGACTATAATGATTTCTTTGTGTCTGGTCACCGGCACCACCCCGGGGAAAAGAGCATAACACTAGCATGTCCTGTATTCCGCAGATCATACCGGAAATTCGTTGATTTTTTCCCCGATTTTCCTTAATAAAACAGCCTTGTATGCGCTATAATAAAACCATAGATAATTTTCACAGGAGTGCACATGTTGCAGTGGTGTTGTCGCCGGGCGCTCAAATTCAAGTAAATAAAGGAGGGATGAGATGTCAAAGCCGGGATTTTCAGAAAAGAATATCATAACTTATTTTGATCCGCCATATAAGATTCCAAGGGAAGGTGAGCCGGTTTTAGATTTTACCTCGCTGCTGTGGCTGGATGAAAGAGTTACGGGAGGGAGTATGTACTCCGAATGCCACTGGGTCTGGGGTTTGAATGACAAGGCAAAACCCGGGCCGGACGTAAAAACTCATGTGCATGACTTTGATGAGGTTCTTTGCTTTATCGGCAGCAATAAAGAGGATCCTACGGACCTGGGAGCGGAAATAGAAATCTGGATTGATGGCAAGAAGTATATTATCACCAAGACTTGTATGATTTATGTCCCCCGCGGCACAAAACATTTGCCGCTCAGATTTCTCAAAATCAACAGGCCCTTTATTTTTGCCACCCACGGCAATGGTCAGTACAACGTAACGGAATACGACGGAGAACCCCGGTAGAACCTGTATTACATAACTGCTGATATCCAACATGCAAGCTCCTTCGCAACAGTAGAACCACCATCTTGTTCAAAGGTGCACTCCAATAATATTTGCTGCAGGCGGAGGAAGAGATATGGCAGGTATTAACGGATTTGCAGACAGGAACTATTTGCGGATGCTTTTGCAACTGTTTAATGTATCCCCTGAGACGGCAGCTTCCGCCCGATTCGTCCTGTATACCATTTCCGCAGTATTCATTATCAGATCGCTCGACATCATGTTCATTGTCGGCATCTTCAGGGGCGGCGGAGACACAAGAACCGCTCTGCTGATAGAAGGCTGCACCATGTGGTTTATCGGCGTGCCTCTAACCGTCATAGCCGCCCTTGTGCTCCACTTGCCCGTCCACCTTGTCTATGCCGTTGCCTTAACTGAAGAATTTGTCAAGTGCATCCTCTGCATCATACATTTCAGATCCGGAAAGTGGGTAAAAAACCTGACCTACAGTGCAGCGTAGCTTAAAAGCCATTCACAGCTTTTTTCACTGTATAAACAGGTTTTTCTAAATTTTAGTAGAATAATGACATATAATTGCATGGCCTGGAAAATTGTCGTCGATCTATAATAATGCAAAAAACCCTGGAGATCGACGACAGCCTTAAATTTTCCTTAATGACTATAATTCAAGGCCGAACGGTGCGTTTTGCTCTCTGATAAGTTCGTTTACTTATCATAACAAAAAACTGAAAAACCGTTCAGTTTCAGTACATTAACGGGTTTGTAGCCTACCTATAAGGAATTGAAACGCGGACTAAACCTATTTAACAGGCAGTTCTGGGAGAAAGTTTGTAGCCTACCTATAAGGAATTGAAACTATTGTACAC
>FZPS01000032.1_pt75 | contig 15504 bp, 20 predicted proteins | sample 1817821 | NCBI WGS metagenome assembly FZPS01 (sample SAMEA104158645, study PRJEB21678) | metagenome | place: Germany | collected 2015-04-21 | reverse complement strand
CAGTTTGTAGCAAGATGGCTGGGTTATGACATTTCTATACACCCACTGCTTAATTTAAATGGTGTGGAAATCGTCGATAGGGATATAGTATATGTCTATCTGATGCAGAACCTGGCTGCCGGGCTGTATGGACCGAAGATTGAACTAAAAGTGGCCGTCACTAAGTGATCAAACATCTGTTGAGAAAGAAAAAGCACTCCGGCTTACTTGTTAAGCCGGAGTGCTTTTTCTTTTATTAAAATTTTTCTTTGTTTAGCTTTTCGATTTCTCTGCTGATGGCCTCATAAACGCCGGGATAGACGCTGCCGGGGCCGCCTTGGGTGATGCAGGGAATGAAATAGTGCTTGCCGCAGCGTTCAACTGACGCTCTTACTGCAGCGGCAACACTTTCTTCAGTCCAGTCTTCACGGTCAATCAGGGAGTTATCAATGTCACCCATAAAGGAAATCTGGCCGCCGTATTTTTTAATCAGCTCGGGTACATTATTGTTGGAAATGCAACCCTGCCAGATATCGATTCCCATTTCAATCATATAGGGGACTAAATTTGCAGCATAGGAATCGCTGTGGTGAACAATCAGCTCAACACCGTTCTCTCTATAGAAACCGTAAATCTTTTTGTAAGCAGGTACGATAAATTCTTCAAACATTGCCGGTGACATGAACGAGTTTAAGGAGCTACCCCAGTCGTCATGATGGAAGATGCAGTCAGGCTTAAAGTATTTCACTATTTCTGCCGCATGCTTTAATTTAAACTCAGTAATGTACTCAATTAAAGCGTGCATTTCTTCCGGTTCTTCATAAAAGTTCATCAGGCAGTCATCAATGCCCATTAAGTGATGGCACTGCTCAAATACTCCAGGAGCAACAAATACTGTGGCAAAAACTTCATTGCGATCAATATTTTTCGCTTGAGCCAGGAAAGGCTCCCAGGCCTCTGCCGGGAAATCTGTCTTTGGAGCTTGTACTACATCACGCCATTTCTTGATGTCTTTAATTACTTTATGTTTCTCATCATGTACGGGGAAGGCGCCGGGTACGCCTTCCGGCCAGGCAAAAGTTACTCCCCATGCATCTACCTGGGGTTCACCGCCCGGCATCGGCCGTTTACCCTGGGCGTTAATAGGATCACCCATGATCATGCCATAAATTGCATCAGTGCAGATGAAAGCTTCATATTGGTTTACAAAGCGATCTGGATTTCCACCTCTAATGGTTTCCAACAGGTTTTCTCTTTTTGTTAACATAATGCCTCCTTAAGAAATATGACGTATATTTTAAGGTTAGTATGCATCAAAGATGCATCTATAACCCTAAAATTTAGGTGAAAATGGTGATGTGTTCTGCTGTTTCTGCCCATTTAGTTAACAGCTGCCGGTAATATGTAGTATAAGCAACAATTATTCTTTTTCGCCTTGAATGTAAAAAATCCTGCATTGTGTTTTCTCTCTGCCATAATTTTTGCCGTCAGATATGTACAAGCCAATATTTATCTGACATTCAGTTGACTAGACAACTTTGCTCTGATATAAGTTAATATAAGTTCATTATTGTACCGAGCTGCAGCTAATCAGCACGCATGGAGGAAAAATAATGTCTGAGTTTATACTAGGTTACGGGATTCTGCTTAGCTATTTTGTCATCTGCGCAGCCGGTGCACTGACCTTGCGGCAGCTGGCTGCAGTGCCTAAAGAAGTCTTTCGTAAAACCTTACACGTGATATTGTTAGGTTCAATTTTTGTCTTAATATACAAGTTTACAACCTGGTGGCTGTCAGCATTGGCAGCAATTTTCTTTATGCTGATGGTATTTCCGATCCTTGCTGTTGCTGAACGTCTCCCTGGTTATGCTGAACTGCTGATAGAACGCAAAAAAGGTGAAATAAAGCGCAGCCTGGTTGTCGTCTTTACTATGTTTGCCGTACTGATTTGTGTTTGCTGGGGTTGGCTGGGACAGAAATATTTAGTCATTGCGGCAGTGCTCGCCTGGGGTTTAGGTGACGCTTCGGTCAGCACTACATTGAAGGTAGAATGGTTGAAGGTCGCAAAACTCTCGAGGGTACTTTGGCGATGTTTGTGGTTTCCTTTGTTTCTGTGCTGATTGTGTTGTCGGTAAACGGTCCGCTGCCTTGGTATAGCTACCTTCCCATTGCCCTTATTACAGCAGCAGTGTGTGCATTGGTAGAGCTGTATACAAAGGGCGGTATGGATACGCTGACCTGTCCATTTTCTGCAGCCTTTATCATGATTCTGCTGCTGCATTTGTGGGGAGTTCTCATATGAAGAAAAGATCTGGTCAACGAACACTCCTTGCTTCGATGCTGCTGAGCGCTCCTGGTCCTCTCGTCATAGGTGCGGGGCTTTTCCTTGGCCGCTCTACGACTCAAATAGCCGATTTTATACGTCGTTCCGCCGAACTGGTGGCGATTATCGTCTCCTGGCTGGTATACCGCCTGCTGCACAACAGTGGTGAACCGTCTACCGTACGGAAAGAAAAGCTGGAACGAACAGCTAAATTATGTGTGGGTGCAGCCATGTGTCTTTCCGGCTTAGTGATGATATTTATTGCTCTATCTTCGTCCTCCGGGGAAAAAGGTAATGTGATTCCTGGTCTGGTTATTGCTGTGTTAGGCGTTACGACAAATTCATGGTTCTGGCTGCGCTACCGCAAGCTTAACCGCGAACAGCCGGATGCAATACTGGCCGTGCAGAGTCAGCTCTATTTTGCCAAAGCACTTGTTGACGGCTGTGTGACGATTGCTCTCTCCGTAATTGCTGCCGCTCCTCAGGCCCCCATATCCCGCTATGTAGATCTGGTCGGATCGCTCATTGTTGCCTTGTATCTCCTGGTGAACGGGCTGCTTACAATCCGCGGCCATAATGCAAAGAGTTCAGACAGTGTTCTGCAGAATAAGTAAGGGCCTGTCAGCTTAGCAAATCGCTGACGGTGTTTTGCAGCAGCCAGTAAAACTATTATGTAAATACAAAAGACCCGGCTCCTTTACGCCGGGTCTTAATTGTCTGCAGCTAACTTTTGCGGGAAAAACAACCTTAGAATTTTATTACAACTGGGTCTTCGGTGAAAGAGGAAATTGTGGCTGTAGCATCTTTGAGATAGAGGACCTGATGGTTTCCGTCACCGGCTGCGTACCTGTCTTGTAAGACGGGGTATTCATCCAGCATATGCTGTTCAGCTTCGATCCTGTTATCTTCAACGGCAGTTGCTTCGACGCGAATCCATTTTCCCCCGGTCATACCGGAGATTTCAATTTTAGGATTGGCTTTGATTTGTTTTGAGACATTTTTCGATCTGCCTGTTTGAATATACAGCTTGTCCTCAAAAAGAGCTATGGTACCAAAGGGCCGCACTCGCGGTTGGTCACCGTCCATGGTAGCGAGATAATAAGTACCGCATTTTTTCAAGAAATCATACACGCGCTTCATAGAAACAAATTCCTCCCTTACCACTCTTTTTGCTTTTATTACATCACAACCGGCGCGAAGATTCAAGTATCTTTCTTGCTGTGACCGGGTGTTCAATGTATGCCTTTTCTGCAGTTGGGTATAGCTTCCGGTAGTATACTTTTATCACTGAAGGGGTGGCAGGATGGCTAAGGAAAGTGCGGATTTTGTGAAAAAATATGTTTATTTAGGGATTTTGTTTATTAGTTTGTTGGGAAGCCTGATACACTTTCTCTATGATCTGAGCGGCAAATCACTTTTGGTTGGGCTCATTGCCCCCATTAACGAGAGTGTTTGGGAACATTTAAAACTGCCACTTGTGCCGACGCTGCTGTGGTGGCTGGGGGGCTTCATGATCGTGGGGCGCAAAAAAAAGATTAACTTTACACGCTGGTTTATTTCTACTATAGTTGCTCTTGTAGTATGTCCACTATTTATTGTATCATTTCATTATACATATCGAGGCGCGTTGGGGCTGCAGTCAGTAGTCCTTGATATTTTGTCTTTTTTTCTGGGAACAGCAGCGGCGCAGCTGCTGGCGCTGCATATCTATCTTCATGCTGCGCAGAAAAAGTCGTATTTTTACCTGGCCGTTTTTCTTTTGCTGGCATTAATATCAGCCTTTCTTGTTTTTACCTTTGTCCCACCCCGTTATCCTTTGTTTAGAGATGCAAAAACCGGGGAATATGGACTGGTTGAGGAGTAGCTTCTTTGCCTGCAGGTTGACGATTCGCCAGTGCATCCCCTGGTGGGAAGGGGATAAAATACATGTAACGACACAGTACTAAGCAAAAAGAGGCTGTGAGGTCAGTTAATTTGTCATTTATTGCCCGGGAAATTCTGTCTGCTGTCGTTTCCTGTCTCAGCGGCAGCGAACAGTTTGCTTTGCGGTAAAGAGTGAGGTGCCCTATGGTTGTAAGTCTCATTACGGTTAAGTTGTATGCCCCCTGGGTACACAGCCTGAAAGAAAAAAGAATGATTGTCAAAAGTCTGTGTCAAAAACTGCGGCAGAGGTTTAATGTTTCAGTTATAGAAAGTGCAGCGCAGGATATTCAGCAGACCATCATTATTTCCGTAGCTTTTCTCACTGATAATCAGGCCAGGGCTGATCAGCTCAGCGAAAAGATTAGCCGCTTTCTTGAGGAAAACACAGATGCGGAAATCGTTGAGCTGACGATTGAACAAGTTTAGACCTCTTTGTGCATAAAATTTAAGATAGGAAAGAACCAAATCTTTATTTAGTGGAGGTAACTAAATGCAAGTGCTTGACAAAGTAAGAAACTTTATAGATAAAAATTTGACTGCTACTGTTTACTACCCTCATGAAGAGATGAAAAAGCACACGACTTTTAAAACAGGCGGTCCAGCAGATTTATTAGTTGAGCCAGGCCGCATCACGGAACTACAGCAGCTAATACAGTATGTGCGCCAGGAGAAAATCCCCTATCTCATTATCGGTCGGGGCAGCAACCTGATTGTTGGTGACAAAGGAATCAGGGAATTAGTAATTAAAATCGGCAAAAAGCTCAGCCGCTGCGAAGTAAAGGGGGAGGAGGTTACGGCAGAGGCCGGGGCAGCCATTATTGATGTGGCTCAGGCGGCACAGGCACATGCCTTAACCGGTCTGGAGTTCGCCGGCGGCATTCCCGGTTCGGTAGGGGGAGCAGTTTTTATGAATGCAGGCGCCTATGATGGTGAAATAAAGGATGTATTGGAGGAAGTACTTGTTTTAACCGTTAGTGGAGAACTAACGGTGAGAAAAAAAGAGGAATTAGCCCTTGGCTACCGTACAAGTTTGATGCAAAAAAACGGTGATATTATTTTGCAGGCTAAATTTAAACTGCAAAAAGGGGATCAAGCGGCGATAGATCTGCGGATGAGGGAGTTAAAGCAGCGCAGGGAAAAAAGTCAGCCTTTAGATCTGCCCAGTGCCGGCAGTGTTTTTAAGCGGCCGCCGGGTTATTATACAGGTAAATTAATTCAGGATGCCAATTTGAAAGGGTACCAAATAGGGGGTGCCCAGGTTTCACCCAAACATGCAGGCTTTATTGTTAATACCGGTAAGGCCACCAGTAGTGATATTGTCAACTTAATCAGACATATTCAGGCAGAAGTTAAAAAACTTTTCGGCGTAGAGCTGGAAACAGAGGTCAGAATAATCGGCGAGTTTTAATACTGTTCTTAACACTAAGGCTTTGCCTGCCCCAGGATGATAACGGTTTTCCGGGGGCAGTTTTTATTTAGCGGTTAGGGGACTGCAAATATTTTTAGCATAAAGCTGACAGCATGATCATAGCCATGTGATAAGTCTGAGAAGGTTGCCGCAGACTGCCTGCTTTGGCTTTACGCCTTAAGTAAGTTTGCATTTCTTGCCTGGTGCTGACGGATGGATTCCAGTACTCTTTTTTCCACAAAAAAAGTCATTTTTATCCCGAGAAGTACATGTAAGCTGCTGCTGCTAATCACCCTGCTGGCAGCTTCCTTTTGGCTGCTAAAAAGTTGTTATCGCGGTTCTGCCAGTGCCGGTATCAGCAGCCAAGGACTGCAGGAGCTTGAGGTGACATCCAGCGCCTATCCTTATTTTGCTTATCTTGTTGAACAGGAGCACTTTAGTGCCTTCAACAAAAGGTCGCTGTACTACGAAAAGTCTGCCGCACTAACCGGTGTGCCGCCCCATGATTACTATACTTTTACCTTTAAATATGCAGACGGACAGCTGTTTATTTTGCATTATAGTCCACTTCTAAACGAATTTTATGATCCTGATTATCAGCTGCTGGCGGCTTCACCACCACTTAAGGAAAAACTGCTGGATCTGATGGCCCTTTATAGACAGGCAGCAGATAAACAATATGGTGTTCTGCTGCTGTGGGAGGAAGCAAATGAGTTGTTCCCGAAATATGCTGTGGCCAAAATAACCGATATTTATTCCGGCGCCTCTTTTTATGTACAGCGTAGAGAAGGCAGCAGCCATATTGATGCTCAGCCGCTGACAGCAGAAGATACGGCGATTATGAAGGAAATTTATGGCGGTAATTGGAGTTGGGAGCGTAAGGGGATTATTGTCGAGATTGGGGGCCACCGGATTGCCGCTTCAATGCACGGCATGCCGCACGGCGCCGGTAAGATTCCTGACAATGATTTTCCCGGGCACTTTTGCATTCATTTCTTTGGTAGTGTTATTCATGGTGGGGGTATGGATCTGCGGCATCACCAGGAGATTCTGAAAGCAGCCGGGAAGCTGCCATTAGATGGAACAAGCGAAAGCGAAAAATAGCTTGCGAAAATTGTCACTAGAATTTATAATATAGGTAAGTGAGGCCATGAAGGCGTCTGTTGTGTAGTCAGTATTTATTTTGTTTTAATATAATGGGTGAAAATTTTAACCATGAAGGTTAGCGGCTGGGCTGAACCCAGTACTCTTCGTGGTTTTTTATTTTGCCAGAAAACACAGCTTGCAGACAACCAAGCAGGGAGGAAAAAAGATGCAGAACCGAATTGAGCAGTATTGGCAGGGCGAAGCCGCCCGTTATAGTGAAAATATCAGGAGGGAAATGGAAGGGTTTAAGAAAGCAGCCTGGCAAGGGTTGATCGCCGAGTATCTGCCGCCGGGACAGGAGTTGAAAATCCTTGATATTGGTACCGGCCCCGGTTTTTTTGCCGTGATTCTGTCTGAACAAGGACATAAAGTTACCGCCATCGACTGTGCCGACAAGATGTTGGAGGAGGCGAAAAGGAATACGCAGATAGCCGGCTATGAGGTAGAGTTTTATAAAATGGATTCTCATCTGCTTGCTTTCCCCGATGATTATTTTGATGTCGTCATTAACCGCAATCTTACCTGGATTTTGTATGATCCTCTGACTGCGTACCGGGAATGGCAGCGGGTGCTAAAACCCCAGGGCAGACTGCTGATTTTTGATGCTAACTGGAATTTGCGCTTACATGATGCTCAACTGCAGAAACAGTATGAGGAAGATCAGGCAGAGGCGGAAAGATTGGGCATTATCAGAAATGATCATGTTGATCCGGATGAATGTGACAACATAGCGAAAGATTTGTTTTTTAGTAAAATACTGCGGCCGCAGTGGGACGCGGAAGCTTTATTAAATCTTGGCTTCCGCCGTCTGTGGATTGATACTAATATTTCGGACAGGATCTGGGACGAAGAGGATAAAATTCTCAACCGTTCCACACCAATGTTCTTGATCTGTGGGGAAAAATAAGGATTAGGACGATAAAATATCAGGGCTAAGAGGAGTATTATGGGAAAAAGTACTGTGATTTTAAAGCGACTCGGCAAAGTTTTTAACCGTGAGGAACCACAGATGTCGGTCATTCTGGCCTGTTTACTTATTTTAGCGCTAATCTCAATTATTTTGGCTGTTGGTCTGGGACCGGTCAGCGTAGCACCTGCTGCGGTAGCCAAAATTGTAGCCAGCCGGCTGCCGCTTTTAAAAGATTATATTGAGCCTGCCTGGCTGCCGGTGGAGGAAAATATTGTGTGGGGGCTGCGTCTGCCCCGTGTCCTGCTGGGCATGATAGTGGGCGCCTCCCTTTCCATGACCGGGGTAGCCATGCAGGCCCTGGTCAGAAACCATCTTGCCGATCCCTTTATCCTGGGGGTCTCTTCCGGCGCGGCGGCGACTGCAACACTGGGCATGCTGTTTGGGGTTTTCACCTTTTTGGGGCGCTACTCCTTATCCCTTAGTGCTTTTTTGGGAGCAGCCGTTACTATTATTCTTGTTTATGTGATCTCCCGGGTACGGGGTAGGATTAATATTACCCAGCTGCTTTTATCAGGGGTAGCCCTGTCGATGATTATGGATGCCCTGACACGAATCATTACTTTGAGTGCTCCCAATGCTTTAGGTCTGCATAATGTTACTTACTGGTTATCGGGGAGTCTGGCGGGAACCAAGTGGGGCTATTTGACCCTCCCCCTGCTGGTGATCATCGTCTGCATGATTGTGCTGCTGGCTAATCACCGCGCTTTAAACGCGCTGTTAATGGGTGATGAGACAGCGGGAACGCTGGGCTTCAATGTGAGCCGCCTGCAGAAAATGCTTATTTTGGTGTCTTCACTCATGGCAGGCACAACGATTGCTGTCAGCGGTACCATTGGTTTTGTTGGCCTGATGGTGCCCCATTTTACCCGCCTGCTGGTGGGTTCAGACCATAAAAAAGTGCTCCCGGTATGCGCTCTGCTGGGCGGCATTTTGGTGGTGTGGGTAGATGTGGCGGCCAGGTTGCTCATTGCCCCTGAGGAACTGCCCTTAGGTGTACTGACTGCTCTGTTTGGCGGACCTGTTTTTATCTGGTTGCTGAAGCGGAAGACGGGCTAAAGCGGGAGAAGAGTGAGGTGCAGAAGATGAAGCTACAGGTTGAAAACTTAAGTTTTGCCTATGACGATCAACCGATTCTGGAAGATATCTTCCTTCATGTAAATCAAGGAGAATTTGTGGGACTGATTGGCCCTAACGGCAGCGGCAAATCAACCATTCTGAAGAATATTTACCGGGCACTGAAACCGGCAGCCGGTGTAGTGAAAGTAGACGGAGAAAACTTATTTAATCTCTCCTATAAGCAGGCGGCGGTTAAAATAGGCGTGGTGCCCCAGGAGGATGTGCTGCCCTTTGATTTCAAGGTAGAAGAAATTGTGGCCATGGGCAGGAGCCCTTATAAAGGACTTTTTGACGCGGATACCCCAGAGGATAAAGAAATTATCCGCAGTGCCCTGGCGCGTTTGGGGATAGAGGAGATGGCCAAAAGAAATTTTCTGCATTTATCCGGTGGTGAAAAGCAGAGGGTTTTAATGGCCAGGGTGCTTGCTCAGGAAACGGAAATTTTGATTTTGGACGAACCGACCAACCATTTAGATATATCCTATCAGCTGCAGATACTTGATTTTGTCAAACAGCTGCAGGTGACGGTTTTAATGGCTATCCACGACTTAAATATGGCTGCTTTATACTGTGACAGGATTTATATCTTAAAGAACGGCCGCATTTTTACCTCCGGTACACCGGAGGAAGTATTAACGGAAGAAATCATTGCCGATGTTTATGGTGTTAAGGCTGATGTCAGGGTGCACCCTGTTACAAATAAACTTACCATCACTTTTTTACCACACAGCATTAACTGTATTTAAGGGAGGACGATGATAATGAAGCGGAACAAGAATCTGTTTTTGCTTACCTGTATTCTGGTCATGGCCTTTTTGTTTACCGGCTGCGGCAGTAAAGCGCCTGGGCAGAGAGATGATACTGCAAATGGAGGCAGCTATGAAAAAGTGGAGCTGCATAATTACGGCAGGGAAGTGGTAATTGAGAGTATGCCGCAGAAGGTGTTGACTTTGGGTCCCAACTGCAGTGAATTGTTTGTTGCCCTGGGGTTGACAGACAAAATTATCGGCAACAGTTTAGATAATCACAGTCGGGGTCCCCTACCGGAATATGCAGCTGAATATGCCAAGATCCCGGAACTTAATTATGCTAACGCCACCCGGGAAGCCGTCATCAGCAGCGGTGCCGATTTTATCTATGGTATTGATTGGGAATTTGGTGACGGTCGACTGGAAATTGAGGAATTAAAAGAGTATGGCATTAATGTCTACATGAATAAAGCCTCTACCCTGGAAGAAGCATATCAGGAGATAGCGGATCTGGGTAAAATCTTCCGTATAGAGGATAAAGCGGCAGCCTTTATTCAGGAGCAGCAGGAAAGAATCGGGGCGGTAGCGGAGAAAGTCAGCGGACAGGAACCGTTGAGGGTGTTAGTGTATGATTCGGGGGGAGACGGTGTATATACCTGCGGCGGGACTAACTTCGAAACCTTATTAATTGAAAAAGCCGGCGGCAAGAACATCTTTGCTGACGTCACAACAAAGCAGTGGTTCATGGCCAGTTATGAGGAAGTACTGAAAAGAGAGCCTGATGTAATTGTGGTGCATGATTATGATGTGCCTGCCTTAGAAGATAAAATCAGGGCGATTAAAAGTGACCCGGCACTTGCCCAGTTAGAATGTGTAAAAAATGAAAGATTTGTTCCCATCACCCTGGAAAGCGTGCTGCCCGGCGCGAGAATGGCCTATGCAGTTGAGCTGTTGGCAAAAGGATTTTACCCGGAATTGTTTAATTAATATGGGTAAAGGCTATTGCTGCCGGCCCGATGACGGTCCGCAGAGATTAGCTGATCATTTAATGATGTTGGGAGATTAGAGTATGCGCATAGCTGTTGTTGACGGACAGGGCGGCGGCATCGGGAAAAATATTGTCGAGAAACTGCGCGCAGGCTTGCCCGATGATGTGGAAATAATCGCTCTCGGTACTAATGCCATAGCAACAACTAACATGTTGAAGGCCGGCGCCAATGAAGGCGCATCAGGGGAAAATGCCATTCTGTTTATGGCCGATAAAGTTGATTTTATTGTCGGGACAATTGCCGTACTTGCTGCTAACAGTATGCTGGGTGAATTAACACCCCGGATGGCAGCAGCCATTGCAGCTTCTCCGGCCAGAAAAATTCTGCTGCCGCTAAACAGAATTGGTATTGAGGTAATTGGTGTTGTCAGTGAGCCCTTACCGCATCAAATTAGTCAGCTGGTAGAAAGAATTTTAGAAATCTGGGAGGACGAAGATAGTGTGTGAAGCTAATGCCTATTTAAAAAAAGGCGATAAAGAAGAATTGTTTCTGGAGAGTGTTGATAGAATTGTTCCCCAAAATGACTATTTAGAGATGGAAAACATTTTTGGCGTAAAAAAGATGATTAAAGCAGTGATTAAGGAAATGTCATTGGTGGAACATAAAATTATCCTGGAAAAAGTTGATTAAGCTGCTGCAGAAAATTCACCCGCTCCTGGCTGAGCGGGTGTTGTTTTAGACATTATCTTTAACTCTGGCCACTGACAGACCGTCACCGCTGGGGATGATAATGCTTTCCAGACGCCGATCTTCAGCCAGCATTTTATTAAACAGACGTACTGCTTTAGTAGTGGGTCTGCTGCTGGTAGGGTCGTAAACTCTGCCTTTCCATAAAGTGTTGTCAGCCGTAATGATGGCACCCGGCGCAGCCAGCTTGAGCGCCAGTTGTAAATATTTAGGCAAATTTAGTTTGTCGGCATCGAAAAAGAAAAAGTCAAATTTAGCGTTGTCCTGCAGTAAATCTTCCATGACTGCCAGGGCATTGCCGCTTTGTACCTGTACTTTGTTCTGCAGACCTGCCAGGCGAAAATTTTCGGCAGCCACTTGGGCAAACTGCGGCTTGATTTCCAGTGTCAGCAGTGTGCCTGTCTCCGGCAGGGCACGGGCCAGCCAGATGCCGCTGTAGCCGGCCAAGGTTCCTACTTCCAGAATTTTTTGTGCCCCGCTCATTTTTACCAGGAGATAGAGAATTTTAGCTGTCTGGGGTGGGATGGTGATGTCAGGCATGCCGTGCTGTGCCATGGATTCTCTTGTTTTCAGCAATACTTCATCTTCCTGGAGATAAAGATCGGTAATATATTGTATTTCTGACATATTGCACCCCGCGCTTTACGATTGTTTTACTGCCTGCAGGCAGTGCTCATGCCATTAATTTTAACAGCGTTTTCATGCTGAAGCAACTAAACCTATCAAGTGAGCCTTCGGTTTCAGCGGTAATGTAGTGCTAATATTCTAAATATTAATTGAACTGCTTGCCCCGCAAATGCTATAATGAGGGCGAACAATTACTGATCTTCAGTCTGAAAGGGGAGTTAATATGAGCATCTTGGTTGCATATTCATCACAAACCGGTAATACAGAAAAGGTAGCTAAGGCGATCCATGAAGCATTGGGTGAAAAAGCAGAGTTGAAAAAGCTGCCGGATGTAAATTGTGAGGGCTACGATACAGTTGTACTGGGCTACTGGGTGGACAAAGGTACTGCCAATGCAGAAGCTTTGGAGTTTATGAAAGCATTATCCGGGAAGCAGGTTGTCCTTTTCGGTACTTTAGGCGCCGGTGACGCCGGGGGCTACCACCAGCGGGTGCGCGAAACTGTCGAGAAGGAACTGCCCGCCGACTGCACTCTTTTAGGTCATCAACTGTACAGAGCCTCTTCCATGAGGTTAAAAGCCCTCAGGAAACAGCATGCCGAAAACCCTGATGATATGGAAATTAAGAAGCTTTTAGACGACTATGAGCAAAATAAGCATCGTCCGGATGCTCAGGATCTGAAAAATGCCCAGGAATTTGTCCTGGCCGCTCTGTCCTAAAGACGACAAAAAACCAGCCCAAACCGCAGTGTTTGGGCTGGTTTTTTTAACTGTTTTATTGGATAAATCTCCTGGAGGCCAGCACCTGATCCAGCTCTAAAGTTTTGATGGGAGCTGTTTCCACAAGCTTAATCAAATCCGCTGCCGTGGCATGCACTAAAACACCGTAGCTGTACACACCATGTTCCTCCACATAAGCCAGGGCTGCCTGATAATATTGATGCTGCCTGGGATGATTACTCAGCGCCGTGACAGCTTCCTTTCTGTCTGCCAGATATCGTAAAAGACTCTTATAGTGCAGCTCTGCCGCTACAGCCCATCTGGCCCTGCCGGAGCTGCCAGGAGGCAGCCCCTCGTTACCTGTGAGCCAATCCCAAAAGAGAAAGGCTGGGTATCTGGCGGTGTCGGGTTGGTCACCGGAATGGAAAACTGTGTTGGGGCGCAGGTTAAATCCGGAGAGGAAGTCCATGCGCTGCCCCTGAGGAGCCGTTCTGATGCCGGCCCAGACAAAATCAAGGAAGTGATTTTTTTGTACTACTAAATCTTCTAACTCATCCATACTTAAGTCGTTTTCAAAGGTGAGGTAGGCCGCAGCATAAGCCACGGGGTTCAACTGCCGGAGATGGTTTAATACGCGCTCTTTTTGCCGTGCCAGATCCACGTCGCTGAGAAAGCCGGGAGCTTCCACGGCCGTAAAATGCGGCTGCTCAACACGGAAAAGATCTTTGCTGTAATTTTTATTACGTTTGATGCGCATCGTAATTTCTGCCGTTTCCTGCGTAAGGAGATTGGTGCGATAAAAATAACTGTCATAGCTGCCAAAGCCTAATTTGTCCGTTTCTGCCAAGCCGGCCAGGGCATATCCCGGCTGCGTCAGTTCTATCAGGGCTGCCAAATCGAAGTTGATATCATCTTCCCTGCTGCCTACAGAGACTTTAGTAGGATTATAATAGAAGCTGTCGACCAGCGGCGAGATAATAAAAACGATACTTAACAGGCAGGCTGTAATGATCATGACTGAGGTCAGCACAATTTTTCGCAACCTGCTGTTTACGCTTTTGATGATTTGACGAGCTTCCTCTTCTTGTGGGTCAGCTGCTGCCGGGTCAGGGAGCGGGAACTCCCATTGTTCAGCAAAATATGCTTCCAGAGCCTCATATTTTTCCAATTCTGCTTCTACTTGACGTTTTTCGTCGTCGTTTACTTCACCTGCTTGATATTTACGCAATAAATCTTTAAATTTCATTTTTCTCCTCCAAAGCGCTTTTTAGTTTCTTCCTGGCTCTAAACAGCAGCACTTTCACGGCACCCTCCGTTGCCCCAAGGGCGGCGGCAATTTCCTTGACAGTCAGATCACAATAGTAAAAAAGAATAATAACTTCGCGGTAGGAGGGACGCAGCTGCAGTACCTGAGCATAAAGGTTTTTACTCTGCTCATTATCTATCAGCCTGTCTAAGGGATTGGCCTCAGTTGTAGCAAGGGTTGGAAAATCATCAGTCAGGCTTACTTTTTGCTTTTTTCTCATGCTGTCCAGATAGAGATTTTTGCAGACCCGAAAGAGCCAGTATTTGATGTAAGGGGTGCTTTCCTGCAGGGAGAGCAGTGCTTTAAAAAAGGTTTCGCTGGTTAAGTCATCAGCCTGATGCCGGCTGCGGCATAAGGAGAGGGCGTATAGGTAGACTTGCCGATAATATTTACTATATAGTTGTTCCAGCCGGTCATTGAGCATGAGGAAAATCTCCTTTTATCAGATAAACGAACTACAAGCCTTTAGGTTACACTTTTTTTATGGGATAGCAAATTATTTTAGCCTTATTTCTTTTCCATCCGCAGGGAGTTGTTAATTGCTACCACCATTATAACGGCAGCTTGTCTTCCTGCAAAGCGCTAGGTCTGCAGCAGGAGAAAGGTCCGGGAAAATAACTGATCTTGTAATTTTTAGCAAAAAGGTGCTATAATTAAGCTGAGTTGGCAGCTTTTCCAACTCAAAAAGCAGCCAAGAACTACAGCCTTAGTTGTCTAATAATTTAAACAATGGTAAATAATCTGCCATCGTTGCTGCTGCTGGCCCCTGTCAGTCAGCCGAACGAAAAAGATAACAAGGGAGGTCCAAAGCTTATGGGTGGAGATTTATACAGCAGGAGGGTGCAGAATATTGTTGACGCCATTAACTTCAGAGAGCCGGAGAAAGTGCCGGTAGGGCTGGAAATCCTGATGTGGCCGTTTGCTTATAAGGGTAAAACTTATCAGGAAGTCATGCATGACCCGCAGCTGGCGGCCGATACCTACACTGAATTTCTGGATGATGTAAGTCTGGATTACCTGGCCTTAATGCCCGGTGTATCCCATCCGGTGAAGGTCTACCAGAAGCTGGGCAACAATGAGTATGTGATTGCCAAAGACGGAGTAGGTATTGAACATCTCCAGGCCTTAGTAAAATTTATGTCACCAGAGGATTATGAGCTTTTGATTAACGATTTTCCGGCCTTCCGTCAGTACATGTTTTATCGCAAATATCCGGTGTTTAAAAAATCTAAAGAGGAAGCATATGCCGCCCTGAAGGAAGCAGCCAAGGAATTTAAAACTCACTTTCTGGCTAATGCACTAATTAACAAAAAGATCCATGAAGAAAAACAGATTGTCTCACTCCACGGCCCTGAATCACTGCATTATTTTTCAGCTTTTAACTCCATTTTTGATTATTACCGCGGCATGACTAATGCTTTAGCTGACCTTAGAAGAAGACCGGACGTGGTGAGAGAAGCATGTAAGGTAATCAGAGATCATACTTTAAGCCAGCTTAAGGCT
>FZPS01000062.1_pt592 | contig 15516 bp, 9 predicted proteins | sample 1817821 | NCBI WGS metagenome assembly FZPS01 (sample SAMEA104158645, study PRJEB21678) | metagenome | place: Germany | collected 2015-04-21 | reverse complement strand
AAATCGGCATGTACGTTGCAGAACAGAAAGACATGGATGCATATGTTGTCTGTGGCAGTATCCAAAGTGTAGCTCAGAATATTGAACAGTTCAGGCCGGATGATTTCGGATATCTCATTATTGATGAGTGTCACCATGGTACGGCAAACACCTATAAGAAAATCCTTGGATACTTTAAGCCGAAATTTACCCTGGGCTTAACAGCGACGCCGGAAAGAAGCGATGGGGAGGATTTGCTTGAACTGTTCAGAAATGTGGCACATAAACTGGACCTTAGGACAGCAGTTGAAATGGGTGAGCTTTCGCCGGTTCGCTGCATCAGAATCAAGACCAATGTTGATTTATCAACTGTCCGGATCAATGGCATCAAATATTATTCACAGGATCTGGAAAGCAAGCTCTATGTGCCTGAAAGAAACAAGATTATAGTCGATACATATCTGAATTATGTGAAAGATAAGAAAACAGTGGTGTTCTGTGCTTCTGTGAAACATGCGGAAATGATCTCAAATCTTTTCAGGGAGAACGGGATTGCCTCGGAAGCGGTTTCGGGATCCATGAAGAATTCTGAAAGGAAAAGGATTCTGAATGAGTATGAAAACGGCGATATAAACGTTTTATGTGCATGTGATCTCTTGAATGAAGGCTGGGACAGCCCAGGAACAGAAGTGCTTTTTATGGCCAGGCCTACTTTGTCCAAAACGCTGTATATACAGCAGCTTGGTCGGGGAATGCGAAAATGCAGGGGCAAGGACTGCCTTTTGGTTTTTGATTTCGTCGACAATGCCAACATGTTCAACGCACCGTACTCACTTCACAGGTTGCTGAATATTAAGGAATACAAGCCAGGACAGCTGGTGCTTGCACCGAAAGAACAGATGAAGCTGGATGCCGACCTGTATGCCAAAGGTGAGAAGCCTGAGGTTCTGCTGAACATTCCAGTTAGTGTCTCGGATTATGAATTGATTGATTTATTTAACTGGCAGGATGAAGTGAAAGATATGATCTCACAGCTTGAGTTTGTAAGGATGGTAGATGTCCAGGCGGATACTGTTGAAAGATACATCAGGGAGGGGAAGATCAAGCCGGATCTGGAGGTTCCGGTAGGAGACAAACGGAGCTTCAGGTATTTCAGGGAGGAAACCGTCAGAAAGTATGCGTCAGAATTCAGCTGGGAGTTTATAACGCCGGCCAATATGAAAGACAAGTTTATGGATATGGTAGAGACCATGGACATGAGTTATTCCTATAAACCTGTTCTTCTGAAGGCGATGTTCGAAAATGCTGATGAAAAAGGAAGAGTTCGTGTAGATGATATTGTGGATTACTTTATAGATTTTTATAATGACCGGAAGGCAAAAGGTCTTTTTGTTGAAAAGAAAAACAGTGTATACTGCAGGGATAATTACACAAGGACGGAAGCGGAAAGGAATATTTTTGCCAACCCGTTCAAAAGATTCGAAGATATGAGGTTTATGAAACGGTGCCGCGATATTGAATATGTTGAGTTCAACAGGCATGTATTCAAAAAGCTGACAGAAGAGGAGATTGCGTGGATATTGAAGCACTGCGACGAGAAGCTGGATGAGTATTATAGGAGATATGTGAAGTGATGATGCGGGTTCGAGCACGGTAATCTGACAGGCAGGAGAAAATGATGTTGGAAAACGGCTATGTCTACAAAAAAGAAGCGGACTGGTCATTGCTAAACTGGGGGTTGAGCATACCTGTGGATATACAGGTCATTTTCCTGGATGGCATTAAAGATTTTATCAGCCGCGGTGAATCAAAAGATATTAACCTGGTGCTTGATGGCAATACATATAAAGCAAAGCTTGTTAATCAGAAGTTTAATGAAAAGAAGTATCCAAACCATAGGGATATTCTCCGGATCAGGTATAGTCCGAATAGTGAACTTGCCGACAAGATCAGGAATATTTTCTTCTGCACATATAATTATCTTTGTGAGCAACGGGGAATAGAGAAAGTTAGTGGCAAAAGGTATTTTAAAATACCGGAAGAAAAAAAAGAGTTTCTTGTTATTTATACGACGGAATACCAGGATACCTACCTGTTGGAATACATTACTCAAGCTGAAGCGGCAGAAGCCAGAGAGCTTTTAGTAAATGAAAATGAACAGAAGTATGAAACGTCTGTTAATTATGCTGAGACCGATCCAACAGCATCGATTGAAAGAGTTAATCAACTCGTAAAGATAAGGAAACTCAACAGAGCAATTGGTGATACCTTAAAAATGCTGTATGAGTACAGATGTCAGATATGCGGCAATGATTTTGGCAAAAAGTTTGATGTCCATATTGTAGAATCGCATCATATAAATCCTTTTGTTATTTCTATGAATAATGATGCATCCAATCAAATGATTGTCTGTCCCAACCATCATAAGGTGATACACAGAGCGGAGCCGTTTTTCGACAGAAGAAGGTTGTTGTTTGTATACAGCAATGGAGTGGAGGAAAGGGTGGTTTTGAACAGGCATTTGTAGGTGAAATACCTGATTGCATTAATGGTGATTGTAGTCAAGTCGCAATGCTTGCTCACGATTGTTATCCATGCCATTACATTAATTTATGTTTTGAAGGATTTTCCGGTCTCATGTCGAATATTGCAATGATAGAAATTAGAAACATAAATAATTCAATTTGCTATTAGAATTCCACATATGTTTTGTTGAACATAATGGCACCTGAACTTGATGACAACTTAATTTGAGTGCATCCCAATACCATAAATGGCAAAAAACGCTGCGGAAAGTTTTATATGTACATATCCTGGAGGGAAAACCATTACAAAGGGAGAATTATCTATATTAAGAAACTTTAAAAACATGATGAAGAGTAAGGATATGAGGAAATATGAGTAACCTGAATTACATAGATATATTTGCCGGTGCTGGCGGTCTGTCGGAAGGATTTATGAATTATGGTTTTAATGCAATTGCTCATATAGAAATGAACGAAGATGCGTGTTTAACACTTAAAACGCGGCTGTGCTATTATTACCTCAAGAAACACAACAGGGTTAGTGACTATTATAAATATCTGCGGGGAGAAATAAACAGAGATGAATTATATGCTATGGTTCCCCGATCAGTTTTGGACACAGTAATAAATGATACACTGAGCGAAGAAAGGATGCATTTAGTATATGATAAAATAGATAAACTCATGAAACAGCAGAATATAAAACATGTTGATGTACTGGTAGGTGGTCCTCCATGCCAGGCGTATTCACTTGTTGGCAGGGCCAGAAAAACAAAAGAGAACAAAATGATCGGAGACCCAAGAAACTTCCTTTATAAATTGTATTGTAAGGTGCTTGTTAAATACAAGCCAAAGGTGTTTGTTTTTGAAAACGTACCTGGACTTTTGACTGCCAATGAAGGCAAATATTTTGCTGATATGCAGAAAGAGTTCAGGTTGGCGGGCTATAACCTTGATTACAGAATACTGAATGCATCAGATTTTGGTGTTTTACAGAACAGGCGTCGTGTTATACTGATTGGTTGGCAAAAACACTTAAACTATAAATATCCGGAATTTAATGCAATTAGCGGTGAGTTTGCTGTAAACGATATTTTTACAGACCTTCATCCGCTTCAGGCAGGAGAAAGCAATAACAGATATATAACAAAACCAACAAAATATCTTAAATGGTCAGGTATTCGCGACGAAAATGACGTTCTGACCTGGCATGTTGCACGACCTAATATTGAGAGGGACAGGGAAATTTACAGAAACGTAATACATGCGTGGGATACCGAAAAGAAGAGAATGAAGTATACTGATCTGCCCGAAGAGCTATGTACCCACAAAAACAGGACTGCATTTCTGGACAGATTTAAGGTGGTAGCCGGAGATTTGCCGGTTTCGCATACTTTAGTTGCACATATATCCAAAGATGGACACTACTTTATTCATCCGGACTATAAACAGGCACGTTCAATTTCTGTAAGGGAGGCAGCACGCATTCAGTCATTTCCGGATAATTATTATTTTGAAGGTTCAAGGACCGCAGCTTTTGTACAAATCGGGAATGCTGTGCCGCCCCTGATGGCATCAGGTATAGCACTGACGTTGAAAAAAGAGGTGCTAAAGTGATAGCTATTTTTGTTTTTTTTATGTGTTTTATCAGGTATAGAGCAGAGGCATCAAATTCACTAAATACCGATTGCGGGGGTTTTTATGAATTGGGATGACTATGTCAGGGAACTAGTGAGAAGGCCTTCATATTTAGATAATATAGTATTGTCCTTGGGGGATGATACGCATATTCATGTTCCCCCGATAATCAAAGCCAGTGTGTTCATTCTTGAGCAAATCAACAATCACAACGTTCACAATGTTATAGTTTTCCCTGAAAGAATACAGACATCATTTATCTTTACAATCATGAAAACCATATATAATATCAAGACCGGGAAAATAAGTTATTGTTATGATCCATATGGATTCACAAAAGGTCAGAAGTTGAAATTTGAGAATTGTGTAATGGAATTTGATACCATAGAGAAGAGCGAAAACGGAAAAGAAAAAATTTTTGTAAAGTTTGCGGAAAACCTAAGATATGGTTTGCCGATTGAGTTGGCTCCTTATTTTCAAAGTACAGATACTAAACGTCCGCTTTCAAAATATCATGTTTTTGCTAATCGCTTTAATATCAGAGATTCGGTTAATAATCAAGTCAGCATTGGCTCTGATATAATCGAATTTATATCAAATCATAAAACGCACATGAGAAGCACGGTTCCTTATGTTACTTCTGTCACTGTCGTCAAAGAGCTACTTAAATTGATAAGAATAAATGATCGTAGTATCGAAGACATATTGTTGATTGGACAAGTTGATTACAAAGGTGAGGTGAGAAATGCAGGATCCGGGCAATTAGCCGGCACACCTGCCATAACGCTTGCGCCGGATTTATTTTCAGTAATAGAGGCAATGCGTAGAGGAGTTGAAGTTCAGTCAATTGTTCTTGATATATCAAATAGTACGCTTAATGCCCAATTGGATGCGTTGGATCAATTATGCAGGCAAAAATACCCGATAGTCTGTATAACTGATATGGAAGGTTCTCTTGACTTGGAGGTGCTTGTTGATCGCGATTTCAATATTTGGCGTTGGAATGAGGAAACCATTACAAAAGATATGTATGGCACTTCCAACATTATTTTGGATAAAAAACTACGGAATTGTGCCAACACAACAATTGAGTACTGTACTGCAAAATCCCTTGAGATTTGTGATTCTTTAAAATTGCTGTATAAACATCGCGAGGATGTTGAGTTACAGTCACCGGCAATTATAACTATTTATGATACGCTGTTTGGTTATACGTTAACAGCACTCAGAAATATAACGGATCCTGGTTGTGAAAGAATCCAGTCTGCAAGAAAAAACATTGAAGAATGCTATGATCTTTTGATAACTGAGCAAAGGTATATAGCAAATGAACTTTATGAAAGCCTGAAATTTATTATAGAAAATTTACTAAAGGTGTATTCGACTGATTTTACTTATCCTAAAATTGATTTGTTAGCCGATAAGATACTGAATGGAAATCATAGAAAAATAGCTATTATTGTATCAGAAAAAGAGGATAAAAACAGGGTGTATATGTTCTGGAAAAGTAAACTTGATGCAAATGGATATATAGCAGATATTGAAATCCTATACCCAAATGAATTTATAAACAAAGAATCATTTGAATCTGATGTAGCAATTCTGACAGGTTGGTTTAGCAAAAAAATAATGCAGAGAATATTTTTCTGTTACAATACTGATAACTACCTGGTTTTATTGTATGAATATGAAAACAGATGGAAAAATGCTCATGTAACAGCATGGAAGAATGCGTGTAATAGAGGAGGAAATAAAGCCATTGTGGAAAAATCGTTGGGTAATGAAGTACAATATATTACTAAAACCGATTATCATGATATTGAACCTGACACCACACCACAAGATTACACAGTCGATGAACTGGAAGAAATTGATTTGGTTCTGAGAGAGAATAAGTACAGGCAGTATACGTCAAACCCTGGAACAGAATCAACTGAAGCAATACCAGTTAACTTTGCCGGTGGGTATTTTGCTTTTTTTACACCAACCCGCAAGCTTATTGTAGTGACTGATATTATAATCAGTGGAGCTAGAAGAATTGCAATAAAAACAGCGGATAAGCTTTGTGCAGGAGACTTTATAGTAATTCGCGAAACACAGAGAGACCTGATACGCGAAATTGCAGATATTATACTTGATGCAAACGGGAAAAAGGAATGCAGACAGAAAGCGTTCAAATGGATAGAAGCATTGAGAATAGAAGAGACTTTCTGTGACTTTGATGATATATACAACAGATTGCAAATTCACGGTTGCACAAAAGACAGGTTTACAGTAAGGAGATGGATAACAGATGAAGACGCTATTATTCCCCGGGATAAAAGCGATATAGTAGCTATTGCAAAGGCTGTTGACGATCAGGCTCTGCTTGATGAAGTCGATGAAATTTATGAAGCTGGCAGGACTGTTATGAGTGCACATATAAAAGCAGGACGTGTCATATCAGAGAAGCTTCGCCGGCGTATTGCTGATGAACTGCATTCCAGGCAGAAAATAGATCCATACAATATACTGGATCCTATTACATTCAACATTGATGATATCGGAAAAGTCCATGTTCTTAAAATTGACGATATTATTAAGGAACCGGTTATTATAGAAACTGGTGCTGCAAACAGACTGTTCAGTTTTTAGTGAGGTTTGTTATATGGCACGGATAATACCATCAGTGATTTCACCTGATATCAAAAGTAATGCCGAAAGGAAAGTTTTTGAGTGGTTCAGGGATGATCCAACTACAGATGACTGGGTTGTTTTGCATTCCCTGGGCATATCTAATCATAACAGGGTTATTCATGGAGAAATTGATTTTCTTGTAATTGCACCGTATATGGGAATTTTTGCAGTTGAAGTCAAAGGAGGGCGTGTGCAGAGAACTAACGGGATATGGTCGTTTACTGACAGGTATGGCAAAGTCAGTACAAAAGTACGCGGTCCGTTTGATCAGGCATGGGATGGAATTTTCAGCATCGTTGGAGCACTAAAAAAGAGAATTGATGCCAGTCACAGCTACCTTTCAGATATATTTTTCGGAATCGGTGTTATGTTTCCTGATATAAGTTATGAAGCTATCGGATGTGATGAAGAGCAGTGGCAGGTTTTTGACTGTAATGATCAGAATCGTGTTGGTGATTTTATCAGAAGAGTTTTTGAAGGATCGAAAAGAAAATGGGAAGAAGTTAATAAAAAAGCACTGCCACACAGCAAACTGCCGAATCCTGACGATGTAGAATATATAGCCTCTCTTTTACGCGGAGATTTTGATAAAGCAGTTTCTATAAATGTACTTATGAGATACGCTGAAGAGGAACTTGTGGAACTCACCAAAGAACAATACAGGTGCCTTGATCAGCTTGATGATAACCCTCGCTGTCTGATTAAAGGGCCGGCTGGCACCGGAAAAACACTTCTTGCTATTGAAGAAGCAAAAAGGTCTGTTGCACGAGGGATGAAAGTTGCTTTGTTCTGCTATAATGCAAACCTCGGTGACTGGATAAAAAGGTACTTCAGAAGCATACCTGAAAATCTGCGACCCTCTTATACAGGAACATTTCATGGCTTTATGTTTCAGATAATCAGCAACAAAGACAGCCAGATACTAATACCGGAAAATGAAAGTGAATCAGACTTGTTTTACCGTGAAACTGTACCTTTGTTAACCCGGTCAATACTGGCAGAATGTAATAGTTATGATAAATTTGATAAAATTATAATTGACGAGGCACAGGATCTGATAAATCTTAAATATCTTGATGTAATGGATGCTTGTCTGAAAAAGGGAATTGAACGTGGCAGATGGACTATGTTCGGTGATTTTTCAATGCAGGCTATATATGCAGAAGGGATTACCGAACAGGAAATGATGGATATGCTTGAGGGAAAAACTTCATTTATACGCTTCAGGCTTACAATTAATTGCAGAAATACAAAACCAATATGTGAAGAAATTGAGACCGTAACAGGATTTCAGCATTTATCAGGCCTGTTGACTAAAACGGATGGTCCACCTGTAAATTATATTACTTTTTCCAACATGGACGATCAGAAGGAAAAACTGATATCAGTACTGGATTCTTTAGTAAAGGAAGGAGTTCCTGAAAAAAACATAACAATATTGTCTCCGGTCAGAAGAGAAAACTCAGTGGTTTCTCTGGTCGAGAAATATGTAATAAGAGACTTTGGTGATTTTTCTGACAGATACATTACGTTCAGTACAATTCAGGGCTTCAAAGGTCTTGAGAATTCTGCAATTGTATTAACTGATATAAATACTTTTGAAGATAAAAAGCTTATGTATGTGGCTCTCAGCAGACCAAGAACCTGTTTGTACGTTCTGGAAAGCAAAAATGCAGCAGGCGAATATGCTAACCTGCAGATGAGGAGGTTATTGGCATGTACAAGGACCGAAGGGAGCAGATAATTGACATCATCAGGAGAGAATTTATTGGCCCTGATCCAATTGACTATCCCGGACTGCGTCAGGAAAACGGGGAAGAGATCTTAACTTCTGATCCGCCACTTATAAGATATGCTGCAGGCATATTATATCCAAGACAAGCTTCTTTTTCAGATTTGGAACATTCTGGGGAAAATGTTGGAGAACCTGTTGAAGAAGGTATTGATGATGCTGCTGATAATTCTGAAGTCATGTCTGAAACAGAAGAAGAACTTGCCGGGTCTGGTAACGAATATCTGGAAGACGCAGAAGAGTTGCTCAATCTGTCGAATGCATACAGACAGTCTGCCATGAGCATAACTGTAGCACTCAGAGAACCGATGCCTGTTGACGTGGAAGTTCGCGCCGGTATTTACAATGAAGTAAAAGTTAAGGATCCGGAGACAGATTATACACGTATTCATTATTACAGAAAACAACTTAAATGGAGCGATATGAATATATATTTGCCGGATGCAAATCAAGGCATAGTAAGAATTCCGGTAATTATTGACGGTAAGGAGACAGGGCTGCAGTTTGACGTAACATACAGAGACCACAGAGAAGGGTGCTTTATATATACATTTACTCTTGAAAACACAAAATCAGCAGGTAACCATTCGATAAATAATGAAGACTGCTTTTTCCAGGTTGAATTCACAGTCAAATCAATTAGAGGTTTTTGCCCATTGCCGGAAAATCTGAAAATTTTCTCGGATGATGAAGATTACCTTTCAAACCAGTTGTTATACCGAAATGTTAAGAATTATGCCATAGGACATGGATGTGCGGCAATGTGGGAAGAAACAGAAAAAGGAGTATTTAAAATCACTACATCAGTGTTTCCGCAATATGAAATTAAACCAATAGTTCCTAGCAGAATTGATGGTGTATCGCTTGAAATGTATAAAATGAGTGACTATGGAAACATAGAAGAGGCCATAAATGAACTCATAATTTTGTGTGACAAATATCAGGAATGGATAGCGGGATTAAAGAAAGAAGCTGCAACTCTAGAAGATCCATATAAAAGTACCGCAGAAAGGCATATCCATAGTTGTGAAGAATGCCTTCGCAGAATGAAGGAAGGAGTTGCACTATTATCTAAAGATTCCCGGATGCAGAAGGCTTTTTGCTATATGAACAGAGCAATGCTTCTGCAACAGTTGCATTATAATTTACCATTGCAAAAATGGGTTGATGACGGAAATGGCTATATAAAACTCGAAAATCCTGTGGAAAGATTGCCTGATATACGAGATCAGAATACATGGTATGGTGACAGAGCACGTTATGGGAAATGGCGTCCTTTTCAGCTGGCATTTATACTCATCAATCTTAAATCAATGGCAGACCCTTTATGCTCTGAAAGAAAATTTGCTGATCTGATATGGTTTCCTACCGGTGGTGGAAAGACTGAAGCTTATTTGGGTCTGTCAGCATTCACGATATTCCTGCGCAGACTGAAAAATAGAAATGATGAAGGGACCGCAATACTCATGAGATACACATTGAGGCTACTTACGGCTCAGCAGTATGAGCGTGCTGCCTCAATGATCTGTGCATGTGAAACAATACGGAAAGAAAAGGCATCTGAGCTTGGCGAATCACGGATATCAATCGGATTATGGGTCGGAAGTGCAACGACGCCGAATCATATGAATGACGCTGTGAAAGCTTTTGACAGAATTAAAAGGGAAAACGGGGAATATCCGTTTGTCGTAAGAAAGTGTCCCTGGTGTGGTGCGCAGATTGGTGTAGTTCCTAGGAATACCAGAAACGGAACAGTTTATGAAGTACCTGGATTGGAAAAATTAAGAGATGGCAGAGGATACTATATTGTATTTAAGTGTGCAAATTCGGCTTACGGCTGTGAATTCAGCAAAGATGATCCGCTGCCTTTATATATTATCGACGATGATATATACGAAAAAACGCCGACTCTTATTCTGGGCACTGTAGATAAATTTGCCATGCTTCCTTACATACCAAAGGCTCAGAGTATTTTTGGGTTTGATAACGGGAAGAAAGTTACGGCTCCCGATCTGATTATTCAGGATGAGTTACATTTGATTTCCGGTCCGCTTGGCTCCATGGTAGGACATTACGAAACTATGATTAATGAACTGTGCTCAATTGATATAAATGGTAGAAAAATTTCACCTAAAATTATTACATCTACGGCAACAATTAGCCGTGCAAAAGAGCAATGCCATGCATTATATAACTGTGGACGAGAAAATGTGAAGCAGTTTCCGCCGCCTGGCCTTAATGCAGGGGATTCATTTTTTGCAGTTGAAGACAGAAGCAGAAATGGTCGCATGTATGTGGGAATTTTGGCAGCAGGAGCGTCATCAGTAGCAACAGCAATGATCCGTCTGTATGCTGCATTGCTTTACGCAGCAAGTGCATTGGAAGTTAACGATGAAACAGAGAGAGATCCTTACTGGACTCATATAGGATATTTTAACAGTATCCGGGAACTGGGCCAGGTAAGAACGTGGATACGCGCTGACATAGATGAATATCTTCATGTTATATACAAACGCAGACGTGAAGACAAGCTTCCTAGCTATAAGGGAAGAAGGTATATAAAACGGGATGAAGAACTTACAAGCAGGGTAAAAAGTGAAAGAATAACGGCAATTTTAGGCGACCTTAATATCAAATATACCGGAAGCATAAATGAGCAGACGGGAGATCTACCAATTGATATTTGTCTTGCTACAAATATGATATCGGTAGGTCTTGATGTCCCCAGGCTGGGGTTGATGTCTGTTGCAGGCCAGCCCAAAACGACTTCTGAATATATTCAGGCGACCAGCCGCGTAGGAAGAGACAGCGATAATGCTCCGGGGATCATTTTTACAATGTATAACCCGGGGAGACCGCGTGACAAATCGCACTATGAGCAATTTATAAATTACCATTCACGTATATACTGCAACGTCGAACCAGTAACTGTAACACCTTTTTCGCCACCATTAAGAGAACGTGCGTTGCATGCTATTGTTATAGGAATAATCAGACTGGAGGCAGACGAGTTGTTCAACTCTGATCCGCCCAAATACCCATCTGAGGATACAATAAAAAAAATCAAGGAAATTGTAAGGGAACGTGTCAGTTCAATTAATCCTGATGAGACTGAGCATTGTCTCAGACATGTTGATGATATACTGGCAGACTGGGAACTCTGGCGTCCGGAACTTGCCAGATATCATGATTATTTCGGAGAGGATCCGATTCCGCTGATTCACCCGGCGGGATCATACAGGAATCCGAACTGGAGAGGACGTTCATTTCCGACACCTATGTCAATGAGAAATGTTGATGCTTCATGTGAAGTAGACGTGATGGCGAACCGTTATTCTGAGGAGGGATAACATGGCATACCAGAAGAACCCAATACGACGTTCCCAATTGATCAGCCCTTGGGGAATCGGTGCAATAGTTCCGTTTCCGAATGACCAGTCTCTAATGATTGCCGGGTTGGATGCCTGGCGATATCATAATGAGAAGGAATATCTGGTCAAAGACGAAAGACTTATCACCAGACTAGGAGTCAAGGAGCTAAGATTACCCCCTGATTTTAAAGATAAAAATTCCGGATCGGAAAACTACCATCTGAAGATACCTGCAGTCAAGTTTCCGCTATGGCACTATTGTCCTTTTTGCGGTTCGATGAAAAAACTTAATTACTATACAGACAAGGTCTGGTGCGACGGGATAGATTACTGGAATAAAGGACATAGCAGAAGCTGTGCAAATATTCCGAGAAGGAAGCGAAGAAGGCTTATTCCGGAAAGATTTGTTGTTGTCTGTCCTGAGGGACATATCGAGGACTTTCCGATAGCCGAATGGGTGCATTTTGACACGGGAAAAGTTTACGATCCTGAGAAGTGTCACATCCGCAGAAGCACTGGTGGAATTTCAGCTTCTCTGACAAGCGTTAAATATGAATGCTCCTGCGGTGCATCAAAATCCATTGCCGGGGCTTTGATGCCCGGAGCATTGCAAAAAATAGGGTTCAGATGCAGTGGGTCAAGACCTTGGCTGGGCATTGAGAAAGATAGTATACCATGCAGCAATACACAATACCGGGTAGTGCAACGGGGTGCAACCAATGTCTGGTTTCCGGATGTAAGGAGTTCAATATATATTCCTACAGACGATGATAACGCTGGCCGTCGCATAATTCAGATTCTGGACAGAGTTTTTGATGTTATAAAATCCAGCAGAACAGATGGATCAATAAACCGTGCAGTTATAGATTCACTGGCAGCAATGGAAAGAGTAAATGCTGATGACCTTTATAACGCGGCTGTCAGAAGACTTAATGGCCAGAGGAATTTACCGGAAGTAAATGAAAATACAGATGAAGACTCATATCGTTTTTGTGAGTATAAAATGCTCGTTAAAAGCAGTGGTGGTGATAACCTTAACTTTCATTCCATAAATTATACTATTTCTCATTATCATCCACAGATACATGATTTTTTCAGAAGCATATCACTAGTTCCTAAGCTAAAAGAAACAAGAGCTTTTGTAGGTTTTTCCAGACTTGAACCTGATTCTTCGAAGAGCATTGAAGATAAAAAAAAGATGCTCAGTTTAAAGAAAGTTGACTGGTTGCCAGCAATAGAAGTATATGGTGAAGGCATCTTTTTTGAGTTTAATGCAGAGAGGCTGAAGGCATGGTCTCAAAGAGATTCTGTCAGGAACCGGATTGATAAACTGGAGCGTGCATACAGGCATTCTACTTTCTGGTGGTCATCATCCGGGGAATTGCGTCCTGAGTTTGTGCTTATCCATACATTTTCACATTTGTTGATTAATCAGTTAAGCTATGAGTGTGGATATGGTAGTTCATCTATACGGGAAAGGATATATTGTGAGAAAAGTTCAAATAATCTTGATATGTATGGTGTGCTGATTTACACAGCTTCCGGAGATTCAGAGGGATCGCTTGGCGGTCTGGTAAGGCAAGGTCAGAAAGGCAGAATAGAAGAGACCATTGTAAACGCTTTGGAAAATGCACGTTGGTGTTCATCTGATCCAATTTGCATTTCTTCCCGTGGCCAGGGACCGGAGTCATGTAACCTTGCTGCCTGTTATAACTGTGCTTTGCTGCCAGAGACTTGCTGTGAGTTTGGCAACAGGTTGCTCGACAGAGGATTGGTTATTGGGACTTTGGAAGATAAAAGTACAGGTTATTTTAGTATGTGAGGTGAGTTATATGTACGTAGTATTATCGCAAAAAATCGATACTGAATCACCGTACCATTATCCCGCAAAGTATAGAAATCAACTGCATCCTGGAGATATTTTTGTATACTATCAAGGTAACCGCCATAATAAAAAACATCGATATTATTTTGGAACTGGTGTAATAGGTAAGATTATAAAAACTGATGATAATAATTATTTTGCAAGTTTAATTCAATGTAAAAAATTTGAGAAAAATGTTCCTATATATTTACTTGGTGGCGGATATATTGAGCAATTGGGTTATGAATCAATAAGAAAAAAAGAAAATCCACCTTGGCAAAGCTCAATAAGGCCATTATCGGAAGAAGCATATAAGTATATTATTTCTCAAGCCGGAGACCTAATAATTCAAGGGAACGCAGAGAGTATTATATAACTATAGGATAAGGTGTGAAAATGCATTTGCATTGTCGATAATTCAACTTATGTTACGATAAAACTGAACCGGAGGTTAATATAATTATTCAGTAATCTAAGGGTAGTGATGAAATGTCAGACGTTCATTCAAAAGAAATCAGGAGTTATAATATGTCTTGTATTCGAAACAAGAATACAGAGCCAGAGCAAATAGTCAGAGGATATCTTTTCAGTCGAGGCTTTCGTTACAGAAAAAATTACAAATCACTTCCAGGGCATCCCGATATTGTTTTGCCTAAATATAAGACATGTATATTTATAAACGGATGCTTTTGGCATAAACATGAGGGATGCAAATACTTTGTATGGCCTAAGAGTAATACTGAATTCTGGCATAAAAAAATTGAAGAAAATGTTAAGCGTGACAAGGCTAATTATCAGCAATTGGAAGCGTTAGGTTGGAAAGTGATTGTAATATGGGAGTGTGAATTAAAGAAAGATATCCGCGATAATACATTGAAATGCGTAGAAAAGGTAATTAAGGAATAAATGAAATCATTGTAAATACTTTGAAAAATGGTACTAATAATTTAATAGTAATTAGCTAAACGATACGTGGAATGGGTTTTGCTTTCATTAGACAATAAGATGCTTATATAAATATATAGCAGCATTGAGATCTCTAGCCTATTTATTGCAAAATAGAAACGGACAAAAGTGGTGAGATCTCACTTGCAAAAAACACAGCGGCAGATCCCTCTCTGGTGCACAGTTCAATGACTGCTTCTTTTTTTCTGCTCTTCAAAAAATTGTACCATTGTGCCGTGCTTTATACGAGCCTTTCTTGTTCTAGGCGCCAGTTCGTCGATCCAATCTGTAAGCACTTCTCGTGATGGATATCCTAATATCCTCACGGTACAAGAAATATTGCGCCCGTGTGCCAAATAGTAATCGACAGCAGCCTTCATCTGCTCAGGTGTATATTTGGGGCGTTTAATGAATTGCTTGTGCAGGTCCTTTGTCCGTCTCTATTTTGCAATAAATATTATAATTTCATTTCAACTGTATCAAAACTGCTGAGTACAATGAAACGCTCCTGCATTACAGCCACGGTACAAAATCTTCATTTCCATGGATACATTTGGTATAATGTAAAAAGGTGTTCAGCAACCAAATCATTAGTAATGTGTCACCGCCGGGATATAATTGACCCATAGCGCCGGACAAGAATTGACCCACACCAAACCAACGGTTTACCATAAAGTGTGACAAATACTTTTATGGGAGATGACCGTATGATAAGGAGTGGGCTAA
>FZPS01000122.1_pt65 | contig 15522 bp, 14 predicted proteins | sample 1817821 | NCBI WGS metagenome assembly FZPS01 (sample SAMEA104158645, study PRJEB21678) | metagenome | place: Germany | collected 2015-04-21 | reverse complement strand
TTCTGGTCGGTGATGTTGCCGAGACGCTTTCAAATCTTCATATCTCAATCGCTCAAGACAAAGGGTTCATCTTGAACACTCAAGAAGTCATGCCTGATTACGTTCATCTCTTTATCACGGCCCATCCTAAATTTGCTCCTGCCACCATTGTTAAAATCGTGAAGGGGATCACTGCCAAGAAACTCTTTGAACAGTATCCGTCCTTGCGAAACGTGTTGGGGGAAGGTCATCTCTGGAACCCGTCATATTACGTTGGAACGTGTGGGGATACGACAAAGGAAGTTATTCAGAAATATATCGAGACTCAGAAAGTGATGTAACCATGCCGGTGAAAGCGTATCGCTATCGACTCTACCCGACGAAATCACAGATCTCTCAGATGGAGCAGACGCTTGAAATTTGTCGATGGGTCTATAACGAGACGCTTGCAATGCGAAAGAACGCATGGGAGCGGGAACAGAGAAGTATTTCTTACTACGAATCAAAGCGCCAAATTCCAATCTGGAAGAAGGAGCGCCCCGAACTCTCTACGGTCCATTCTCAAGTCTTACAGGATGTTTCTCTGCGCGTTGACCTGGCATTCAAAGCTTTTTTCCGGCGATTGAAGGCAGGAAAAGAGCCAGGGTATCCTCGATTCAAGGGAAAAGGACGATACGACAGTTTCACGTACCCTCAGTCGGGATTCAAACTTGATGGAGACCGCCTTCACCTCTCGAAGATAGGGGATGTGAAGATCATCCTCCACCGTCCGATTGAAGGAACTATCAAGACCTGCACGGTCAGGCGTTCTTCGACCGGGAAGTGGTATGCCTGCTTCTCGGTCGAGTATGATCCCCCTCCAGCATCGCAGAAGGAGATGGTGATCGGCGTCGATGTCGGTTTGGAATCGTTTGCTACCCTCTCAAACGGGGAGAAGATCGAGAACCCCCGATTCTTCCGTACCGACGAGAAAGCCCTTGCGAAGGCACAGAGAAAACTCTCGAAAGCAGAGAAGGGCACCCCTGAACGGAAGAAAGCACGAAAAAACGTTGCACGTATCCATGAACGGATCGCTCACCGACGGCTCGATTTTGCTCACCAAACTTCCCGCCGGATGGTGGACCAATACGGTACGATTGTATTCGAGGATCTGAATATCAAAAATATGCAGAAAAACCATTGTCTGGCGAAAAGCATCGCGGATGTTGCCTGGAATCTGTTCATCGCGATCACGGAGAACAAAGCGGAAGAGGCTGGCTCTCAGGTGATTCGGGTGAACCCTAGAAACACGTCACAGCGATGTTCCGGATGTGGTATGATCGTCAAAAAGACCCTCTCTGATCGAGTCCATACCTGCCCACATTGTGGGCTGATGATGGACCGCGACCAGAATGCGGCGATCAATATTATGAGATTGGGACTGCAATCTCTGGGCTGAAAAACCCTGGATGCCCCCGATTTCAATCGGGGGAGCAGTCACCAGAACGTTCGTTACGCTACCGAACAACCCGCGTCCGCCCCTCAAACTCACTTGCGGTGGGGACGGGCACCAGAACCAAAACAGGGGTTTGACAGAGTCCGATAGTCCGGGGATCTGCACACCGGGAGTATTGCCGCACCAGGGGGAAGCAGGGGCGTCTCTCCTCCACCACGACTCACTGCCACGCTGGCGAGTCTGAGGAGCAGGCTGTTTTCAACCATGCAAGCCTCCCTTTGGGGAGTAATTGGACAATTTGATGCCCGGCGCGAGCGGATAAGAGCCACAAGAAGCCCGGGGTCTCCACAAGCAGACCCTCCGCGAAAAAAGTCGGGAAAATAGGTCATATGATGGTTTCAAGTCGTTGCTCCAGGACATCAAGCCCTCTCTTGATATCCTCGATGTTCTTTCCGCCGGTAAGGATGATCTTGCCGGAACTGAAGAGGAGGGCGACAATCTTTGGATCCTCGATGCGGTATACGAGTCCAGGGAACTGCTCGGGTTCGTACTCGATGTTCTCGAGGTTGAGGGCGATCACAACCTTGTTTAAGTTGATGTACCTGCCCATATCGTACGAACAGACGATGTTGGTGATTGCGACCTGCGGCACATCATAGGTCTCGATCCCGGCCTTCCGGAGCGAGTCCATGATGATGCTGAGACCAACCGGGAGATCTTCTTTCCTCCTGATGCCGGTGAGCACCACCTTCCCCGAGGAGAAGATCAGAGACGCAATCTTGGGGTTCTCGATGCGATAGACCGCCCCGGGGAATCTTTTTGTATTCAATTCACAGTTTTCTATCTTCTCTGATACTTTTTCGAGGTCGATCGAGTCGGCAATCACCCCGGAAGCAACGATGTTCTCAATTTTCAGTGACTCGTATCCCTTCTCATCCATCGGTATGAGTATCATTTTTTGGACCATAATACTAATGGATAATCTTTATGGATCTCTGGAGTGCGGAGTGTTCATCAGGTTCATGAATAATTTAAATCCTGGGCGCGCAAACATTCATTGATCACGTTATGGCAGATGATGAAGAAAAATCGATGTCCTATGAAGATCTCTGCGCGAATTTCAAGATAGACGTCCCGGAATACTATAATTTCGGCTTTGATGTGGTCGACGCGTGGGCGAAGAAGGACCGGAACCGGCTTGCCATGATCTGGATCGACCAGAAAGGGAACGAGAAGAAATACACCTTCCTCGACCTCATGCGTCTCTCGAACCAGGCAGTCAATATCTGCATAAAATACGGCATCAAAAAAGGCGATCGTGTCATGTTGATGCTCCCCCGGATTCCTGAGTGGTGGATCTTTACCATCGCCCTCATCAAACTTGGCGCCGTATACTGCCCCGTGACAACGATGCTGACGCCCAAAGACCTGAAATACCGCATCCAGGCAGCGAACATCAAGATGATCATCACCATGGCCGAGTATGCGGACAAGGTCGAGGAGATCCAGGACGAGTGTCCCACACTGCAGGTCAGGCTCATGGTCGACGGCACGAGAGATGGGTGGGTCAGCTACCCCGTCGAGCTCGACTACCCGGCGCCCTGCTCGCACAAACTGGTGAACCTTCCAGGGCTGCACCGGACCAAATCGACGGATCCCCTCCTGATCTTCTTCACCTCCGGCACCACCGGCGAGCCGAAGATGGTCGTTCACGACCATTCCTATCCGCTCGGTCACCTTGTCACCGCACGTCTGTGGCATGATCTGCATGAAAACGATCTCCACCTGACGATCTCAGATACCGGCTGGGGCAAGTGTGCGTGGGGAAAGCTCTTTGGTCAGTGGATCATCGGCGCATGCATCCTCGTCTACGATATCAGGGGTCGGTTCCACGCCACCGAGATCCTGCCGCTGCTGGAGCGCTACGGGGTCACGACGTTCTGCTGCCCCCCGACCATCTACCGGATGCTGATCCTCGCTGACCTCGACAAGTTCGATTTTGCTGACCTTCGGCATTGCTGCAGCGCCGGCGAGCCGCTCAACCCTGAGGTTATCAGGGCATGGGAGGAGGGGACCGCCCGGACGATCCACGAAGGATATGGCCAGACCGAGACGGTGCTCTGTATCGGGACGTTCCCGGGTATGGAGTGTAAACCCGGTTCCATGGGGAAACCCTCACCGGGCTGGCATATCGAACTCCATGACGACAACGGAAATCCGGTCGGCGTCGGGGAGGAGGGGCGCATCGCGATCAGGCTTGACCCCCGCCCGGTCGGGCTTTTCCGCGGCTACCTGAGCAACGAAGAGGAGAACCGCAGGGTGTTTCAGAACGGGTTCTACTATACCGGCGACAAAGCGTGCATGGATGAGGATGGATACTTCTGGTTTATCGGCCGTGATGACGACGTCATTAAGTCTTCGGGCTACCGCATCGGGCCCTTTGAGGTGGAGAGCGCGCTCCTCGAGCACCCTGCCGTGCAGGAGGCAGCGGTCGTCGGGTCGCCCGACGTGATCCGGGGGTTGATCGTCAAGGCCTTCATCGTCCTCAAGCCCGGGTATCAGCCCACGGGGTCTCTGGTCAAGGAGATCCAGCAGCATGTCAAGCGGGTGACGGCGCCTTACAAGTACCCCCGCGCGATCGAGTTTGTAGAGTCGCTCCCCAAGACAATCTCAGGCAAGATCAAGCGGCATGAACTCCGTGAGATGGAGATGAAGCGGTTCATGGAGAACAATGCTCATAACTATCATTCGTCCGGGAAGTGCGGGGAGTAATTACCAAACTTCCCGTCGGATGGTAGACCAATACGGTACGATTGTATTCGAGGATCTGAATATCAAAAATATGCAGAAAAACCATTGTCTGGCAAAAAGCATCGCGGATGTTGCCTGGAATCTGTTCATCACGATCACGGAGAACAAAGCGGAAGAGGCTGGTTCTCGTGTGATCCTGGTGAACCCCAGGAATACGTCGCAGATGTGTTCCCGATGTGGTATGATCGTCAAAAAGACCCTCTCTGATCGAGTCCATACCTGTCCACATTGTGGGCTCGCGATGGACCGCGACCAGAACGCGGCGATCAATATTATGAGATTGGGACTGCAATCTCAGGGGTAACATCCCAAGATGCCTCCGATTTCAATCGGGGGAGCAGTCACCTTTATTTCGTTGAAGGTACTATGATATTAGGCGCGAGGGTAGCCAGGCCAGGCCAGAGGGGGCCAGGTTCAGGGTATCTTTCAAATCTCGTTGCAAAACTCTTAGAACAAAACAGAGCGCGAGAGTTGCCGAGCCAGGTCAAAGGCGTCAGGTTCAGGGCCTGATCTCGCAGGAGTTCGCCGGTTCAAATCCGGCCTCTCGCATTCTCTCTTTCTGTGACTGCTCCCTCTCTTCTCGTCGGGGCATCCAGGGTAAACATCGTGCCGGCAAAATGCGTGAAGATGGCCTGGTGAAGGAGCCGTGCAGGAGACCGATCTCTGGTGGGGATTGAGCCTGATTCTCCTCACCACGAGAAGGGTTCAGAACCTGACCCGGGGTGCTTCGGATTCTCGCATGTTGTATTCCATGGTCCAGAAGTACGCCTCACCATGGGCCACACGGAATACAGCGAGTCTGGGGTCGTCTGCGCCGGAGATCCCGATCTCGAGAAGCCAGGGTCGCTCTTTGACGAGTCGCTCCTTCAGGGTTGCGTCATCGAGGAACTCGACCTCCCCCGCGACCCGCATCATCGTCCCGGTCCCCTCGGGTGAGTAGAAACAGAGTTCGACCTTTGGGTTCTTTGAGAGCTGCTGCCAGACGCGCTTTGGGGTTGCGGTGTGATAATAGAACCCGGTCTCGTCGGCAAACCACATGGCAAAGGCCCGGACGCGCGGTTGATCGGCGTCCATAGTAGCGATATAGGTTGTCGGGTTTTCGTTTGCAAATTTCACGCACTCTGAAAAGTCCATACTTCTTCCTCATACATGCATACTGTGGAGAGACAAAAAAAGATTCCGGGAACCGTCGGGGGGGATCCGGGGGTGAGCGCCCGCGCCTCCCGGGGTCACGACTTTTGCCGCACCGCAGAACAGTGCTATGGTATGTCCACATTCCCTGAGAGCGCTTGCGGCGGCCTCAGCAGTTCTTCTGGAGGATGAAGAACTCGTAGCCGTACTCGTCTGCGTGCTCCCGGAAGATCGCGATCTCCTGCTCCGAAAAATTGATGAGAGTCTTAGCGTCGGGGTCGCCGGCGGTTGCCGCTCGCAGGTCTGCCAGCTGTTCGCTGAGCGGTATGTAGTAGTTCTCCCACCACGCGGATTCAGGTAGCGGGAAGGTCGCGACGACGTCGTAGCCGGTGCGTTCAGCGATCGCGCGGTTCTCCCGGACCGTTGTGATCGCCAGGTAGCACTCGTTCCAGAACGCCACCACCCCCGGTGAAGGGTTTTTGGTGAACCGTACGGCCTCGGTGAGGCAGAGGTAGCCCCCCGGCCGCAGCAGCCGCTGCCACGAGGCGAGCCCCTCCGCGAACCCTACGACGAAGATCGAACCCTCCGCCCAGAGGACGTCGAACGTTGCGTCGGGAAAAGGCAGGTCATCCATGGAGGCCCTGATCGTGGTGATCCGCTCCTCCACGCCGGCCGTCGCCGCCCTCCGGGTGAGCTCGTCCAGGTACGGCTGGTGGACATCGACGGCGGTTATACGACAGCCAGGGCATATCCGGGCCAATTCAGTAGTCTGCATCCCGGTCCCGCATCCGATATCCAGGATCTCCGGCCGGGTCGCAAGATCGGCGAGCATCGAGAAAGCCTTCCTCGTGCATTCGTTGCTCCCCGGCCCCTGGCGGGGCAGCCTTTCAAACAGGGCAAAGATGAAGGAGTCGTCCATCACCGATGTTCTCTGAACGGCGTGATCGTTAAGGTTTCGCAGAAATGGTGTGTACGCGGGGGTCGGCGGGTGGTTATCGGTTCTTTTCTGCGGCGACGACGCAGAACCCGGCTCGTGAATCGACCCTTGCCACGCAAAACCCGGTGCGCTCGAGGAGGTCCTGAACCTCGTCTGATGAGTAGAAGCGGGCACGGGAGAGGAACCTGTGTTTCCCCTCATCGTGCAGGTATTTCCGGGCGATCCCTCCTTCGCGCTCGATAAATCCGATGACGAAGGTCCCCTGCGGCGCGAGGATCCGGGAAACCTCCAGAAACACCGTGACCGGGTCGTCCAGGAAACAGATGACCGTCACCATGAGCACCAGGGAGCATGCTCCGTCCCTGATAGGGATCGATTCTCCCCGCCCGCGGATCACCTCGATCCCCCGCCTGCGTGCCATCCGGGCAAGAGCAAGCGAGGGCTCAAGTCCGAGCTTAATCCCGAGGGGGGTGGCAAATCTTCCTGATCCGACTCCCACCTCGATGGCACGGGGGTCAGGGCAGGGGAGGAGGTGCCGGACGCGGGTCAGTTCTGCGTGGTACTCGGCGCGGTGCTCCTCGAACCAGCGGTCGTACTCCTCTGCAAACTCCTCAAATACATCCTCGGGCGTTATGTTCCCGTCAATCATGCCCGTAGAGGTGTTCTTTCACCCGTCTCTCGATCGCCTGCTCTCTCCGTTTCAGCAGCGAGAGATCAACCGCCGCCCCCTCCCGGTAGGATGAGAAGAGGAGAAAAAGGAAATCCACCGTCAGGTTCATCACCTCTTTCTTGAACCTGACCTCAACGGTGGTGTCCCCGGCAAAACCCTTGATGGAGAACCAGTCAGCCTTCTCGAACTTGTAGAACCCTTCGCCGAGATCCGGGAGCGCTTCAACCTTCCCGAAGTTCTCGAGGTAGGAGAAGAACCCCTCTGGCACCGGGGCGTCGAGGAGGTACTCCTTCATAAAGGAGCCATCAGCGCAGGATTTATGGCGAACTGACCGAAGAATTCGCATGTTTGGCAATCTCCTTTATTGCTCTGGCTGTGATCCGGCACTCTTCATCAGTCGTGAACCAGGAGAGGCTGAGCCGCACAGAGCCCACCCCGCCGTTGATCGCTCTGTGCACAAGAGGAGCACAGTGAAGCCCGGTGCGGGCAACGATCCTGTAGGCGCGGGCCAGGATGAACCCCACGTCATCGTTCTCCATACCCTGGATGTTGAACGAGACGATCGGAAGGACGGGGGATTCGTTGTAGACCGTGATGTTTGGTTCTTTCTTCAGCTCCCTGACAAGAAACGCGGTCTGGCGCTCTGCTTTCTCTGCGATGGCTGCAAGCCCGATGGAGGCGATCGTGTTTGCGCCTGCCGCGAGGGCCGCAAGCCCGGGATAGTTATGGGTTCCGGCCTCGAACCGCTCGGGCATCTCCCGGGGCTGGAAGAGCGAGAAGGAGTCTGTCCCGGTCCCTCCGTAACGGCCGGGGGCGATCGATTCAGGGTCCCGCAGGTAAAAACCGCCGGTGCCCGGGATGCCAAAGAGGCCTTTATGGCCGGTGAAGGCATAGGCATCGACCGGGAGGTTCTGGAGGTTGATTGGTATGTGGCCGGCGGTCTGGGCGCCGTCGACGATGAAGTAGACCCCATGATCGTGCAGAACCTCGCCGATGCCCCGGATATCCTGCACCGACCCGAGCACATTGCTCCCATGGGTCGTGACCATGAGCCTGGTATCGGGGGTTATGGCCGCCTCAACCGTCTCGGGAGGGACCACGCCGTCTTCGAAGGGAAGGACGGTCAGTCTGATGCGGCCCTGGCGTTTGAGTTCATGAAGCGGTCTTAAGACCGAGTTGTGGTCGAGTTCGGTCGTGAGGGCGTGGCAGCTCCCTTCACGACCGGCGAGGAATCCCTGGATGAGTATGTTTAAGGAGTCGGTCGCGTTCTGGGTGAAGACCACATGCTCGGGCGGGTCGCAAGCAAGGAGGCTTGCGAGTGCCTCCCGTGCCAGCGTGACATAATCCTCACCCTGGCTACCGGTGGTCCTCCCTGACCCGAAGATCGGGAGGGCAAGGGATCTTCTGACGGCTTCCAGGACCTCGGGGGGTTTTGGCCAGGTCGTGGCAGCGTTGTTCAGGTAGATGATCGGCGGGCTCTCAGCCATGTATGCCTGGAGAATTTGTCTTCCCACCGCCAAAAAGGAATCGTTCCGGGCACATCTGAATCCTTATCGCGCACTGACACGTTATAGGGGTGCCCTGACCTCGTGGCCCAGGATGAGGTCGTGCCGGTCCCCAAGCGCTCCTTTCCAAACGGTGTGGACATCGGACGCGCGTGGCGCGAGCGCCAGCGGTCTCACGACGGCGTCTCCTGGATCAGAGGCTGGTCTGTCTTTTTCTATCCACCCGATCTCCCCGATCCTGAGCATTGCCAGACCTTTCGTCTATAAAAACCGAGGTGGTCGTTACGGCCCCGTTCTCTAGGGACGGCACGGGGATCCCTCGTCCTTGCACCGTCTGGAGTGTTCTGGATTCCCATGCCCCCACGATGCCGCCAGAAGACCGTCACGCTCATCGTCGTCCCGACAGGCCTCCTGCGGGCGGCGCTCATCCGGGATCGTGGCAGGAACCGTGCGCGTGGTGAAAGTGAAAACGGCATTGTGTCGAGAAACTTCTACGCTCGTACCGCCCTTGCTGTATCCGGCAGAGGGACTGTGCGCAAGAGTTCGATGTGACCGATCATCCGCCGAGCACCTTCACAATCACCGCCATCACCCCGCCGACGACCCCGCCGGCCCCGGCAGGCACTGACCGTCGAAAGCTGTCGCCCCTCTCCCACTTTTTCAGCCCGTCAGCCCTCCAGCGCCCGGAGTCGGCTCTCAAATTCCTCGTCCTGCGCCTCTATTCTCTGGAGCGCCCGGCAGATCCACTTCACACGCCGGTTCGTCTCGTAAGACCGAGCTCCCGGGTGGTCTTCTCCTCGCTCATCCAGGTAACCTTCCCGCGGGGAGCAGGACGGAGAAGTTCCCGGCGATCAGCCTCTACGATGCCAGCGTGACGGAGGATGGCGGGGCCGGGGTCACAGTTCGCCGCCGGGAGCAATTCTTCACGTTCGATATCGAAGTCTACCGGATCTGGAGCAACGGTGTCTCTGTCCGGCTGGATGATGACGATGATGACAGCAATGACAGCAGGTTTCAGCAGAGTGACAGCAAGTGCTGTCAACGAGGAAAAACGAAGAATGATGATTGTTTGCCGGATACTCCACAGAATGAGGAGATCTGTAACCAGGGTCAGACTGAGTTTCAGCAGATTGAGAAAAGAGAGGGACCCGGTGATGCAGGCGCCGGCGGCTCTGTTTCTGGAGGTGCTGTCACTCAAATCGGGATATCAAGAGATCATGAAAATAATCAAAAAATACTCCAGGATCCTGGTCTGTTCATTGACAGCAACTGCTGTCACTCTGCTGAAACCTGCTGTCATTCAAGGGATGGGAGTAGTCCCCCGGTCTCTCCTCCTCTCCTGAGCAGACCGGGAGTACCTCTGTTTCTGGAGGTGCTGTCACTCAAATCAGGATATCAAGAGGTCATGAAAATAATCAAAAAATACTCCAGGATCTTGCTTCGTTCATTGACAGCAACTGCTGTCACTCTGCTGAAACCTGCTGTCATTCAAGGGATGGGAGTAGTCCCCGGGTCTCTCCTCCTCTCCTGAGCAGACCGGGAGTACCTCTGTTTCTGGAGGTGCTGTCACTCAAATCGGGATATCAAGAGATCATGAAAATAATCAAAAAATACTCCAGGATCCTGCTTCGTTCATTGACAGCAACTGCTGTCACTCTGCTGAAACCTGCTGTCATTCAAGGGATGGGAGTAGTCCCCGGGTCTCTCCTCCTCTCCTGAGCAGACCGGGAGTACCTCTGTTTCTGGAGGTGCTGTCACTCAAATCGGGATATCAAGAGATCATGAAAATAATCAAAAAATACTCCAGGATCCTGCTTCGTTCATTGACAGCAACTGCTGTCACTCTGCTGAAACCTGCTGTCATTCAAGGGATGGGAGTAGTCCCCGGGTCTCTCCTCCTCTCCTGAGCAGACCGGGAGTACCTCTGTTTCTGGAGGTGCTGTCACTCAAATCGGGATATCAAGACAATTATGGAGGAGATCCTTGAGTCATTGAAAAACTTTATCTTGCGGGGTGAAGGGGCTGAGCGAGGAAGACCCCGGCCAACAGGTGCGGGGATGAAAGCGGCGCCCCTTCGGCGCGCTTTCAGAGAGATTGTAGAGAGTATATTTTGGTGTATACCAAATGACATTTTGTATGTTCCAAGCCTACAAGTATCGGATGTATCCTTCAGAGGAGCAGGTTCCCGCTCCGCCTCACCAGGTGCCGTTTTTTTTTGAGAACGCCCTTTATCCTCGCATGAATCAATCAATAGGTTTTTATTTGGACAGGACGAGATCCGAACATGTGAACAGAAGTATTTCCGGAGTCCGTTCGTTCCCAGAAAACCCCGAATTCATGGGTTCAGCGAGCGCCCATACCGGCCGCACAATCATGTTAAATGAGCTCTCTTTGCTACTCAACGCTACTCCACACGCCAGTTCGTTCGATGATCTCCGCAACCATGTCTACGATGACAACATTCTTCAGAAAAGCAGCGTCTCAGGTAGAAAAAAGAGTTTCTATCACCTGAAACTCACGTATGGCCTTGATATCCGGACCCCGGTATTCCGCGCACTTCGTTTTCTGTGGGGGTTTGATGCCGGGGAGAGACCGATGCTTGCCATCCAATGCGCTCTCGCCCGGGATGCCATCCTCCGTGCGTCTGCGCCGGGGATACTCGCGTTAGCGATGGGAGAGGAGGCTCGTAAAGAACCGCTGATGAACCTTGTCGAGAAGATGTATCCCCGGCGCTACAGCCCGAAGACGCTCAGGACCATCAGCGTAAACCTTCTCTCCTCCTGGACTCAGTCCGGGCACCTGGAGGGGAAAAACAGGAAGATCAGGAGGACAGCAACAGCAGGTCCGGCGTCACTGACGTATGCCCTGTTTCTTGGTTACCTCTGCGGTGTGCGGGGAAGTCTGCTCTTCCATACGGTCTGGGTGGATGTGCTGGATGCGACGGATTCGGAAATTCGCGAATATGTTGACGAATCGATGAGGAAAGGGTGGCTGATCTACAAGGATGCGGGAGGGATCGTTGAGGTCTCTTTTCCCTCTGATTTTGCTGATGGAACGCGATGGTTATGAGCAAGATTGATGACCTTCTTGAGGCTTACAGAACGCAGGTTTCGTTGCAATGGGGCGAGATGCTTTCCAGAGAGGAGAAAGTCTGGTTCTGCGTCTACGACCCGTCGTATGAGCGACGTATACGCGCTCGTCTCAGCGAGTTCAAGATAGTTACCGTGCAGTCAGGGCATACCTGGCAGCTGGTCGATATCACCGGGCTGTTTGAGAGGTGGCTGACAGAGAATGACTACTGTGAGGACTACTTCGCGGACCCCTCGCTGCTCGAGTATGATCTCGACGATTTTGTTGCCCGCCTCGCAGATCACCTCGCAGAGAAGGTACAGGCTGCTGACGATTCAACCGTTGTTGCCGTGATCGGTGTCGGCAGTCTCTATGGAATCGTCCGGGCAAGCACCGTCATCGACCGTCTGGTCAAGATCACAGATATCCCCGGTCGCCTGATGTTCTTCTTCCCCGGGGACCGCAATGGGCGCAATTACCGGTTGTTGAAAGCCCGGGACGGCTGGAACTATCTCGCAACGCCTATTGAGGCGTAGGAACGAAGAGTATGGTTTCTCATGATGTAATCTTAAATAAAGATGTCTTCTACCGGGATCCGCTTGGCTATACCATCCCAAACGATGGTGTGACGAAAGTCGGTCCCATTACAACAGAGGAAGAGTGGGCTGTTGCCCGCTATGAACTTGAGAGTTTTGTCTGTAAAGGATCGTATCACAGAGGATTACAAAACATCCTTGAATCGTTTCTTGATAACCTTGACCTGCCGGTGCAGCCTGCGGTGTGGGTGAGCGGGTTCTTTGGCTCCGGAAAATCGCATCTTGTTCGTGTGCTGGAGTTCCTCTGGCGTGATCTCGTCTTTCCTGATGGGACGACTGCACGGGAGATCTGCACACTCCCCGATGACGTGCGGGATGCGCTCACGAATCTTACCACCGAAGGCCGCAGGCACGGGGGTATCTGGTCTGCTGCCGGGACGCTGAGCGCCGGTTGCGCTAACGACCCGCGGGTTGCCGTACTCCAGGTTGTCCTCCGTTCTGCCGGGCTCCCGGAGAATATCGATATTGCACGTGTTCATCTCTGGCTCGCAGAACTCGGAATCCTTGATGCCATGTGGGAGAGGCTCCGCGAGCAGGGGCGGGAGAGGGATATGGTCCGCCCCTTTGTCTCTCCAAAGTTTACAGAAGCCCTCATTGAACTGAATCCTGATTTCCGGGGTATGACGGTGGAACAGGTCAGGGAAGACCTGCGGCGGCAGTTCGGGACCGATTTCCAGATGACAAACGCTGCCATGGTCGAGATGCTCAAGGATATCTTTGCCATGAAGAGCACCGTGCCCGGGAAGTTGCCGCTGGTGTTGATCGTTCTTGATGAGGTCCAGCAGTACCTGATGATCGGCGAGGGGGCGGAGCAGTTGCTCACCTTCCAGGAGGTCGTGGAGGAGTGCAGTAAGAAGTTCGGGTCGAGACTTCTCATTGTCGCGACCGGGCAGGAGGCGTTGCAGGGCAATGTCCTGTTAGAACGTCTTCAGGGTCGGTTCTCGGTGTGGGTTCCCCTCGAGTCGAAGGATGTCGACGTGGTTCTCCGCCAGACGATCCTCAGGAAGAAGGAGTCGATGAAAGAACCGCTGGAGCGGGTGCTGGAGTCGGTCAGCGGTGAGATCTCCCGCCACCTTGACGGGTCTGGTCTGGCGACCAGGGTTCAGGATGAGGATGTTCTGGTGCTTGATTATCCCATGTTGCCGACCAGGAAACGGTTCTGGGAGCGGATCCTGCAGAGTGTTGACCGGGGCGGGATGAGCACCCAGTTGCGCAACCAGTTGCGGTTGACCTTTGATGGCACACGTGCCTTCGCAAAAGATCCCCTGGGATCGGTCATTCCGGCAGACTTCATCTTCACCCAGCAGAGCACCTACCTGATACGGAACAATATCCTCTCCCCGAAGATCTACGAGAGCATCAGCCAGGAGGATGATGGGACACCCGAAGGGCAGGTTCGTTCCCGGATCGCTGCACTTCTCTTCCTGATCCAGCTGGTGGACGAGTCTTTCGGGATCAGGGCTACGCCAGATACTCTTGCGGATCTCCTGGTTACGGATCTTACGGCAGGAAGCGAGGACCTCAGGCGAGAGATTCCTGTCCTGCTTGAGGATCTCCATGACCGGGGGGTGATCGCAAAGGTCGGGGATGAGTACCGCATCCAGACCGAGGAGGGGAGCATCTGGGAAGGAGATTACCAGAAACGAAAGGCCGACGCCCGGGCGAGCGATACCAATCTCATGTACCGGCGGAATGAGGTTCTCAAGGAGGGGGTTGAAAGGTCCCTTGGGGGGATCTCGCTGGTGCAGGGGGTGAGTAAAACCCCGCGCAACATCGATATAACCTGTTTTACGGCGCAGAAACCGGAGATCAGGTCGGATGTGCCGGTATGGGTACGGCACGGCTGGGAGGTCTCTGAAGCAGCTGTCAGGTCGGAGGCGGCTGCTGAGGGGAGCGAAAGCCCGATGGTGATGGTCTTTTTGCCGCGGATGGACCATGATGCGTTTAAAGACGAGATCGCCGGTCTGCTGGCTGCTGAGGGCGTGCTGCGGGACCGTCCGGCGCCGACCACGCCTGAAGGGGATCAGGCGAAGTCCAACATCGAGGCGAAGGTCCGCGGCCACACGCAGCGGATCGATCAGATCGTCGCTGAGATCCTCAAGCATGCGCGGGTGTATCTTGGTGGCGGGATCCTCGTTGAGGCTGATTCGTTCGCGGGTGCGGTCAGGAAGGCGGCAGACCGGGCGGTCCAGCGGATGTACTACCGGTTCCCTGATGCTGATGCCGTGGGATGGGATCGGGTTATCACCAGGGTGAAGGGTGGAGACAGGGCGCCGATGAAGCAGATCGGGTTTGAACGCGGGCCTGAGGAGCATCCGGTCTGCAAGGAGATCCTGAAGCGGCTGAACGTACCAAAGACCGGAAACGAGGTTCGGAGGGCTCTTGATGCGCCGCCGTTTGGGTGGCCGCGGGATGCCGTGGATGGGGCGTTGATGGTGCTTGCGGCAACCGGTCACCTGAAGGCCCGTTTCAATAACAAGCCGGTTTCTGCTTCAGACCTGGATAAATCAAAGATCGGGAAGACGACGTTTGAGGCAGAGAGTGTTGTCCTTTCGACCAGGGAGAAACTTGCGGCCCGGGAGCTCTATACGAAGTTTGGTCTGCCTGCAGAGCCCGGGCATGAGGTGGAAGAGGCGGGGCAGTTCCTCGACCGTCTCCGCACCCTGGTTGAGGCGACCGGTGGGGATCCCCCGTTGCCGCCGCGGGCGTCACCTGCCTACCTTGCTGAACTCGGGGCATACTCGGGCAACCAGCTGGTGCGGGAATTGGTTGCGCGGCGCGAGGAGATCAAACGGGATATCGACCGGTGGACGGCGATAAAAGCGAAGATCGAGGAGCGGAAGCCTGCATGGGACGCCCTGCAGCACCTGATCTCGCACGCTGAGGGGTTTGAGGGTCTGCTGGAAATAAAGACCGAGGTGGCGGCGATCCGTGAGAACCGGAGCCTGCTGAATGATCCTGACCCGGTTGAACCGCTGCTTACAGATCTTCGGAGGGGGTTGCGTGAAGCCCTGAAGGCAGGGACGGCCCGGGTGGAGGAGGCCAGGCAGGATGTGCTTTTCGCGCTGGACGCTGATCCTGCCTGGCACAGGCTGGATGAGGAGCAGCGGGCAGGCCTGATCCAGGAGCACTATCTCAACGCGCCTCCTCCGCTGAGGATGGGCACCGACGAGGAGATCGTGGAGCACCTCAGAAAGACGCCATTGCCGTCGTTTGACGGGCGGGTCATGCTGCTGCGGGGGGCGCTTGAGAGGATCAGGGTGGAGATGGCGAAGATCCTTGAGCCGGAGACTGTGGTTGTCTCTCTTGGGGCGCCGGTGACGCTGAAGACCCTGGATGACCTCGATGCCTACCTGGAGGGGGTCCGCAGGCGGGCGATGGCTGAACTT
>FZPS01000182.1_pt122 | contig 15535 bp, 15 predicted proteins | sample 1817821 | NCBI WGS metagenome assembly FZPS01 (sample SAMEA104158645, study PRJEB21678) | metagenome | place: Germany | collected 2015-04-21 | reverse complement strand
TCGGGAATGACGGAAGGGGTGGATTCCCTGAATGCCTCTATTACCCCTTGTTTGTCACCCCTGAATGGTTCTATTGCCCTTATTCGTCACCCCGGCAATTTTTAAGCCGGGGTCCATGGTATTGAAAAACTCTGGATTCCCGATAAAAGATTTCGGGAATGACAAAAAAGGGGCGTCACTCCTGAGTGGTTCTACGAGGGGTCTAAATAATTTGAGGGCAAAAACCTCTGGATGCCTGATAAAAAATTTCAGGCATGACGAGAAAGGAAACTCTCGACTCTTTTTCTTTCCCTCACCCTCCGAGGGTGAGGGTGGTTTACTCAATTTCGCCACCGCCAGCACATAATTGGCCCGGGAAAGCCGGAATAAAAATGACCCACCCCTTAAGCTATAATCCCTCTCATCGGATTAAAGATGGGAGGGAAATACATGTTAAGGAGTCAGGTATGATGTTACACCAGGTGAGAAAAGAAGGGAAGAGCATAAGAAGTATAAGCAGAGAAAGAGAGTTTTCTCAGGTCACGGTGAGACGTTATCTCAGAGCTCAAAAGATGCCAGATGTGTTTGGTAGAATAGAAATACAGCACAGCGGAAGTTAAAAAGTACAGCATAAAAATTACTACAAACCTGGAATTCAGCAAGTGAAATGGAATATTTTATGATGAGAAAATAACAGCCGCGACATCCGCCATCATTGACATGTAATTCACCACAGTCATTTACTGGTCTTTTCCGGACCAAGTTATCCTTTGCCTCATTCTACTATGAACTGTTAATTCTGGAATTGAAGGTGCTGCAAAAATTAACTTCCGGAACGCTGCAAATTCATATTGCAAAACACAGCCAGAGAAAAGAAGGGGGGGTGCGGAGAAATATTCTCTCTTACTGTACGCACTCAAGAATTTGAAATTCATTCTTCAGGAAAGATGATAGCTCATCAGCACAACCATTAAAGATGGGTAAAGAAATGTTTGACAAGAGCTATGAGGTCAGCAAAAGTTCTATAAAATGGTTATGCATCGTTTTCTTCTTATTATAGAGAGCACAGCAAAGGCCTGATTCTCAACTAACTAAAGGTAGCCTGTTCTCCTCTCTCTGCACCGTGTTCGCAGTGGTGGAAAGGGGATATAGCAGATTGTTCTGTAGTGATGCGTAAAGCCTCCAAGTCTTGCTCAATCTGGTTTTTGAGCTCCGAAAGAGAGGGAAAAACCATTTCTTCTCTCAAGAAAGCCTGGAATTCTATGGTCAGCCTTTCTCCATAAAGCTCTCGAGAGACTTCCGGGATGAAAACTTCCACCAGCCGGCGAGGAGAAAAATTTACCGTAGGCCTGTGGCCTACATAAATAAGAGAAGGGTTTCTCTCTCCTATCTCTTTTCCGGAAACGTAACCGGTATACACTCCAGATGCAGGAAGAAGCTTGTAAGAAGGAGGATAAAGATTGGCAGTGGGGAATCCCAATTTTCTTCCCACTCCTTTTCCCCGTCGGACTCGCCCCTCGAGAAAGAAAGAATAACCTAATAAGCGATTAGCAGAAAGTAAATCGCCGCTTTCTAAATGCCATCTAATGCGGGAGCTGGAGATAAGCTCTCCCCCTTCCCGAAGGGAAGGAACCACTGTTACTTCTACTCCTCTAAAAGAAAGATGGTTTTTCAAAAGCTGAGCGTCGCCTTGAGCCTGGAAACCAAAACGAAAATTCTCTCCCACCACCACTCCCCGGGGTCTAATTTCCTGTTCCACAAGAGTTAAAAACTCCTGAGCTGTCATTTCTCGGAAGCTCTTGTTAAAACGCACAAATTGCAAAAGGGACTGAGGAAATAGCTCCTGTATCAGGCAATACTTCTCTCGATAAGTAAGGATGTGCTTGACCTCTTCTGAAGAGAGAAAGTTTCGAGGATGAGGATAAAAAGTAAAAATATGCAGTTTAGCTTTCTCCTCTTGAGCCAGGCGATAAGCTTCGCCTAAGAGGTATTGGTGACCACGATGAACTCCATCAAAAAAGCCCAGAGCTAAAATATTATTCTCTGCAGATTTTATTCCTCTCTGCCACATATCTATTCTCCTAAAATTATCCGGGGTCTCAATTCTCCATCATCCTCTATTTTACCCAGACCTAAAAATTTATCCCCCTCATATATCTTAACCCATCCTTTTTTTTGCCAGGGAGAAAAGACAAACCCTCCATGTTTTATCCTTTTCGCTTCTTTCTCTTCTAAGTGAACCGAGGTAATCCAGTACAAACCCTGATCGGGGGGAATGCTTTTTGAGAGGAGAAACTGCCGGTCTATTTCCCTTTCTGTTATCTCTTCACTCTGCTCCAGAGAAAAATCGCCTACTTTTTCCCGACGAAGAGAAAAAAGGTAAGCGCCCAAACCGCTATCTTCTCCCCACTCGTGAGCCAGACTGCGGATGTAAGTTCCACTGGAGCAGCGAACTAAAATTTCTGCCTCTGGCCACTCTCCTTCTTCCCAGGATATGAGCTCCAGATCATAAATCTCTACTTCTTTTTCCTGCACAGGGAGTGTTTTGCCCTGGCGAGCATACCGATAACGAGGTTTGCCCCGGTGTTTACTGGCAGAAAAAGGAGGCACCTGCTGCTTTATTGCTCCTCGATATTTGAGGAGAAGCTCCTCTCCTTCCTTTTTTGATAAATTGCCTTTTCTAACTTTTACTATTTTTCCTGTAACATCATAAGTATCGGTAGATATACCAAAACGGATTCGAGCCCGGTAAGTTTTATCCAGAGCCTGGAAAAAAGAAGCAAGGCGCGTGGCTTTACCCCAGCAAATTACCATTACCCCTCGGGCGAAAGGGTCAAGGGTGCCAGTGTGGCCAGCTTTTTCTCCCAAGATTTTTCCCACCCGTTCTGTAATTTCAAAGGAAGTCATTCCTACCGGCTTATAAACATTAAGTATTCCGCCCGGCACTCTCTTTTTTTACCTCTTCAGTAAGCGATGGGGGATTGCTCAGGAATTTTCTCACCACACTTAAAACTTCCTCTTTTACCCGGGGAAAATCGCCTTCGATTTTGAATCCCGCCGCTTTATGATGCCCTCCTCCCCCAAAATAATGAGCGATAGGCAAAATATCCCTTTCTTCTTGAGAGCGCAAACTCACCCTAAAAGACCCATCCTCCACTTCTTTAAAAAAGAGAGAAAGCTCTGCTCCCGGGATATAAAGCCCATAATCTACTATTCCCTCACTATCTTCCTCTTGCGCCCCGCAGGCTTCAAAGTCTTCTTTAGTTAAATAAATCACCGAAAACCGAAAATCTTCATCATAAAAAAGATGGTCAAGCGCCCGCCCTAAGAGCTTCAAAGCTTCTAATCTCCGAAAGTGAAAAGCATAACGCATTATCTGGGCAAGAGATGCACCTGAGTTAATCAAATCTTCTACCACTTGCAAAAGGCGAGAATCCATATCCACAAATTGAAAACCACCAGTATCGGTCACAAAACCAGTAAGAAGGTTAATCGCCATATCGGAGCTTATTTTTACTCCTGCTTCCTTTATTAGCTCGTAAACCAGAAGAGTGGAAGAAGGGGAGTCGGGGACTACCCAGTTTATATCTCCAAAACGAGCGTTATCGGGGTGATGGTCTATATTCACAAGAAGAGAGGCCCCGTTGCATAGCTCTTTTAATCTTCCCAGGCGATCGGGATGGGAACAATCTAAAACTATTACCACATCTCTCTCAGAAGAAGAATTCAGAGAATAGAACTCCTCCAGAGTCAGCAGCTCTTCCTTTCCAGGCAAAAACTCGTAAAAGTAAGGTATTGCCTCATCTTGAACCATAAACGATTCTTTCCCTTCTTCTTTTAAAAAGAAAAAGGTGGCAAGCATAGACCCCAATCCATCTCCATCAATATTCTGATGAGAAATGATTATAAAATGATTATGGAGCTGGAAGGCCTCAATTATCTCCTTTTTCGCTTCCATCTTCTTTCCTTTCCATCTGATTAAGAAGTTCTACCACCTGAAAAGCTTTTTCCATGGTATCATCTATCACAAAAACAATTTCGGGCATAAACTTAATTCTCAGACGAAGAGCTAATTCACTTTTTATAAAACCGGTAGCTTTTTGCAGTGCCTGGTATTTTTCTTCTTTATCCCCTTCGGGAAAATAAATAAATACCTTGGCTTGCCGTAGGTCTTGAGATACTTTCACTCGAGTGATGGTAAATCGCTTCAAGCGAGGGTCTCTCACCCGAGATAACAAAATAATTGACACTTCTCTTTTAATTAATTCTGCTACCCGTTCTACTCTTTGTTCTTTCATCGGGATTCACCTGGCTTTCCGCTTATTTTCCAATCCTCAATAAATTTCTATGGTCAAATTGGTGATTTCCAGGCGGTCGTCTCCTTCTACAAATTGAACCACTTGCTGAAGGAGAAGCTGGACACTCCGCTCATCGTTTCCCACACAGGAGATTCCCAGACTACTTTTCCTCCACCGGGAATTAGTAGAAATTTCAATCACTGAAACGTTAAACCGATTCCGCAGCCTTTCTTTCAGAGAATTAACCACTCTTCTTTTATCTTTAAGAGAAAAGCTCTCATTAATAAAGATATCAATTTGACAGGCTCCTACTCTCATTTTTCTTCTTCTTTAATGACATAAGCCTCCAGTATATCCCCTTCCTGGAAATCGTCAAAGTTTTCTAAACCTATTCCACACTCATATCCTTGAGTTACTTCTCTTACATCCTCTTTAAATCTCTTGAGAGAGGTTATTTTGGCTCCTTCTTTTATGACTTCTTCCCCCCTCAAAATTCGCGCTAAAGCCCCTCGCTCTATTTTACCCTGGGTCACATAAGAACCAGCAATCTCTCCCACCCGGGGTATTTTAAATATCGCTCTAACTTCTGCTCTACCCAGCGTCTCTTCCACCAGACGAGGCTCTATAAGACCTTTAATGGCTTTTTCTATATCATCAATCACCTCATAGATGACCCGATAAAGTCTTACCTCCACTCCTTCTCTTTTGGCTATTTTAGCTGCCTCACTTAGCAATCTAACGTTAAAGCCAATAACTATTCCCTGCGAAGCCGAAGCTAACATAATATCGGTTTCGGTGATGTTGCCTACTCCTTGATACACAATATTAATTTTTACTTCTTCTTCCTCTAAAGAAGCAATAGCTTTCTCCAGAGCTTCAAGCGACCCTTGAAAGTCGGCCTTCAAAATTAGATTGAGCTCCCGACTTTTTCCTTCTTCTGGAGCAAGCATTTCTTCCAGAGATATAGAATAAGGTCTGGATTCCTTCAATAATTTTTCTTTTTCTCTCTCTTTTCTCCGCTCGGCGATGAGATGGGCTATTTTTTCTTCCCCTACCACCATCAACTTAGTTCCCGCCGGTGGTAAATCGGAAAAACCCACTACCTCAACGGGCGTAGAGGGATAAGCCTCACGAACGGTTTTTCCCAGATAATTTAATAATGACTTCACCCTTCCCCAGCTGCTTCCTGCTACAAAATAATCTCCCACTTTCAATATCCCTTCTTGCACAATCACTGTAGCAACCGGGCCTCTTCCTCGATCCAGGCGAGACTCTATAACCACTCCTGTGGCATAACCGGTGTGTCGAGCTTGCAGCTCCAGAAGGTCAGCCTGCAAAAGGATCAGATCTAAAAGGTCAGAAATTCCTTTTTTCTGAAGAGCAGAAATGTTCACAAAAATAGTTTCCCCTCCCCATTCCTCGGGGATTAAATCATATTCAGCAAGTTGCTGTTTTACTCTTTCCGGGTTGGCTCCTACTTTATCTATTTTATTAATGGCCACGATAATGGGAACGTTGGCCGCTTTTGCATGCTGGATAGCTTCCACGGTCTGGGGCATAACCCCATCATCGGCGGCTACCACTAAAACTGCGATGTCGGTAGCCTGTGCTCCTCGAGCTCGCATGGTAGTGAATGCTTCATGACCGGGAGTGTCGATGAAAGTGATTTTTCTCCCATCTATCTCTACCTGGTATGCACCAATTTTCTGAGTAATACCGCCAAATTCAGTCTCTGCCACCTGAGAGCTTCTGATAGCATCCAGAAGAGTGGTTTTACCATGGTCAACGTGACCCAGAATAGTAACCACCGGAGGGCGAGGATAGGTTTTAGTATCCAGCATTTTGTGGGTCAATTCTTTCAGGTCTTTTTCCCACTTCACATACCAGCCTCTTTCTCTTGCCAGTCTTTCCACCACAAGAGGAGGGAGAAAGTCTTTAGGACCAAAGACCATATTTAAATCAGCCAATTCTAGTATAAGCTCTTCTACCTCTTCGTTAAATATTTTTGCTACTTCTCTTAAAGTAGGTAAGGAATCAAAGCTAAGAGTTTTTTCTTGTTTTTTTCGAGCTTCTTCTTCTTTCTTTTTTTGATAACTTATCTCTTCTTGCAATAGCTCGACCAGTTCTTCATCAACGTTGCTCATATGGTTTTTAACTTCTACTCCTAGCTCTTTAAGTAAATCAACCACCTCTTTGGTGGGCATTCCTAAGTTTTCTGCTACTTTGTAAACTCTTATCTTAGACATTGTTTACCTCCTTTTCCTGGGATTCTACATAGCTACCCAATACCTCCTTTAGTTTCTTTAATTCTTCTTCTCTCACCTCTACTCGCAGAGCATGAGAGAGATTTTTAAGGTTCAGTTTATCTATACATTCCCTGCGGGGACAGAGATAGAATCCTCTCCCTGCTTTTTTCCCCGTGGGGTCTATTTCAATACCCTCTTCCCCTTTAACCAATCTAATCAAAGCCTTTTTTTCTTTCCTTTCTCGACAACCGATACAGGTCCTAATGGGAATCTTCCTGGCCAATGTCTTTTTCCCCTTTGATGTCAATCCTCCAGCTGGTTACCCGAGCAGCCAGACGAGCATTTTGCCCATCTTTACCAATGGCTAAAGACAGCTGGTCTTCGGGCACAAAAACCCGGGCAGTATCAGTTTCCTCGTCTAACTCTACTTTTACCACCCGAGCAGGGCTCAAGGCCTCGGCGATCAGAAGCCGGGGGTCATTGCTCCACCTTATAATATCAATTTTCTCTCCCCTCAACTCATCAGTGATATTCTTCACTCGAGAGCCGCGGTTACCTATGCAAGACCCCACCGGGTCTATTTTATCGCTTCGACTTTCCACCACCACTTTGCTCCTCACGCCCGGTTCCCGGGCGATGGCTTTTATATCTACTAAACCATCGTGTACTTCTGGAACTTCGAGCTCAAACAACCTTTTCACCAGACCAGGATGAGTACGAGAAAGAACGATTCGAGAACCCTTGCTGGTTTTCTTCACTTCTACAATGTAGAATTTCATTCTCCCTCCTATCCGGTAGTTTTCGGTAGGAACTTGCTCACTAAAAGGAAGTAAGCCTTCGGTTTTGCCCAAATCCACAATGATGTTGCTACCTTCTTTTTTAGAGATTATACCGGTTATAATTTCTCCTTGTTTTTCCACAAACTCGGCATAAATCAAGTCTCTTTCTGCTTCTCTTATTCTCTGCACAATCACCTGTTTAGCTGTTTGAGCAGCAATTCTTCCAAAATCCTGGGGAGTCACCTCTATTTCCACTGTTTCTCCCACCCGGGCATCAATTCCCAGTCTTTTAGCTTCTTCTTCTAATATTTCTGTGGTAGAGTCTTTCAATTTATCTACCACTGTTTTTCGAGCAAAAACTTTTATGCTACCATCCTGGGGATCAAGAATAACCGAAACCCCCTTCTGGGAGCTTTTAAAGCTCTTCCGATAGGCAGAAAGAAGAGCAGCCTCAATGGCTTCCTTCAGTGTCTCTCGAGGAATGCCTTTAGTTTTTTCTATTTGCTCAATAGCAGCAAAAATTTCTTTGCTCATATTACCAACCCTAAAAGGATTTTCCAAGTATAAAGAACTTATAAACAAGAAAGAGTGGGAAGACCCACTCTTTCTTGTCAGCACTTTTCGACTGCTACTATTTTAACTCAAATCGTTAAATAGTGCAAATTTTTGAGGGTTGCAGTTAGTGTCAACTCATCGCAGAGGCACCATTATTTTCCCCTCTCTTATCAGTCTAAACCTTCTTACTGCGATAGCCTCCACACCCTCCTTCTTTTCTCTCTGGAAGAGCGAGGGGAAGAATAAGAGCCGAAGTTTCCCTTTTTGTCATGCCTGAAATTCAGGCGGGAATCCCCCTCTTTCGTCATGCCTGAAGTCTTTTATCAGGCATCCAGAGGTTTTCAAATACTTCTGGACCCCGGCTTGAAGATTGCCGGGGTGACGAATAAGGGCAATAGAACCATTCAGGAATGACCCCTTTTTTGTCATTCCCGAAATTTTTTATCGGAAATCCAAATTTTTGCTTCTTCTTTGGTATTTAAATGCTGTGGACCCCTGATAAATATACTCAGGGGTGACGACCTCCTCCCTCCGTCATTCCCGAAATCTTTTATCGGGAATCCACGTTTTTGCTTCTTCTTTTGTCCTTCCATTGGGAATCATAGGGGTTTCCCCTCCTATTATTTAGACCCCTCGTAGAACCATTCAGGAATGAGGGACTTGGTGATGATGGAGGCCTCGAGGAGTGACGAACACGGAGATCTTTTCCTCCATGTTATTTTTTATCTTTTTCCTTTGTCTTTTTATATTTTCGTCTTTTCCGGGGGTTTATAAAGGGGTGCCGCCCCCCTATAGTTGATTCACCCTAACCCTCTCCCCGCAAGCTCTCTAAACCGTCCCTCTCCCTCCGAGGGCTTCTCTTTTTGTCATGCCTGAAATTTTTTATCAGGCATCCAAATACTTTTAAATACCATGGACCCCGGCTTGAAGATTGCCGGGGTGACGAGGAGATGGGAATCCATGTTTTTTGCCCTTAAATAATTTAGACCCCTGATAAATACACTCAGGAATTCACCTCCCTCTCTCGTCATTCCCGAAATCTTTAATCGGGAATCCAAATTTTTTCTTCTTCTTTGGTTTTTAAATACCATGGACCCCGGCTTAAAGATTGCCGGGGTGACGAATAAGGGCAATAGAGCCATTCAGGGGTGACGACCTCTTTTTCTGTCATTCCCGAAATTTTTTATCGGGAATCCAAGTTTTTGCTTCTTCTTTTGGTTTTTCAATACTGTGGACCCCGGCTTGAAGATTGCCGGGGTGACGAGGAGGTGGGAATCCATGTTTTTTGCTCTTAAATAATTTAGACCCCTCGTAGAACCATTCAGGAATGAGAGACAAGGCGGTGACAGAGGCATTCAGGGTGGCGAAAAAAAAGAAGGAAGGCTATAGAGCGCCTTCCTTTATACCCGATAGAGCATGCAAGAGGATAAACAAGAAAGAGGTTATAGAGGATGCTCCCTTATAGCTCGGCTACAGAGAAAGCATCCCCCATTTGTAATTTCCTTAACATCAGCCCTCCAGATAAAAGAAACTCCCAACCGGAGGGGAATAAATAAGCTACCATACTTAAATAGAGCTCAACTTCTACGATTCGTGGTTTATATCAGGAAGACCCTCGTTGATGTAGAGGTCGTAAGCTCCTAAGTCTAAAAAGCCATGGCCACTCAGGTTAAAGAGAATAACTTTCTCTTCTCCTTCTTGAGTACACTTTTGGGCTTCTTCTATTGCTGCCTTTATAGCATGAGCGCTTTCGGGAGCCACCACTATCCCTTCAGTACGAGCAAAAAGCATAGCAGCTTCAAAAATCGCCTTTTGCTGGTAAGATTGGGCTTCTAAAAAGCCCAGGTTGTAAAGCAGGCTCAAAATGGGCGACATGCCATGATACCTTAAGCCCCCGGCATGGATTCCAGGAGGAATAAAGTCATGTCCTAAGGTGTACATTTTCAAAAGAGGAGTGGTGCGAGCCACATCTGCATAATCATATTCATATTTCCCCCGTAAAAAAGAGGAACAGGCTACCGGCTCTGCTGCAATAGCTCGAAAGTCCTTTTCTCCTTTTAATTTATCCCGCATGAAAGGGAAAAGGATACCTCCAAAATTGCTTCCTCCTCCCACACAGCCAATTATAATATCGGGGTATTTTTCTCCTGCTTTTTCCAGCTGCAGCTTAGCTTCTTCTCCCACAATGGTCTGGTGCAAGAGAACATGATTGAGCACACTACCCAGACTATATTTAGAATTAGGAGTGGAGGTGGCATCTTCAATAGCTTCGCTGATAGCTATCCCCAGGCTTCCCAGGGAGTCGGGATCTTTAGCTAACACTTCTCTTCCTATGTTAGTCTGGGAGCTGGGGCTGGAGTAAACCTCTCCTCCCCAGGTCTGCATTAAAACTCGCCGGTAGGGCTTTTGTTCATAGCTCACTCGCACCATATAAATGGTACATTCCAGGCCAAAAAACTGGCAGGCCATCGCCAGAGCCGACCCCCACTGGCCAGCACCGGTTTCAGTGGTTAATCTCTTTGTGCCGTCCTTTTTATTATAATAAACCTGAGGCACAGCGGTATTGGGTTTGTGGCTCCCCGCCGGGCTTACTCCTTCATACTTATAGTAAATACGGGCAGGGGTTCCAAGGGCTTCTTCCAGGCGCCGGGCTCTAATAAGAGGAGTGGGACGCCAGAGAGAATAAATATCCAAAATCTCCCCCGGAATGTCTATAAACCTTTCTCCGCTCATCTCCTGTTCGATCAAGCTGGGAGGAAAGATGGGTAAAAAATCTTCCGGCCTAGCTGGTTCTTTAGTAACAGGATTGAGAGGAGGCTCCAGAGGACAGGGTAAATCGGGGATGATATTATACCAGGTAGTAGGTATCTCTCTTTCACTTAATATTATCTTGCTCTCTTCCATATACCTTCTCTCCTTTCTAGCGCTCACTCTCTAAAAGAGTAAAGCGAATTTTTTTAGTTTTTAAGAAGATAACAATGCTCGGTCTTCGGTAAATTTTTTGTGTCTCAGCTCGCTGAACCTCTCCAGAAGCTCTTCGATAGTCATCTTCTTCCTTTCTTCTCCTACAAGGTCAAGAACTATCTCTCCTTCATCCATCATCAGAGTACGGTCTCCAAAGCTCAAAGCACTTTGCAAATTGTGGGTAACCATTAAAGCAGTGAGGGTGTTTTCTTCAATCAACTTATTAGTAAGCTCCATAATTTTCTCTCCCGTCTTGGGGTCTAAATTAGCGGTGTGCTCATCGAGAAGAAGAATTTTGGGATGACCAAAAGTAGCCATAACCAGAGCCAGTGCCTGTCTTTGCCCACCAGAGAGTAACCCCACCCGCTCTCGCAGTCTTTTCTCCAGACCCAGGCCCACATCGGCAAGCTTCTCTTGAAAAAATTTCTTTACCTCATCGTTTATAGCCGGACGCAGACCTTTCCTTTTGCCTTTGAGGTAGGCAAGAGATAGATTTTCTTCAATGGTCAGAGAGGGAGCGGTACCTTGAAAAGTATTCTGGAATACCCTCCCTATATAAGGAGCCCGGCGGTAAGCGGGAAGATTAGTTACATCTTCCCCGTTTATCATTATCTTCCCACTATCAGGCAAATAACTACCGCTTATCAGGTTAAGAAGGGTGGTCTTGCCTGCACCGTTACTCCCTACCACAGTCACAAACTGTCCTTCTGAGATTTTCAGGTTTAGATTACGAACTGCCCATTGCTCATCCTGAGTGTAACGGAAAAAATATTTATTCACATTTTCCAGTTGTAGCATTACCTTATTTTCTCTGTTATCCATTTTGTTTTGTCCTCGCCCTCCGGGAAAATCTTTCTTGCACAGCAGGGTAAGAAAGAATAATAATCACTATAAGGCCGGTAAATAGCTTCAGGTCATAGGGCTTAAACCCGATGTTATAACCCCAATTGAGAGCTACAGCAGTAGCTAACCGATAAACTATCGAGCCCACTATTACCTGGAGAGTCATAACAAAAATTGTCTTTCCCCGCATCAACACCTCTCCCACAATCACCGAGGCCAGGCCCGAAACCACCATGCCAATACCCATATTCACATCCACAAACCCTTGGTGTTGAGCAAACATGGCTCCCGAAAAGGCTACGAGAGCATTGGAGACACTAACCCCGATTAGCTTCATAGAGTCAGGGTTCACACCCTGCGACTCTACCAGAGTTTCGTTATCTCCTGTGGCCCTAATAGACAAGCCGATTTCTGTTCCTAAAAAAAAGTCCAATAAGAGCTTGATACCCACAATTAAGACCAGTAAAAACGCCAGGCGGAGATAAGCTTCTGGCACTTCCGGAAACCAATCTCGTAAAATAACAAAAATAGTTCGATGCCCCAGATTTTCCGAGAGAGAGATATTTGGCCTTCCCATAATTCGGAGATTTATAGAGTAAAGACAGGTCATGGTTAATATCCCGGAAAGAAGAGCAGGAATACGAGAAAAAGTGTGCAAAAAACCGGTGAAAGCCCCGGCTAAAGCTCCAGCTAAAAAAGCAGCTAACATTGCCCATCCTGCACCAAAACCGTGATATATCATGACAGCAAAAACTGCCGCCCCTAAGGGATAGCTACCGTCTACGGTGAGGTCGGGAAAATCAAGACACCGAAAAGTGATGAACACCCCCAGAGCCAATATCCCAAACAATAAACCTTCTTGCAAGCTGTAAAGGAAAAAATTGCTAATAGGCTACCTCCTCTTTTGCTTTAAAGGGGAGAAGTATTTTGCTTCTCCCCTCTTGATTATCACTCTGGCAATGCTTCCAGAGAAACTTCCACTCCCTGAGCCTTCATGTCTTCTATAAAAGCGTTAAGCTTAGATGTAAATTCTTCCTCATCCAGACCCAGTACTTCCACCGTTCGTGGATTAAACAAAAGTTTTAATTTCCTGGCAAACTCCACCGGTATTTCTCCTGGGCTTTCCCCTTGAAGAATCCGGGCCACCAAATCGGCTGTTTGCCGACCATGGAGATAGTAATCAAAACCCAGAGCTAAAAGTGCTCCCTGGCTTACTGTGGTGGGGTCAGCCAGAAAGAGAGGAATTTTGTTATCCTCACAAACTTTAGCCACCGTATCTAAAGCGCTTATCACTGTATTATCAGTGGCCACATATATAGCGTCCACTTTCCCCACTAAGGATCTCGCAGCCATGGATACATCGGCAGTGGTAGCTACTGTGGCTTCCAGAATTTCCATACCCAGCTCAGCGCAAGCTTCTTTAGCCATGTCATTGGTAACCACTGAGTTTACCTCTCCAGCGTTATAGAGATTGCCCACCTTTTTAGCATCGGGGAACAGAAATTTTATGAGATACATCTGTCTATCCACCGGCACCATGTCAGATACTCCGGTTACATTGCCTCCCGGTTTTTCTAAACTGCTCACCAGGCCAGCGCTCACCGGGTCAGTTACTGCAGAAAAAACAACCGGTATCTCTCGAGTGGCATTAACTGCCGCCTGAGAAGCAGGTGTGGCAATGGAGACAATTAAATCCACTTTTTCAGAAACAAATTTCTGAGCAATGGTATTGGCGGTGGGCATATCCCCCTGCGCCGACTGAATGTCATACTCGATGTTTTCGCCCGGGATATAGCCATACACTTCAAGAAGAGCATCTATTACCCCATCCCTCACGTTATTAAGAGCAGGGTGGTCTATTATTTGCACTATCCCGATTTTGATTTTTTCCTCCCCCCAGCCACAAACCGAAAGCATTCCCACGAGGAGTATCACCAAACTTACAAGAAGAATTTTCTTCACCTTAACCTACCTCCTTTTTAGGCTCTATAAACAAAAGCCCCTCGCCACACAGGGACGAGGGGCAAAGCTCGCGGTGCCACCCTTTTTGGGTATCTAACCCCACTCTTTTCCTCTATCGGGGAAACGGTAAACCTTAATCGGAATTATCCCTTTCGGTTTACTCCTCCAGGACCCATTCGTATTTGCTCCAATACCGGGCTCCCACCTCTCCCGGCTCTCTGCAATTGGTAACAAAAACTACTTTTTCCCTTCTTCGGATTATTTTTTGTTTTTTCTGCTATATTTCTTATATAATTTAGCTATAATTATACTCGGAAGTGAGGATAAGTAAAGAGTGTCAAGAGCTTATTTTTCTTATTTGAGAACCTGGCTTGGCTTTTCTCTCGTTTCCTGGCAAGAAGATAGGCTCCGGGCTTTTATCTTGCCCCAGAAAAGCAAGGAAAAAGCTTTATCTATCTTTCAGAAAAAAGCCGGGTTTAGTTTTTGTCTTCGTCCCCAGGAAAAAAGTCCCTTTCCCTATCTGGAAGAAGCGATTCAGAATTATTTTGAGGGTTACCCCGTCTCTTTTTCCTGTCCTTTTTATTTAGATGACCTTACCCCTTTCACCCGGGAAGTTCTAAAAGCCACCGCCCCCATCCCCTACGGAAAAACACTCACTTATGGACAATTAGCAGAGAAGATAGGAAATCCCCGAGCTTCTCGCGCCGTGGGAAGAGCTCTGGGGCAAAATCCCCTGCCTCTTTTAATTCCCTGTCACCGAGTCACCGCTCGCTACAACTGGGGAGGGTACTCTACTTACGGATTGCGGTTTAAAATTCTTCTCCTTTCTATAGAGTCAAGACCGGACCCGGGTAGTAGCTTTACCCCTTTTATATAAAGGCTCTTCTATAAAGTTGCTGATTCTCTTATAAACCAAAAGAGTAATGGCTCCATTTATAACTCCCTTCAAAAGATTGAAAGGGATAATAGCAGGGAGAAGCATCCCCTTGACTACTTCTCTTCCCACCCCCATATAAAGAGGAGTTACGAGCAGATTGGCTCCAGCCATAATCACAGTCATAAAAAGGGGAGCCACTATTAAACTGATTATTGCGCCGTTTTGGGTACGTCGTCTTTGATATATAAAACCAGCCACAGCCACATAGCTCCCAGTAGCTAAAAAATGCATAAGCACTCCCCAGGGGCCTCCTTGACCGGTGATTAGCGCAAATAGCACCGCCACCACAGCAGTCAACAATAGGCCCAATCCTGGACCAAATTTAAAACCGGCCACCAAAATGGGGATATCCCCCGGGTCATAGAGAAGAAAAGGTGCTTGAGGAATAAGAGGAAAATGAATTAACAAACTTACCACCAGAGATAATCCAGCCAATGCTCCACCATAAACCAGCTTTTTTTGTTCCACGAAAAATGCCTCCTTTTTCTTCTCCAGGGTCAAAAAAAGCCCTGGAAACTTGAACTTCCAGGGCTTTTGATGCTTCTCATCTTTACTTCTTCTTTCTTCCGGACTTTACCGTCGGCTCCGGCTTCTCACCGGATCTACCCCGGAGGGCTCGCGGGCTCAGGGCTTCTGCCCTTTACCGCCGGTCGGGAATTGGTTTAATCCTCACCCTGCCCTGAAGAAGTTTCTTTTACCGTGTTTATTTTAAAAGCAAGAGGTCGAGCTGTCAAGGGGCCGAGTTGCCTCAACTAAAATTAAAGCTAAATTATTATTCCCTTAAGAGAATATTCTTAAGGAGGGATTAGAGGTGAGGTATCTCTTGAAGACACGAAGAGAAATTGTTTATGAAGGAAATTAAGATATAAGAAATTATCCAAGAAAGAAAAAAAGAGAGGCTCGATAACCTGGTAGCTATTACTGGATACAATCGTGACTATATTTGCGATTACTCTCCCAGCATGATAGGTG
>FZPS01000059.1_pt602 | contig 15539 bp, 12 predicted proteins | sample 1817821 | NCBI WGS metagenome assembly FZPS01 (sample SAMEA104158645, study PRJEB21678) | metagenome | place: Germany | collected 2015-04-21 | reverse complement strand
AACTTGCAATTCTCTGATACAGGTAAATTAGTTATTATATTAATCTTTGGCTAGTTTTGTTTCATTAGATGCTTGTATGCCGCTTTTAAGCGTGAAGTTTATAGAATGAATTATCATGAAAAATCTGAAATTTAATTCTATCTTCTTTATTAATGATTTTCAGTTAGAGAGTAATAGTTAAAGAAAAGCAACTACTTCTACTTATATTTCTGGATTTAGAATAATAATTGAATAATGAAATGACATTGTTTTATTGAAAATAATAATTCATAGCATTGATCAATATTGATTTCAAAAGTTATGAGAACTAATAGATTAATCATCCTATTGATAGCCTTTGTGTTGATATTGCAGTTTCAAGCGCAGGCTACAAAGTGTATTCCTTTTCTACAACAAAAAGGTACAGCTACCCAGCTAATACTGGATAAAAAACCTTTTATAATTTTAGGTGGAGAGTTAGGAAATTCTTCAGCAGCATCAATATATGATATTGAAAGAATCTTTCCTAAGCTAAAACGTATGGGATTAAATACAGTGCTAGTTCCTGCTTATTGGGATTTAATTGAACCTGAAGAGGGAAAGTACGATTTTTCTTTAATTGAAAAAGTAATTAATCAAGCTCGTGAAAATAAATTAAAAATTATTTTTCTTTGGTTTGGGGCTTGGAAGAACTCAATGAGTTGTTATGCTCCCCTTTGGTTTAAACAAAACTATGAAGAATATCCTCGAGCTTATACAAAAGAAGGTAAACCTTTAGAAATAGCTAGTTCTTTTTCTGAAAATGTTCTTTTTGCTGATAATAGAGCTTTTTCCCAATTAATGAAATATATAAAATTAATAGATGCTCATGAGAATACAGTAATTATGATGCAAATAGAGAATGAGATTGGTATGCTTGAGAATGCCCGGGATTATTCGGAAAAAGCAAATATATTATTCAAAAAAGGAGTCCCTAAAACTCTGTTAGATTATTTACATAACAAGAAACAAGAGCTTCATCCTTTCATCTTGAAAAAATGGGGAGAGCAAGGTTTTAAAAGAGAAGGAACTTGGGAAGAAGTTTTTGGTTATGATTTATATACTGATGAACTATTTATGGCTTGGTCTTATGCGCAATATGTAGAAGAATTGGCAAAGTCAGGTAAATCTATTCATAATATTCCAATGTATGTTAATGCGGCTATGAATAGTAGAAATCGTCAACCTGGAGAGTACCCTTCTGCAGGGCCATTAGCCACTTGATAGATGTTTGGCATTGTGGAGCCCCAAGTATAGACTTCTTAGCTCCAGATTTATACGATAAAGGATTTTCCGGATGGGTTGCTCAATATAAACTTCACAATAATCCTCTTTTTATTCCTGAAGTAAAATTAGGTGAGAATAATGGAGTACAAGCCTTCTATGTTTTTGGTGAACATGATGCCATAGGTTATAGCCCATTTTCTATAGAATCAGGTTCAGATGACCCTAATGGGAAACAAGTTAAAGCCTATTCGAAACTAAAAGAGTTGATGCCTATTTTAACAAAATATCAAGGAGAGGAAGTGATGAATGGGTTGTTGTTTGATCAAGAAGATAAAGAGCGGATTATATTTCATGATGATCTAAAAATAACTTGTCGCCATTATTTTACACTTCCTTGGGATTCAAGAGCAAAAGATGGAAGTGAGTGGCCTGAAGGAGGAGGAATTCTAATTCGACTGGCTGCTGATGAATATTTAGTGACAGGCAGCGGTATTGTTATTGAATTTGAAAAAGTAGGAGAGGAAAAAAACATAGAATCAAAAGATTTAGGAGAAGATGGTTTTTTTCAACAAGGAGGTACGGAGATTAAACAAAGTTCTTGGAGTGGAGGGTTAAGAGCTGGAATTGGCACAGTAGATGAGATCAGTATAGATGAAAAAGGTTCATTCAATTATATACGTCGTTTAAATGGGGATCAAACACATCAAGGACGTCATGTTCGTATTAGTGTAGATGATTTTAGTATTCTCCATGTAAAATTATATGAATATAAATAAAGTATTATGGGTGAAAAAATGAGATGCGTTATTGTTCTTTTGTTTTTTCTATATTCATTACCAGTAGATTTATTAGCCTCTATTGGGAAAGAGCAGTTTATTTTTAAACAGGGACAAACTAATTATTTTCCTTTAGTAGTTAATGGTCAACCTATATCTATTCTTATAGATGATGAAGATAAAGGGGTTTTACGAGCTGTAAATAATTTGCGTAATGATTTTAATAAAGTAACAGGAAATTTTCCAGCGATAGAAGGAGCAAGTAAATCAATCATAATAGGTACAGTGAATAAATCAGTTTTAATTGATAAATTAATTAAAAAGGGTAAAATTAACGGGAGTGAAATCATTAATAAAAATGAAAAGTACATTATTACTAATGTTCTTAATCCTATTGAAGGAATAGAGGAGGCCATTATAATTGTAGGTAGTGACAAGCGAGGAACAATATATGGCATTTATGAATTGTCTTCACAAATAGGAGTATCACCCTGGTATTATTGGGCAGATGTACCAATAAAAACTCATAAGAACTTATTTTTCAAACCCGGATTTTATACTGAAGGAGAACCGGCTGTTACTTATCGAGGTATTTTCTTGAATGATGAATGGCCGGCGTTAGGAGGTTGGGCACAAGCTACCTTTGGTGGTTTTAATAGTCAGTTCTATGAAAAAGTATTTGAATTGATTCTCCGTTTAAAAGGTAATTTTCTATGGCCTGCTATGTGGAACAGTGCATTTTATGATGATGATCCACTCAATGGTTCTTTAGCTGATGAGTATGGTATTATTATGAGTACTTCTCATCATGAACCAATGTCTCAAGCACAGAAAGATTGGCATCGTAGGGGTAAAGGAGAATGGAATTATAAGACAAACTCAGAAGTTCTTAAAGAATTTTGGAGGTCAGGGATTGAACGGAGTAAAAATTGGGAACAAGTAATTACAATAGGTATGCGTGGCGATGGTGATGAAGCCATGGAGGAGACTACGAATATTTCTTTATTGGAGAAAATAGTTAAAGATCAGCGAAAAATTATCTCTCAAGTAACCGGAAAAAAAGCCGAAGAAATACCACAGGTATGGGCTCTTTATAAAGAAGTACAAGATTATTATGATCATGGAATGCGTGTACCGGATGATGTGACTCTACTCTTCTGCGATGATAATTGGGGAAATGTGAGAAAATTGCCCAGTCTAAAGCATAAAAAACGAAAAGGGGGCTACGGTATGTATTATCATTTTGATTATGTAGGAGCTCCTCGTAATTCTAAGTGGATTAATGTGAGTCAAGTACAACGTATTTGGGAGCAGATGAATTTGACATATCGTTACGGAGTAGATCGTATTTGGGTTGTAAATGTAGGAGATTTAAAGCCTATGGAATATCCAATTTCCTTTTTTCTGGATATGGCATGGAATCCGGATCGTTTTAATGAGAGTAACTTATTACAACATACACAAGAATGGTGTAAAGGACAGTTTGGAGAGCAATATGCTAAAGAGTCAGCAAGATTAATAAATACTTATACAAAATATAATCATAGAGTTACCCCTGAATTACTGAATGAAACAACCTATAGTCTTTATAACTATAATGAATATGAAAGGGTAGTTAATGATTATCGTAATTTATTAATTGATGCCATGCGGCTTTATTATCTTATGCCTCATGAATATAGAGATGCTTTTGATCAGTTGGTGTTATTTCCTATCAATGGTAGTTCTAATCTTTATGAAATGTATTATTCAGTAGCAATGAATAAGCATTATGCAAAAAACAAAGACGCAAAAGCTAATTATTGGGCAGATAAAGTCAAAGAGTGTTTTCAGAGAGACTCTTTATTGACCATTCATTATAATCAAAATATTTCAGATGGGAAATGGATGCACATGATGGATCAAGTCCGTATTGGCTACACCTCTTGGCAACAACCTGATCAAAGTATTATGCCTAAAGTGGTAAATGTAAAAGCACAAAGCCTTAATAAAGATAAAGTATTTATTGAAAGAGACGGTTATGTGTCTATTGAGGCTGAACATTATGCAAAGGCTAATAATAGTGAACAGGTCTCATGGATAACGATTCCGAATTTAGGGAAAACTCTTTCAGGGGTTACTACTACACCTGTTATTGAGAAGCCCGATGAAAATGTGTATTTGGAATATAAGGTTGAAATAACTACTACAGGTGAAGTTGAAGTATTGCTGTTGTTATCTCCTACATTAAACTTTAATGAGAATAAAGGTTTAAGTTATGCTATATCTATCAATGATGGAGAAGAACAAATAGTTAATATAAATGGTCATTATAGAGGTGAACTAGGTGTGTGGCAAGCTAATCGTATAATAGAAACTAAAACAAATCATAATATTACACAGCCTGGTTTACATACGGTTCGTTTTCGCCCATTAGATCCCGCAATAGTAATACAGAAAATCATGCTAAATATGGGGGGCTTAGAATCGAGTTATTTAGGGGCACCGGAAAGTGATTATATCTATTATTAGCAAAGTATATAATTAAAATGAAAAATATAATAAGAATAATTCTTCTATTTGTTTTATTGTTATTGTCAATTCTATTAAAAGCGAAGGTTAGATTACCTCACTTAATTAGTGATGGTATGATACTTCAGCGTGGTGTAGAATTAAAGATATGGGGATGGGCGGATCCGAAAGAGTCTATAGCAATAACCTTTCTTGGGAAAACATATAATATAAAAGCTAATAAAGAGGGACACTGGAGTGTTTTATTGCCTGCTCAAAAAGCAGGTGGTTCCTATGACTTAGTTATTAATGAGATAACCATTAAAGATATTTTATTTGGAGATGTTTGGCTCTGTTCTGGACAATCGAATATGGAGTTACCAATTTATAGAGTACTTGAATTATACGCTTCGGAAGTGAAAGGTATAAGTAACTCAAGCATTAGATCCTTTAGAATGCCCATAAATTATAATTTCAATGAAGCAGGAGAGTATTATAAGGGAGTGGAGTGGAGATGTGCTACACCTGAAAATATCCTAGAATTTTCTGCAGTAGCTTACTTTTTTGCAAAAGAGCTGTATGATCACTATCCTATTCCTATAGAACTAATAAATATAGCAGTTGGAGGAACGCCTGCTGAGGCTTGAATAAACAATAAAGTCTTTAAAAAATATCCGGGTATCGAAAAAAATAAAATATATTTAATATGAATTTAACATTACATACAGCCAACGAGCAGAAGGGATTTTATAAACTTACGTGGTTACAACGTATAGGTTTTGGATCAGGAGATTTAGCGCAAAATCTTATTTATCAAACAGTAGCACAATATTTACTCATTTTCTATACAAATGTATATGGACTTCCGGCAGCTACTGCGGCTGTAATGTTCCTTATTGTACGTTTAGTAGATGTAATTTGGGATCCAATTGTAGGTACCTTTGTAGATAAGCATAATCCTAAAATGGGTAAATATCGTTCCTATCTAATCTTGGGAGGAATTCCTCTTACAGGTTTTGCAATTCTTTGTTTCTGGAATGGATTTTCAGGCTCTCTTGTATATGCTTATATTACATATGTTGGGTTATCCATGTGTTATACCCTAATTAATGTTCCATATGGAGCATTAAATGCTTCGCTTACGCGTGATACTGATGAAATAACCAAACTTACTTCTGTGCGTATGTTCTTAGCTAATCTAGGAGGATTAGCCGTAGCTTATGGAGTTCCAATTGCTGTGAAAGCTTTTTCTCCAGATGGAAAAATCAATTCTATTGAATCTGGTAATGCCTGGTTTATAACAATGACCATATATGCTCTTTCCGGATTGGCTTTATTGATCTTTTGTTTCTCCCAAACGAAAGAACGAGTTGTTATGGATAAAGAGGATATGGCTCAAGTGAAAGTCTCTGATTTATGGACAGAATTTAAGCATAATCGTCCATTGCGTGTATTAGCTTTCTTTTTCATTACAGCTTTTGCTATGATGTCAATCGGAAATTCTGCCGGATCCTATTATATGATTTATAATGTACAGTCACCAGATAGTCTACCTTATTTTGCGGCGCTTGGGTCTATTCCTGCGTTTATTTTTATGCCATTAGTTCCTTCTATTAAACGTTTAATTGGTAAAAAACAAATGTTTTATGTTTTTCTATCTATAGCAATCGCTGGAATGGCTATGCTTTATGTTGTATCAGTTATTCCTGCACTTAAAACTAAAGTTTGGTTAGTACTTGTTGCACAATTTGTAAAATCTACAGGAGTAATAGTAGCAACCGGTTATATGTGGGCATTAGTTCCGGAAGTTATTTCTTATGGAGAATATACAACAGGTAAAAGAATTTCAGGAATTGTAAATGCCTTGACCGGAATATTTTTTAAGGCAGGAATGGCATTAGGTGGAGTGATTCCTGGATTTGTTTTGGCTTTTGTAGGTTTTGATGAAAAGAACACGATTACTCAGTCCGCTTTTGCTCAACATGGAATTTTATGGCTAGTAGCTGTTATTCCAAGTATTCTACTTCTTCTGGCTATGTTTATTATTTCTAAGTATGAACTGGAAGATGATGTAATAGATAAAATCAATATGGAGATTGAAAAAAGAAATAGTTAAATAAAAGAAAAATATATTATTAAATAAAACTACTGATATGGAAAGAGAAAACTGTTATTATTTATCTTCTACATTACTTGTTGTATGCTTTTTTTTACTAGGTTGTTCACAAAAAAAAGAAGAGAGTGTAGTATTAAAAGATGCTTTTAAAGATGCTTTTTTAATTGGTACGGCAGTTACTGCTGATCAATTATTAGGTGTTGATTCCTTAGGTCTTAGAGTAATTAAAGAGAATTTTAATTCTATTGTTGCTGAAAATTGTATGAAGAGTGGAGAAGTACAGCCTAGAGAAGGACAATTTAATTTTGATCTGGCAGATCGTTTTGTTGCTTTTGGTGAACAAAACAATTTGTTTGTTATTGGACATACTTTAATTTGGCATTCTCAAGCTCCTAAATGGTTTTTTGTGGATGATCATGGGAATGATGTTTCACGTGAAGTCTTGATTGAACGAATGCGAACTCATATAAACTCTGTTGTTACACGTTATAAAGGAGTAATTAAAGGATGGGATGTTGTTAATGAAGCTATTTTGGATGATGGTACTTTAAGAAATAGTAAATTTCTTCAAATAATAGGTGAAGATTATATCCCTCTTGCTTTCCAGTTTGCCCATGAAGCTGATCCTACTGCTGAACTATATTACAATGATTATAATGAATGGCATGTTGGTAAACGTAATACCATTGTCAATTTAGTTAAGTCTTTAAAAGAAAAAGGATTACGTATTGATGCTGTCGGTATGCAAGGGCATATGGGGATGGAGTATCCTTCTATAGAAGAATATGAGAACGCCATTGAGGCTTATCATAAAGCTGGAGTAAAAGTAATGATTACTGAATGGGATATTAGTGCATTGCCTTTAGCTTCTAGAAATGTTGGGGCAAATATATCAGATACGGTTGCGTATAAAAAAGAAATAAATCCATATGTTGAAGGTTTGCCTAAAGATGTACAAGCTGAATGGGAAAAACGCTATCTAGATTTCTTTAAGTTATTTATTAAACATCAGGATAAAATTTCACGGGTGACTTTGTGGGGAGTGAGTGATGCCACTTCATGGAAGAATAATTATCCGGTTGCTGGAAGGACAGATTATCCATTACTTTTTGACAGGCAATATAATCCTAAGCCAGTAATAAACAGCATTATAGATCTTGTGGAAAATAAAAATCAAAAGTAGAATTAATATTTAATAAAATAAAAATGAAAAAGGCAAGATATTTAGTTCCGGGTGATTATATGGCAGATCCAGCTGTTCACGTTTTTGAAGGAAAATTGTATATATATCCATCACATGATTGGGAGAGTGGAGTACCTGAGAATGATAATGGTGATCATTTCAATATGAAAGATTATCATGTTTTTTCAATGGAAGACATAGAAGGAGAAGTTATAGATCATGGTGTTGTTTTATCTGTTGAAGATATACCATGGGCGGGACGCCAGCTTTGGGATAATGATGTAGCTTTTAAAGATGGAAAATACTTCATGTATTTTCCATTAAAAGATAAAAATGATATTTTTCGAATAGGAGTTGCTATTAGTGATAACCCTTATGGTCCATTTAAACCATTGGATAATCCAATGAAAGGAAGTTATAGTATTGACCCTTGTATTTTTGAAGAAGATGGGAAATATTATATGTATTTTGGAGGTATATGGGGTGGACAATTACAGAGATATCGTAACAATAAAGCTTTGGAGTGTGCAGTTATTCCGAATGATGATGAACCATCTTTGTGTGCTAAAGTTGCTCTTTTAGACAATGATATGTTGGAGTTCGCTGAAGAGCCGCGTGATGTTATTCTTTTAGATAAGAACGGAAATCCTTTGTTGCAAGGAGATACTGAACGTCGTTTCTTTGAGGCTGCATGGATCCATAAATATAATAATAAGTATTATTTTTCTTATTCAACAGGAGATACGCATAATTTATGTTATGCTATTGGGGATAATCCGTATGGACCTTTTGTTTATCAAGGGATTATATTAACGCCTGTTGTAGGTTGGACAACTCATCATAGTATTGTTGAATTCAAAGGTAAATGGTATTTATTTCATCACGATTGTGTTCCTTCAGGAGGGAAAACCTGGCTACGTAGTTTAAAAGTAGTTGAAATGGAATATAATGAGGATGGAACCATTAAAACGATAGAAGGAAGAGACTAGGGGGCTGACTTCTTTTTATATTAGATTTAGATGGAGTATGTCTGAAGTTTTTGTTTATTATGATTTCAGTCTACTGTTTTTATGAGGACAGTTATTGCTGTCCTCATATCTTTAACTAAAAAATATTTTACTATGAAATATCGGGTTATTATTTTACTCTTTTCTTGTGTCTTAATATCTTCTCAGCTATTATTAGCTGAAGATGGAGGTCAGTTATGGTTGCGTTTCTCTAATTTAGAAGAGAAAACGTCTGTGCCCATAATCGCAAAGAGTAAAACCGCAAGTATAAAAATTGCTAAAGAAGAACTCCAAAACTATTGGAGAGGGCAATCAGTTGAATTACGATTAGATAAAAGATCTAAGCAATTAAAAGATGGTTATTCTATAAAAGGGGATGAACATAAAATTATAATTTCTGCATCGAAAGATATAGGACTGCTTTATGGAGTATATCATTTGTTACGTTTACAACAAACAGGAGAAAGTATAACAAACTTGGATGTTGAAGAAATACCTTCGTATAATATTCGAGTTTTGAATCATTGGGATAATATTGATGGTACCATAGAAAGAGGTTATGCAGGATATTCTTTATGGAAATGGGAAGAGTTACCCGAAAGCCTTTCTCCTCGTTATAAAGAATATGCTAGAGCAAATGCTTCAATAGGTATTAATGGAACAGTATTGAATAATGTGAATGCAAGTCCACAGATGTTGAGTCCTGAATATTTAGTAAAGATAAAAGCGCTGGCAGATATTTTTCGTCCATATGGAATTAAAGTCTTTCTGTCTGTTAATTTTGCATCACCGAAAATACTAGGTGGTTTATTAAACGCAGATCCGTTAAATAAAGATGTAATACAATGGTGGAAAGAAAAAGTGAAAGAAATCTATACTATAATACCCGATTTTGGTGGTTTTTTGGTGAAAGCAAATTCAGAGGGGCAGGCCGGACCACAAGATTATGGACGTACGCACGCTGATGGAGCAAATATGTTGGCTGATGCATTGGAATCTTATGGAGGCATTGTTATGTGGCGTGCTTTTGTATATAATCCTACAGAAGAAGATCGTGCAAAACAAGCTTATCTGGAATTTATGCCTTTAGATGGACAGTTTCGTGATAATGTGATTATTCAAATAAAGAATGGACCAGTAGATTTTCAGCCACGTGAACCTTTTAGTCCTCTTTTTGGAGCTATGCAGGAAACACAAGAGATGATTGAATTCCAGATTACTCAAGAATATCTGGGTTTTTCTAATCATTTGGTCTATTTAGCACCACTTTTCCAAGAAACATTGACTAGTGATACATATGCTAAAGGAGAAGGTTCTACGGTTGCTAGGGCTACAGATGGAACATTACGTCCTCAAAAGTATACAGCAATTTCTGCAGTTGCTAATATTGGTGAAGATATTAATTGGTGTGGACATCATTTTGCTCAAGCGAATTGGTATGCTTTCGGTCGTTTGGCCTGGAACCATTCCTTAGATTCAGAGGTGATTGCTTCTGAATGGATAAAAATGACCTTTACCTCTCAAAAAGAGTTTCTTGAACCAATAAAATGGATGATGATGAGTTCACGAGAAGCTTGTGTTGATTATATGATGCCCTTAGGGCTTCATCATATCTTTGCCTTTGATCATCATTATGGCCCCGAACCTTGGGGGGATGTTCCCGGAGGACGTCCAGATTGGATGCCTTGGTATTATCACAATGCTGATGAAGTAGGAGTTGGTTTTGATAGGACCACAACTGGAAGTAATGCAGTTTCTCAATATTTCCCTCCTTTAAATACTATATTTAATGATATTGATCGTTGTCCAGAGAACTTATTGTTGTGGTTTCATCATGTTCCTTGGTCTCATAAGATGACAAGTGGACATACTCTATGGGAAGAGCTTTGTTACCGTTATGATCGAGGAGTTCATCAAGTAAGGGAATATCAGAAAGTATGGGATAAACTGGAATCGTACATTGATCCTCAGCGTTTTAAAGAGGTGCAATCAAAATTAAAGATTCAAACTCGTGATGCTGTTTGGTGGAAAGATGCTTGTTTACTTTATTTTCAAACTTTTTCAAAAATGCCTATTCCATACGACATTGAGCGTCCTATTTATGAATTAGATGTATTGAAACAGATTAAGTTGGATATGAAGCATCATAATTAATAGGTACAGAAAGTTTAATGAATGATAAGAATAAAAAAAGCGATTACTTAAGTAATCGCTTTTTTCTTGAGAGCGGAAGACGGGACTCAAACCCGCGACCCTCAGCTTGGAAGGCTAATGCTCTATCAACTGAGCTACTTCCGCAAAATTGTAGTGGGCAAAGATGGATTCGAACCACCGAAGGCGAAAGCCAGCAGATTTACAGTCTGCCCCATTTGTCCACTCTGGTATTTGCCCTACAATATTTTTAACGTTTTTCTCTTAAACGCGTTGCAAAGATAAGGTTAATTTTTAAAAGTCCAACTATAATGAATCATTTTTATTGCAGTTATTGCGCATTCATCTCCTTTGTTGCCTAAACTTCCTCCTGAACGATCTTTAGCTTGTTGCATTGTTAATGTTGTGAGTAATCCAAAAATTACAGGAACATCACTATCAATGTTCATCTGCGTTAATCCTTGCGTAACACTGGAGCAAACATAATCAAAGTGAGGAGTTTCTCCTTGAATAACGCAACCTAAAGCAATGACTGCATCTACGTCGGTATATTCTATCATCTGGTTTGTACCAAAAGTAAGTTCAAAGCTTCCGGGAACAGTTTTAACCAAGATGTTTTCGTCTAATGCTCCGTGTTTTTTTAGCGTATTCACCGCACCTTCTAAAAGAGCTCCGGTAATTTCTTCGTTCCATTCGGATACCACAATGCCAAACTTCATTTCCTTTGCATTAGGAACAGTTTCAGGATTGTAATTGGATAAGTTTTGATAAACGGTAGCCATATACTTACTTGTTTTTAAGTAAAGATGCTTGTTCTATGTATTTATCAACATCCATAGCTTGATATGAATTGAAGTGCTTCTCTTTGATTTGAGTAAAGGCATTAATAGCCTTATCATATTTAGCCTCTTTTATGAAAATGATTCCTGCTTGTTTTAAGAATATAGGACTTAGTGTATTGTTGTTGGCCAGATTTGCAGCATCCATTAAATAAGAGGTTGCCTTGTCTAGATTTCCCAATTCAGCATAACAGTTACCGGCAGCACCGAGGATAGCTGGAGCAACCATTTGATCTTTTGCTTTGAATTTATTTAGTGCTTTTACCGCATCTTCGTATTGTCCTAAGTTTTGATAGCATATACCAGCATAAGCATGAGCTAAATTTGCTGCTTTTGTACCACTAAATTGATCAGCTACGTGTAAGAAACCTTTGTAACCAATGCTGTCTCCGTTCAAAGCCATTTCATATTCTCCTCTTTCAAAATAGGTTTGTCCTTTGAATAAAGCAATTTGTGCTTTCTTTTCACGAGGAGCTGAGTAAAGATTGTTATAGGCTAAGGTTCCTGCTATGATTAAGATGATTGCTACAAACCCACCAATTAATAGTTTTTTGTTTTTAATAATGAATGCTTCTGAACTGGTTAATGCCTCTTCTACATTAAGATGATCTTTTTGCTTATCTTTTGCCATTGTATTATAATTTGTTTTTTATTTTAGCTTAATTTCAAAGAGCAAAAGTAGGTTTTTTCTACTGATAAAAGAAATTTCATTCTATTTTTTTAAAGAGCTAATGAGAAACTCTAAAAAACTTCCTATTTTTGTTTATTATACCCAATTAATATGCTGTTAAAACGAATATCTATCCTTAATTATAAGAATCTGAGTCAAGTTGATTTAGTATTTTCCAAAAAGTTGAATTGTTTTGTAGGAGAAAATGGAATGGGAAAGACCAATCTGTTAGATGCAATCTATTATCTTTCTTTTTGTAAAAGCAATACTAATCCCATCGACTCTCAAAACATTTTACATGATGAAGATTTTTTTATGATTCAAGGAATTTATGAAACAGCATTGGGAGAGAATGAAGATATATACGTAGGTGTAAAACGAAGACAGAAGAAACAGTTTAAACGTAATAAAAAAGAGTATGATCGTCTATCCGATCATATTGGATTTATACCCTTGGTGCTGGTGTCTCCTTCCGATTCAATTTTAATTGATGGAGGAAGCAGGGAAAGGAGGAAATTCTTAGATGTGGTTATTTCACAATACGACAAAGAGTATCTTGATGCACTGATTCGTTATAATAAAGCATTAGAACAACGTAATGCCTTATTGAAGAGTGAAGAACCCGTTGAGCCGGAGCTTTTATTAGTATGGGAGGAGGTTATGGCTCAGTATGGGACTTTGGTCTATCAAAAAAGAGCTCAATTCATTGAATCTTTCATTCCAATCTTTCAGTCGTTTTACTCCACCATTTCTCAAGAGAAAGAAGTTGTGCATTTATCTTATAGATCTCATGCTGAAGGTAAGAATCTGTTGCAAGAAATAATCAATAGCAGACCCCGGGATTTTATAATGGGATATTCTTTAGTGGGGATTCATAGAGATGATTTATTGATGGAATTAGGTGGTTTTCCACTTAAAAGAGAAGGTTCTCAAGGACAGAGTAAAACTTTTTTAATTGCATTGAAATTGGCCCAATTTGATTTTTTAAGTCATACCGGAACGGTTGTTCCATTATTGCTATTGGATGATATTTTCGATAAGTTAGATACTGCTCGGGTGGAACAAATCATAAACTTAGTTTCGGGTAGTGAATTTGGGCAAATATTCATTACGGATACTAATCGTCAGCATCTTGATAAAATCCTTATTGATGCAGATACCGATTATGAACTGTTTCTTGTTCAGGATGGTTTTGTTAAAAAAATGACCCATGAAAAAAAGTAATGCATCATCAATAGGCGACTTGATTCGTAAGTATTTACGATATGAAGGATTAGAAACTCCCTTGAATGAGAAAAGATTAATTCAAGCTTGGGGTGAGTTATTAGGACCATCCATTGCATCTTATACCCGTAGTTTATACATAAAGAACCAAATTCTTTATGTTCATTTAAGTTCCGCTCCTTTACGACAAGAGTTGATGATGGGGCGCGAAAGATTGGTGAAAAGTTTAAATGAACATGTGGGCGCCACTGTAATAACCAATATCATTTTTAGATAAAAGGAGGCTAACTTATTACTCGGTTATGTATCGTTTGGTGTGAAGTATGAAGTGTTTTTAATCTGGGGTATAAAAGGTTATTGCATCTCTTCTTGTGTATAAAAGTGAATGAGTTCTTTTATTGCCTGCTGACATACCTGACAAAAACTGGGAGCAGAGTTTGTTCTCATTCTGCAATCATAGGCAGGTCTATATATCTTATCCGTTCTATAACCGGCTCCTTCGTAAACTCCGATTGGATACGACTCTTTTTCATTAATTGGAGTAGGGGTTGGAGTATTTGCTTTCAATTGGTTCTTCCATTTAGCCTCAAAATCAACCAGTGTGGTAATGTTTGGCTCCCACGGTTCAATGGATAGCGGATAGATGTTTTCATTCGAATCTCCTTCATAGTAATACTCATCAGCCAAGCCGGCAAAGCTATGCCCAAACTCGTGGACCACAACAGGCATATAATCTTTATGTTTGGTACTTGTTATCGTAAAAGAGTTAAAGATGCCTCCACCCCCATACTGCTCGGTGTTGGCCAATATGATGATATGCTCATAAGGAATGCCGGTCAATTCGTCATGAATGGCTTTTATATTCTTTGTAGTTAGATAGCGATCTGAGTAAAAAGTATCAAAATGTGATCCAAACGGCGTTTTTTTCCAAACTCCTTCTTTGGGATGACTTACTCCACTGTCTGTTGAGGGTACGTGTACAGCAATGAGGTTAAAATGGTACTGTAAAGATTTAAAAGGTTCGTGGTAGAACAGGCTTTGGATTACTTTTTTTGCATCTTGATAAAATAAGGTATCCTCTTTCAATGTATAACCTTCGGATAGAATTACGATATCTATAGCATTTTTAGGATCTCCATTTTTTACTAAATAGTGGAAATCGTGCTTGCTTTTCTTTTTTCTGCGAATTAATATGTCTTTGGGGTCAATAGTATGAGTTAACTCTGTGCGTATACTCCTCTTTTTATCAAAGAGTTTTATTTGAATAGTTGTTTTTTCCTTAGGGAAGGGAAGAAGAATGGTATGCTCAAATCCTTTGGTTATAATTTCGGCTTCCGGGGTATCCAGCCACTCAAGGAAAAGAGATGAAAATGTGGTTTTGTAGATGCATTGTTGGTCTTTTTCTTTATACATGGTGAGTTCTCCATCGCCGGCTAGTGGAAAAGAAGAAAGGTTGCTTCTGCGTCCTGCCCATTGAGGGAAACAGGAAATCTCATCTATTGCGATGGATTGTTTCTCTTTATTTCCTGTCCAAAGATAATCTAGACGTAACGTTTTATCTTCGAAGTGTTCAGAAAACACTTGGGCACTAGTGGTTAGTGAAAAGAAAAAGAAGGATGTGAGTGATAATATAAGGCTTTTAAGCGCGGTTGTTTTATGTAGCATAGGTCTCCTGTTAAATTATAAAGGATTTTAATGATGAGAATCATAAAAGTAAGGAAAAAAATACAAGTTCTATTCTTTTATTGCTGCATTTAAGAATGAAATTTTCTATTTTAAGAGATAAAAATACATCTTTTGTAGTATTTTTATGCAAAATATTATAAACTGTAGAATTA
>FZPS01000168.1_pt79 | contig 15540 bp, 15 predicted proteins | sample 1817821 | NCBI WGS metagenome assembly FZPS01 (sample SAMEA104158645, study PRJEB21678) | metagenome | place: Germany | collected 2015-04-21 | reverse complement strand
GACCACATAGACATGAATGTTGAACTAATCACTGAAGTAGCAATGAACGAAGGATTAAGATTTGCTATCAGAGAAGGTGGAAGAACAGTAGGTTCAGGAGTTGTTACTACTATAATTGAGTAATAAAATATCACCTGTGTTACCTAATATTTAATAGGACTGGGTTTCAGGACCTGGTCCTTTTGAAAGTAAAGACGTTGACATATAAATATATTTTGTGATAGATTATTTTAGTAATATAATTCAAGAAGGCACCGAAGGACTTAGAGAAAAATGGAGGTGTAGTAATGAGAGTAAAGATTACAATGGCCTGCACTGAATGCAAGCAAAGAAATTATAATTCCATGAAGAATAAGAAGAATAATCCTGACAGATTAGAAATGAGAAAGTATTGTAAGTTTTGTCACAAACATACAACTCATAAAGAGACTAAGTAGTGTTACAAAAATCTCTTATAATTTTTAAGGATGTGGATTTTAATGGCTGTGGAAGTAAAAGTGAAAAGTAAGAAATCGAAAAAAGGATTGGCCTCAATCACAGGTACATTTAGAGGATTAAAGGCAGAATTGAAGAGAGTAACATGGCCAACAAAAAAAGATATAGTGAAAGCTACTAAGACAGTATTTGCTATATGTGCAATTTATTTAGTTTATTTAGTGATTGTAGATTCAGGATTTCAGTATCTTTTTAATTTAATACTTGGAATAAAGTAAAAAAAGGAGGCGGGAGTGGTTAAACTACTCCTAAGGGTATGAGTGAAAAAACTAGATGGTATGTTGTCCATACATACTCCGGCTATGAAAACAAAGTAAAGGCTAATCTTGATAAGACTATAGAAAATAGAAATTTACATGACTTGATCCATGACGTTCAGGTGCCAGTGGAAGAAGTTGTTGAAGAAAAAGATGGCAAGAAAAAGATTACTCAGAAGAAGATATTTCCGGGGTATGTTTTGGTGAAAATGATTATGAATGACGATTCTTGGTATGTTGTTAGAAATACCAGAGGGGTTACCGGATTTGTTGGTCCGGGATCTAAGCCAGTTCCATTAACTGATGCAGAAGTTGAATCTATGGGTATAATAGAAAAACCAATAGATATTGACTTGGAAATCGGGGAAACTGTAAGAATCGTGTCTGGTCCGCTAGAAAACTTTGTAGCAGTTATAACAGAAGTTCATGGAGATAAGCACAAAGCAAAAGGACTAGTTGATATGTTTGGTAGAGAGACTCCGGTAGAACTGGACTTTAACCAAATTCAAAAATTAGATTAATGCTTATAAATCTAGGCTTTGCCTGGTTTTATATAAGTGGGAGGGAAATATCCCGCTAAACCACATTTTAGGAGGTGTAAACACATGGCTAAGAAAGTTACAGGAATGATAAAACTTCAACTTCCAGCAGGAAAAGCAACTCCAGCACCACCAGTAGGTCCAGCCCTTGGTCAGCATGGTGTTAATATTATGGGATTCTGTAAGGAATTTAATGCAAAGACAGCTAATCAAGCAGGATTAATAATCCCTGTTGTAATTACTGTTTATCAGGACAGATCCTTTAGTTTTATACTAAAGACACCACCAGCTGCAGTTTTATTAAAGAAAGCAGCAGGAATTGAAAGTGGTTCTGCAGCACCTAACCAAACTAAGGTTGCTAAAGTTACAAAAGCTCAATTAAAAGAAATAGCAGAATTAAAGATGCCTGACTTAAACGCATCATCAGTAGAAGCTGCTATGAGCATGGTTGCTGGAACAGCTAGAAGCATGGGTATAACTATAGAAGAATAAGATTAGTTATAGCCAAAATCTCTCAAATAAAGTGGGAGGTAAAAACCGTTATTACCACAAGGAGGATAGAATATGGGAAAGAATTATATTGAAAGCGTTAAGCTTGTAGATAAGAATGCATTATATTCTCCTGCTGAAGCAATGGAACTTGTAGTAAAAACTGCTAAGGCTAAGTTTGATGAAACAATAGATTTAGCAGTTAGATTAGGTGTAGATCCAAGACATGCAGATCAGCAGGTTAGAGGAGCAGTAGTGCTTCCACATGGAACAGGTAAAGCTGTTAAGGTTTTAGTTTTCGCAAAAGGTGAGAAAGCTAAAGAAGCAGAAGCTGCAGGAGCAGATTTTGTTGGTGCAGAAGAATTTGTTGAAAAGATTCAAAAGGAAAACTGGTTCGATTTTGATGTAGTTGTAGCAACTCCAGATATGATGGGTGTTGTTGGTAGACTAGGTAGGGTTCTTGGACCTAAGGGTTTAATGCCAAACCCAAAATCAGGTACTGTTACATTTGATGTAACAAAGGCTATTGAAGATATCAAAGCAGGTAAAGTGGAGTATAGAGTTGATAAAACTGCTATAGTACACGTTCCTATTGGTAAGAAGTCTTTTGGCGAAGAAAAGCTGATTGATAACTTCCGTACTCTTATGGAAGCTGTTATAAAAGCAAAACCAGCTGCAGCTAAAGGCCAATATGTTAAGTCAGTAGTTATATCAAGCACTATGGGACCTGGTATAAAAATTAATCCGCTTAAGGTTCTTGAATAGTATTGACATTGTCTATGTTGTTTGTTAAAATAGCATAGGTTAATTAAATAAGGTAATAAACCGTAGACAGTAGGTGCCATAAGGCGTAACGGGAAACCAACCTACCGAGGGTTCCGATACATTAAGTTAGTTAGGTCTCTCTGCGTCTGCGGGAGACTTTATTATTGTATAAAGAACTGTGAGAAGCGTGAGGAGGTGGACACACAGTGACAAGTAAAAATAGAGTAAAAAAAGAAGCTAAAGTTGCAGAAATTAAAGAAAAGTTAGAAAAGGCACAGGGTGTTGTGCTTGCTGGCTATCAAGGTTTAACTGTTGAAGAAGATACAAAGCTAAGAAAGACATTAAGAGAAGCTGGTGTTGAATACAAGGTATACAAGAACACTATGACAACATTAGCTGCTAAGGAATTAGGACTTGACGGAATAGTAACATATCTTGAAGGACCAGTATCCATAGCTTTCAGCTATGATGATGCAACTGCAGCAGCCAGAGCTTTAAATGATTTCGCAAAGGAACATAAGAAATTAGAGTTAAAGGCTGGTATCGTAGAAAAAGAAGTTTACGATGCAGAAAAGATTAAAGCTATCGCTGCAATACCATCAAGAGAAGTACTTATTGCAAAATTACTTGGAAGCATCAAGTCTCCATTATCAAATTTTGCTTACTTATTAAGTGCTATCAAAGATCAGAAAGAAAACGCGTAAAATAAATAGAAAATTTGGAGGTGTCTAATAATGACAAGAGAAGATATTATTCAGGCTATAAAAGAAATGAGCGTATTAGAATTAAATGAATTAGTAAAGGCATGTGAAGAAGAATTTGGAGTAAGCGCAGCAGCTCCAGTAGCAGTAGCTGGTGGCGGAGCAGCAGCTCCAGCAGCTGAAGAAAAATCTGAGTTCGACGTTGTATTAGCAAGTGCTGGTGCAGAAAAGATAAAGGTTATAAAAGCTGTTAGAGAAATAACTGGATTAGGATTAAAGGATGCTAAGGAATTAGTTGACGGAGCTCCTAAGACATTAAAAGAAGGCGTATCAAAGGATGAAGCTGAAGCTATCAAGGCTAAGCTTGCTGAAGTTGGTGCTACTGTAGAATTAAAATAGTTAAAATAAAAAAAGGAACTTTTCATGATGTTACCCCCTAAATCCGGACACGGATTCAGGGGGGTTTATCATGTCTAAATATTCATTTGAGTTTAAGTTAAAAGTAGTTAAAGAGTACATGGGAGGAGAAACCGGTGGTTACAAATCTGTAGCAAAGAAATATGATATAAAAAATCATAGCTTGATTATATATCAATTGCTCTTACAGAAAGGAAAAAGATACTTTAAATCTCACGAAAAGTGAAAAAGAAGAACTAATTGAATTAAGAGAAGAAAATGAATTTTTGAGAGCGAGCCTGGCATATGAAAAAAAGCTAAAAGCCTTAATCCAAGAAAGAGAGTCAAAAACAAAGAAAAGACGAAAGTAATAATGGAATTAAGGCAGAACTTTCCTTCAATCAAATTAAAAATCTGGCTTAAGATATCTAACTTACCTATGAAACTTATGGATACAGAGGGTTATTTAAACAAGAAATGTACTATGGAGAAAAATTTACATCAATTAAGCAGTTGGAGAAAAAGATTACAGGATATATTTACTGGTATAATAACAAAAGAATAAAAGAGAAATTGAACGGCCTGTAACCTATTGAGTATAGGCAACAAGCCGCATAATTAATATTATCCGAAAGTCCGGATTAAAGGGTTCACATCATTTCAAGTGCCTTTTTTAATTTACGTATTGACAGTAGTGGCTGGTTATGATAACATAATTAAATGCATGAATTTACATAAAATGCATGAATTTTTTGTCTTTATTGTAAGATGAATGAAGTTTGATTTATTCGGTTATACTATAATATTGAGTTTATATGCAATCCATTAGAGTATTTCTAAGGGAGAGTATATTTTTTATTTAAGTATTTACAAGGGGTGATAGCTAATGGTACATCCTGTCCAAGTAGGAAAGAGAACAAGGATGAGCTTCGGCAAGGTAAAAGAGGTTACTGATATGCCGAATCTTATTGAACTTCAACTAGATTCATACAAATGGTTTCTAGATGAAGGCCTTCAAGAGGTCTTTGACGATGTCAATCCTATAACGGATTACACAGGGAATCTGGTTCTTGAGTTTGTAGGTTATAAGCTTGATATGGAAAATATCAAGTACTCAGTGGAAGAATGTAAAGAAAGAGATGCAACTTATGCTGCTCCACTGAAAGTAAAGGTAAGACTATATAACAGAGAAACTGGCGAACTTAAGGAACAAGAAGTTTTTATGGGTGATTTCCCTCTCATGACTGAGCAAGGAACATTCATAATAAACGGTGCTGAACGTGTTATTGTAAGTCAGCTGGTGAGATCGCCAGGTGTTTACTACAGTTTTTCTAGAGACAAAACTGGTAAAAAGCTATTTGGATCCACTGTTATTCCAAATAGAGGTGCTTGGTTGGAATACGAAACTGACTCCAATGATATTGTCTATGTTAGAATTGACAAGACCAGAAAGTTGCCTATTACTATCCTAGCTAGAGCTATGGGTATAGGAAGTGACCAGGAAATTATTGGCTTTTTTGGTGAAGAAGAAAGGCTTAAGGCTACAATAGAAAAGGATAATACTAAGACTAAAGAAGAAGCTTTGTTGGAAGTATATAAAAGGTTAAGACCTGGAGAACCTCCAACTGTGGATAGTGCCGTAGCTTTAATAGATTCCTTATTTTTTGATGCTAAGAGATATGACCTTTCTAGAGTTGGACGTTACAAATTTAACAAAAAATTAGCATTAAATTTAAGAATTGCTAATCAGATTGCTGCAAATGATATAGTAAATCCTGAAACAGGTGAAGTGTTTGTACAAAAAGGAGAAAAAATCGATAGAGAACTTGCAGCAAAAATACAAAACTCAGGTATAAATTCTGTACAAATAGTAGTTGATGATAAGGTAATAAATATTATAGGAAACAATTTTGTTGATATACATAGTGTTGTTCCTTTTGATATAAAGGATTTGAATATACGAGAATATGTTCACTATCCTACATTAAAGGATATACTAAACAGCTCCAATGATGAAGCTACAATAAAAGAAGAAATAAAGAAAAACATCCATAGATTAATTCCAAAGCATATCATACGTGATGATATTTATGCAACTATCAGCTATGAGCTTGGATTAACTTATGGAATAGGTTATATTGATGATATAGATCACCTTGGAAACAGAAGACTTAGATCTGTAGGAGAATTGCTTCAAAATCAGTTCAGAATAGGCTTATCTCGAATGGAAAGAGTAGTTAAAGAGAGAATGACTATTCAAGACCAGGAAGGTATAACTCCACAAGCCTTAATTAACATTAGGCCTGTAGCTGCTGCTATAAAAGAGTTTTTCGGTAGCTCTCAGTTATCACAGTTCATGGATCAAACAAATCCACTTTCAGAATTGACCCACAAGAGAAGATTATCAGCCTTAGGACCAGGAGGATTGTCCAGAGAAAGAGCGGGCTTTGAAGTAAGAGACGTTCACCACTCTCATTATGGAAGAATGTGTCCAATAGAAACACCTGAAGGTCCAAACATTGGATTAATCAACTCTTTGGCCACATACGCAAGAGTTAATGAATATGGATTTATAGAAACTCCATATAGAATAGTGGATAAGAAAACAGGAATTGTTACAGATGAGATTAAATATTTTACTGCTGATGAAGAGGATCATTATTTTGTAGCACAATCTAATGAGCCTATAGGTGAAGATGGAAGATTCCTTGACCAGAGGGTTACTGTTAGAGTTAAGGAAGATGTTGTAGTGGTTCCAAGAGAAGAAGTAGAACTAATGGACGTATCTCCTAGACAATTAGTTTCTGTAGCAACAGCTATGATTCCTTTCTTGGAAAATGATGACGCGAGCCGTGCTTTGATGGGATCTAACATGCAACGTCAGGCTGTACCTTTGTTAAAGCCACAGTCACCAATAGTAGGAACTGGTATTGAATTTAAAGCAGCCTATGATTCAGGTGTTCTGCCAAAAGCTAAGAGCAGTGGTGTAGTTACTTATGTAAGTTCCAATGAGATCAAAGTTAAGAGGGACTCTGATGGTGGCACAGATGTGTATAGATTGCTTAAGTTTAAGAGATCTAACCAGGGAACATGTATAAATCAGAGACCTATAGTTACTAAAGGTGAAAAGGTAGAAGCGGGTACCGTACTAGCTGATGGACCTTCCACTGATTTAGGAGAAATAGCATTAGGTAAAAACATAAGAATAGGTTTTATAACCTGGGAAGGTTACAACTACGAAGATGCTATGCTTATTTCTGAGGAACTTGTTAGAGATGATATATTCACTTCTATTCATATCGAGGAATATGAATCAGAATCTAGAGATACTAAGCTAGGACCTGAAGAGATAACTCGAGATATTCCTAATGTAGGAGAAGACGCCTTAAAGGATATCGATGAAAGAGGTATCATAAGAATAGGTGCTGAAGTAAGATCTGGAGATATACTTGTAGGAAAGGTTACCCCTAAAGGTGAAACAGAACTTACTGCAGAAGAAAGATTGTTAAGAGCTATATTTGGAGAGAAGGCAAGAGAAGTAAGAGACACATCTCTCAGAGTACCACACGGAGAATCTGGAATTATCGTGGGTGTAAAAGTATTTACTAGGGAAAATGGTGATGAACTTCCTCCAGGAGTAAATGAGCTTGTTAGATGTTATATAGCTCAAAAGAGAAAAATATCCGTAGGGGATAAAATGGCTGGAAGACATGGTAACAAGGGTGTTATTTCAAGAGTGTTGCCAGAAGAAGATATGCCTTTCTTACCAGATGGAAGACCACTTCAAATATGTCTAAACCCATTAGGTGTACCTTCTCGTATGAACATAGGTCAGGTATTAGAGGTTCACTTGGGATTAGCTGCTAGCAAATTAGGATGGCATATAGCTACACCTGTATTTGATGGTGCTACGGAAAAGGACATTGAAGATTGCCTGGAGCAGGCAGGATACGATAGAGATGGTAAGACCATTCTTTATGATGGAAGAACAGGAGAACCCTTCGACAATAGAGTTACTGTAGGATACATGTATATATTAAAACTTGCCCACCTTGTTGATGATAAGATCCATGCCAGATCTACTGGACCTTACTCCTTAGTAACACAGCAGCCTTTAGGTGGTAAGGCCCAATTTGGAGGACAGAGATTTGGAGAAATGGAAGTTTGGGCATTGGAAGCCTATGGTGCCGCTCATACTCTACAAGAAATATTGACAGTGAAATCTGACGATGTTGTTGGTAGAGTAAAAACTTACGAAGCTATAGTTAGAGGGGAAAACATACCTGAGCCAGGGGTACCTGAGTCCTTTAAGGTATTAATTAAGGAATTACAAGCTCTCTGCCTAAATGTTAAGGTTCTTGATGAATCTAAGGAAGAGATGGAAATTAAAGAATCTGCTGAGGAAGAAGTTGAAGATTTAGATGTAAATATGGAGGGGACTGAAGATCTAGTTGCTCCGACACCATCTGAAGAATACAAGGAAAATGAAGAAGAGAGCGAAGAAGAAGCGGATATAGATTTTGAAGAGTTACCTTTAGATGATTTCCAGAGTGAACTGGAATTAGATGATTTTGGCGATGAACATTAATTAATGAAGGGAGGAAAAACCCTTGTTTGAGTTGAATAATTTTGACGCTATACAAATTGGGTTGGCGTCTCCAGAACAGATAAGAGAATGGTCGAGAGGTGAAGTTAAGAAACCTGAGACAATAAACTACAGGACATTAAAGCCTGAGAGAGATGGTCTTTTCTGTGAAAGGATTTTCGGACCTATAAAGGACTGGGAATGTCATTGTGGAAAGTATAAGAGAGTAAGATATAAAGGGATAGTTTGTGACCGTTGTGGGGTTGAAGTTACAAAGGCAAAGGTTAGAAGAGAGAGAATGGGGCATATTGAACTTGCTGCCCCTGTATCTCACATATGGTATTTTAAAGGCATACCATCTAGAATGGGGTTAATTCTAGATATGTCTCCAAGATCCTTGGAAAAAATTCTATACTTTGCTTCATATGCAGTATTGGATCCTAGGGATACTCCGCTGTTAAAAAAGCAACTGCTTAATGAGAAAGAATACAGGGAAGCAGTAGATAAGTACGGAGATGACAGTTTTACTGCTGGTATGGGTGCTGAGGCTATAAAGGCCCTTTTACATGAAATTGATCTAGAAGCCTTAGGCAAAGGGTTAAAAGAAGAATTAAAGAATAGCAGTGGACAAAAGAAAATTAGAATAATCAGAAGACTTGAAGTAGTTGAATCTTTTAGAAAATCAGGAAACAACCCTGAATGGATGGTTGTAGATGTAATTCCTGTTATTCCACCGGATTTAAGACCTATGGTTCAATTAGATGGTGGAAGATTTGCTACATCTGATTTAAATGACTTATATAGAAGAGTTATCAATAGAAATAATAGATTGAAAAAGCTATTAGATCTTGGAGCTCCTGACATTATTGTTAGAAATGAAAAGAGAATGCTTCAAGAAGCAGTGGATGCTTTAATTGATAATGGAAGAAGAGGAAGACCTGTAACAGGTCCTGGAAACAGACCTTTAAAGTCACTTTCTGATATGTTGAAAGGTAAGCAAGGAAGGTTTAGACAAAACCTTCTTGGAAAGCGTGTTGACTACTCTGGACGTTCTGTTATAGTGGTAGGTCCGGAACTGAGAATGTATCAGTGTGGATTACCAAAAGAAATGGCTTTGGAACTATTTAAACCTTTTGTAATGAAAAAACTCGTAGAAGGCGGAGTTGCTCACAACATAAAAAGTGCAAAACGAATGGTTGAAAGAGTAATGCCTCAAGTATGGGATGTATTGGAAGAAGTTATTCAAGATCATCCGGTATTACTGAACCGTGCTCCTACCCTACATAGATTGGGTATACAGGCCTTTCAGCCAGTACTTGTTGAAGGTCGTGCTATAAAGCTTCATCCACTGGTATGTACCGCTTACAATGCAGACTTTGATGGTGACCAAATGGCTGTCCACGTTCCTCTTTCTGTGGAAGCCCAGGCAGAAGCAAGATTCTTAATGCTGGCTGCAGGAAACATTCTTAAGCCATCTGATGGAAAACCTGTCTGCGTACCAACTCAGGATATGGTTCTCGGTTCTTACTATTTAACCATTGATAGAGAAGGCGGTAAGGGAGAAGGCAGAGAGTTCTCATCGCCAGACGAGGCTATAATGGCTTATCAATTAGGTGAAATTGATATACACGCAAAAATAAAGGTAAAGATAAGAAAATTAGTTGATGGTGTGGAAAAATCCGGCATCATTGAAACTACTGTAGGAAAAATTATATTTAACGAATCTATTCCTCAAGACTTAGGTTTTGTAGATAGAAGCAAACCTGAAAATGTTCATCTTTTAGAAGTTGACTTCTTAGTTACCAAAAAGAGTCTTGGTAAGATTATAGATAAATGTTATATGAAATATGGCCCTACAGAAACATCTATAATGTTAGACAAAATTAAAGCTAAGGGCTATCACTTCTCTACAATTGGAGCTATAACGGTATCTGTTTCTGATATGATAGTTCCTGAAGAAAAGAAGACCTTGTTAGAAGAAGCAGAAGCTACTGTAGACAAGATTGAAAAACTCTATAAGAGAGGATTTATCTCTGAAGAAGAGAGATATGAAAGAGTAATTGATAAGTGGACTAAAACCACAGAAGATGTAGCAAATGCATTAATGGACGGTATGAGCCAGTTTAACCCAATCTTTATGATGGCGGATTCAGGGGCCAGAGGTTCTAAGAGCCAGATAAAGCAATTAGCTGGTATGAGAGGATTAATGGCTAACCCATCAGGTAAGATTATTGAACTTCCAATCAAGGCATCTTTTAGAGAAGGCTTGGACGTATTAGAGTACTTCATTTCTACTCACGGAGCAAGAAAGGGTAACGCTGATACGGCATTAAAAACTGCTGACTCCGGATATCTAACTAGAAGGTTGGTTGATGTAAGCCAGGATGTTATAGTAAGACATGAAGATTGTGGAACTGATCTAGGTTTTAATGTATCTGAAATTAAGGAAGGCAGCGAAGTAGTTGAATCTCTATCCGAAAGATTGACTGGAAGATATTCAGCTGAAGATATTACCGATCCTGAAACTGGAGAAGTTTTAGTTAAGAAGGATGAATATATGGATGCCAACATGGCTGAAAGAATTGAAAAGGCAGGTATTAAGAATGTTAAAATCAGATCTGTCTTTACATGTAGAGCTAAGATTGGTGTTTGTGCTAAATGCTATGGTATGAATATGGGCACAGCGCAAAAGATCAATATTGGTGAAGCTGTTGGTATAGTAGCTGCTCAAAGTATAGGTGAGCCTGGAACTCAGTTAACAATGAGAACCTTCCATACTGGTGGAGTTGCTGGAGCAGATATAACTCAGGGTCTTCCAAGAGTTGAAGAATTGTTCGAGGCAAGAAAGCCAAAAGGATTAGCTATTGTAACTGAGATAGCTGGAACAGTAAGAATAGAAGAAACAAAGAAAAAGAGAACAGTAGTTGTAGTAAGTGAAGATGGGGAAGAAGTTAGCTACGACATACCTTTTGGTTCAAGATTGAAGGTAGATAACGGCGATACAATATCAGCTGGAGATGAAATTACAGAAGGTTCCGTTAATCCACATGATATCTTGAGAATAAAGGGAATAGATGGAGTTAGAAACTATCTTCTTTCAGAGGTGCAGAAGGTATATCGACTTCAAGGGGTTGATATAAATGATAAGCACTTAGAAGTTGTTGTAAGGCAGATGACTAGAAAAGTTAAGATAGTAGAGCCAGGAGACACAGATCTTCTTCCAGGTGTAATGATAGATATATTTGACTTTGAAGAAGAAAATCAAAGAGTTATAGAAAATGGTGGAGAGCCTGCTAAGTGCGAGCAAACACTATTAGGTATAACTAAGGCGGCTCTTGCTACAGATTCATTCTTATCAGCGGCTTCCTTCCAGGAAACTACTAGAGTACTTACTGATGCTGCAATCAAAGGAAAGATAGACCCATTAGTGGGACTTAAGGAAAATGTAATTATCGGTAAGCTAATACCTGCTGGTACTGGTATGATGAAATATAGATCTGTTAAACTCAATACTGAGGTTAAAACAGAAGAGGTAGTAAATACCATTGAAGCTTAAATTTAAATTGATTGACATGTGAGATTTTAAATGATAAAATACAATTTGTGATTTTGTAAATTATTTTTAAACTTACATTTGTAGTGAGATAAAATTCTTATCTCACTACAAGTTAAGTTATGGGGAGGAAGTTAGATGGTTGAAAGGCTTTCAGGAAAGAAAGTTATTGGAATCAAACAAACTGGTAAGTCTCTCAGAAATGGCTTAGGTAAGATACTATATGTAGCTAAGGATAGTGATGAGCATCTGATAAGTCCTCTTATAAAATTAGCAGAAGAATTAAAGATAGAAATCAATTATGTAAATACTATGAAGGAACTAGGTAGACTTTGTGGTATAGAGGTTGGTGCTGCTGTAGCATTAATATTAAAAGATTAACTATCGATATCAACTAATTTAAATAGATTGATAAACCCAATATTAAGGAGGTGAAAATATGCCAACAATTAACCAGCTAGTAAGAAAGGGCAGACAGACAGTTGTTTATAAGTCCGCTTCACCAGCTCTACAAAATTGTCCTCAAAGAAGAGGAGTGTGTACTGTAGTTAAAACAGCAACTCCAAAGAAACCTAACTCAGCTTTAAGAAAAATTGCCAGAGTTAGATTAACTAACGGATATGAAGTTTCTGCTTATATCCCAGGAGTAGGACACAATCTTCAGGAACACAGTGTTGTTCTTATAAGAGGTGGAAGAGTTAAAGACCTTCCTGGTGTTAGATACCACATTGTAAGAGGAGCTTTAGACTCTGCTGGAGTGGCTAACAGAATGCAGGCCAGATCTAAATATGGGGCTAAAAAGCCTAAGAACAAATAGTTTATTGAATTAATAGTGCTATGTCTTCAGCATTTATATAGATTTTTAATATATCAATTGGTGGAGTACAGAGCGCTTTGCGGCGAAAAATTCGTCGAGTACCGATGAACTTAAATTTTAATTGTTAAGGAGGGAAGAAAAGTGCCAAGAAAAGGTCATATTGCAAAGAGAGACGTATTAGCAGATCCATTATACAACAGCAAGGTTGTTACTAAGCTTATAAACAATATAATGGTAGACGGAAAAAGAGGAGTGGCTCAAAAGATAGCTTATGGTGCATTTGACATTATAGCAGAGAAGACTGGTAAAGAAGCTTTAGAAGTTTTTGAAGAAGCTATGAATAACATAATGCCATTACTTGAAGTTAAAGCAAGAAGAATAGGTGGAGCTACTTATCAGGTTCCAATGGAAGTAAGACCAGAAAGAAGACAGACTCTTGGAATCAGATGGCTCTTAGCTGCTGCTAGAAAAAGAGGCGAGAAGTACATGAGAGAGAGATTAGCTTACGAGCTTATGGACGCAGCCAACAACACAGGAGCAGCTGTTAAGAAAAAAGAAGACACTCATAAAATGGCTGAAGCTAATAAGGCGTTTGCTCATTATAGATATTAAGGTTAAAACTGTTTTGGCAAAGCCAAAACAGTTTTGCGTAATTTAAAAGCTAATCGAGAGGAGGAGAAATAGTGGCTAGACAATATCCATTAGAGAAGTTTAGAAATATTGGTATTATGGCTCATATTGATGCCGGTAAGACCACAACAACTGAACGTATATTATTCTATACTGGAAAAACTCATAAACTTGGTGAAACGCACGAAGGTGCAGCTACCATGGACTGGATGGCTCAGGAGCAGGAAAGAGGTATAACTATAACATCTGCTGCTACTACTTGTGAATGGAAGGGCCATTGTATAAATATTATAGACACACCTGGACACGTAGATTTCACAGTGGAGGTTGAAAGATCTCTTAGAGTATTAGACGGTGCAGTAACTGTACTGGATGCTAAGAGTGGTGTTGAACCACAGACTGAAACTGTTTGGAGACAGGCGGATAAATATAAGGTACCAAGAGTTGTTTACGTAAATAAGATGGATGCTACAGGAGCTGATTTTTATATGTGCGTAAATACTCTTAGAGATAGATTACGCTGTAATGCTGTGCCAATACAACTTCCTATAGGTGCAGAAAGTGAATTTAAAGGCCTTGTAGACTTAATAAAGAAAGAGGCTATTATATATACTGATGACTTAGGAAAGGTTGAGGAAGCAACTGATATTCCTGCAGACATGGTAGATAAGGTAGAAGAATACAGAAATGCTATGATAGAATCAATAGCAGAATTAGACGAAGAGCTTATGATGAAGTATCTTGAAGGTGAAGAAATCACTGAAGAAGAACTTGTTGCAGCTTTAAGAAAAGGTGTGGTTAACAACGAAATCGTACCAGTTGTATGCGGCTCATCTTACAAAAACAAAGGTGTTCAACATATGATAGATGCAGTTGTAGATTTCCTTCCATCACCATTAGAAATTGAGGATGTTAAGGGACACAATCCTGATACTGGAGAAGAAGATACAAGACCTACATCAGATGATGCTCCAATGTCAGCATTAGCATTTAAAATAGCAACAGATCCTTTCATCGGAAGATTAGCCTTTACAAGAGTTTATTCAGGTGCTATGAAGAGTGGTACCTATGTATATAACTCTACAAAGGGTAAGAAAGAAAGAATTGGTAGACTAGTTAAGATGCATGCTAACCATAGACAGGAAGTAGATGAAATGTTAGCAGGAGATATCGGAGCTGTTATAGGTCTTAAGGATACAACTACTGGAGATACTCTTTGCGACGAAAACAATGTAATCATACTTGAACGTATGGAGTTCCCAGAACCTGTTATCAATGTTGCTATAGAGCCTAAGACTAAAGCAGGTCAAGAAAAGATGGGGGTAGCTCTTGCTAAGCTTGCAGAAGAAGACCCAACCTTTAAGACATATACAAACCAAGAAACAGGTCAGACAATTATAGCTGGTATGGGTGAGCTTCACCTTGATATAATTGTAGATAGACTTCAAAGAGAGTTTAAGGTTGAATGTAATGTTGGTGCTCCACAGGTTGCTTACAAGGAAACTGTTAGAAAAGCTGTTAAAGCTGAAGGTAAGTATGTAAGACAGTCTGGTGGTAGAGGACAATACGGTCACTGTTGGATAGAAATGTCACCTTTTGAAGGGGAATACGAATTTGAAAATGCCATCGTAGGTGGTGTAATTCCAAAGGAATATATACCAGCTATCGACAATGGAATTAGAGAAGCTTCAGAAAGTGGTACCGTTGGAGGATATCCTGTTATCAACTTCAAGGTTAAGTTATACGATGGATCTTACCATGATGTTGACTCATCAGAAATGGCATTTAAGATTGCTGGTTCTATGGCATTCAAGAATGCTATGGCTAAGGCAGACCCAGTATTACTTGAGCCTGTAATGAGAGTTGAAATTACTGTGCCAGAAGAATATATGGGCGACGTTATAGGTGACGTTAACTCAAGAAGAGGTAGAATAGAAGGTATGGATGCCAGAGCAGGTGCTCAAGTTATAAGAGCTTTCGTACCACTATCAGAAATGTTCGGTTATGCTACAGCACTTAGATCCAGAACTCAGGGTAGAGGTGTTTATAGCATGGAATTTGATCACTATGATGAGGTTCCAAAGAATATCCAAGAACAAATAGTAGGAAGCAAATAGTATAAAAATTGATAACATTTGTGCTTGACTAGCAATCACAAATGTTACATACAATAATAATAGATTACGAGGAGGAAACGTAATGTCAAAGGCAAAATTTGAAAGAAACAAACCCCATGTTAACATTGGAACAATTGGTCACGTTGACCACGGTAAGACTACATTAACAGCAGCAATAACAACAGTATTAGCAAAC
>FZPS01000060.1_pt497 | contig 15548 bp, 10 predicted proteins | sample 1817821 | NCBI WGS metagenome assembly FZPS01 (sample SAMEA104158645, study PRJEB21678) | metagenome | place: Germany | collected 2015-04-21 | reverse complement strand
CTTCCATGACTGCATAACAACCCACATCATACCGTCAGAAGCATAGTCAATGGTGAAAATGCAGCCAGGCTGTATCAGAGCGGGATCGAAGGTACCACCCTCGGATAAGGACTGAACGCCGGTACCTTGTGCCCAGGCATCTCCGGAATCGCCTGCAAATTCAGGAATTTCAACCTCTTTTACCACAGGTACAATTCCTGCAGGATAGCCTATGCTTACTCTATAAACCTCCCAAGGCATATCGCTTTCACACTGTATCATGCTTAAATATGTTACAAAATCATCGGTATTGCAGTATTCAACCAATTGGTCATAGGTGATTTGACAGGTGGACCCATCAATAAGTGAATTACCCTGGTCGGCAACTCTCTGCCATCCAAAAGGCGCTCCGTCTTCCCAGGATTGTAACACCAACCACATATTTCCTTCGGATTTGTAGTCAATATTTATAACACAGCCGGGTTGGATCAGTGCAGGATCAAAGGTTCCCCCCTGAGCTATCGTAGTCATACCGGTTCCCTGTGCCCAGGCATCTCCGCTGTCATTGGTCCATATCTCAACCTCATTCTTAAGCTCTACAATACCTGACCTCTGACCAATGGTTACACTGGATACACTCCAGTCCATATCGCTTTCGCACTGTATCATGCTCAAATATGTCACAAAATCTTCAGTATTACAGTATTCAACCAGTTGATTATATGTAACCTGTGCTATCGTTCCACTCGGGTTCTTAATCGATGCCCCCTGGTCAGCCACTCTCTGCCATCCGAATGGTGCTCCATCCTCCCAGGATTGCAGTACAAGCCACATGTCCCCCTCTGACTGATAATATATGGTAAATACCGAATCCTCAGTTATAAGAGCCGGGTCAAAGGTTCCGCCCTGAGCTAATGTAGTCATACCGGTTCCCTGTGCCCAAGCCGCTCCGCTGTCTCCTGACAATATTTCCACTTCGTTCTTTACAGGTATTAAATTGGTTCTGTCGACTTCGGAGAATCCCGGAGGTTCTGCGAATGCCACAGAACTGTCAGCCTTAATCACATTATCCGAGGCATCCAAAATGCGGATATTGTCAATATAGAAATTGGCACTGCCGGCACCCTCGCTGGCTCCGTTATCTGTATCCAGTGTTACGATAATCATATTCTGATATTCCGCTACAAATAACTCCCCGTCTTTCTCGTCTAGAATAGCCCTGGCGGTATTAGGATTCCTGGTATCCAAGTATACGGACCAAGGATCCTTTGATTCGGTTCTTTTCTCTCCGCTATAAGCGATGATATTTCCCGAAGTTGCATAGAATTTACCGTCAGGATGCTCCGTACCGATATCCATGGTAATGCTCCTGACTTCTGTTATTTTGTCTCCTACCAGACTCGATATGTCGATTGCCACATAAGGAACCTTACCCGTCATATTAGTGACCTTAAGTGCTTTGCTTCCATTAAAATCTGTTATGGACAACTCAGCCGCATCCGCATTGACCGGAGCTGTATATAATGCTACAAAGTCATATAAGCCGTCTTCAAAGTCAATGCTTGCTTCCTTAACCTCTACTACCGGTGCAGTATCCTTCTTGTCATCTTTCTTATCATCAGTTTTTGTGTCGTCTTCATCAGTTACCCCCGTAGGACTGTCTGTCTCTTTAACATCATCGGCCTTCTTACATCCGACAATGGACAGAACCATTATTGCGCAGAGTAATAGCGCAAATAGTTTTTTTGCCTTCAATTTTGACTCCTCCTTCTTTATTTATTAAAGACTTATTAAAGGTTTGGGCTGAAGCGCTTTATCCCACAATACCGCTACGCTCCACTCCCTCTATAAAGTACTTCTGAAGAGCGATATAGATAATAACAATCGGTAGCATAACCAATATTATTCCTGCATCAAGATATAACTCCTGTATGGATGTATCCAGAATTTTATCCACATTAGCTATAGTTGCCTGCAGAGTCGTTATCTTTTTGCTGATTACTATATCTTCGCTAATCAGAAATAACCTTGCATAAAACGTATCATTGTACTGCCATACCATAGAAAATACTGATACCGTTATAACGGCCGGAACTGCATTTACCAGCATAATTCTAAAGTATGTGTACCAGGTACCGGCTCCGTCCACCAAGGCGGCCTCCTCAATTTCCTTCGGTAGCCCCCTAAAAAACTGATTAAAAATATATATGTACAGACCGGACCGGACGCCACATCCAAAAATAGTCATAATATACATAGGTATTGGTGTGGACATAAGTATCAACGGCTTTCCAGTGAACAATGTTGCAAGACCCAGTGGATCAAAGTTCTTAAATGTCATGTAAATAGGCAGCATTATGGTATGGTCGGGTATAACAATCATTACAACCACACAGGCAAATAAAAGCTTTTTAAACGGGAAATTAAACCTTGCAAACCCATAACCGACCATTGAGCAGACAAATACCTGAATGAGCATCAAGGAACATGAATATACAAGGTCCCTGGCCATAGTCGGAAGATAATCCATCCTCTCCCAAGCGAGCTTGTATTTCTCCAGTGTAGGATTCTGAGGTATCAAATAAACCATGGGATTATATTTATCCGAATCAGACAAAAACGAATTCACAATCATACCTATAACAGGAGCAAGGATGACATAACAAATACCGATTATGACTATAAAGCTAAATATCTTAATCAATAACTGCTTTAAGCCGGATGTCATTCCCTTTTTATTGTTAACAAACTTAGGATTGGTAGTAATCGCCTTTATTCTATTCTTTATATTCATGTTTTTGCCTGTATCCATCTTAATTTCCTTTCTTATTGCTTATATGAATATCTTTCCTAATTGTAATAAAATGTTCTTTTTTGTATATAACCGACTATTAAGACTAATATCAGACAGGTTACTGCCGTACTGACTAAGCTGAATACGGAACTTAATCCATAATTGAAATCCGTGAACGCGGTATCATATGCTAAGGTTACCACCTGACTGTCAGCAAATCCGTCAATAACCGTATATACCACATTAGTTATAATGTGAGGCATAACCATTGGGAATGTCACTTTCCAGAAGGTCTCATAAGCAGTAGCACCTTCTATCTTGGCAACCTCATACATCGAACCGGGTATGGATTGCAATGCGGCCAGGAATATAACAATCTGTACACCGGAAGCTGTTATAATGCTATTGATACGGGACACGGCTGCTACTAAATAATCCAAAACGGTTTCAGGCATGGCAAGGTCGGTAAACAGACCGATATAATAGCCGACATCCACACCTGCACTTGTTGCTTCTGCGGCCATCTGACTGCTTCCTGCGGATATTCCCCCTGCCATCATTTGCTGGCTTAACTCTAAGGCATCCGAAATGGCGCTGCTGTTGAGAATAACCGGCAAAAAGAAAATCATGCGTACCAGGGTTCTGCCCTTAAACTGCCTGTTCAGTAATATGGCCATAAACAGACTGAAAAATATAATCAGAGGCAAATCAATTATCATATCGAATACCGATGTGGTTAACACCTGCTTAAAGGTTCCATGCTCACGGAAAGCATATATGAAATTCTCCAATCCCACAAACTTAAGCTCATAGCCTCCCACCGCCCCTACTGTAAGCTCAGATAACGTAAATTCGGCTGAAAGTATGATGCTTCTGATATAAAAGATAATAAACCCAATTAACCATGGCAGGATAAACAGATATCCGTTAACAGTTCTTTTTTGGGAAAGGGAAAGCTTCCTTTTTCTCATGATCCTACCTCCCTGATTTCATAGCTCTTCGCAGGTATAGTCAATCCATCCACATTTAAATCTTCAGTCATGTAGTTAATATAGATTACAGTACCATTACTATAAGTTACCTTTTTAACTCCGTCCCGAATAATCTCATAGCCTATCATAGCCTCTCCCGACACTCTCCTAAGGACCTCATTGACCGTCTTATACACATCAACGGCTTCATTCTTCCAGATATCATACTTGGTTGAATAGTATTTATGTAGTCCTGTATATTTCATCTCATTGGCACTGTCTATGGTGAACATGTAGTGTGGCGAAGCTCCATACTCAATAAGCTTCAACATAAGCTCCGAGCGGTCCATATCATCATAGAAGTTTATTATTCCTCCGGCATAATCGATACATCCATGAATAATCATCTGATACAGCGGGATGCTCTCATCTACTATAAAGAAGCTGTTATCGGATATAGGTACATTTATTAAATCCGATGCGTACTTCAGACTATAGTCATTCCCTCCGCTTATAAGCAGTTTCTTTCTTGTATCATTTAGCTTCTCAAACTGTGCCTTTACTACATCCAAGGCCTCTTCTCTGTTAATAATATTCGTTCTCCTATGATCGGAATGCAGAACATCTCCAAGATCCCGTAAGGAGATACCGCTTATGTCAAGCTTATTTATACCCTTGACAAATCCGTCCACGTATCTGGGTAAAAATTTGGGCGATACCAGTAAATACCCGGTTTCTTTATAACCAAGAGGCGACATCTTAACAAGACTTACCGGATTGACATTGGCAAAATATGCATAATAACCTGCACCGTAATACCTAGAGGTCTCATAATACTCACTGTAACGCTTGCTTATATATGATACCTTCTGAAATGCCGTGTCCGCATAAAATTCTCCTCCGTTATTCCTTACTCTCTTGTCCAGCTCCTCGAGTCCGGATTTACCGCCAAGCTTTCTAATTACCTTAACCTTATCTGTCACATCGTGATAATATCCACCGTTAAACCATCCCTGATAATTCATTACCTGATTCTTAATTCCGTTAACATACAGATCATCCGAGATATCACCGGCCTCTTCAAAATCGGTGATCGGATTAACTGATAAATACTGCGCACCCAGGAAAAATGATGTTTCCTTAACCCCGCCTATAATGTCATAATAGAAGGGTATATCGTTATTCTCTTTCTTTAGTCTAAGCACGCCCTCATCGATAAGCCGCTGTCTATAGTAATTGGCTATACCGCTATAGCCTGAATATTCATCAGTAAGAAATGTATATTTTACGCTGAGATTACAATCATAAATATCCTTTACCACAATCGGAAGGTCCGCAGAACTGCCGGTGCTTCCGAATATCGAGAGAATATCATAAACTCTCAGCATAAACGACGGATAAACATAGTTATATACACTGAATTTCCCGCTTACTCCGGCTGTTATATTGGCAAGTGATGCTCCGTCCTCTATGGTTACAAGAATCGAAGAATCCTCCTTACATATTCCGAACAGCCCAAGTCTTGCTTTTTCTGTATATTCCGTCTGGGTCAGACTGTCGGCTAAGGGATCGAGATTATATATATATTGGGAATAGTCGGCTGCGTTAATCTTTCCGTTATTAAAATTGATAATTGAGCCCGAGCCATTTGGGACTACCATATATCCCTTATCCTCCTGCCCGACAGCACCCATATATCTAAGCAGCTGAATACGATATATTTTTGCTCCGCCGTATTCCTTAATTTTCCCGGTAGGAATCGAAACGATAAGGCTATCCTTATCCAGTCTGTATTCCAGAGGAATAATAAATGATACCGTTTCCTCCTTCTCTACTCCGGCAAGCTTCATCTGCTCGTAATAATCATCCTCTGTAAATCCGGCCCCTTCGAGAAAGCCTTGTATTTTTTGGATTGTCTTCTTGTTCTTTTGAGCCACCCCGTTAAGCTCCAATAGCCCAGGAAAGTCCTTACTGTCTATGTAATAGCGGCGAAGAGTGGTTCCATCCTGCTCAGAAAGCTTAGATTGCACTTCCTCCATCTTCTCTACGGAGAAGTAGATAGGTACAATTCCTGTTGTTGTCGTGCTATGGTCACCGACATCATAGATATATCGAATTCCATTTTCGATACTTTCTGACTCAATCTGACCTCTCTCCACTGACATGCTATAGGAATCATATATTCCCGCAGCCCTGCTCTTATTAAAATAATTAATTATAAACTGAGATTTTAAGTATCGTTTATTGGCTTCATTGGCTATGGGGTCGTCATCAGCATTTAGCGGATTGGAGTATACTATGCTGTGATTCCTTTTGTCATAGACCGCAATTATGGCTGTCTTGGGGTCAGTGTATAGCTTAAGGTAATCGTTTTCTGCCACAAGCTCCATACCCGGAACCCGGGGGTCCTTCTCAGATATGGCTGAGTACTCCCCGCCCTCCTCATATTCATAGTCGGAGAGGTATTCCTTATATTTATCATAGGATAAGAAACGGATATAGTAATAAAGTACCCATATTATTACTCCCAAAACTACCGCACCGAGAGCATATATGCCGATTCTGCCTAATAATTTTCTTTTTCTCTTTTTTATTTTCTCAGTCTTACTCATGCTATCTCCCATTCCTTGCTCCGCTAAACTCTAAATACAATTTCTATATATATACTGTAAAAGAAGCTATAAATCCTACTCATCAGGTCCACCAGCAGCAAGCCTATAAAGATTATAATGAAGACCGCAACCAATGTTAGTAATAGAGTCAGCAGTGTTTTTGACAATGAGTAATTATGTACCTGCATAATGCCTAAGAGCATCATAATAAGCCCATAAGCTATGCCAACAACCAGAATCAGATAATAAAAGGCTTCCTCACCGTCGGCAATGAATAAACTGACTATGGTTGCAAGATTGATAGAGATAATAAACGGCACCATGGCATAGCCGATTGCTATGGCAATATCCTTCAGCCTACCCTCTCCCTGCATTAGACAGGTTACGGACCAATTGCCTATACAGAGCAGAGCATATAACAGGAGGACACCCCCCAGTTCCGATAAACTGTCCACGGTTCGGGGGTCAATCTCATTTACCACAAAGCTGGCAAATATACGGTTAAAGGAAAAGCTCAAAGAGAACAACACGACCAATATAATTGCAATGGGCACGCTACCCTTATCAATATGGCGAATCCAATAATAACCGTCCACAGGATGAGATACTGTGTAGAATACATATTTTATCTTTTCTTTAGAAAAGTATTTATTCATTCAGCAGTCCCTCCTCCTTCTTTATTCCCTTTTTATTCCGATAAATGCGTCTTCCCGTTACAATAACAATAATCAATAGGACAGTACCGGTTAAGAGGAAGCTCATATTTTCCTTAAGTACTTCATTTCTATATCTTCTGAAGGCTATGGAATAAAACTCACTGCTCATACCCTTCCTTAAATAATCTATGGCATTTACATAATCTCCGGAGGTAAGATATGCCTTTCCTATACCCACATATGCCAGCTCATTGTTTTCATCCAGCTTAAGAACCTCTTTCCATAACTCTACAGCCTTGGTTTCGTCTCCGTCATATCTGAGTCCTACTGCCTGGTTAATAAGACTTCCGTATCTCGTCTCCCTAAATGTTAAAATCTCGGCTCGGTATGAATCGAGAACTATAATAGTATTTCCGATGTTTTCGATTGCAACCGGAGTAACAAAGGTTCCCGCCTGGGTACCCAAGCCTCCGAATATATACAGAAGATTTCCCTCGTGGTCATATGTAAATATTCTGCCACGCCTCCTGTCAAGCAACGAATACATCCCCTTCTCTCTGTATACCACATCGGTAATCTGCGATGCGCCGGAATAATTACTGAAACCGGACGTCCATAAATCTCCTCCCAGGTTTTCATTCGCTCCCTTTTTTATAACATCCTGACCTCTGGGATTTAGTCTTCTTATAGCCTGAACACCGCTATCGTCAATATTGGATGCATATACAAAACCGTCATCATCTATATCAATTCCTGTAAATTCTGTAGGAATAAACAGCCTTTGATTCGAACGCTCTTCCTTGGTAGCTATACGCTTCCAAAACTTTTCCCAAAGAGATATGCCAACTTCAATGGTTCCTATAAATCCTATGAACTGACCATTGCTTTCGAATACCATAATTCCTTCAAACATGTTCTGAGCTATACAGTAAATCCTGTCAGCATAATCAACCGACACCTTTAAGGGTGAAAACACATAGCCTTCCTCCAGCACCTCCGAGGTGGGATCCTTTATAATCTTTACGAGATTAAAATCCATATCCAGAACAACGATTCTATTGTTATAGGTATCCGCAATATATAGTTCATTCTTTTTTGATACACAGACACCATAAGGTGACTGAAAGGTATCCTTCTCATTATTGTTATCAAAATCCTTTATAACCTTGATAACCTTAGTCATGTCTTTATCAAGAATTATTACCCTGTGATTTCCCGTATCCGCTATAACAACTTCCCCCGCAGGTGTCTTACATATATCCTGTGGATTAGAAAACACTCCTAGCGGCTCACCCTCATAGTACAGTCGGGTGCCCGATATGGATCTCGAGGGAACATAGGCTGCCGGCGTATAGACGATATCCTCATAAAAATTATAGTTATAGGTGTCATAGGGCAGCTCATTTGCCAGGGCAATACTGCTATGGCCCAATATATTAACAAAGGCCAATAATAACAATATTGTTCGTTTAATCCTTTTTAAAATACCCATGAATACTGCACCTCTCATTCTTTCATACCGGAAGTAGTCATAGTCTCCATGATATTACTTTGTGCGACCAGGAAAAATGTTATGGGGACCGCTGCTATGACAAAGGTTACTGCTGCGCCTGCTCCGGCTCTTGCGGCACCCCCTTGGACAATCTGCTGCAGTGCATATTGCAGAGGCTTTAACTCCTCATCCCGTAGAAAGGTCCCACCGGTATTACCCCACATATGTTGAAACTGGAATATAGCCAGAGTTAACCATGCAGGCTTTACATTGGGCATAATAATGGTCCAAAATATCCTGAATTCTCCTGCTCCATCCATCTTAGCAGACTCCATTAATGAGTCCGGAAGCTGCTCCATAAACTGCTTCATTAAGTACAATCCCATGCCAAAGGACCATGCAGGTAATATAAGAGCTAAATATGTATTATTTATTTTTAACAGTGAAATAATCAGGTACTGTGGTATCTGTGTAACAGTCCAGGAAAACATCATGGACAGTATAACCATGTTGAACAACAGATTCCTTCCCGGAAATCTATGCTTTGCCAAAGGATAGGCTGCCATTGATGCTACTATCACATGACCAACCATGCCTCCAACGGTAATAATTATGGTGTTAATGATATACCTTGAAAACGGAACCCAGGAGTCACTCATCAGTACAAAGAGGTCTGTAAAGTTTTCCAGGGTAGGATTTCTTACGATAATTTTCGGCGGATACTGGAACAGCTCATCCAGGGGCTTAAGTGCATTATTGATAATCATAACCAGCGGTAAAGCCATGAATATACCGCAGATAAACATCAGCCCAAACAGTAATCCGTTGCCAGCTTTAGAGCGGTTGAGCTTGGTTTCCTTTGCCCTTTGCCAAAAGGGAACCCACTTACGGTCGGAATAATCTACAATTACTCTTTTTCTCATCAGTCACCAACCCTCCTCAGCATATTTTGCACCAGCTTATTTGTTCCTACCATCAGCAGGAATAAAATCGTAGCGATGGCAGAAGCATAACCCATCTCAAATCTGGTTGAGCCATAATCAAGAAGGTGGGTAACGACAGTGGCACCGGCATAGTTAATCGACGGATTACCTGCCAGGTTTATTGAAATATCAGCCACTGCAAAGGACTGTGTAATCTGCATGACGGCACCGAACATCAACTGAGGCTTCATTGCGGGAAGAGTAACAAACCACAGCTCCTGCCAACGGTTCTTTACGCCGTCAATAGCGGCTGCCTCATACAGGCTCTTATCCACTGTCTGAAGTCCTGCAATAAAAGCCAGAAATCCCGTACCAAGACTTAGCCAAAGCTGTACCACAATAAGTACCGGCAGAACAAACTTAGCGGTCTTCATCCAGAGAATGGCCTCATTAATAATTTCATATTTTAGTAAAAGCCCATTCAGATAGCCATATCGATCTCCCGTCAAAATAAGATTCCAGACCACATATGCATTACCGCTTATACTGGGCGCATAAAATATAAGTGTTAAAAATGCCCTGAGCTTACCCTTAAATTCATTAATAATCCAAGCAAATAAGAGGCATAATATGTAGCTTATCGGACCCGTTACAACAGCAAATAACAGGGTGTTTTTCAACGACACCATAAAAATATCATCTTCTAAAAGAAGCTTGATATAATTCTTCCAGCCAACAAAGTCCGGCATTTCAAGCACATTAAAATCCGTAAAGCTGAATATGATTGACATCAATACAGGCAATACCGTGAAGAAGAAAAACAGGATAAAATATGGTGCCAGCATTACATAGGAAATTTTGTTTTTGCGTATCTGATACCTAAGAGTACCCTGCCGCTTTGCTATGGTTAATTTCTTATTTGCCATTGTTATCCTCCTGCGCAGTTGGTCCGTCCGCCGATTCTAATCCCAGCTCATCTAGCTTATGGGCAATTTCAGCATTAATATAAATAACCTTTTCCATCAGTTCCTCTCTTGGAGTAGCCGTGTCGGTATCAGTGGTGACAGTATAGAAAGCATTATTGACATTGCGCCATGAATAATATCCTCCGGGAACCTGAGGAATTCCTTTAACCTGTTCAAATTGAGCCATAAGTGCTTCATAATCATTTACAGGCCATGCCAGATTCTCCAAGGCCTCCAGATTGGCTGTGGCCACTCTGGCGCTGGAGCCCATCAGACTTTCCATTTCACGACCAAACATAGTCTGGGTATCGGCAGAGGTCCACCACTTTAAGAACTCCCAGCTTTCTTCGGGATATTCGGTGTCTGCCATTATAAGATTGGCAAGACCAATGCTTCCTGTGGTATGATTTATACTTCCGTCCTCCTGCGGTATTCCGGGAACAACTGTAAAATCCCATAGTCCCTGAATATCCGGTGCGGATACCTGAAGGTTGTTATAGAAGGTATAATCAGCAATTATAATCGGACATTCACCGGTCCTGAAACGCTCCTCAACACTGGTTTCCTTATCTATTTTATAATCAGTATAAAACTCGCAGTATTCCTTAAAGGCATTTATAGCTATCTCCGAATCCAGTGCCGATGCCATACCATCATCATTATAATAAGCTCCACCCATCTGATACAGAAGCATGGCAAATATCTGCTCGCCTGGCATCATACCGAAGTCCATCTGATTTTTTGACAATACAGTCATGGCGACCTTAACTTCATCCCAGGTTCTGGGTAAATCAAGACCTATCTCTGCCAGGATATCCATCCTATAGAACATCATCAGGAAGGTTTGGGTATCCGGTAAAGCATATACCGCTCCCTTATGTGTAAACGGAACCAATGCACTCTCAGAAAATCTTGCGGCTACCTCCGGATAGTCTTTGAACCCGGTTAAATCCAACACAGCATTACGGATACCATAATTAACCGGTGTATCATTTGCTGAGCTAACCATATTCGCTGCCACCTGTGCACCGGCTGTCTGGGTAGGTCCTACCTGTATTGCCACATCGGGACCCTCACCCGCAAGGGTTGCCCGAAGCAGCGTACTCATATCCACCAGCTGAACGTTTACATTAATATCCGTCGTACCGGTAAACGTATCATCTATCAATGATTTTATAACATTAGCCTGATCCCTTCCCGTACCGATCCAAAGTGTCAGAGTAACATTCTCGGAATCTTCGTCTGCGATGTTACCAATCATGTTATAATTTATCAGAAATGAATAAATAAGCCTTTTAACTTCATAAACAAGCCTGGACCAAAATGAAGTATTCTCATATTCCACCTCCACATCCGGGGAATATATATTAATTCTGTCCAGTGCCAAGGGTTGGGAAATAACCTGTGTTATCCAATTACCGCAGGCACGGACATTAATCTTGTAGGAGGTAATAACCTTGATAAAATCCTCTTGGTCTTCTATAAGCTGGCTGAGCTGATCACGCATCGTACGCAGTACAGTCTCCTTATCGGAATTCTTTCCTGCAACCTCCCTCAGGCTGGTAATTGCATTGGCCAACTGGTCTCTAACGTCGATAAGCTCTGCCTCCAAACCGGGCAGGGTTCTTTCTATTTGATAATCTCTGTATTTATCTGGATTTACTCCCGTGATTCTAATAACCTTACGGTATATATTATTTAGTTTTGTTACAGCATCCTGTACCTCACTGACAATATCCGAAAATTCTCCCAGAACGACCTCCATACGGATGGTATGGGTTCCCTTTTCCAGATAAAACTTATATGGGTTACCATCCTTATCAGACAGGACGACATCCTTCCAGCGGGAATTATAACTGAATTCATAATCAGACATTTCTTCAAAAGGTACGATACCGTCTATTGTTATTTTACGGGAAACATTGATGCCACGAAGATAGCTTTGCTTTGCATGTAAAGAAATATGATAATATCCGCTTTCAGTCACTTCAAAATCCCACTGAATCCACTGTCCGGCATTACGCCATGAATTATCTCCAATGGTATTATTAAGAAGTGTCTTTGGACTCGATGGATAGACCGCCGGTGAGGATTGATCCTGTCTTGGGTATAGCATCTGGGATGAGGTCAAAGAAGCATTCTCTGCCTCTATCCTTATATGCTGTCCGGAAGAATCCGAAACCCCCATGCTATCCCAGACGGTCTTAGCAAAAGCATAGTCTAAGACATTTTCAGCATTCTTTAAACTTAGGCTATGTATAAGCATAGGTTCTCTTAAGGAAAGCATGGAAATAGTATGCCTTCCCTTTGTCAGATATATGGCTAACGGTTTTGATATATAACCGTCGCTGTCATAATAATATGAGGATATCCACTGTGGTACCTCTACACTTCTGGGTTTTAAATCATTGCCCTGATTGTCCTTTCTCCAATTCTTTATTGTAATACCGTTCTCATCCGTATAGGATTCCTTATCTTCCAACTCCCATAGGCGATAAAATTCAATCAAAGCCATTTCATTATAGGGAAGCTTCCCATCCACAAATAAGCTTCTCTGTATATCCGAGCTTTTCCCTTCCACAGGATAATATGTTAGGAACGGATAATAAAAGCCACTCTCTGATATCTCCACATCAAATTCAATCAGTGAATTATCCTCGGTAAGTACAGAGCTTCCTTCCATACCTTCATAGTTTTCATAAATAATAGGACTGGCCGCAACACCGTCTTCCTCATATCTGGCAAAATCCGAAGCAGATATAATAATATTAGCTTCAGGATATATTTGTTCATGGGTTGCTATGTAATCTTTATAGGAAGGGATTGTATCGTCAATGGAATAAGTTCTTACCATTTCCTCGAATATATCCTGATCCATATCAGTAGCGGCCCGTGATATGGTAGTATCTGTAAGCATAGAAATGCCCATCATAGTCACTATAAGAATACATGCTATGATTCTCCTCAGGCATAGTTTAATATTCATGCCGTAACCCCCCTTAAGCACTCTTACTCTCCAATAGAATATGTGTTGAAATCGGGTAAATCCTCTAAGGTCAGGACTCTTTCATGTGAGTACGCCTTAATAAGCATATCCGCTTCGGTATACTGTTCACTGAGTGTATGAATTCCAATGTCCTTAGCTACAAATTCACCACCCCAGGTACACCAACTTCCCCACATGGCGCCGTCCCTTATGGCTAAATCCGGATCAAACACACATCCGTTCTCCGTCAGATATGTAAGCTTTGCCGAGCCTGTATAATCCAATGCTTTCAGATAACGAGCAATCTGGGATGTATACACCCTTTCCCCCGGATAGATATCCTCTCCTACAATATCTACGTACTCATCTCCCGGATACCATTCCTTATCCTGTCCGTTCCACACCCAGATTAAATTATTTAATTGATACTCGTTCGTCAGCTTTTCATATAATAATGTATAAAGCTCTATATATGCCTCCGGTCCCGATGCTCCCCACCAGAACCAACCTCCGCTCGCTTCATGCAAAGGTCTCCACAGTATCGGTACCCCTGCATCCTGAAGCTTTTGAAGCTCCTTGGCAATTACATCTATATCCCTCATAAGAAGGTCATATCCCTCTTTATCCTGTCCGTTCATTATCTTTTTAAGGTTAATATCAGTCGCCTCGGTATAAAATCCACGGTACCATTCCTTAGTAAGGTATTTACTCGGGGCATTCCAATGCCAGCAAAATGTTACTATTCCCCCATCCCTCCAAAAATCTATCGCCAACTCCGTCTGACTCCCCTTACTGCCGTTCTCTACTCTGGAAGGAGTATACTCTATGAAATCCAGCCCAAGTATTGCCGGTGTCTTTCCTGTTGTCTTCTTTATAACCACAAATTCCCTTCCATACTGCCCTGTGTTACAGTATTGTCCCGAAAGGAAATATTCATCATATATATCACACAGATAGCTCATCAGCCTCTTTGTATTCTCAGTAGCATTCTTATTCGCAAGAATCGGCTTAATATTATATTTCTCCGGATTTATCTGTCTGGAAGTACATACCTCAATCTTATCAAGCATAATCCATCCCCAATATTTTTTTACAGTAACTTCATGTTCGCCCGCTGTTAAATATACATGCTCTAATACAGATTCTGAAAAATCCTTGCTGTCTGTAGCTATTACTCCTACATTCAGTCCGTCAACAAGGACATAATTGTCTTTATATCCTCCTATGGAAGCACTGATAAAATGCAGATCATACATTCCGTCCTGTTCAACTGATACTAATACAGTACAGGTATCCTCATCTGCTTCAAAGCCCACCACATAACCTGTACCATGATATCCGGTACTACTTGATTCTATTCTGACATTACCGGTGAATATACCGTCCTCCGCTTCAACAGTATATACAATCTCCTTTTCACCATCGAGATATACAGGGATTATTTCCGGTACTGCGTTATCTTCATCGCTATTTCCACCGGCGTCTGTCTCAGGATTATCACCGGAATCATCATGAGAGAACTCTTCATCTGCCACATCCTTGTTCAACACATCAGAATTGGCATCCTTCTTATAATCACAGCCTGTCAGATATGCCGCTATCAATAAGGACCATATTATAATTTGAAATCTTCTTATTCTCATGGCTCCCCCAATATGCAAGCAATCAACAATAGTAAAAGGATTTCCTTGTAATAAGAGTGCATTTTGCATTAATATTGCACACTTATGCACACTTAATAAAGCATTTTTTATGTATTATGCATAAATTATAGCACACTATTATAAAATAGTCATCCTTTTATTTAATTTTTTTAAAATATTTATTATTTATATTTTGGTGAAAAATTTGCATGTAAAAAGGCACTGCTATCCTCATCTGCAAGCTACAGGCAAATTATGCGAATACCAATGCCCTTTGTACTTATATGCAATTTTGTATCAAACAAATTGAATCTGTATACCTTACGAAATCGTGTGCTACAATCTCATATAACCATATCCGTTTACTATAGCATCCAGTTTGAGCCCTGTCTTACAAAGCGGACATTCACTTATTTTATAGCTTTGATAGTCAGGAAGATCTTTTTTTCTGAATATGGAATTAACCTTCGTATTCTCAACATCCTCTACTGCAGAGAAAATCGCACTTATACCATTCACACGTCCAC
>FZPS01000213.1_pt267 | contig 15558 bp, 13 predicted proteins | sample 1817821 | NCBI WGS metagenome assembly FZPS01 (sample SAMEA104158645, study PRJEB21678) | metagenome | place: Germany | collected 2015-04-21 | reverse complement strand
ATTAAAGATTCTTGTCTACTTCCAAATCGGAAGGTAGCCAAGATTGTAGCCGCATCCTTGATTCCTGTCTACATTTCATGGGAGAAATAGACATGTTTTAGATTAAATTAAAGATTCTTGTCTACTTCCAAATCGGAAGGTAGCCAAGATTGTAGCCGCATCCTTGATTCCTGTCTACATTTCATGGGAGAAATAGACATGTTTTAGATTAAATTAAAGATTCCTTTGTATTTGGTGTCAGACACCAAATAGACACCAAATACAAGTTCCTTATAGGAATTTAGCAAAGAAGCGCTTATAAGGACAAAAACCGATAAATTTTGCTAAAAATCACCGTTCTTCGAGGTGGTTTTTTATTGTAATGCTTTTATCGATATGATAAGATTATTCAATAACATATCACTCGAGTAGAGCCATCTATGAGAGGAAGGCATTAAAAAAATGCCAAGAACAAGGCCGATAATAGAAAAGAAAACCGAAATAAATTTCTGGTCTATCGCGGTGGGGCTAATAGCATGGTTGGGATTCATTCTTTTAGCCTCTTTTTTATCATTTTTTGCGTCTGTTGACAATCACGTTTCAAATCATGCGGTTATGACGCTTCGCGACGTTTCAACGGGAATTTCCCAGCTCGTGGAAACTAAGATTGAAGGACAATGGACCACATTGGCTCCGGTAGCAAAGTTTGCCGAGGGTGAGGAGGATTTGCTTCAATCCGAACCGCTTCGTCTCATAATGGGCAGCATGAAAACCACTTCGAATTTTTCGACGGTTTTCGTCGCAAATGAGGAAGGAATATCCATAAACGATGAGGGCCTCGAACTGGATGTTTCAGACCGCTACTATTTTAAAAAAGCCATGCAGGGCTACCAGAATATTTCCTCCCTATTGAAGAACAGGGTTACGGGAGAAGAAGTGTTCATCTTTGCCAATCCCATTCGCGGTGCTTCCGGCGTTCGAGGGGTTTTATGCGCGGCGATCCGAGTGGAGGATTTGCAAAACCTAATTGACCACTCCATCTTTGGGCTGGGTTATGTATACATCATTGCGGGGAATGGAGATATCGTTGTTAGGTCTGTGCCGGATGAGCACCCGATAAAGGATATGAACATTATCCCTTTCCTGACAAGGGAGGATACGGAAAGCAGCATCACAGCTCAGCAGCTGACTCACGATATGATAACCCGGCAGCAAGGATATTTTACCTTTGTCGGCAACGGAGATTTGCAGAATGCGTACTATGAGCCTTTGGACGTCAATGACTGGTACGTTCTTTGCGGTGTCCCCATGAAACATATCAGGGCGCAGTCAACCGAACTGTTCTGGATTGCGTTGAAACTCTGCCTCGGTATTCTCATCGCTTTGGCGCCCGGGGTTTTGGCTTTCTGGATTAGAGAAAGAAACCGTAAGATAGATCTGATTAAGCGTAACAAGGAACTGAAATGGAACGAAGAACGTTTTCGCATTGTCACATCCCTTTCCAACAGTATAATTTTCGAAGCGGATTTCGAAAGGAACACAATCGTATATCCGAACGGATTCAAATCTCGGATGGGATATGAGCCCATAACGGAAGGGTTCCCCTACTCCGTGGTGGAAGCGGGCCACATTCATCCGGATGATGCGCAGGCCTTTATCGATTTGCACACAAAAATTCCGCCCTTTACGGAAAAACTGGTGGGCGAGTTCAGGTTCCTGGGAAAAGGGAACGAATATATCTGGCATCGGATTGAGGAAGTTTTGCTGTTGGACGATAATGGGAAGGCCATCAAGAGCGTGGGCAGGGCCTTGGATATCGACGATGAGAAGAAGGCAATCCAGCTGCTTGAAGCCAGGACTCAGATCGACAGTAGCTCCGGTTTGTACAACAAGCTTGCAACGGAAGTCTATATCCGGAAATTCCTGGAGGAGAGCCGCCACGGCAGGCACGCGATGATAGTTTTGGACATTGACGACTTCAAGAAAATCAACGATACGAAGGGGCACGTTTACGGAGATCAGGTCATAGCCGATTTAGCCGCAATCCTGAAGAACCAGTTCCGTGCTACGGACATATTGGGAAGAATCGGCGGGGACGAATTTATGATTTTCATAAAGGATATACCCAACGAGTTGTTTGTGGCGGCGAAGGTGGCTAAAGTCCGCAATTTGTTTATGTCTCAGCACGAAATCGGAGTCAGTGCCGGGATCGCCATATTCCCTAAGGACGGAACCAATTATCTCGACTTGTACAAACATGCGGACATAGCCATGTATTCCGTAAAGCGAAGCGGGAAAAACAGGTACGAGTTTTACTCCGACATCAAAGAACAGGAATCAAGGGGTTCTGTGCAGGATCGGGTGTAGCTTTCGAATCAGGAAGAAGGCAGCGGCGATTTTAAATATGTCTCCGGGGATAAAGGGAATCACGCAGAGAAGCAGGGCCGACTGCAGGTTGGCTCCGGATATGTACATAAACCATAACGTTCCCAGGCTGTAGCAGGCGATCAAACCTGTGAGCATGCCGAAGATGAGCCCTTTTGACGTCAGTGCCAAAAGGGTTTTTTTATGATAAAAGAAACCGACCAGGAAGGCGGCGGCGATGTAGCCGATTAAGAATCCTCCTGTTGGGCCCAGCAGGATGGAGAGTCCTCCGGTGAGATTGTGGAAAAGAGGCAAGCCTATGGCCCCCAGCATGAAGTAAACGAGCAGGCTTAAGGCGCCGTTTTTCGGTCCCAAAAGGCCTCCTGCCATGTAGACGGATAACAGGGCCAGGTTTACGGGTACGGGTGAAAAAGGGAGAGGGATTGAAACGATAGACAGCACTCCGGTCAGTGCTGCGAAAAATGCGCAAAGTATCAAAGATTTTGTGAAATTCTGTTCGGTCATCTTAGTAAGTTCCTTTCGAGAATTATAAAAATATTTCGAGTATGTTTGGCGGGTTAATGCGGCTCCATGAATTTGTGATTCGCACAGTTTAATGGCTTGTGCGGTTCATTCGCTATTTTGTTCGAATTGTTACTTCGCCGGATCGGAGAGTGTGAATGGAGCCGTCCGATTTTTGGATGACGAGTCCGCCTTTTGAGTCGATGTCCAGGGCTTTGGCATCGTAAATTTCGTTGCCGCAGTGAACAGTGATCTGTTTTCCTGGTACGAAGTTGCGCGCCCTGTATTCGTTCATTATGTCTTCAGAGTCGAGGCGGTCAACCAATTTGAAAAGCTCGTCCAGTATAGCTGCGGCCAGGCGGTTGCGTGAAACTGAGGACTGAGTGGGCAGCAGGGAGCCTGCAGTTTTTCGAATATCGTCAGGAAAACTTTTCTTGCTGGTGGTGACGTTAACTCCGATACCTAAAATGAGGGATTCTATAGTACCGGTCTGAAAATCCGACACAGCTTCCGTAAGAATGCCGCAGACTTTCTGATCGCCGACAAAGATGTCGTTAACCCATTTTATGCGGGTTTCAATTTCAAGTACCTGTGAAATAGCCCTGGATACGGCAACGGCGGCGGCGGTGGTGGCGAGCACCGCCTCCTCGGCGGTGCTCTGGGGCCGCAGGATCACGCTCATGTATATGCCTTTACCTTTGGGGGAGAAGAAACTGCGGCCCCGGCGGCCACGGCCCTCCGTCTGCTCCTCCGCCAAAATCACCGTGCCGTGGCCGGCCCCCGCCACCGCCGCCTTCTTCGCCTCCTGATTGGTAGATCCGATGCTCTTATATATATGTATGCTATCTTTCGTAATGGCTGGATTGGTAAGCCAAAGTGAAATACCCTCAGCGGACAGAAGGTCGCTGCTCTCGGCAAGGGAATAACCCCTGTTAGTGGCGGCATGGATCTCATAACCTTCCTTACGCAGCTCTTCTATCCCTTTCCAGACAGCAGATCTTGAAATATTGAGCTTTTTAGCTATATCCGAACCGGACAAAGTCTGCCCGCGATTTTCTTCCAGCAACGTCAGTATTTTCGATTTCGTCGATGCCATTGCAAACCTCCGTTTTCGAACCTCCGTTTTTAGCCCAAGTCCGAGAAAAAACCGTTTACTTTTTCCCACTTACTTTTTTCCGTTTACTCTTTTCATTCAACGGGGAAATTTTTATCCCGCCCCGGCCTGAAACCCAATTCTTGTTCTTTTGTGTGACAATCCGAGAAAAATCCCTTTTTCCCGCTCACTTTTTCCCTTACTTTTTCACTCTCCGGGGAAATTTTTACCCGCCCCAGCCTGAAGTCTAAATTCTTCTTTTATGCTACAACAAGCTAATAATATACGGACAGGAGCAAAAATGTCAACCATAAAATTCAAAAAGGTAGACAATAAAATAGGGACAACTAAAACTTCTTAAAAACCCCGTTATCGTTGACTCGACTGGGAAAAAACGTCAACCTATATTACAACTCCATTTTTCGTAGGCTCCACTTGCATTTGGTGTCTGACACTTTTTACAACTTTCAGTGCGGAAGCAACGATAACCGGTTACGAAATCAAATTATCGCTGCTTTTTCTTGGCGTAGGCATCGATATCATTAATCGAAGCAAAATCATCGATGCCTTTTCCAGAGGGAGTCAGCGAAATCATCCACCCGAAACGAAATCATCGTTGCTTTCCTCCTGGCGGAGCAACGATATCTTTATTTGAAACCAGATCTTCGATGCCTTTTCCTGAAAGACATCGATATTTTAACCAATCCAAAATCCTCGCTGCTTTTTCCCGACAGAGTCAGCGAATTCCTCACCCGATGCAAAATAATCGATGCTTTTCCCTGGCGTAGACATCCATATCATTAATCGAAACCAATTCATCGATGCCTTTTCTTAAGAGAGTCAACGGTATCCTCATCCAAAGTAAAACTATCGATGCTTTTCCCTAACGCCGTCAACGATTCTTTCTTCTAAATCAAATTTACGTTGCACACTTCAGGAAAGCAACGTTAATACAACTTGTAAAAAGTGTCCACTGCAAAAAGTGTCAGACACCAAACACAGACCTGTAAAAAGTGTCAGACACCAAATACAGACATCAAATACAGATTGGGCGTAATCTTGAGCTCACCCTCGAAGAAGCGTTTATCGGCCGAGGAGTTGAATCGGAAGGGGGTCCTTGCCCTCCATTGCGATGGCGATTTCGGGTTTGAGGAAGGATTCCAGTTCGTCGACGGAAAAGGAGAAGCTCTGCATGCCGGCCACATAAGGCGCCAGCTCGTAGAGCTGGAAGTAAACGATCAATTCTTCTCCGTTTATGAAGAATGGATAGTCGTTCTCGTAACCGATTACCTTATCAGCTGCAGTTTCAAAATAATAATCGCCCCCGGTAATTTCCTCCAGAATCTTGTTTGTCACATATTCCGCACCGTCGGCCCCTTCCAAAAACAACCCGGGAAATGTATATATTTCACCGGTATCCGTGTTGAAGGTGTAGCTATCCATCCAATATAAACCGTGGGCGCCCCCCGTGTAATTGTCCCAGTTCATCCAAAGGGAAGCCAGGTTTTTATTATGAAAATATTGATAATTGCTGTTTAGCGATGCAACGAAACCCTCTCTGCCTTCCAGTTCGAGAGCGGCGTTTCTGACCTCCGTTGCCGCAGCTTCTACCTTTTCTCTTATTTCCGCATTCAATTGATCGGCACCCGGAAAGCCTTTGAGGACGGGGTACTCCGCATTGATGCTCAGATGCTCGCCGCTTTCCTGTATGTAAGAAGATTCAATAGAAAATGCTCCTGCTTTTGAACCGGGCATTCTGCCGCTGCAGCTCGAACAGCCGGCGATCACAATGGATATCATCATAATCGCCCAAATCAACGGCCATTTGCGCAGTGTCATTTTAATGCTCCTTTCGAGACTTGGTAAGGGTCGGGTTCTACCCCCGCCAACCAAGATCTTCGCGATTTTTATAAATGATCAACCCAATACCCGCTATACTATATTAAAATGCATGCCCGATAATTCAATGCAACGCGATTTTTATCAGAAACTGTTTTATATCAAACGATTCATAAAATGTAATAATGGTCCGGAACTGTAATTTTGTATCCTAAGCGGTAATATGTATCTGAATATTTGATCCGAATTCGGAACGCCTATTCCATTCAATTCATGATACGCATATAACGCACGCGGGCGCAAGGTGAGAACGGAAAAAAAAGGTCTTGATAAAAGCGAATCGGCAGGTTGTTATATTACTAAATTAGGGATTACAGATGCAAACTATGCATTGAAGGGTATGTGCATATGGTATATCCATATGTATATGGGATGATCGCGGGCGATTTATTAATTTATTAAATCGAAATCTTCGGATGGCAAAACTATCCCGAGGATATTGCCCAAGGATTTTGCCGGATACGAAATAAATTACTTTGACCGGAGCCGGAAGTAAAGCCGGGAGCAAAAGGAGGAGAAGATGAAAATACCTACAACATTAAAGCACAAACCGGTGATTGTATCGGAGAATTATGAGAATGTTGACGGGCGATTCGCCTACAATTCCGACGCGAAAGGATTGTCACTGGGTTTGGCCCAGTGGAACGACCGTGGCAAGGTGGACATTTCCGCAAAGGTTTGGAGACATACGGGCGAAAAATGGTCCAGGCAATCGGAAGAGTTGCCTTTGCATAGGGTTTTGGACCTGGCTATTTTTGTATGCAGGGCGCAGCAATATTTTCGGAAAGCATATCGTTTGCCGAAACTTTACGATCCTGAGAATCCTTTCATAGATAGGGTAGGGCTTCAAGGAGATGCCATGTCCATACAGGTTTGCACAGAAAATGAAAGAATCGACGAGGATATCTGCCTGTTTCGCGATGCATTGGCAAAAGACGATGAGTTGTTAGGGGAACGTCTCAGTGTGTTGGCCCGCATATTAAGGGAATTAGGTTATTGAGGGTGCATAGAAGCAGCTTTGTTAATTCAGTGAGGAATGAATAGAATCGCTGTATTTAATGGCTATCGTAATGATGTCTGGCATCGAGCAGAGGTAACATCAAATATAAGTATATAGAAATGAATTTAATGAATAGCCGGCCGGTAGGGCCGGTCGTTAAGATCAATAGATAAGGCCGATTGAATTAAAGATAGGAAGGAAAAATGGATAAACAACGAAAAAAAGAGATTATAACGGAATACAAGCAGCAGAAAAGCACGGGAGGCGTTTACAGCATCTACAATAAGGAGACCGGCAAGAGATTCATCAAAGGGGATGCAAATCTGGAGGCGGTGAAGAACCGGTTTATGTTTTCGCAAAAAATAAACTCGCCCTTTACAGTAGTGATGAAAGCGGATTGGGCTCAGTACGGGCCCGACAGCTTTGTGTTGGAAATCCTGGAAGAAATAAAAATGGAAAATGAAGAAAGCCCTCGCGCATTCAGGGATCGTTTAAAAAAGCTGGAGGAGCAGTGGAAGGAGAAGTACCCTGCGGAATTGCGGTATTGATGGATGACGGGGGAAAGGGTTAGCCCATGGCCAGTTGAAATTGAGCTGTGATTGATTGCGGGATTGTATTTTGGTGCCAGACGCCAAATACAAACTTGTAAAAAGTGTCAGACACCAAATACAAGGAATACAAAAAATCAAAAGGGACTGTCCCTTTTGATTTTTTGCACTGCGGCGTTATTTGTTAATTAGGATTAAGCCGCCCAGGCAGAGGCCTAGTCCGATAATTTTTTGAACCGTCAGCATTTCTTTATAGAACATGACGCCGATTATAATAAGTATAACTGCGAGGGCGATATTGCAGACAAGCGAGCCGATGCTGATATTCCAACCCACTTTGTACATCCAGACGTTTCCGAATTCCAAACCCACAATGGCAATGCCAAGGAGGAAAGGCGTCCAATTGAGATGTCCATATTCTGTGGCCAGGTTCTTTGCCGGACTCGTTAAAAAATACAGCAGAAATGTGGCTATGGCGGCCACGATATATGTAACTCCAAGGGAAGCAAGGGGGTTAATAGTCCCAGGCATGGACTTTGCGCTTATGTGATAACATACATTAGATGTGATGATTAAAAGAATCGGCCAGTAGTAATTCAAGATGACAACTCCTTTCATATCCCATATTCTACAAATTGCTACTTCACAATATCCCGCATTTCATAAATTGCCACTTTACAAAATTCACATTTCACAAAAAAGTTGCCGCCGTCCAAGGGTGGCAACTTCCATTTTCAGTTCCGTTCCTATACGGAACTCTATCATAAATTAACGCAGTTTTCAATGATTATGAAAGATAGCGCAAATGTCAAATTCGCATTCAAATGCTGAGACCTGGCATGTCATGTCATTCATAGCGCAAAGCTTCGATGGGATCCAGCTTAGCCGCTTTTCTCGCCGGGTAAAGGCCGAAAAACATTCCAACCACTGTGGAAAATCCCACCGCAACAAGGACCATTATAGGATTGATGATCACATTCACCCCAGCAATGCCCATGCCGACGGAAGCGATTCCGATTCCCAAAGCGGTTCCGATGATGCCTCCGATGGCGGCAAGGACCATGGACTCGATGAGAAACTGGGTCATGATATCTCTGGTCCTGGCCCCAAGGGATTTGCGAATGCCGATTTCCCGCGTCCGCTCGGTAACGGAGACCAGCATGATATTCATGATTCCGATGCCTCCCACCACAAGGGAAATTGCCGCGATTGCCCCGATGGCGATGGACAGGGTCCCCAGGATTGTGTTGATCATATCCATCTGCACTTCTGCCGATTCAAACCGGTAGAAATCCGGCTCCTTATCCTTGATGCGGGCAAGGTACCGGACGATTTCCTGGCCCAGGAGGCTCTGATCTTTTTCCGCGTTGGTGTAGAGTTCAAGATAGGCGGTACTGTCGTCCTGAGCCTGAAGCAGGGGATGAGGAATGTAGGTCGTATAGGCGTCGCTGGTGCTGAGTTGGTCGAAAATGCTGGGATCCTTCCTGTAAACGCCTACGACGGTCAAGTCCCTGACCTCCCCGTTGATAATCACCGGCAAGGTATGGCCCACGCTGTCCGATTTATTGAAGAAATTCCGGGAAGCCTCTTCGTCGATGACGATGCGGTCCCGCTTTCCGTCCACATCGCTCTGGTTGATCATCCTCCCGTGAATTATATTTATGTTGTAAAACTTGTTGTAATCGGCGGCCACGCCGTACATATTCAATTGCCCTCGAACCCGGCCCACTTTGGTTTCGCTGGATTCGGGCGTGTAGGGCGCGGCGTAGAGGATGTCTTCCGGAAATCTGGCCTTCAAAGCCTCGATGTCATCGGGCAGGATCAGGTCCGAATACTGGAGAGGCCGATCCCTTGTAAGCTCCCAATTGAGATAAACGAACATGTTGTTGGTTCCGGAAGCTTCGAACTCCTTGCTCACTACCGCTTCCGCGCTGGCGCCGATGGAGGTGATGGCTATGACGGAGCTGATGCCGATAATAATGCCCAGCATGGTGAGGAAAGAGCGCATTTTGTTCATTTTAATGGAGGATAGCGCGATTTTGATGTTTTCCCATAAAAGCATCAGGCCACCCCCTTAGTTTCATCGCTGATGTTGCGCCCGTCTTTAAAGGTGATGATGCGATCGGCGAATTCAGCCACGTCGTTTTCGTGGGTGACGACGATGACCGTGTTGCCGTTTTCACGGTTGAGCCGGGTAAAAATCTCCATAATTTCAATGGAAGAACCGGAGTCCAGATTGCCCGTGGGTTCGTCGGCCAGGATGATCTGCGGGCTGTTGGCCAGGGCTCTGGCTATGGCAACCCTCTGTTTCTGGCCGCCGGAAAGTTCGTTGGGCAGGTGATGGGCGCGATCGGACAATCCTACCTGTTCCAACAGCTTCAACGCCATGGCTTCCCGTTCGCCGGCGCGGACTTTTGCGTAGATCATGGGCAGTTGGACGTTTTGCAGGGCGGTGGTTCTGGGGATCAGGTTGAAGGATTGGAAGACGAAGCCGATCTTTTTATTCCGTATGGCGGAAAGTTCGTCGTCGCTCTTTTCGTTGACATCGATTCCTTCCAGATAGTAGCGGCCCTCCGTTGGCCGGTCAAGGCAGCCTAAGATGTTCATCAAGGTGGATTTGCCCGAACCGGATGCCCCCATAATCGCAATGAATTCACCTTGCCTGACGGTCATGGTAACGTCGCGCAATGCAGTTACCGCTATCTCGCCGCTTTCATATACTTTTGTGAGGTTTTCGATTTTTATGACTTCTGATTTGGAGTTTGGCCCGCTTGGGTTTTTCTGTATTGAATTATTCGGGTTCGGGTTTTCGTGTGACCCATTATCCCGGTCCGGATTTTCCGGCAAATTTTCCGGCTTGATATTTTCCAACTTCATTTTCTCACGTTCCATGCTGTCTGTTCCCTCCTTTTATTGTCCGGAAAGAACGAGCACGTTCATGCCGTCGGTCAGCTCAAAGGTGGGATTGAGAACTACCTGGTCGCCTTCGGAAAGGGCGCCGGAAAGCACTTCCAGATGAAAGTCGCTTTCGATGCCGGGTTCGAAATTCACTCTCTTGAGGGTGGTTCCTTCCACCACCAGTACGTAGCTCGCACCGGTATCCGGATCTTCCAAAACCGGATCGATGGGCACTGTCAGTACCTGGGACCTGCTTTCGATAAGAATTTTAGCCCTTGCCGTCACGCCCGCTATGAGTTTTTCGCTTTGATTCACATCGATTCTGACGGGAATGACCATCTCTTTAGAAGCAGGATCCTTCAGCTCGCCGGTGGGGGAAATGCGGCTTACGGTTCCTGCCACGCTTTCTTTGCCCAATACGTCCGCTGTGATGGTTACAGTCTGGCCCTCTTTGATCTTGCTGATGTCGTATTCGCTGATATTTACGTCCATTTTAAGTTGGTCCAGGTCTTCGATTACGAACATGGGCTTGTTGTCTTCCGTATCGTTGGCGTAGCGGCCAAGGCTGACGTTTACTCTGGTGACCGTACCGTCGATGGGGCTGCGAATGTTGGTTTTTTCAGAGATGTCGAAGGAATTGACCGTGATTTGATCGCTTTCATAAGCGCTTTTTGCCCTTATGTACTCGGCTTTGGAAATAGCTCCTTCCTCGTACAGACGTTGAGATGCCTCGTAATTAAAGCGGGATTGTTCAAGAGCCTTTAACGCTTTCCGGTATTCGTCCTGCAAGGCCTCATCGTCAAGAATCGCAAGTACCTGGCCTTTTTTCACCCGGTCCCCTTCTTCCACGAGGATAGAAATAATTTCATAATTTAAAGATGATACCACTTCCGCAGACTGGGAGCCCGAAATGATGCCGTTGACGGAAACCGTTTGCTCAAGATCCATCTTCTCTACGGAACCCACCGATACTTGAGGAGGGATTTCGCCTGCTTCGAGCAATCGGGGAAGAGCGAGAGCGGCTATAACGACCAAGATAATGATGCTGATGATTATGACCTTTTTCTTCTTTTTTGATTTGGGTTTATTTGATTTTTTCAGGGCTTTGTCTTCGGAGGGTCCAGCCTCCCCCTGGATGTTTTTATTTTTCTTGCGGAACATAAGCACCTCCAATAAATATATAAATGAAAGAAACGAAGTTATGGTTATAGCGCACCGGTTAAGCAATTCTACTATCAGGCAGAGATATCGGTTAAGGGAGCTTCAGATCCGGTAATCGCAATTGTTATAAAATATTGAATGATATCTGCAACTATTCTTTAATCGCTTATCTAATCACATGCGTTTGTCAAATTGCGTTTGTTAAATTGTTACTATTTTATCACTCCTATGTGGTGACCGCAACATTACATTTTTGTATTTATTTGGTGCCTGGTTTGGTACGGGCACTGTCTATTGCTTTGATTTACGCATAATCAAATTCTAAGCTTCAAATCCAAATCAAGGATACTGCAAAATTTTTCCGGAGGAAACCCTTAAACTCAAAAGTTCATAAAGTTGTAATAGATATGGTTGTTGTATTCTTTTACTAGTCCCTTCTTTGAATATCTGTATAATTGTGGTATTATTAAGGGTAATATATTTTAGAAGTTGAAAGGATTGAAGTTTGTTCGTGAAGCTGATCTTGATTCGTCATCCGGAAACAGAGGCAAATGCGAAAAGGTTGATATACGGCAGAACAGAATCTGAATATACGGAAAAGGGAAGGGCTAGCGTAGCCACTGTGGTGGAGCAGCTTTCTCAAATTGACATACATATGATATATTCCAGTCCGCTGAAACGGGCTTTAGATCTGGCAAAGGCCATTGCCGAAAGTCACAGTTCGGACTCCCGCAAGATAGAGGTCAATGTTGACGAGCGGCTTCAGGAGATGCACTTTGGAATCTTTGAAAACAAGACCAACGAGGAAGCAAGGGAATTGTACGGCGATGGGTTCGACCATTTCCTGCACGATTTTGCCAACTTTGTGGTTCCAGAGGGGGAGAGCCTGAGCCAGGTGAGAGATCGCGTGGTGGATTTTCTCAAGGAACTGCTGGCATCGGAGTTGCCTGAAGAATCCTTTGAGGAAATGGTGAAACGGGATCCGATTAAAGCCATTGAGCGATGGGATGAAGAGGGCAAAACCGTGGTTATCATGGCGCACTCTCTGGTGATACGAGGCGCCTTGTCGTGGCTTTTGAACATTCCCCTGAACGAAATGTGGCGTTTTGAGATCAAACCAGCATCGATTGTGGAGGTGTCCTACCGCGGCGGATACGGTTTTTTGGCCGGTCTACGCTGATCGACTGAAAAACGGGCCTGCAATTTGCTTTATATTATGCCTGCAATTTGCAATGCAATTTATTTTGCGTTATACTTGTTCCGCGTGTTGCGCGTTCCGTAAATTGCAGTGGAAAACGAACCGATAAAATACAATACAAACGAATCGGCTAACAGCAATGGTAAACGAAACGAGGAATTGAAAAATAGGAATACAAACGAATCGGCTAACAGAAATGGTAAACGAAACGAGGAATTGAAAAAATTGGAATACAAATACAAATGAATCGGCAAATTACAATGCAAACGAATCCGCAGAATCCGCAGTTTGTAAAGCAAATAAATTCACAAACAGCTCGCTCAAAGAGTGATTGACAATTTGCGCTGCAAGCAATGTGGTTGATATTTTTCTCTGTTAGCTGCTCGGAAAATAAAGAGGTTTTAATATCAGACAGAGCGGAACAGCCAAACTACAAATCAATAGCTGGCAGGGCAGCACAGCGAAATCGATGGCACAGAGAAATCAATATCGGACAGAGCGATACAGCGAAATAAAACAGTAAAAGATACATTAAAATAAATAATCAATTCATATATTTGCAAAAGGCTCTCATTAGGCCGGCTGCAGAAGGAGACGCAAGATGGAGAAAAAACAATTCTACATTACGACACCAATCTATTACCCCAGCTCAAACCTGCATATCGGGCACACCTATTGCACCATTATGGCAGATGCCATGGCGCGCTTCAAGCGTTTGACCGGCTATGACGTCATGTTCCTGACAGGCACCGACGAGCATGGGCAGAAAATACAGAAAGTAGCGCAGGAACACGGCTGCTCGCCGCAGGAATACGTGGACGAAATAGTGGACGGCATCAAGAAGTTGTGGAAGACCATGGAGATATCCTACGACGATTTCATCCGGACCACGGAAGAGCGCCACGTGAAGCGGGTCCAGGAACTCTTCATGAAAATGTATGAGAAGGGTGACATTTACAAAGGTGAATACGAAGGCTGGTACTGCACGCCCTGCGAGTCGTTTTGGACCGAAACTCAAGCGGAGGAAGGCAAATGCCCGGACTGCGGCAGACCCGTTGAGAAAGCCAAGGAGGAGGCGTATTTCTTCCGCCTTTCCAAATATCAGGACAAGCTGATCGACCTCTTTGAAAACAACCCGGAATTTCTCCAACCGGAAAGCCGTCGGAACGAAATGCTCAGCTTCGCGCGGCAGGGGTTGGAAGATCTGTGTATTTCCAGGTCCTCCTTCGACTGGGGCATTCCCGTTCCCATCGACGAAAAGCATGTAATTTACGTGTGGCTGGATGCGCTTTCCAACTATATCACCGCTCTCGGTTATCCGGATGATCCGGTGAAATACAACCATTATTGGCCGGCGGACGTGCATCTCGTCGGGAAGGAAATTGTTCGGTTCCACACCATCATTTGGCCGGCAATGCTCATGTCCTTGGAGCTTCCGCTTCCTAAAAAGGTCCTGGGCCACGGTTGGATCCTCCTGGAGGGCGGAAAGATGTCCAAATCCAGAGGGAATATTGTAGATCCGGTTAAACTCATCGAGCGTTACGGCGTGGACGCCTTGAAATATTTCCTGTTGAGAGAGTACACCTTCGGGAATGACGGACTGTTTACAAACGAAGTCATGCTCAACCGCATGAATTCCGATCTGGCCAACGACCTGGGCAACCTGGTCAGCCGCACCATCACCATGATAGAAAAATACAACGATGGAGTAGTTCCGCCTGCAGGAGAAGATGAGGGCCACGACAGCGAACTGAAGCAGCTTGCCCTGGGCACCGCCGCAAAGGTAGAGGCTCACATGGACAAGTTCAACTTCAGCGTCGCCCTGGAGGAAATCTGGACTCTCATCCGCCGGACCAACAAATACATCGATGAGACAACGCCTTGGCTGCTCGCAAAGGATGAAGCCAATAAAGGTCGGCTCAACACGGTACTCCATAACCTGGCAGAGGCGCTTCGGATCGTTTCCGTGCTCATTCAACCTTTTATGCACACCACTTCTTCGAGGATCCGTAAGCAGCTGGGCCTGTGGTACGCCGATCCCGAATGGTCGGACACACAGGTTTTCGATATGATGGACGGGGAGCAGGTGAAGAAAGGCGAGGCCTTGTTCCCGAGAATGGATATCGAAAAGGAACTGGCTGAATTGGAAGCGATGAACAAGCCGGAAACTCCCCAAAAGGAATACCCTCCCATAAAGGACCCCATCGACTACGAGGATTTTGCGAAGCTGGATATGCGGGTCGGTTTGGTGCAGAGCTGCGAAAAACATCCAAACGCGGACAAACTTTTGGTGTTCCAGATTAAAATGGGCAACGAAGTGCGCCAGATCGTTTCGGGTGTGGCGGATTGCTATAAGCCGGAGGAACTGATGGGCAAGAAAGTTATTGTGTTGGCCAACCTGAAGCCGAGAAAGTTAAGGGGCGTGGAGTCAAACGGCATGCTCCTGTTTGCGGATAACGGAGACCGTTACGAATACCTGACAACTGCGGCCCCCGACGGCGAAGTCGTATCATAAAGTTGAAGACTTGCATATAGCGGGACTTGTATTTGGCGTCGACTTGTACCTGGTGTCAACCAAAATACAAGTCCCAAGTTGTGAAATAGTGTTTTAAATACTTGTAGTAGGTTTTAGACACTCGGTACAACTTATTACAATTTGTGCAGAAAATTCGATTATACGTATATTCCCATAAAAATCCGCCTTCTGGTGTGCAAAAATTTAGATTATACGTACGTAGGGAGCAAAAACATCACTATAAATCTACGTATGATCTAATGATCTAAAAATTTGCACAGAACATCATAAAAAATGGGAATTCTAATAGGCAAATTTACGTACAATCTGAAATTTTGCACAGAATACCTAAACCCAATGTGAAAAAGGTGATTATAATGC
>FZPS01000068.1_pt47 | contig 15559 bp, 14 predicted proteins | sample 1817821 | NCBI WGS metagenome assembly FZPS01 (sample SAMEA104158645, study PRJEB21678) | metagenome | place: Germany | collected 2015-04-21 | reverse complement strand
GTTAAAGGTCTCTCTAGTTTAGAGACCTTTAGTTATTTTTATTCTTCTGCTAGTGCGTCTTCGTGGGAGATTGCGTGTTTTGCAGCTTCTTGGGGCGTTAGGGTGTTTTGTTCTTGCTCAAGGAGTTGTACAACCTTTTTGTCTACTTTTTTCTTGGTTATTAGATATACAATAACAAGAACAAGCGGAATTACTACAATAAGAGCGAACAGAAAATAAGGCATGACAGTGTCAGATAGCAGTTTTTCAATGACAAGGTTTTTGTCAAGAATGGGAATAAATGAGACTATAAAAGCCACCACGCCAATGACAATGGATACTATAGGCGCTTTTATTTTCTTGGAAAAATTAGATATGACAAAAGCTGCCATTGAGTTATAGATTGCCAACTTTAATGTTATGCCAGGAAACCAAATCATTGTATTTAGTGACTGCACTTTTTCTATCATATCAAATAATTGCACTTGTCTAGCAAAAAGGAAGTATGGATTAAATGCGCGCGATGCAAGAGTGTATCCAAAGGTGAGCAAAACGGGCAAAAGAATTAGTAAAAAAGATATTGTCAGCAATATTAAAACTACAAAATAAGACTTTATAGCGCTTGTGTTTTGTTTTAGAAAGTAGCTAAATACAAACAGTATTGTCACTTCGGAAAATCTAACTGCAACAATGAAAGCGCCTTTAAGGATTTCTATAAAATATGAATCGGCTAAAATGGGCAATAAGTGGTCGACTTTGTAAAATTCTGAGCCGTTTATGGCAAAGATTAAAATTGTAAGCACCATAACAGGCGTTATGAATACACTTATTCTTGCCACTACGCCCGGACCTTTGCTTGCGGCATAGGTAGCAGGGATAAGCGCAGTTAGCGCAAGCGCCCACATGGGAGTCTTTTTCATAATGGACACATTAATAAACTGCATAGATATCATCATGCAAGTAAAAAAGCACATAAGGAAAAACATTATATACATAACCAGAAAAATTTTGCCAATTACTTTTCCTGAAATAGCCTCAAAAATTTGATTGATGTTAAGCCCGCGAAACTTTTTGACCAAAAACAATATAGGCAAATTAATTATGGCTGTCAGCATCATTCCTACAATAAACACCACCCACACATCGCTATTTTTTGGATAAGACCTTAAAATAGGTAAAAAGGTGTATGGAAACATTAACGCGCTTCCTAATACCAGCGTAATTAGTTCCAAAGGTTTAATAAAAGGTTTTACTTTTGTCATAATTAATCTTCCTTTGCAAAGGGTCTGTTAATTTCCCCTTCGCGTGATAAGTTAAGTTTGTATTCCACATTAACTATTGCATTTTTGTAATAGTTCTCCCAATCTTTAGAAATTTCTCTCCAAACTTTAGGATTGCTTGCATGAAACTTTTGACCAAATCCATATATATCGCATCCTAGCGCCAATCCTCTTTTTATTGATTCAACACTTCTTTTAGCTAAATGCTCACTTGCTTTAGCCTCTACTTCTTTTAGCCTAGCATCGCTGTTTTCGTCATTTATATCGTATATAAAAAAGTTGGATACAATTATTTTGCCTGTCACTTTTATATCAACATAAACTTGGTCATCTTTTTTGCTCACCTTAATATCGGCGCTTGGTTTAACAAGCACCATAGAAACTGTGTCGGAATCTAAAAACATATCAAACTTAACAATTTTTGCATTATTAAAAACTACGTTATAAATTTCGGTATCGGAAGCGTCCATAAAATCAACAAATCTTAAATCCTTAAAAACTGCCATACCTTCGCTTGTCAGTTCATACTTAGCTTCTTTCATATCGCCGCCAGGGTTAAGCGTGGGAGTGCCTTCTAGCGGATGAAAATATACTTGCCCCATAACTGGGTCTATGCCATCTTCGTAGTACTCTCTGACAAACTCAAAAGTTCTGTAAAAGACAGATGAAGAGCTATGCTCTTGCTTTTTTTGGTGCAAGGTATCTACAAAGTTGCCAGTAAGAGTGGCAAGACCAATTGCGCTTTTATATATTTTGTCTAAATCTTCATTTTTTACAACTACCAACAGTGAGGTTTCATCTGCAATAGAATCTCTAAAGATAAAATCCAAAAATTTAGTAAAACAATATTCGTCGCTGACTAATCTTTGGGAAAGAAAACGCACTTTATTATGAGCGGCAAACAGATTTTTTTCCAGCCTTGCTGTCATGTTGTCAACCGCAGCGGCAACAGACGCACCTTTGCCTTTTATAATAAGACTGGGATTTTTGTCTGTAGTTGTTCCCATGCCAGAACTTGATATAGAAGATGTGTTTATTATCTGAGCAGTAACAAGATAGTTGCCTTCTTCATCGCAATCATAAATTATGCTGTTTATGATGGCTAGGTTTTTTGGCTCTTCAGATGACCAACAGCCGCTTAAAGTAAAGGAAACACATATAACTAATAATATTAAAGCTACTTTCTTTTTCATTTGCCAATCCTTTTAAAATTCTCCCTTTGAATAGATGCAGGCCTAAATCGCAAATGTCTAGTTGGAAAACGCAACAGACTATCTTTTAGCTCATTTTTGTGGAAAAAGCTCATAATGGGTATATCAAATGAACGCATAGCAGATAGCTGTGTTATCATAATTACAAGCACTGCCGCTAGGCCAATAATGCCCATTAGCGATGCAAAAATTATGAATATTAGCTTGTAGATTGTAGTAAATTCATTTAGATTGGGCACGATAAAACCAGCTACTGCAGAAAGCGCCACTATTATTACTGATGGTGCGCTGACTATACCTGCATTTACTGCAGCTTCCCCGATTATAAGCGCTCCCACAATTGAAACTGCTGAGCCTAGCGCCTTTGGCAATCTAGTACCCGATTCTTTTAATAGTTCCATCATTAGCACTAAAAACAGTATTTCAATTGCTTCTGGAAAAGGCGTCTGCTCCATAGAGGAGATAATAGTTACTAAAAATGACGGCGGCAACATTTCGGGATTAAAGGTTGCCATTCCCACATAAAAACCAGGCAGTATCACACTTATTAAAAAGCCAATAAACCTAATTATCCGTAAAAATGTAGCTATGGGCGCTCTATGGTAATAGTCCTCAGACCTTTGCAAGTTTTCTATAAACAGTTCGGGAAGATAAAGAGCATGAGGGCTGCCGTCGCAAAATAAGCACACTCGCCCTTCCATAATCTTTGACGCTATGACATCAGGTTTTTGTGACATTCCTATAGTGCTAAGGGGTATAAGCGGCTTGTTGTCTATAAGCTGCTCTATTGTGCCAGTTTCTAACACAGAGTCTATATCTATTTGGTCAAGCCGTTCTCTAAGCAAAGCTAGCACTTCTTTATTGGCAATGCCATCTACATAGCCAATCACCACTTTAGTACGGCTTTGTCTGCCTAAAACCCTGCTTTCCAGCACAAGATTTTCATTGCGAATTTTTCTCCTTAATAAAGCGGTGTTTGTCAAAAGGTCTTCAGTAAAACCTTCTTTTGGCCCTCTTGTAGCATTTTCCGACCCCGGCGTTTCAACAGACCTTTTTTCCCATTTTCTAATATCCGATATGAAACGCTCACCGTTATAATAAATACCCAAACTGCCATTAAGAATTTCTATAATGAATTTTTGATGATCATCAACTTTGTCTATGGAAGTTAATATAGACTTTGGTATGTCACCTGCAAAGCTATCAGACTTTAATGGCGTTATGACATCTCTATTAAACAGGTCGCGATTTATCATGCCATCAACATAAGCAAGAACGACTTCTCCGCTATTTGTTGGCACTCTTTCTATCTTCATGTCAAAACTATTTTTAAAGTCTAGTTTTAGCTGGTTGAACATCAGCTCACTATCAGGTATTTTTTGCTGGTCCATAAAATCTCCTTGGTGCTAGTTTTTGCTAAAGATAAATACTTATTCATAAAAGAAGCTAAAAATTTTAATGATTTTAATGGCTAACTTAGATAGCTGCTAGCAAATGTAAAGCAAAAAGATAAAAAGTTAGTTTTTTGGTGTTTTTATTGTGCGGTTATTGATAATATAACGAGAAAAAAATTGCGGTAACAAGCTATTTCTTACAGTGACATAGACATTTTTTACTGTCCTTACAAGCAAAGAAAACTCTTTATCAACTCCGCCACCAGACAATTCTAGCGGGCCTATTTCATCAATGTATGCAAAATGCGACCGCTCTTTTATAGCACTCCAAATTATATGTTTAGCAAAATCCAATCCTTCTTTTGAAAAATAAAACTTATCGTATTTTTGGCAAGCGTTAAAATCAGTTGGCAACAAGCCTTCTATGCGGCAAAAAGGCATAAATTGCTTATTAGAAAGTCTTACTATATCTTGCCCTATAAATACGCCTTTTGTTTCCACTCTTGTTAAAGCATAGCCATCGCCTTGTCCATATGTATTATATGCGCCAATAAGCTGAGTGGTTTTGCCGCTTGCTATTTCGCCGTTTATTACATTAATCATAATAAAATGGTGGCGGCTACATCAAGCGCAACAAGAAAAGCAGTAATAAGAGGCATAAACGCAAAATTCTTAATAGCTATAGGCGCATTCTTTTTTGCGACGAAAGGCTTAGCTAAATAATACACATATATAAATAAGAAATTAAAAACGCTTTCTATTAGTAAAAAGTGTATTAGCTTTTGGCGCGAAGCTAAAGCTGATATGCTATACATAAATTCAGGGATAAAGAGTAGATAGATTATGTAAAGAAAACGCCAAGAAAGAGATATGATGGCAGCTTTTGTAGCTTTGTTTTGTGTAGGCAGCTTGTTAAAAAAATGATATGCTAAAAATACTGTCAAGCCTTCTAAAATAATACTAGCAGCAGGATTAATAACTTTATCTATTCTAATTCCTGTAAAAAGATTGGTAAGCTTTATTATAGACGCAAAGACAGCGATAAGTAGTACACTATATAGCTTGCCTGTTGACTTATATGCTCTCTCCATAAAAAATACAGCCAAAGGGAACCAGAACAAGTAACCTATGTTTATAGGTAAAAGGTGCAAAAGGTAACCTATGGTGGCTTCAAAAATTCCCCAAAGCGCGCCCCAAAAAAACACTTTATTTAGTATTTTTAAATTGCTCATACTGTAAGCTATGCTTTTTTTGTTTGCAATATGTCCTTTAGCTTACACTTTACAGCGTTGGTTATTTCTTGATAGCAAGTACAGCGGCAAATATTTGATTGCAGCCAGTGGGCAATGGTTTGGTCGTCTGCATTAGGATAGTGTATAGATAGCGAATGACATACAAGCAAAAACCCCGGCGTACAATATCCGCACTGAAAAGCGTTATGAGAAACAAAGGCTTGTTGAAAAGGGGAGTTCTTTAGTCCTTCAATGGTAAGAATTTGCTTGCCAACAGCTTCAAGTGCAAGAGTTAGGCAAGACTTTATTGGATAAGAATTAATAAGCACAGTGCAAGAGCCGCAATCGCCATTTTCACACCCCTTTTTTGCGCCAGTTAAGCCTAAGGAGCGTAAAACATCTAACAAAGTTTGAGCAGGTTTTATAATTACGCTTCTGTTTTCTCCATTTATATTAAGGTATACCTTTTGATAATCGTTATATTCTATCATGAAAATAGCTCCTTGTGGGCATTTTGTATTTGCTGTTTTAAAATATGCACTCTATAAGACGCGCTACTGATATGGTCGTCTAGCACTTGATTAATGTCTATATTTTTCAAACTTTCTTTATCTATAATGCAAGGGTGATTATAAAGCCCCGATACTGCGTACTTTATACAAGAATTCTCTTTAACTGCGCAAAGAGTAATTAGCGGATAATCAATTTTTTCTGATTTTACCACTTTATTATGAAACCATGGAAGACAAGTTTTTTGCTTATCTACTCTTATTTCTACAAGCAATTGGCCTTCATTTAGCAATGGAGTTTTAAGATATAAATCCTTTATCCCAACTGCTTTTGTGGAATTTTTTTCATATATTACAACTTTTGCGTCTAACAAAAGCAGAGGCAGCATAGCTTCTCTATAAATAATTCCGCCAAGCAAATTGCCAGCCAAAGTTATTTTATTTTGAATGGTATTATCAGCAATACGCTTTACCACAGCGCCAAGCAAAGGAAAAACATTGCTCTCAGCAATTTCTCTCAAGCAAACTGCACCGCCTATAACAATTTCTTTACCTGTGTCTTTTATTTGCCTAAGCTCATGTATGCTTTTTACATCTATTGCCGCGCCAAAAGTGATATTTCCTACTCTACCTCTTGATATAAGTTCTGTTCCACCACCAAAAAATACAGGTTTTGCGCTATTTTTTTGTAATTTTTCAAAAAGACTACCAGCTTGAGAAAGAGAGCGTGGAAGATAATAACAAAAATCAAATGGTAACATCTTGCTCTCCTTTTTGCTGCCAAATAGTTTGGCTTGTTAAAGGCAAGGTGTCAAGTTCAACCGTTGCCGCTCTACTAAGAGCGTTTGCAAAAGCGGCAGGTATGCCTATTATGCCATGCTCTGAAAAAGAGCGTGTGCCGTATGGCGCTTCAACATTTGGCGTGTTTGCAAAATCTACTATAAATTCTATGTCTATATCTTCTTTATGGCGCACTTTATAGGTTCGTAAAGAGGTATTTTCCACTCTGCCATTTTGGCAGTAAAAACTTTCATGCATGGCAAGTCCAAGTCCCATACTCATACCGCCTTTAATAACGCCTCTGTCCATAGCGGGACTTATTAATGCGCCAGCGTCTAGCACAGTTACCACTTTAAGCGGTCTAAAACTATGGTCTTTACTGTCATATTCTATTAATACAGCTTGTGCTCCGCAAGTCCACTCAGCGCCTGGCTTGCCTTTTCCGCTGTCTTTAGCAAGCACAGTAAGGTGATTCATACCGTACGCACCCCTCCCTAGTATTTGTCCGCCTATGTTAGTGCCGTCTTCAAACTTAAGTCCGTGTATAAGGTCTTTATAAGATATAAAAAAGTCTTTATTGTATTTTACAAAAACCTTTTCATCTTCTATATCCAAATCTTCAGGCGTACACCTTAATGCAATTGCCGCTAGCTCTCTTAGCTGTTTAAGAATGTCTTCACCTGCTTTAATAATTGCCTTACCTGCCATAAAAGTAGATAAGCTAGCTACTGTTTTCCAATGTTCAGGGCTAGTTTTTGTGTCAATTTCTGTATTTATAGTAATTTTATCGGGGTTTATCTTTAATATCTCAGCAAGCAATTTGACAAGACGAGTTTTTGCACCTTGACCAAATTCAACTACGCCAACATTTAAATTGACGCTTCCGTCTTTATTAAAGGTAACTAGTGCGCCAGAAACAGCATTAGTTGGCGAATTGGAAGTTTTCCAAAATGACGATATTCCCCACGCTTTTGTCTTAGAGCCAATAACTTCATTATTTAAAGACCAGTCTATTAAGCTTTTTAGCTTGTCATAGCAATTTGGCAAATTACTTATATTGTTGCAATTAAGTTTAACTTGAGTTGGCGTATAATCCCCATAAGAAATTAAATTTTTCATGCGAAACTCTAGTGCGTCTATGCCCATCATGTTTGCAAGCTTATCGATCGTTCTCTCTATACAAAAGGTATAAGACGCATGTCCAAACCCCCTATATGCCGTTGTGTAGGGGTGGTTTGTATAAATAGCTAGACTGTCGCAATAAACATGGTCAATTTTGTATGGTCCTGTACAATCTACTGCAATAGCTTGCGCTATCTTTGTGCTAATGTCTGCGTATGCGCCTATATCTAAATGATAAATTAGGTGAGCAGCTTTAAGTGTGCCGCCAGCGTCTGCGCCAAGCGTAACTTTAGCTTTAAGCCCTATACGGCCTGGCGAACAGAGAATGTCTTGCTCTCTAGTGTTTGTTACCTTTACCATTCTGCCGCCAGCAGATAATGAAGCTATATATGCAAGAATTTCAAGCTGTACTGCGGATTTTCCGCCAAAAGCTCCGCCCACTTGGGGCACAATGACATTGACTTTGGTAGCTTGCAACTTAAATTTTTGGCAAATTTGGGATTTAACTTCATAAGGAGATTGAGTAGCGCTTATTATTGTCACTTGACCATCGCCTTTAATTTCAGCAATTGCTGACCTTGTTTCCATAGCGATATGGTCAGATTGTGGTAAAAAATACTCGCCTTTTGCAATGAATTTGCAATTCTTAAGTTCATCTAGCGCATTGCCCTTTCTTATTTTTACTTCACTTGCAATATTGGTATTATCAATAGGATAGACATCAGTTATTGTTTTGTCATAATCTTGAACGGTATGGATAAGCTCTGCGCCATCAATTAAAGCGTCGTCAGTTGAGTTTATTATAGGTAGTTCTCTATACTCAACTTCTATAAGGCGGCAAGCTTTTTGAGCTGTTTGTTCATCATAAGCTACCACCATAGCAACAGGTTCACCAAGGTATCTAACTTTGCCAAAAGCAATTGGGGGACGGTCTTGTATGCACGGACCGAAACAAAGCATATTATCTTGACCTGTCACTACGCTAACTATGCCGTCAACCTTAAGCGCCTTGTCTTTATTTATGCTTACAATTTCAGCGTGCGCGACAGAGCTTAATAAAAGTTTTGCATAAAGCATACCGCAATAGTTTATATCATCAGTATATTTAGCAAGACCTTTTACTTTGTCTTGAGCGTCTATTCTGTCACTATCTTTTCCCACATAAAGCATAGTTATATTATTACTAGTTATAGTTTAAGCTATACTTTCTTGTCATAATAAGTTAAGTCAAGTTATTTGTTTTACAAACAAAAGGCAAAGTGTTAAACTGAAAGTATAGAAAAAAAGGAAGGAAAAAGCATGAAAAAAGAGTGGCAAGGATTTGTTTTAGGCAAGTGGACAGAACAAATTGATGTAAGAGATTTTATATTAAAAAATTACACGCCATATGTAGGCGACCAGAGCTTTTTGGCAACAGCTACGCCAAGGACAAAAGAGCTAAATGCTAAAGTTCAAGAACTTTTAAGACAGGAAAAGGCAAAAGGCGGCGTGCTAGATATTGATACAAAAAGCATATCATCGTTGCTTAGCTTTGCCCCAGGCTATATAGATAAAGATAAAGAGCTTATTTTTGGCTTGCAGACAGACAAGCCTTTAAAACGCGCCGTTAATCCATTTGGCGGCATTAGAATGAGTCAAAAATCTTGCCAAGAGTATGGCTATGAGCTAGACAACAGCCTTATGGACTCATTTAGATACCGCACAACGCACAATGACGGTGTATTTAGAGTATACACAGAGGAAATGAGAAAGGTGCGCCGAACAGGTATAATCACAGGACTTCCCGATGCTTATGGGCGGGGCAGAATAATAGGCGATTATAGGCGCGTAGCTCTATATGGCATGGATTATTTAATTGAACAAAAAAAGCAAGACAAAAAAAATTACGGCGCTAAAAGCATGACAGAAGAAAATATAAGACTTTTAGAAGACTTATATAAACAGCTTGAGTTTATGGAGCAGCTAAAGACGATGGCTTTAGAGTATGGCGACGATATTTCAAGGCCAGCTGAAACAACAAGAGAAGCAATACAATGGCTTTATTATGCATACCTAGGCGCTGTCAAAGAGCAAAACGGCGCAGCTAACTCCATTGGCAGAATATCAACATTTATTGATATCTATATACAAAGAGATATAGAAAAAGGAATATTAGATGAAAGTAAAGCTCAAGAGCTTATTGATGACCTTGTATTAAAAATACGGCTAGTTAGACACCTAAGAACATCTTCATACAATGACCTTTTTGCCGGCGACCCTGTGTGGGTGACTATGGCGGAAGCTGGCATGACTAAGAGTGGTAAACCAATGGTAACAAAGACAGCTTTTAGAGTGCTAAACACCCTTTACACGCTAGGACCTGCGGCAGAGCCAAACATAACTATTTTGTGGAGTGAAAATTTACCTGAAAACTACAAAAGGTACTGCGCTAAAGTTAGCATTGACACAGACTCTATACAGTATGAAAATGATGATATTATGCGACCTAATTACGGCGACGATTACGCAATAGCGTGCTGTGTTTCGGCTATGACAGTAGGCAAGCAAATGCAGTACTTTGGCGCAAGGTGCAACATTGCAAAAGTATTATTGATGGCTCTAAACGGCGGCAGAGATGAAATAAGCGGTGACCAAATTGGACCAGTTGGAGAAGTGTTTGACCAAACCAAGCTAGACTATGACAAAGTGATAAAAGCTTATGACAAGTATGCCTCTTGGATGGCAGAACTCTATGTAAATACGCTAAACATAATCCACTATATGCACGATAAGTATGCCTATGAAAGACTTATGATGAGCTTGCATGATACCAATGTGGAAAGAGTTATGGCATTTGGCATATGCGGCCTTAGCGTGCTAGCTGATAGTTTAAGCGCAATAAAGTACGCAAGCGTAACGCCAATAAAAGATGAAACAGGGCTTATTATAGATTATAAAGTGGAAGGAGATTTTCCAAAGTACGGCAACGATGATGATAGGGTAGATAACTTGGCTGTGTGGATAGCGGAGGACTTTTTCTCCAAGCTAAAAAAGACAAAAGCTTATAGAAATGCTGTGCATTCGTTGTCAGTGCTTACCATAACATCCAATGTTGTATATGGCAAAAAAACTGGCGCAACGCCAGACGGCAGAAAAAAAGGTCAGCCTTTTGCGCCAGGCGCAAATCCCATGCATGGCAGAGATAGCTGCGGCGCAATGGCAAGCCTAAACTCAGTTGCAAAGTTAAACTATAACTGCTGCCGTGACGGCATATCAAACACATTTTCAGTGACGCCTAATATACTAGGCGACAACCAAACAGAAAGAATAGAGCGGCTAGTTACCCTAATTGATGGATACTTTTCACAAAAAGCACACCATCTTAATGTCAATGTGCTAAATAGAGAAAAGCTCATAGACGCCATGGAACACCCCGAAAATTATCCCAATCTTACCATAAGGGTAAGCGGTTACGCGGTAGATTTTAACAAGCTAAATAAAGAACAACAATTAGAAGTCATTAACAGAACTTTTCACTCTAGGATGTAATATGATAGGGTATATCAGCTCTTATGAAAGTTTTGCCACAATGGAAGGTCCAGGGATAAGGTTTGCTGTGTTTATGGCAGGCTGTAATTTGCGATGCGCATATTGCCATAACCCTGACACTTGGACGGACGGTCACAAGATAGACAGTAATGAGTTATATAACCACATTATAAGATACAAGCCGTACTTTAAAAATGGCGGCGGCGTCACCTTTACTGGCGGAGAGCCTATATTGCAGGCAAAATATCTTACTGATGTATCAAGAAAGTTGATAGCAGACGGTATCAATATAGCCGTTGACACATCTTTAAGCGTGTTAAGCGACGAGCAAAAAGAGTTTTATACCCTTTGTAATTTAGTTATTGCCGACTTAAAATTCACCACAGGCAAAAATTATGAAAAATACTGTAAAAAAGATATTTTTAGCACAGCAAAAGACACACTTAATTTTTTACAAGAAAAAAATATTGCAGTATGGATAAGAACGGTAATAATACCTGGCGTTAACGACACCAAAGAAGATATAAAAAATTATTATGATGTTATTAAAGGATATAAAAACATAGAGAGATTTGAATTAAAGCCTTTTCATACAATGGGATTTGAAAAATATGAAAAATTAAACCTTGCTAACCCCTTTTACAATAAGGCAGACATGTCACAAGACAAGATGGAAATTTTACAAAATTACCTTAATGAGCTTGTGAAAAGCTAAAAATAATTAACAGCAAAATTTTTCCAAGCAAAAAGCCCTAATTTTAGGGCTTTTTAATATTTAGCAAAAAGCACAATAACCATAGTGTACTCATATACAAATATTATGGGAGAGATTGGAAAAGACTTGAAAAAAAAAGCTGTTTGCATAGAAATTGTGGATAAACGAGATTATTATATTGCTAAGGCCTTAAAAGAAGAAGGCTTTTTAGCCTTTGCAATGGGAGAAGAGGAAAAGTACAATGCTTATCAAAAAGTTTATGTGCTTTCTATACTTACCTCTGTCACAAAAGAAATTGTGTTACAGTTAGAAGATAACGCTATGCTGTTTTGCAGGGGCGTAGATGACAAGGTACAAAGTCTATTAGATGAAAAGAACATAAAAGTTTACAACCTTTTGCAACACCAGACTTTTATTGTCAAAAACGCCTATCTTACAGCAGAAGGCGCGCTCGGATATATTATTTTTAATACTCCAACATCTATAAGACAACAAAAAGTTTTGGTGCTTGGCTATGGCAGAGTAGGCAAATCTATGACAAAGGTGCTTAAAGACAACTATGCTTTTGTGGCGGTAGCGACAGACAATAAAAAAGAATACTCAGAAGCTACAATTTTGGCAGACAATGTATATACATTAAGTAATTATAATATAACAGTTAAAGAATTTTCAGTAATTATAAATACCATTCCCAAAAAAATATTACAAGGAGATACGCTTGAGCTTATTGATAAAGATTGTTTTGTATTAGATCTTGCATCAAATCCTGGCGGAGTGGACTTTGGCAAGGCAAAAAGCTTAGGCCTTAATGTCATGCATGCGCTAGGCGTGCCTGGCAAAGTTGCGCCAAAAACAGCAGGTTTATATATAAAGGATATCATTATCGAAGTTTTAGAAAAGGAAATATGAAAAATATAGGATTTTGCATTACAGGTTCATTTTGCACTTTTGAAAAATTAATACCGGAGATAAAAAAAATTGTGGAGCTTGGGTATAATGTTGTGCCTATTTTCTCTTATTCAGTACAGGATACAGATACTAGGTTTTATTTAGCTAAAGATTTTTATAACGACATAAAAGAAGTAACGGGCAATGAGCCTGTTTTGACAATTCCAGGAGCTGAACCTATTGGCCCTAAGAAAAGCATGGACCTAATTATAATTGCGCCATGCACAGGCAATACTTTAGCAAAGCTTGCAAATGCCATTACTGACACGCCTGTTTTAATGGCGGCAAAAGCGCATTTAAGAAATAATAGACCAGTTTTAGTTGCGCTTTCCACCAATGACGGACTTTCAGCAAATGCAAAGAATATAGGCGAATTAATGAATAGAAAAAACATTTTCTTTGTGCCCTTTTCACAAGATAACCATGTAGCCAAAATAAATTCTTTGGTAGCGCACTTTGACTTGATGATTGAGGCAATGGAAGGCGCTTTTGAAGGCAGGCAAATTCAACCGGTTATAAGGGGAAAATAAATGAGTTTTATAGCAGGAAGCATAGATTTTAATAAAGATATGACTTCAAGCGACATAATAAAAAAGATGTCTAAAGCAATAAACTATGGTAGTAAAACAGCGTATACAGATAGTTGCGCTGCTTTGCTGGCAACTGATATTGCCACAAAAAATTGCTACACCGCAATTTTTAGCGGACAAATTTATAACTTAGATGAAATTATTAAAAAGCTTAGCGCAAAAAACTATAACTTTGAAAATAAAAGCACTGCAGAAATTGTGTTATTAGCATATATTGAGTGGGGCAAGGACTGCCTTGCCTATTTTAATGGCATTTTTGCGCTTGCCATTTGGCAAGCGCACTCAAAAAACTTGTTTTTAGCTAGAGATAGAGTGGGCGCAATGCCGTTATACTATTATAGGCACAACAGCGGAATTGTATTTAGTTCAGACATAAAAATTTTATTAGAGAGCGGTGGTATAAAAAGAGAAATAGATAATTATGGACTAAAGCAACTACTATTGCTTGGCCCTAGCAAAAGCATAGACACAGGCATAATAAAAGGCGTCAAGTCGCTAAAGATGGCCAACTATCTTATATTTGAAAACAACTGCCTAAAAGAATATAGTTATTGGCAAATAAAAGCATTCAAGCACACAGACGATTTAGCAAAAACGGTGGAAAAAACTAGATACCTTATAGATAATGCAATTATATCTCAACTTAAAGACTGCTCTTGCTGTATGCTGTCTGGCGGACTTGACTCTAGCATTATATCTATGGTGGCGGCAAGGCACTACAAAGGAAGTAAAACGCTTTACACTTATTCTGTTGATTTTTTGGATAACGAAAAACACTTTGTAAAAAACAGCTATCAGCCCTCACGCGACAATATATATATTGATTTAATGCAAAAGTTTATAAACAGCCGCCATAAATATATATTTTTGGATAATTTAGAACTGGCAAAGAGCATAACAGAGGCCGCTTACGCGCGCAGGTTTCCTGGCATGGGCGACATAGATTCATCGCTGCTTTTATTTTTACAGCAAATAAAAAAAGAACATGACATTTGTCTTTCAGGAGAGTGCGCCGACGAACTTTTTGGCGGATATCCATGGTATCAAAGAGATGAACTATTGTATAAAGATACATTCCCTTGGTCTGACGCAACAGGATTAAGAGTAAAACTTTTTAAGGGCGCAAACTTAGAAAATGACGCTAATGAATTTGTTAATGCTGAGTATAAAAAGATTATAAATTACACTGACTATCTAGACGATGACGACAAAAAAGACCGACGCATAAGAGAGATGTTTATGCTTAACTTTTATCACTTTATGCAAACACTTTTAGAGCGCTCTATGTCTATGGGCAAAGGTTGCGGCATGGAAGTGAGAACACCATTTTGCGATTATCGCATAGTGGAATACGCCTTTAATATGCCTTGGAAATATAAAGCACTAGGGGGGAGAGAAAAAGGCATAGTAAGAGAAGCTTATAAAGATTTGTTGCCTAAAGACATTGTGTTTAGAAAGAAAAATCCATACCCAAAGACCTTTAGCCCTATTTTTTCAGAGTATGTGATCACAAAAGCTAAACAACTTATAGCTGATAAAAATAGCATACTTAACTTGCTTGTGGATAAAGAATTTTTTGAGGATTTAACTTATGGGCGCGTAAAGCTAGATAGACCTTGGTATGGCCAGCTTATGCAAGTGCCCCAAATTTTTGCCTACCTTATTCAGCTAGATGCATTTTTTAGAAATTTTAACCTACAATTAGTTTAATGCGGGAAATTTGCTAAAAGTGTAGCAATCGATTATACTTAAAACAAAAAGCTCAAGAAAAGGAGATAATTATGGTAGGCAAAACAGCAAAAGAGTCTTACACAGAGCAATGTCATATAGTTTTTTCCCAACACAAAAATGGAACGGGACGCCTTTTTGGCGGACAGCTTATAGCTTGGATGGATGTGGTGGCGGCAGTTGTTGCAAGACGGCATTCAGGGCGGGAAGTCACAACAGCTTCAATTGACAAAATAGACTTTGCTCAGCCTGCTTTTGAAAACGATATTGTCATAATAACAGGCAAACTTGTATATGTAGGCAATAGCTCTATGCATATAAAGGTGACTGCTTTTATAGAACAAGACAAAAAAAGAATTATGACAAATGATGCAAACTTTGTTATGGTAGCCATAGATGAAGATAATAACCCTGTTAAAGTTGCGCCCCTTATTGTTAATACAGATGAAGAAAGGCAAGAATATCAAAAATGCCATGCAAAAAGAAAGCAGTTTTTTACAGGTATAAAAATATTCAAACTAACACCAAAATAATACAAATATA
>FZPS01000213.1_pt321 | contig 15561 bp, 16 predicted proteins | sample 1817821 | NCBI WGS metagenome assembly FZPS01 (sample SAMEA104158645, study PRJEB21678) | metagenome | place: Germany | collected 2015-04-21 | reverse complement strand
AACTCACTGCATTGAAGCAGCTCGTACCTGCGACCAGTGTTCCGGCGGTTTGCCTCGTATTTTGCCTGGCCGGTATCGGCATAGTAGATTTTAACCAATTTGCCTTGCTTTATCTGATCTACTGTGCCACGCCTAAGTTCGTTGGTAATGGTGTTTATGGGCCGATTTAGAAGCTTTGCGATGGCATATGCAGTCTTGCCTTCATCAGCCAATAACTCGATTTTTACTCGCTCCTTAAAAGATAGATGTTTATTCTTTCGCGGATTAGGTGTAAACTGTGAATGATCCATAGTGATTCGCCTTTCTGTGAAATTGTTTCTCTTAAAAACTATTTTACAACAGAAATCGTCACTATGGATTCTTTATTAGTTCAACTTCATTTTACAATTCGCCTGATTTTTTTAGTAAAAAGTCAGCTAAAATATAAGAATGGAACGTTTTTTAATTGATTTTATTAAAAAACCGGTCTGAATTAGGGAAATATCATGAGAAAATCAGCTAAAATTGAAATTACTCATTATTTTTAGTTGATTTTGTCTCGCCAGGAGAGGCGGCGAGGGTCTTTGGGATGTCCTTCATCAAAACATCCTTTAGATAGAAAGACGTCTTTTAAATTTAATCAGAAGAAATCATCAGAGAAAGGGAAGGATAGGGGGGCAAATGGTACATATAGGAAATGATTGGGACGAGTTGCTTGACGGTGAGTTTGACAAGGAGTATTACAGGAATCTGCGTCGCTTTCTTATTTCTGAATATAAGACACGGGTCATCTATCCCTCCATGTATGATATCTTCAACGCGTTGAAGTATACTCCATACAGCAAAGTTAAGGCGGTAATTTTAGGGCAGGACCCCTACCACGGGCCGGGACAGGCCCACGGTCTGTGTTTTTCAGTGATGAAGGGCGTTCCGAAACCCCCTTCCCTGGAAAACATTTTCAAGGAACTGGAAGCGGACTTGGGGATTTCGTCTCCTCCTCACGGGTGCCTTACGGATTGGGCAGAACGTGGCGTCCTGCTGTTGAATACGGTTCTTACGGTGCGTTCAGGCCAGGCAAATTCACATAAAGGAAAAGGTTGGGAGATATTTACCGACCGGATTATCGAATTGTTGAATAATAGAGAGCAACCGATGGTATTCTTATTGTGGGGAGCAAACGCCAAGGCAAAAGCACCTTTCATTACCAATAATAATCACTTGGTTTTGACAGCGGCACATCCCAGTCCTTTATCTGCGTACAACGGATTTTTCGGATGTCGCCACTTTTCAAAGGCCAACGAATTTCTCAGCCGGTACGGTGAACCCATCGATTGGGAAATTAAATAGGCAGGAGAACCGGCCGAGTTAAAGGATTGGCAGGTGAGGGATCTTGGTGAGGAACCTCATTGAATGAGCGGATTAAGCAGGCCGGGGATACTGGCTGAACAGGAGGATGGAATTATGGAAATCATTATTATCGCTGTAGTCGTCATCGCTATCGCGCTCTTTGTGATAGGGGGCTACAATGGGCTAGTAAGGCTTCGAAACTTGACAGAGGAAGCTTTTTCAACAATGGATGTATATCTCAAAAAGAGGTATGATCTGATTCCGAATCTGGTTGAAACGGTGAAAGGCTATGCTGCCCATGAGGCCAGCACCCTTGAGAAGGTGGTTCAAGCCAGGAACATGGCTGCGTCTGCGGGAACCATGGAGGAGCGGATCCGAGGCGAAAACATGCTTACGGGCGCTTTGAGGAGTTTGTTCGCATTAGCGGAAGCCTATCCGGATTTGAAGGCCAACGCAAATTTCATGGACCTTCAAGCGCAGCTTCAAAAAGTAGAGGAAGATATCGCCAGGGCCAGAACAAATTACAACGCGACGGTGAGAGAATACAACACAAAGACAGAGGTCTTCCCCTACAACATCATCGCGGGCATCTTCAATTTTACGAGGAAGGCCCTCTTTGAGGTGGCGGGCGAGGAAGAAAGACAAAGGGTCGAAGTTAAGTTTTAGGCAATAAGGATTTTGTGCCCCACCACGCGTATAGCGGCAGTTTTCCGAAGGAGACCTTTCGGGAGGAGGAATGGACGGTGGTGGAGGCAGCGGCCGGCAATCCAACGGATTACGGATTACTGAGGCTCGACAAAAGGAATACCGAAGTACTGGGTCAAAGATAAAACCAGTGCCCGGGCGATGGGATCGATATTGTTAATGATCCAGTTGGCATCTTCCCAGTTGTCGTGATACGCAACTTCTATCAGGTTGGCCGGCGCTACCGTGCGTCGGAGTTCCGCCAGAGTGGTAGAGGGAATGGTGATTACCAATTCCGGATCAGGGTAGATTGCGGCAAAATTTTCTGCGATGATTTCCGCCATCCGCCTTCCCTCGTCGCTAAAGGAATAATAATAGATATTGGGGCCGCGGAAGGCGCCGGGCATGGTTTCCGGCGATGCATTGGAATGGATCGACAGATGGAAGTCATAGCCTCCCGCGTTTGATGCTGCAATGGCCTGGCTCAGGGACTCGTCGGGATTGTTGCGGCCGTAGCGGATGCCTGAAGCTTCAAGATACGGGATCATGGCATCTACAATGCGGTTCATCCAATATTCTTCGCTCTCGCCAGTAATAAAAGGATTGAACTCCTGTACCGAGGGACTTAAAAAAACAGACGGCTGGTTGCCGGGCGTAGTTTGCGCTATTTGATAATACATGATAAGTATCCTCCGAATCTATGTTAATTCAGTTTATTGTATGCGGCACAGTTTGGCGGCGTTCCTTAGAGAAGTCCAACATACTTCTTAGATAAAATTATCCTTTTCAAAGGAAACGGTTTCATGTAAGATAGGAGGCGGAGGGAAATACTATGATAGGTGCCGCACTGAATTTCTGGATTTACATGTTTGTCGTCTTGGTGGGAGCAAAGCTTTTGGGCTTTGCTGAAGACACTAAGATGTTGGTGATAGTTGTCGCTGTAAGTATTCTGATTTATTTTGGTATAAGAAGGTTCTTATCGAAAAGATAGAGTACAGGCGGCGTATCGCTCAAAAAGCAGGTTCGAAGAAACGTAAATACATTGCCTTGGCAGCCTTACATATATCATATATTGTCGCTAAACATGAAATCACTTGGATCGTTGCAAGTGATTTTTTTTGTTTAGTAATAGTCGTATTTGAAAATTGTCTTCGGTGGCCTCCCTCTATTCAAGACTTCGGTTATAGATAACTCTTGACTTCGGTTATAAACAAAACCCAGGTCCGAATCGGAATCTTGGCGACCTTTCAAGCTTCTGATTAGACAAAAATCAAATCCGAAAGTACTTTCATGTCTACTTTCAGTGTTAGACAAGATTCCATAAATGATATCGATTCTTGTCTATTTTTGAGTTCCATTGTAGACAGGCGTAAAGAGAAATAGACTAACAGAAAGTGAAATGAAGTAATTTGCATAGCAATTGGAGGGTTTGGTAAAACTAACCATGGAATAACAAATGGCATAACAATCAGGCGGGAGGTTTACAATGGGCGTTAGAATGGGCGGCGGAAAGAGGAAAGAGCGAAAGTCGACGGATCAAAAGCCGAAAATAAAGCTTGTCGAGGAAATCCGCGAGATTCTTCCTATAAACGAGAGTTTTGACATCACGGAACGGAACCTAACCATAGGGGGAAAAGAAGCCTACCTGTATTTTACTGTAGGTTTCGTTAAGGACCATCAACTCCAGCTCGTGATCACGGACTTTCAAAACATCTCCACTTCCGATATGAAGAACATGGCTACTGCCGGTGATTTCATAAAGAGGAAGATCCCTACCGTAGAACTGACGGAAGTATACACTCCCAAGATGGCCGTGATAAACATACTTTCCGGAAAGACGGCCCTGATCATCGAAGGATACAACAGCATTATTGTGATGGATTTGCGCAGCTATCCGCAAAGGGGGATCGAAGAGCCGGACAAGGAGCGGACGCTGCGTGGTTCCAGAGACGGATTCGTGGAAACGATGGTGACTAACACTGCCATGATTCGCAGGCGCATACGCGATCCTAAGCTGGTCTTCCTCATGATGAATGTGGGCAAATCCTCAAGAACGGACGTCTGCCTTGGTTATATAAAAGACCTTGCCGACGAAGCGGTGGTCAAAGAGCTCATCGGGAAAATACAGGGGATTAAAATCGACACCCTGACAGTAGGGGATCAGAGCCTGGTGGAAGCTTTAGACAAACGGCACTGGCTGAATCCTTTCCCGAAAATCCGCTATACAGAGCGTCCTGATGTGGTGGCGGCACACCTTACGGAAGGAAGCTTCGTTATTTTAGTGGACAACAGCCCCACCGCCATAATACTACCCACCGGCTTCTTTGATTTCATGCAGGATGCCGACGATTACTACTTTCCCGTTATTACAGGCACCTTTTTAAGGTTGGTGCGGAATATAACAGTACTCGTATCTATCTTCATTACGCCCATCTATCTCCTGGCAGACAGGGGCATCCTTGCATTTCCCAGCAGTTGGGGCTTCCTCATGCCCCAGGAATCTTACCCGATCCCGCTTTTTTGGCAATTCCTCATCCTGGAGATTGCAGTTGACGGGCTGAAACTCGCCTCCCTCAATACACCGAGTTCATTGGGCACATCCCTTTCCGTGATCGGAGCCCTGCTTTTGGGAGAGCTTTCCATCAACGCGGGCTGGTTCATACCGCAAACCATTCTGCTCATGGCCATAGTAGCCCTGGCCGCTTTTTCCCAGCCCAGCATTGAACTGTCCTATGCTTTCAAGTTCATGCGCATATTTCTTCTCATCGGCTCCGCTCTGTTGGGACTTTGGGGTTTTATCGGGGCATTGGCCATTGAAATCGTGATACTGGCAAGGACCAAAACCCTGACAAAAACGTCCTACTTATACCCGCTAATTCCCTTCAACAGAAAAAAACTCATGCGGCTTTTGTTCCGCACGAGAAAGTGAAAGCGATTTAATCCTGGATGTTCAGGTCAATCGGACACCTTTTCCCCAAAAACTCAACAAGCCGCACCGAGTAAAAGTCGCAAGCCAGGATTTCATTGCTGCAGGGATCCTGGAGCAACAGGTAATTAAGCCCTACGCCCACCAGGTAGCCGAACCTGGATACCGTATTGCCGCTGCCAAAGTCCATCGCAACTAAGCATTCTTTGCCGATCTGGGTTCGCAGGAACCCGTTCAAGTACTGCAGGCTCTCATAACTGAGAATTTCTTTATATTGCTCCGGCAGCAAAGGATTGCTCGGAACCGCAAAATGAGGAGGCGGCGGGACCACGGTGGGGACCGGAGAGCCTGTAAAAGCGGTTTCCGGGGCTTCAAACTCAACGGTTTGTACAAGCGGGGGCCGTATTCCCGTGGGAGGCGCCTCTTCACTCGTGCCCAGGCTCGCTCCGGGGGAAGGCGATGTGGAGGGTGGCTGCATCGGCACGAGTCGTATGGGGACCGGCGTCGTTGGCAGCGGAAAAACCGGCTGGTCCTGGGGTGCTACCGCGCCGGGAGACGTTCCGAAAGGAAAAGTGGTTCCCGGCAAAGGCCCAAAAGCCCCGGGGGTTGACGGCTGCGGCGGAGTCGGGAAGGGAGCCCCGGGAGCAGTCGGAGCCCCGGGAGCAGTCGGAGTCCCGGGAGAAGTCGGGGCTCCAGGCATTGCAGGAGCTGGGGGTACGGTCGGTGTCGGTGTTGGTGTTGGGGTTGGGGTTGGAACCTGGTTTTGATTCGGAGTGCCGGGCATGGGAGCAGCAGGCGACCCCGGCACCGGCGGCATCGTGCCTTGCACGGCTTTTACCGCATCCCTGCCGGCGCTGGCCATCCTGGCATCATATCTGAACGGAGGTTTGGAAATGCCCGGATTATATGGGTAATGCATGATCATACCTTCTTTCATCAAGTATTTGCATAGTAAACGGTGGGGATGTAAAAACAATGATCACCGATTCGATTATGAATAACGCCATAATTTGGCGGAGGAAAAAAAGGGGCGCAGGTTACTGAAAAGGGATTGTAAAAATACAGGGAATGATCTACGCCGATCAACCGGTTTCCTGCCATTGCCCAATCTGCAATTTCGTAGTGAATATCCGTCGGCCGCATGTTATATATGTTCTGAGGATTGGGAATTCCGTTTTTTACGGTCATGGCACAAGTGAATTGCCCTGGTTGCATGATGATGTTCTGTATGTTGGTGCCGCCGCCGGTCTGGCTTACCCTCCCGAACTCGCCGTAAGTAATCGTTGCCCGGTTCATAACCACGGTGGCAACTGCCCTCATTCCTGTCTCACCTTCGCCTCCGGCCTCACATTGAATCAGTCGCGCCAATAATTCTCTGTCATCAAAGGGCATGAGTAAAGGCCTCCGTTTCCAGCTACTGCATCATTTCTTGCATAATATGCAACAAGTTGAAAAAATGCTCTTGTGTTTCTATTAAATGCCTGTATATAATGGTAGCATCATGCAATTCCGGGCCCCTGCGTTTAGAAGGCAGGGAGCGGGGGTATCGGTAATACTGTATTGTAGGGGCACCCATAAAACTGTATTGTAGGGGCATCCGTAAAACTTAGGTATTGACAATCAAATGAATATAACAGTTAAATATAAACATTAAAATAGAACAAGACAATTGGAACAGGAGGGACACATTTGGCTAAGGTAAAAGTTACGGAAACTGTATTAAGGGACGGGCACCAGTCGTTGATTGCAACAAGGATGAAGACAGATGAAATGGTTCCTATTTTAGAAACCATGGATCGGGCAGGCTATCACGCTCTTGAAGTATGGGGCGGCGCCACTTTCGATTCATGCTTGAGGTTTCTCAATGAAGACCCATGGGAAAGACTGCGGGTGATCCGTAAAAATATTAAAAAGACCAAGCTTCAGATGCTGCTCAGAGGACAGAACCTTCTGGGTTACAAGCACTACGCGGACGACGTGGTTGAAGAGTTTGTAAAGAAAAGCCTGGCCAACGGCATTGACATCATCCGGGTTTTCGATGCGCTCAACGACTCCAGAAATTTAATGAAGGCCATCGAAACCATTAAAAAGGAAGGCGGGCATGCGCAGGCAGCCATGTCTTATACCATCAGCCCCGTTCATACCAATGATGTTTTTGCGGATCTTGCAAAAGAGTTTGCTGAAATGGGAGCCGACTCCATCTGCATCAAGGATATGGCCGGACTTTTGGATCCATATAACACCTACGATTTGGTAAAAGCAATTAAAGAAAAGGTTAATCTTCCGCTGGAGGTTCATACCCATGCTACGAGCGGGCTGGGGAGCATGACTCTGTTAAAAGCCGTAGAAGCGGGAGCAGATATAATCGACACAGCCATTTCTCCTTTTGGAGAGGGTACATCTCAGCCTTCCACAGAGCCCATGGTCAAGGCCCTTTCGGGAACGGAATGGGATACGGGCATGGACATGGATGCGCTGAACGAGATCGCGGAGTATTTCAGGCCCATTCGCGAAAAATACATTGAAGAGGGACTTTTAGATCCCAAATTGATGGGCGTAGATATCAACACGTTGAAATATCAGGTGCCGGGCGGCATGCTGTCCAACCTTGTTTCCCAGTTGAAGCAGCAAAATGCCATGCACAAATTTGAAGAGGTGTTGCGGGAGGTGCCCCAGGTAAGAGAAGATTTGGGTTATCCTCCGCTGGTTACCCCCACTAGCCAGATTGTGGGAACACAGGCTGTTCTCAATGTGGTCATGGGAGAGCGCTACAAGATGGTGCCAAATGAAGTAAAGCAGCTGGTTAAGGGTATGTACGGGAAGACCACCGTACCCATTAAAGAAGAGATCGTGAAGAAGATCATAGGGGACGAAGAGCGGATTACCTGCAGGCCGGCGGATCTCATCGAACCGGAACTCGAGAGCATAAAGAAGGAGATCGCCAGATATGTAGAGCAGGATGAAGACGTGCTCACGAGAGCCATGTTCCCGAAACCGGCTATTGATTTCTTCGAGTACAGGAATGCGAAAAGATACCAGATCGATTCCAGCCTGCTGAACGCGGAAGACATGGTCTATCCGGTGTAAAAAATAGCCTGCCGGAGGGCAGGCGTTGCGATAAACTTATAATACAGGTACTGCATACTCGTTGCATAGCGGGGAAATTTTCCGCTATGCAACATTTTTTTATGAAGGTTGGAAGCTGTCCGAATTTTTATTCCAGCTCTTCCACCAGGAAGACGCCGGGGAAAGTAGAGAGGAGCTCGATTATTTCAATATGGTTCAATTTTTTAGGTATCCGTATCGACATGTTAAGGCTGTAGCCTTCGCCGTTTACGGTGTCGGTCTTGTTGATATGGGTTTCTATTATGGTTATGCTATTTTTGCGGATTAAATGGAGAAACTCTCGCATATTTGCCGTGGAATCCACTTCCGCATAGATTTCCATAACGCGGGAACGGTTGTAGAAGTATACTTCCAGCCTGGGAAGCAGAGCCAAGACGATAAAGACCAGGGTAAGGCGCCGGCGTAGAAGCCGATTCCCAAAGCCAGGCCTATGCATGCGGAGGCCCACAGTCCTGCGGCAGTGGTAAGCCCTTTAACCTTATTCCTGCTGGTTACCAGTATGAGGCCTGCTCCGAGAAAACCGATACCGCTGATGACCTGGGCACCGAGCCGCGCCGGGTCGGCGTTAGGCGCCAGGTTTTCAAAAATATATGCATTTGTCATCATGGCAAGGGTAGCACCCAGACATACCAGGATATGGGTACGGAGTCCTGCCTGATGTTTGTTTGTTCCTCTTTCCAATCCCACGGCTCCGCCGAATAACACGGCAAGGATCAACCGCAATGCAACTGAGCCTAGATTGACATCATATATCCATTCCATGGATTGGTGCTCCTTCCCTTTGATGGTATTGTACTTTTACCCGAAATTGTACCTGAAAACGGAGAATTTTTTACGGTCAAAATTTTAGAAGTATCCCTATTATATGCAAAATCATTAAATGAGTAAACAAAATTTGTTATTTCATGGTAAAATATTATTATATTAATTAAAAATTATATGAGCCGATTGTGATACGCCCACAAAAATCTAACAGACAATACCCTGGATGAGCTATTACACTATGCCCACGTCGTTTTAGTCGATGTTGTAACGCAGGGGGTGTAGACGTTGTACAGAGAAATCAAGAAGAAGAAACTCATACTGGAAAATCGAAAACCCTATCGAAAGGAAGTATCGCAATTTCTGGACGAACTCAACCGTGTGGATTGGATCTATTCTTCCATGCGCCTTGATGGGAACAATCTGTCGCGAAATTCTGTGGAGAGGATTTTAAAGGGAGAATTCCTTATCGATGTCAGCGTGAAGGACCACTCTTATATAAGCAATTATAAGAATGTGATAGATCAAATCTACGATATGGTTGAGATGGATTTCTATCTCAATGAAAAATATCTGTTTAAGCTGTATCAAACCCTGACAAACGAAACGGAGTATGAATACCGGAAGTTCAATCCGGTGTTGCGAATGATCTCCTACAACCCCCCTCATTTTAAAGAAATAGACGAGCAGATGGAGCTTCTGTTCACCTGGCTCCACTCCGGCGCCTCTCAAACGAATCCCATCGAAAAAGCCGCATACCTACATAATAAAATCATTGAAATATATCCTTACAAAACCGATTCGGAGGCTATAGCGAGAATCGCGGCTCAGTACCATCTGATCCAGAACGGCTTCCCGCCAATCCTGTGGAATATAAGCGAACAGGAATACTACGATGCCATTCGCCTATATCTGAGAAAAGAAGAAATCCAGCCCATCTACGATGTGCTGGAGCGGGGAATTTTCAATAAACTTGAGATCATGATGCAGCTAACCGCCGATTGAAGGCCGACTAAAGCTTACATGCCGCCGGTACCGCGGGAAGGACCATTCACGCGGTTATTTGATTTTGAGGGCGCGTTTCTTTATGTCGATGGCGTCGTAGATGTCCGCCTCAAACAACGGGGAAAAGTTCTTGAACTCTTCTAATGTCAGATCGTCCAGGTTTTTGTTTTCCTTGATGCAGTATAGGACCATTTTGCCGATGATCTCGTGGCAATCCCGGAAAGGAAGACTTTTCTTTACCAGGTAATCCGCTGCGTCCGTGGCGTTCATAAACCCGGAGTTTGCCGCCTTCTCCATGTTCTGTGTCTTGATTTCCATAGTGCTTATAACCTGGGTTAAAATGGAGAGGCAGTCCTTCAGCGTGTCTCCCGCATCGAAAAGGGGAGGCTTATCCTCCTGCATGTCCTTGTTGTAAGCCAGGGGCAGCCCTTTCATAATGGTCAGCAGGGCGAATAGATCGCCGTAGACCCGGCCTGTTTTTCCCCGGATGAGCTCCGCCATATCGGGATTTTTCTTCTGGGGCATGATGCTGCTGCCCGTGCTGAAAGCGTCATCCATTTCAATAAAAGAGAACTCCGTGGAATTCCAGAGAATCAGCTCTTCGCAGAGGCGGGAAAGGTGCATCATGGTCATGGCGCAGCAGCTGACAAATTCGATGGCAAAGTCCCGGTCGCTGACCGCATCCATGGTATTTTCACAGATTTCGGAAAAGCCCAGTTCCTTTGCTACAAATTCCCGATCTATGGGGTAGGTGGTGCCGGCGAGAGCGCCTGCGCCCAAAGGCAGCAGGTCAGTTCGCTTCAGACAGTCCCGGAAACGGTCCGAATCTCTTTTGAACATCTCCACATATGCGCCTAAATGCATGGCCAGGGTGACGGGCTGGGCCCTTTGAAGGTGGGTGTATCCGGGCATTACCGTTTCTTTATGCCCTTCCGCCAGGTTTTCCAAGGTGTCAATCAAGCCCTGCAACAAGGCCTGCACCTTATGAATTTCTTCTTTTTGATATAGACGCAGATCCGTCGCTATCTGGTCGTTCCGGCTGCGGGCGGTATGGAGCTTCTTGCCTGCATCGCCGATGCGCTGTGTGAGCAGGGTTTCGATGTTCATGTGAATATCTTCCTGCTCTATGGTAAATTCCACTTTTCCGTTTTCGATATCCTCAAGGATTTCACGCAGCGAAAGCCGAATCGCTTCGGCTTCCTCCATCGGTATGATTTCCTGCCAGCCCAACATGAGAGCGTGGGCCATGCTTCCCTGTATATCCTGTTTATAAAGTCTTTGGTCCGTTTCAATGGAAGCGTTGAATGCCTCAGCCGACGAATTCGCCGCCTTTGAAAACCTTCCTTTCCAAAGTTTCATGAGTATCGGTTCCTCCCTCTAAATTTTGCTTGTGGATGGCCCTGATTTTCAGCGGAAGGGCGAAGAGGTTGATGAAACCTTCCGCGTCTTTTTGATTATACACCTCATCCTTGCTGAAGGTGGCGAATTCTTCACTGTACAAAGAATATTTCGACTTGGACGAAACGGGTATGGCATTTCCTTTGTACAGTTTGACCTTGACGGTTCCCGTCATGAAGGTCTGGGTTGAATCCACAAAGGCATCGATAGCCTGCTTCAAGGGCGTGAACCACAATCCGTCGTATACTAACTGGGAATATTTCTGAGCAACGATATTCTTGTAGGCCATGGTATCCCGATCGAGAATCAGCTTTTCGAGAGCGGAATGAGCTTTGTACAAAACCGTGCCGCCCGGGGTTTCATATACGCCTCTGGACTTCATGCCCACCAGCCTGTTTTCAATGATGTCCACGGTGCCCACGCCGTTGTCGCCTGCCAGCTTGTTGAGAGCGGTGAGGAGTTCAATTGGACCCATTTTTTCTCCGTTCAATGCAACGGGAATACCTTTCTCAAAACCGATGTCCACATAGGCGGGCTCGTCTGGGGCGTTCTCCGGAGTGACGCTCATCTTGAGGATGTTATCGTCGTGCTGGTTCCAGGGATTTTCCAGATTTCCGCCTTCGTGGCTGGTGTGCCAGATGTTCTGGTCCCTGCTGTAAATATCTTTTTTTGTTTGAGCGATGGGGATGCTGTGAGCCTTAGCATAGGCGATTAAATCCTCCCGGGAGCTGAGATCCCAGATTCTCCAGGGAGCGATGATTTTTATAGCAGGGTTCAAGGCTTTGATAGTGGTTTCAAAGCGCACCTGGTCGTTGCCTTTTCCCGTGCAGCCGTGGGCTATATAATACGCGCCTTCGGTTTCTGCAATTTCGACTAGTTTTTTAGCCATCAACGGCCTGGCCATAGATGTGCCGAGAAGATAATCTCCTTCGTAGATGGCGCCGGCTTTGAGAGTAGGCCAGATGTAACCGGTGATGAATTCTTCCCGGATATCAAGCACATAGGTTTTTATAGCTCCGGTGTCGTAGGCCTTCTTTTCAATGGCCGCAAAGTCATCATGCTGACCCACATTGAAGCAGACTGCAATGACGTCATAGTCGTAATGCTCCTTCAACCAGGTCATAATAACGGACGTATCCAAACCGCCCGAATATGCAAGAACAACTTTTTCCTTTTCCATTTCCGTTTCCTCCAATCAAAAATGGCAAAACCGCAGTGGCAAGTGCAGTATTTAAGTTGTATTTTGTTGAGTTGTGTGTGGTGTCTGACACCAAATACAACTTTGGCGAATATATAATCACTGGCTCCTGTTTGATCAAATATTAGATTACGTGAGAATATTAACACTTAAGAGTGAGTTTTGCAATAGGAAATTTAATATTTATTCAGCAAATATTAATAAATATGCAGACAAGCCCACATTTTGGGTTGTTTCCTACGCCAATTATGTCGACGCTTCACACAACTCCGCGTTTAAGGCGAAAAGTGTAGAAACAACGGAGTATTCCGAGACGGCCAAATCCTCTAAAACCTTTACATTGCACGGTAAGTCAGCTACAATGAATGTGTTACAGATTGTGTTTTAGAGTGGGATGAGTGAGCTAAAAGAGCATACCGGGTTGTAACTAATGTAACTTGAATTTACGCAACTTGAATTTACGTAGGACGTAAGTTTAACCGATCGACTGCAGCGACCAGAATCAAATTCATATCCATTTAGACACGGGGGGCAATCGCTTGAATACAGACCGCATTTATAGGGTATTATTGAAGGAGATGGGTGCCGGACAACTGGTGAAGGACGCGCCCATGCATGAGTACACTTCATTTAAGGCAGGGGGAAAAACCGCGCTTTTAGTCCTGCCCGAAAACATCGCCCAATTGCGATACACCATGAAAGCCATTAGGGAAGAGCAGACTCCATATTTTATAATGGGGAATGGCACCAATATATTGGTAAGAGACGGAGGTTACCCGGGAGTCATCGTAAAGATCGGAAGCTCCTTCAGCCACATCAAGGTTGCAGGGGATAAAATCGAAGCAGAAGCGGGAGCTTTGCTGAAAGACGTAGCCAGGGTTGCCATGGAAAACAGCCTCACCGGTTTCGAATTTGCTTCAGGCATTCCGGGGAGCATAGGCGGCGCCGCCTTTATGAATGCGGGGGCGTATGACAGCGATATGAGCCAGGTGGTGGAAATCGTAACGCTTCTCTCAATTGACGGCAGCGAGGCTTACACATTGTCCGTGGAGGAAATGAAGTACGGTTACAGAAAAAGCAGGTTAATGGAAGAAGAAGCGATTATCCTCTCTGTGGTGCTGAAACTGGCTCCGGACGACAAAGATCAGATCGCGTCAAAGATGAAGGATTTAAACGACAGGAGAAGACAGAAACAGCCTTTGGATTACCCCAGCGCAGGCAGTTTCTTCAAGCGCCCGCCGGGAAATTATGCGGGAACCCTGATCCAGGCAGCCGGTTTAAAAGGCGTTTCGGTAGGCGGTGCCATGGTGTCTCCCCTTCATGCAGGATTTATAATCAACATGGGGAACGCCACCGCCGGCGACATCATAGCTTTGATGGAACTGGTGCAAGAACGGGTATATGAGGATTCCGGCATTCGTCTGGAACCGGAAGTACGGATAATCGGAGATTAATGGAGACCCGCCTATGAGCAAATATGACGGCGACGTTAAGAAATACCGGATGGTTTACGATATTCATACCCATACCACATTTTCCCACGGAAAAGGATCCATTGAGGACAACGTCAAAGCTGCGCTGGAAAGAGGCCTGTCCATCATAGGAATCGCCGATCACGGACCCGGCCATCTGACCTACGGAGTCAAAAGGAAGGACTTGCCCGTGATGCGCGAGGAAATACGTCGCCTGCAGCCCCTATACCCGAACATTCAAATTCTTCTGGGAGTAGAAGCAAACATTATCACCCCTTCCGGCAAATTGGACATTACGGAAAAAGAAGCTAACGACCTGGATTACGTCCTTGCAGGCTATCATTACGGCGTTTTAGGAGAACGACCCCTGGCTGCTATCAAGACGCACCTGTGCAATTTAGCCGCGGCCAGATTCGGAATGGGCGAAAATTCCGCCCAAAAAAGAATCAACACAGAGCTGGTAATCAAGGCATTGCATGAGAATCGAATCAAAGCCCTTACCCATCCTGGAGATAAAGGCCCCTTCGATCTAATGCCCATTGCAAAAGCCTGTGAAGAGACGGGAACCTTGATGGAGATCAATATATGGCACAACGCCCCGTCGGCTGAGGAGCTTAAGAAGCTTGCCGCAACCGGCGTGAACTTCATCATCGGCAGCGATGCCCATTCGCCACAAAATGTGGGGAAATTTGAACCCGCCCTGAGAAGAGCCTTTGAGGCGGGGGTGGACCCTGCCAGGATCGTCAACATAGAGGAGGTTTAGCATGGAGTTCATTGTAGTTACCGGCTTATCAGGATCCGGGAAGAGCCAGGCCATGAATTGCCTGGAAGATCTCGGATACTATTGTATTGACAACTTACCTCCTGCGCTGATTAAAAACTTCATCGAACTGGCGGGCCAAGAGGGTAAGGTAGAAAAGGTGGCCTTTGGCATCGATATTCGAGGCGGCGAATTTTTCGATGATATGAAAGATGCTTTCGAGGGCTTGAAAAAAGCCGGAATGAACTTCAAAGTGCTCTTCCTTGAAGCATCGGATGAAGTGTTGATACGCAGGTATAAAGAAACCCGCCGCGTTCATCCGCTGGCTTTGGACGGAACCATCCCGGAGGGAATCGCAAGGGAAAGAACAAAACTGATGGATATCCGCAAGGATGCGGATTACATTGTGGACACTTCGAACATGAAGGTTGCCCAGTTCCACGAGGAGTTGCGAAACTTGCTGTCCTCGGAAGAGGCGACGGGATTTACCATCACCATTCAATCCTTTGGCTACAAGCACGGAATTCCCTTGGATGCGGACCTGGTCTTTGACCTGCGATTCATCCCGAACCCCTTCTATCTGCCCAGCTTGCGAAACCTTACGGGCAACAGCCAGAAGGTCCGGGATTATGTCATGAAGACCCGGCAGGCTCAGAATTTCGTTGAAAAGGTTTACGCCCTCATCGACGAGCTGATCCCGTTTTATATAAAAGAAGGAAAAGCTCAGTTGGTCATAGCCTTCGGTTGCACCGGAGGTCAGCATCGTTCCGTTGCGATGGCCAACGTGTTTACGGAGATGTTCCAGCAGGCGGGGAGAAGGGTATTGACCATTCACCGGGATTTATAACAGGGCTTATCTTTGTTATCACGGAGAAAATTTTCCATGGTCGAAAATTTTCCGTTT
>FZPS01000076.1_pt347 | contig 15564 bp, 18 predicted proteins | sample 1817821 | NCBI WGS metagenome assembly FZPS01 (sample SAMEA104158645, study PRJEB21678) | metagenome | place: Germany | collected 2015-04-21 | reverse complement strand
TGGAAAAAAGCTCATCCAGTTTTTTAGTTCCTGGTTCATTGATATACCTTTTAAAAAGCGTGCTGGTATCGATGAGATAATTAGTCACCGGCGCTTTCTTCATCTCTGACTCTCCTCACCAGGGAAGCCGTATCTATTTTCAACTTTTCCGTTTTCTCTCTAACTTGTGCTAAACCAGGAGCGTTTTTCCCTTCCCTGGCTACATATTCCCTGAATATCCTGTCGGCGTTCTTGTAAGGCAATGGTTTAAGAAGAATATGGCCCTTTTCTACTTGCGCCCGTAAAAAATCACCGGCTTTAAGACCTAGTTTGTCTCTGATTTCTTTCGGGATTGTCAATTGTCCCTTGGAAGTCATTTTTATCTCATACTCCACTGCCCTCTCTCCTTACCCCTTACTCCTTACCATTATATCTTTTTCTGAATACACAGTCAACATTTATCGTTCTGCCTGTATAGTTATTCTGTGTTGGCGCCCCTTAGCTTCGTAATGCCTTCTCCCGCCAAGCGCCTTTTTTATAGGCGATTATATTGATAAGGGCCCCAAGGGTCCAAGAGAGCAAAAGAGAAATGAAGATCGACTCGGGCCTGCCTGTTGGATAGAGTTCGCTTCTGGTGAAGTAGGCGAGACCGTAAGCAATAGGGACCCGGAGCCCGATCACTGTGACCAGGGAGATCCACATGGGCGTAACAGTATCCCCGGCGCCACGCATCACCCCTGATAAAGACTGGCTAATAGCCATCGCGATGTAACCCGTTGCCAGGATCCGCAGCATACGCATGCTTAAGTTAACCAATTCGGTAGTGTCCGTAAAGACACTCATCAGGTACCGGCCGAAAAACAAGAGGATAATGGTGATTACGGTGGCAACCCCTGTCGCCATTTTTGTGCCGTCTTTTGTTCCTTGAGCCACGCGGTCCAGTCTCTTGGCGCCGATGTTTTGCCCGGTAAAGGCGGTCATGGCCGCGCTAAAGGAAAAGTTGGGCATCATGGCAAACCCGTCTACGCGCATGACCATCACATTGCAGGCAATGACCATCTCCCCGAAGCTGTTGGTGAGCGACTGGACAACAACCATGGCCATGGAAAAGATGGCATGGGTGAGACCGGAAGGCAACCCCAGTTTAATCAAGGTTAGAGAATGGGTTTTACTTAGTTTTAGCATGGACCAGTTAAGGTCAAAGGCCTCTTTCATCCTTAGTAACTTTAGTAAACAAAAGACCGCTGAAATTCCTTGGGCAATAACCGTGGCCAAAGCCACGCCGGGGACTCCCATGTTGAACCTGGCGACAAACAAGATGTCCAGCCCGACATTGAGCGCGGTGGAGATCAGCAAAAAGACCAGGGCGGATAGGGAATCCCCCAAGCCGCGCAATATTCCGGCAAGCATATTATAAAAAGCAAAGCCGGCGCCACCCAGGAAGAAAATATTCAGGTAGCCTGCGCACCAATCGAGAATAGAAGGCGGGGTGTTCATAAGAATAAGTAATGGCCTGCTTATCAGGGGGCCGAGAACCATGATTATTACTGAGGCAATGACGGTTTGGACAATACTATTACCGATGGCGCGGGAAAGGTTTTCCCGGTCCTTGGCTCCGAAATATTGGGAGACCATGATGCCGGCGCCCATGGAAATGCCCATGAAAAGCACGAGCAGTAGATGGAGGATTGGTCCTGCGCTGCCCACCGCGGCCAGCGCATTGTCACCGATATACCTGCCAACAATAATGGAATCCGCTGTATTATAAAGCTGTTGGGCCACGTTCCCGATGAGCATTGGGATCATGAATTCCGCAATTCTTTTCCAAGGCGCTCCCTCGGTCATGTCCTTGGGAGCAAACAGCGTTTTGAGGGTTTTAATTGCCGGCATAATTGACCTCCTGAAAATTGAAAAAAAAGCCCCAGCTCGCCACTGTACTGGGCACTATTCTAATCTTAATGCCTATTTGCCGCCCTGTCAAGAACGATGAATGCACATGTTTAGTTTTTGTTGAGAATAGCTTGATATAATATATTAAGAAATTTTTTAAAGGAGTTGTTGAGTGATGACGAAAAGGCTTGTTCCATCTCTGGCAATCCTGATTCTGGCGATCCTTTTCTATTGCGGGCTTGTGCTTGCTGCTTCTCCGGAGTTTTCAGCGGATATGATTGTAACCGATGCCAAGGGCAAGGTGACGACAGGAAAGATCTATATGAAGGGAACCGATAAAATCCGCCAGGAAGTCAAGGCCGATGGTGAGGTGACTGTCACCATCCTGAGGTTGGATAAAAAAGTCTCTTGGACCCTGATGCCGGAGAAGCAATACATGGAGGTTGCCTTCCCCTTTGATCCCAACCAGCCGAACCCGGATTTTGAGTATGAGATGAAGACCATCGGCAACGAGACGGTTAACGGTTATCCTTGTAAAATAGTGGAGTATGTTTATAAGAATAAGAAGTACGGTGTTTTGGTGCAATGGATCTCCGATGAACTGGGTTTAGCGGTTAAAACCCAGACCAAGAATTCCCGGGGGAAGGTTGAATCGACTGTTGAGTATAAGAATATTGTCGCAGGAAAGCAACCTGATGACTTGTTTGAGATTCCCGCCGGATATAAGAAGTTTTCCGTATTTCAATTGCCATTCTAGCGCCTGATGGATTTTAGGGATTACCGGAAAAGATAAAGATTATTCTTATTCGCGCGCGAACAAGCCTATGAAGAGCGCGGGGTTGCAGCTTGATCCCGGGATTATGCGCGTGCGCGCGAAGAGCCTTGGGATTGCTCCGTGTACACGGCGGCAAACCAAGGCTCTTTCAGTGTTTATCACTTCTTGTTAGGAATTGCTGTGCAGTTGATAAAAGTGGCAGTTTTTGTTAAGCTTGGCATGGATAAATAAGGGGTGTTACAAGATGAATAATACGCTTTATATGGTATTGGCGCCATATCTTCATGGCATGCGTTGACATTAAGTTCATTAATGGCGTCCTGAAGATGTATGATTAACCCCGTGGCAACAGACGGTAAAAAGAAGTTCATTCCCTTTTTTCCCCACTACTTTAACGACTCCACATTTGCGCAGGGAGTAAGTGAGCATCCGGACGATTCGGACGGGTTCCCCCATCAGCAAAGCCAGGTCCTTATTGGAAAAGGGCGTGGGCAATTCTTCCGGGAGGAACCCCAGGAGATCTTTACCGTCTTTCAGTTCTATACGGTCAATAACCTCCAGGAGTTTTCTGTCCTTGCGGCTTGCTCCTTTTCTGCGCCAACTCCCCTTACCGTCCTCGCACCAGATTTCTTCTTCTTTGGTGAGGAGGATCTCGATCACGAGGTTTTTTTGGCGAAGAAGATCCGGGGCCCTGATCAACTCGGTGAACAGGTCGATGGGTTTCCCCCTTTTTGGCGATTTCCTTCTTCTAATAAACTCGCCTGTGGCTGTAATCCGGGTAATCCATTTTTCCACAGGAATGGGGTAGACCAGGCGGACCCGGTAGTTCTTTACAAGCGAGCCAAGCTTTTGGGCGATTGCCGCAAAATTCTTCGTCTGGATCTCAATAAGCTCCTGTTTACCGTGGGCGTGCGTCCGGAGAAGATCGATAATATAACCGTCGACATGAACCTCCAACCTATCGCCGGGCTGCGCATACCACCTCTTTAGCGCCGCATGCAAAGACCGTTCGTTTTCTGTGCCAATATTGCTGCGCGTGTGGACGCGAGGACGGTTTCTGTTTTCCAGTTTTGCCTGTGCTGCTTTATCCATCTTGTTCTCTTGTTTTCCCATGGTCTCTTCTCTTCGGCAAATCATTACGTAATCCTTTTCTGATCATAGACGTGTTCTTACATTTTATCCATGTGCAGCCTGCATGTAACACCCATCATTTTTACTTGACAGTAACCGTTACTTTTATGTATAATTTCTCTAATAGATACTGAGACATTTCCGAGATAAATAATTATAAGGAGGTTTTTTGATGAGCGGGAAATCAAACCGCACCCTTTGGATTGCCCTGGTTTTGGTGGTAATCGCCGTTATTTTGGTTCTGGCGTTGACCGGGGTGTTCACAAAAGGTGGGGGAGAAAGGGTTAAAATAGGTGTTGTTGTTCCACTTACCGGGCCTGTTGCCGTTTACGGGGAAGGCGTCCGTGACGGTGCGCTCTTGGCCATTGATGAGATCAATGAAGCCGGTGGCGTCAACGGAATTAAACTTGTTCCGGTCGTGGAGGACAACAAAGCGGACGGTGCGGAGACCAGTAATGTCATGAACAAGCTGATCACCAGGGACGGAGTGGCGGCAATTATTGGGCCGGTGATCAGCGCCACCGCCAACGTGGCCGGGCCTATTGCCGTCCGGGAGAGGATCCCGATGATTACCCCGACCGGTACGGCCATCGAAGTTACGCTGGCAGGAGAATATGTCTCACGCACCTGCTTCCTCGATTCCTACCAGGGTAGTGTTATGGCAAAATTCTGCCGTGAAGAACTGAAAGCGGAAAAAGCGGCGGTCATTTTTGATGTGGCCAATGATTACAGTATCGGCCTGAAAGATGTTTTCGCCGAGAAATTTACGGAATACGGCGGCGAAGTAGTCGAGATCGTCTCCTATACCGGAGGTGATTCGGACTTCAACGCCCAGTTAACCAGGATTAAGGCGGCCAACCCGGATGTTATTTATCTGCCGGCTTATTACTCCGACGACGTACTTTTCCTGCGGCAGGCCAGAAACCTGGGGATCACCGCCACCTTTACCGGGGCCGACGGTTGGGATGCGCAGGAATTGATTGACGGCGCCGGAGAACTGGCGGAAGGTTGTTACTTCACAACCCACTACACACCGACGGATCCGTCGGAAGGCGTTCAGAATTTCCTCGCCAACTACCAAGAGAAATACGGGAAGTTCCCGATTGTCCTGGCTGCCCTGGGCTATGACGCCGCCAAAATGCTGGCCGACGCTATTGAGCGGGCGGGCAGTGCGGATCCGGAACAGATCAAAGATGCCATCAATAGCACCAAGGATTTCCCGGGGATTACCGGAATGATTACTTTGGATGAGAACAGAAACCCGTATAAAGAGATTACGATTGCCACGGTTAAAAACGGCCAGTTTGAACTGGTCACAAAGCTGAGACCGTAATTCCTGTTATCTGGAGAAGGGGTAAAGAGGAGAATTCCTCTTTACCCTGTTTTTAATGGGTGTTGTGGTTAAGGGAGTGAAGCGATGTCCCAATTATTGCAACAATTGGTTAACGGGCTTTCGTTAGGGAGTATTTATGCGTTGATCGCCCTTGGTTATACCATGGTTTACGGAATAATCAGATTAATCAACTTCGCCCACGGGGATATTTATATGGTCGGCGCCTTTGTCGGGTATTTTGCCCTCCGCGGCGGGTTGCCGCTGCCTTTCGCCTTTTTCCTGGCTATGATCATTCCGGCCTTGTTTGGGCTGGTAATTGAGTTTTTTGCCTACCGGCCTTTGCGGAATGCGCCACGGATTGCTGCGTTGATCACGGCAATCGGTGTCTCTCTTTTCTTGGAGAATTTGGGGATCCTGGTTCTCTCCCCGGACCCCCGGCCGTTTCCTCAGGTTCTTCCAGACAAATCAATTATTAGTTATGGCGATGTAAACGTTTCCCTGACCCAATTTTTGATGATCGTGATTACTTTGGCCTTAATGGTGTTACTCACCCTTTTTGTTCACTATACCAAAACCGGCAAAGCGATGCGCGCCGTCTCCCAGGACAGGGAGGCCGCACAACTGATGGGAATTAATATTAACCGGATAATTTCCGTCACTTTTGTCATCGGGTCGGCATTAGCCGGCGCCGCCGGGGTACTGGTGGGACTTTACATCCCCCGGATTGAACCGTTAATGGGGGTTATGTACGGGTTAAAGGCTTTTGTGGCTGCGGTGATTGGCGGTATCGGGATCATTCCCGGCGCCATGTTGGGCGGTGTCTTGATGGGACTGGCGGAAACCTTGGTTACAGGTTTTCTTGCTTCTACTTGGCGGGATGCCATTGCCTTCGGCTTGCTGATTTTGATCCTTTTGATTAAGCCCTCCGGTATCTTTGGCACCAGCAGCCGGACCAAAGTGTAGGTGATAATAAGATGGAGACAGAGAAAACGACCGGACTGGAGAGCCACACACAAGCGCAAACTGCGGAAAAATGGCGGAAGTACCTTCTCCCTGTGGGACTATTGCTTCTGTTTTTACTAAACATCCTCATTTTTATGGAAAAATTCGGCTTTAATTTTGTAAACCGGTATTACAAGGGGATTCTTATTCTCACCTTTATCAATATTATCCTTGCCGTCAGCCTGAACCTGATTAACGGTATAACCGGGCTTTTTTCCATCGGCCATGCCGGTTTTATGGCGGTTGGGGCCTACGTCTCCGCTTTGCTCTCGATTAATATGGGCGAGTGGGGCTTTCTCCCCCCGCAAATCCAGTCAATCATCGAGTTTCCCCTGGTTTTGATCCTGGGGGGACTGGCGGCGGCCTTTGCCGGCCTGCTGATTGGTGTGCCCACCTTGCGCCTGCGCGGGGATTACCTGGCCATTGCCACCTTGGGTTTTGGCGAGATAATCCGGGTGGTTGCCTTGAACTTGGGTATCACCAGAGGCGCGCGGGGAATACCTGGGATCCCTAATCACACCAACTTCTGGTGGGCGCAGTTTTTTGCCGTAATAACAGTGGTGATTATCTGGAATATTGTCCGTTCCAACCATGGACGGGCGATGGCTGCGATTCGCGAAGATGAAATGGCGGCGGAGGCCATGGGCGTAAACATCACCTATTACAAGGTGCTTTCTTTTACCATTGGCGCCTTCTTTGCCGGTCTGGCCGGGGGCCTTTTTGCCCATTACCTTTCGTATATTGCCCCCCGTTCGTTTGATGTCTTAAAAACCATTGAGATCCTGTTGATGGTTGTCTTGGGCGGTTTGGGCAGTATTACCGGTTCGGTTATCGCCGCCGTGGTTCTAACGGCCCTTCCGGAGGTACTGCGTTTCCTCCAGGCTTACCGGATGGTGATTTACGCCGGAACTCTGGTTTTGCTAATGATCTTTCGCCCGCAGGGCCTTTTTGGCCGGGCGGAAGTGGATTTAACGGTTTTTCAGGCCTTAAAAAGCCGGGCGGCGGAAAAAACAAAGTCCCAGCCGGGAGAACGGGGTGGTAACGGTGACTCTGCTTAAAGTTGAGGACCTGTCTATCTCCTTTGGAGGTTTGCGGGCGGTTTTCGGTTTCAACCTTGACCTTAAACCGGGTGAACTGGTCGGGTTAATCGGCCCGAACGGAGCCGGCAAGACAACGGTTTTTAATATTCTCACCGGTTTTTACCAGCCACAGGAGGGACGGATCTTTTTTGACGGCACGGAAATCACCGGTCTGGGCTGCCATAAGATTAACCGGCTTGGGATCGGCAGAACCTTTCAGAATATCCGGCTCTTTAATGAACTGACGGTTCTGGAGAACGTGAAGATCGCATACCAGTATGCCGGGAGGTATTCCTGGGGCGATGCGATCTTTAGAACCAGAGTTTTTCACCGCCACGAAAAGGAGATCACCGATTGGGCCTTAAGCCGGCTGGACATCTTTAATCTGGCCGGTAAGGCCGATGAGATCGCCAAAAACCTGCCCTATGGCGAGCAGCGGCGGTTGGAGATTGCCCGCGCCCTGGCCGGCCGTCCCAGGCTGTTGCTTTTGGACGAACCGGCGGCAGGGATGAACCCCCAGGAGACTGTAGAGCTTCTGGAGCTTATCCGTTGGCTGCGTCAGGAGTTTTCCTTAACCATCCTCCTGATTGAACATGATATGAGCCTGGTGATGAAGTTATGTGAGCGCATCCTGGTCCTGGATTACGGAATGACCATTGCCGAGGGGTCTCCGGAAAAGATCAGGAACAATCCCCGGGTAATCGAAGCCTATCTGGGAGAGGAGGTTTCCTGATGTTGACCGTTGAGAACCTACATGTCTATTACGGTGCTATCCATGCCATCCAAGGGATCAGTTTTTCTGTGCGCCAAGGGGAGATTGTTACCTTGATCGGGGCCAACGGCGCCGGCAAGAGCACAATCCTGAAGACCATTTCCGGGCTCCTTCGCCCCCGCGGAGGCAAGATCATTTTGGAAGGGGAAGAAATTTCGACCCTGGCTCCCCACCAGATTGTGGCGCGGGGTATTTCACAGGTACCCGAAGGGCGGAGGGTTTTTCCCGAGCTGTCAGTGATGGAGAACCTGGAACTCGGGGCTTACCAGCGAAAAGGCAAGGAACACCTGGATGAATTGAAGCGGGTTTTTACGCTTTTTCCCCGGCTAAAAGAGAGAAGGAACCAGCGGGCCGGGACCCTTTCCGGTGGTGAACAACAGATGTTGGCGATTGGCCGGGGGTTGATGGCCAAGCCGCGGTTGTTGTTATTGGATGAGCCTTCCATGGGTTTGGCCCCGCTTTTGGTGAAGGAGATCTTCTCTATTATCCGGGAGATTAATGCGGCCGGAACCACAATTTTGTTGGTGGAACAAAATGCCAATATGGCGCTTTCCATTGCGCAAACCGGGTATGTATTGGAAACCGGTGAAATTGCCCTCTCCGGCCCGGCAGGAGAACTCACCCGGAACGAAGAAGTAAGAAAAGCCTATTTAGGACTCTAAGGAGGGTTTTGAGATGTTCGTGGGCAGGTATATGACGGCGAATCCGTTGACTGTTCCGGAGAATATGCCGGTTCAAGAAGCCGAAGAAATTATGCGGAAACACAAGATCCGCCGGCTGCCGGTGGTCAAAGGAGAAAAGCTGGTAGGGATCGTTACCGAGATTGATCTGCTCCGGGTTTCACCGTCCTCGGCCACGTCATTGAGTATGTTTGAATTGAACTATCTCCTCTCCCGCCTCCAAGTGAAAGAGGCCATGACAAAAAACCCGCGCACCATAAGCCCGGAAGCAACCATCGAAGAAGCGGCTTTGATCATGAGAGAGAACAATGTGGGCGCTCTCCCTGTGGTCGAGAACGGGAAATTGGTGGGGATCATAACCGAAAGCGATATTTTTGACGCGTATATCGACCTGATGGGCTTGCGCAAGACCGGTACCAGGGTAGTCATTGATGTCGAAAACCGGCTCGGGGTCTTGGCAGAGGTCACGGAGGTCATCAAGGCCCATGGGGTTAATATCATCAGCCTGGCCTGTCAATGCAAGGAAGAAGAGACCTCCGGCGAAGTTGTCCTGCGCCTGGATACCCAGGATCCCAAAAACCTCTTGGCGGAGTTGGAAAAACGGGGGTACCGGGTGGTTCATGTGACCGGTTGGTCCTAAACCCGGACGCCTCGAGACAGATGGTCAAAAGGCCAGTAGGTCAAAAAGACCGCAGGTCAAAAGACGGGAGGTCTTAATTGGCCTTATCTGCTCTCTTATATTATCTTTTATATAAAATAATGATCTGTGGTAACGGGATGATATAACCCGGCAGGTTCGCGCGCACACGCGACGCCTGTTTTCACCTTATTTATTTTAGCGCGAATTATTTGCCAACATTAAAGATGTTGGCAAATTGTGTTTTTTTTAAATGAAAAATGAAAAATGTACCAAAAGTCACTTTTGCGTGAAAATATATAATATATATATATAAGGAATGTATATATGATATCCTGAATTGCATTAACATTTACGAGGGCAATGTCTGACATATGAGGAGTGGCAAATGCGTAACCAATATACCTGCCGTAAACTGATGATTCGTCTTCTTATTATCCTGATTATTCTTAATTTGAACCTTTTCCGTTTGGAACCGGTTTCAGTATCCCAATCTGAAGGGCCCTTAATATCGCTGGAAAGGATATCGGCGTTCCGGGAAGTAATGGCCCACCAGGCCGGGGGGGAAGAGGAGCAACTTGAGTTGCCGGCTCTACCACCGGCCACAGGGCAAGTCTTTTTCTCAAGTCAGGACTATGAACCGGTTTCCCCGCCCCGGCGGGTCGAACCGGTCCCCTTACCCCCTCAAGTAAGGGGAGTTTATGTTACGGGTTGGACAGCCGGCTCGCCGGCGCGTTTTTCCGCCCTGCTTGAGCTGGCAGAGAAGACCTGTATCAATTCACTGGTCATCGATATCAAGGATGATACCGGTTTGGCGAGTTATTACTCGGGTTTACCGGCGGTCCGGAAACTGGGGGCGTGGGAAGAGAAGCTCCGGGATCCCCAAAAGATGCTGGCCACTTTAAAGCAGCGGGGGATATACCCCGTTGCCAGGCTGGTGCTGTTTAAAGACCCGGTTTTAGCCAAGAAACGCCCGGATTTGGCGGTGCAAAATGTCAAGGGCGGTATTTGGGTGGATAACAAGGGCCTTGCCTGGGTGGACCCGAACAGCAGGGAGGTTTGGGAGTACAATATCGCTATTGCCAAAGAAGCTGCGGCTATGGGATTTCCGGAGATCCAGTTTGATTATGTTCGTTTCCCCAGTGACGGGCGGTTGGAAAATTGTCTGTACTCTCATGGCGGGGAAAAAACAAAACCTGAGGTTATCGAGGATTTTTTGCGTTATGCCCGGGAACAGTTGGAACCGTTAGGGGTTCTTGTTTCTGTGGATCTTTTCGGGCTGGTCTGTTCGGATCCCGGACATATAGGGATTGGCCAGAATTTGGAGGGAGTTGCCGGAACTACCGATATCCTTTCCCCCATGGTATACCCCTCCCATTATTATCCGGGAACTTACGGGCTGGCCGATCCGGACCGGCAACCCTATGCCACGGTATACCGCAGCTTGACCGATGCACAAAAACGGTTGGCCCGGGGAGAATGGCTTGTCCGCGGGGTGCGTTTACGCCCCTGGTTGCAGGCTTTTTCGATTAAAGCCAAATATGGGCGGGAAGAGGTACTTGCCCAGATCAAGGCAGCCCGCGCGGCTGGCGTGGACGACTGGCTGTTCTGGAACGCCGGCAGCCGCTACAATCCTGCCCATTACCCGGATGAAGAGGAACTGGCAGCCTTGGCAACGGTTCCGCCCGGGCCGCCACGGCAAGAGGAACCGTTAGCAGAAGATCCGGCCACGGAAGGGCAGTTAACAGAGGAGCCGGCCACGGAAGATCCGTTAACAGAAGAGCCGGTTACGGAGGAACCGTTAACAGAAGAGCCGGCCACGGAAGGGCAGTTAACAGAGGAACCGGCCACGGAAGAACCGTTAACAGAAGAGCCGGTTACGGAAGAATCGCTAGCAGAGGATCCGGTTACTGAAGAAATATCAATGGAAGGACCGGCCACTGAAGAGCCGTTAGTAGAGGGACCGTTAACAGAAGAACCGGTCACTGAAGAAACATCAACGGAAGGACCAGCCGCTGGAGAGCTGTTGGTGGAGGAACCGCTAACAGAAGAGCCTGTCACCGAAGGGCCGCTGGCAGATGAACCCGGTGATTGAAGAAACATCAGCAGAGGAAGAGGCTGGGAAGGAAACAGCCGGAACGCAGAATATTCTGTGAGAATTACAGATGAGAGCAGGAAATTACAGATTCTTTACTGAATTATTATGCAAAAGAGGCCGGGGAAAATAATTGGGGAGGGTGTGGTTGAATTTGCATCAGCCGGAGCAGTTGCGAACAGATTTTATACGGATGGGCAAGGGGGTGGAGGCGGCTCTTAAGAATGCAGTAAAGGCACTGGTAGAGAAAGATACGGAAGAGGCTTTAAAGGTGCTTGCCAATGACAGTGTAATTGACAATGATCTAATCGTCATTGAAGAAAAGGTCGCTGCGATCTTGGCGGACCGTAACCCAAAAGGGAGGGAGCTTCGAACCTGTCTTTCCATAGCGAAACTTGCGCGTGATCTGGAGCGGATTGGCGATTACGCTTCCAATATTGCCGAAATTACTTTGGAATTGAAGAATGAGGAGTATATTAAAGCATTACACCATATTTCCCGTCTGGCGGAGGTGGCCTGCGAGATGCTGGGTGTGGCAATAAAGGCGTTTGATGACGCCAACCCCGACCTGGCTGAAGCGGTTTGCCGGAAAGACGAGGAGGCCGACAATTTCTATGAAGAATTATACGGTGAATTATTGCAGATCCTGACCAAATCGGGGGATCTCCGCCGTACGGGCCAGGCTGTCCGTTTTCTTTTAGCCGGCAGATTTTTGGAACGGATAGCGGATCATGCAACCAATATCGGTGAAGAAACGATCTTTGTCTACACGGGAAAAAGAGTGAAATATTAGGCAAAACTTGAAAATGAGAAATCTGAAAATAAAAAGGCAGGCACAGGGGATAAGAGAGGGAGATAAAGAAAAGGGAAGAAGGAGGGTAGATCATGTCAATACCTGGAGTAAAGGTTGAGCGCCCGTCGGAGGAACGGCTCCGGGCTTTGGGGGTGGATAATTGGGCCCCGTGGGATTGCGAACCGTCCGTTTTCGACTGGGAATATGACTGTGAAGAGACGGCATATATCAAAGAAGGTAAAGTCACGGTAAGCTCCCCGGAGGGCACGGTGGAACTGGGGGCCGGGGATTTGGTGACCTTTCCGGCTGGATTGCGTTGTACCTGGCGGGTGAAGGAGAGAATTCGCAAGGTATACCGCTTGGGATGAGCAGTTTATAATTCCCCAGAAGACAGTGGTTTTTAACTTTTACATAAAAGAGAACTCCCGCAAAAAAGAGGGGAAAGAGGAAACCGGCTCCGTAAAAAGAAACGGGAGGGAATTAATATTTGCGGCAGGAAAATGGCGTTTAGAAGGGAATAACCTGTAGTAATAAAGAAGGGTGGGTGGAAAATGAGACGATCCAAACTCTTCTTCGTCATCCCGGTGCTTATTGCCTTGTTTATTATCGGTCCGGGCATAGCGGAATCATGCTTCTGGGGGTCGATTAGATTCGGGGTTATTGATCTTCAGCGGATTGAGGCGGAAGCTAAGGGCTTTGCCCGCTTTAGGGAGGAACGGGACCGTTTGCAAAAAGAGTTCGAAGACTTTCGTGAACAGGTCCTGGCTGAACATGCCCGGGCAATTAAAGAGCTGGCCAAAGAGTTCACAGAGAAAACCGGTGGCAATGACGGAACAAAACAGCCGGTTTTAGACCGGGAGTATACCCGGAGGGCGGAGCAACTGGCCAGTCAAGCCCAGGAGAAACTCGACCGGAAACAAAAAGAGATCCAGAAGCTGATCGAGGATAGAGAAAAGGCGGCAAGAGATGAGTTACAAGCGGTCGTTGAAAAAGTGGTGGAAAAGAAGCGGGTAAAAACTATACTTCTGAAGCAGCATGTTGTAAATGGCGGCCGGGACCTGACTGATGATATTTTGAAGGAATGGGATAAGGAACTGAAGAGACAGGAAAAGGCACAGTCAGGGCAGGGAAAGCAAGAGGCAAAGCGGGAGAAGGAGAAAGAGTAATATGTACGCCGCGGGTTACGCGGAAGAATACAGGCGGCGCCGGCAGGACGAACCGGGCGGACGAAGCGGCAGACACCAGCAAGCAGGCAGGGATAGGCGCCGTCGGGGAAGGATAAACCAGGGAGGGATATGAGTGGCAGGTAAAACCACAAACGGACGGAGGGTTTTAATCACCGGCGCTTCAGCAGGGATTGGGGCGGCGGTTGCTCTTTTTTTGGCAGACCGGGGATACAAGGTCTGGGGAACCACGCGGGACCTGGCGAAAGTCAGTTCCTTTCCGGAAGAACTCCGGGAAAAAGTGACCTTCCTCGCCATGGATGTAACGGATAAGGATTCGGTCCACCGCGGGGTGGCAGAGTTTCTCCACCAGGCCGGCGGGATCGATATTTTGATTAATAACGCCGGTTACGGGGTTTTTGGCCCAATCGAAGAATTCCCTGTGGAAAAAGTGGAAGCGCTCTTTGGCGTGAATTATTTCGGCGCCCTCCGGGTCCTCCAGGAGGTGATCCCGGTCATGAGGGAACAGGGCAGCGGTTTGATTATTAACGTCACTTCCCTGGCCGGGACCTTTGTCATCCCGTTCCAGGTCCACTACTCCGCGACAAAATACGCGCTGGAAGCCTTGACTGAAGGATTGCGCCAGGAACTGCGGCCCTTTGGGATCAAAGTGACAGCGGTGGCGCCGGGGGATATCAAGACCAGGTTTAATGATGTAACCGACCGGGAGATGATAGAGGACTCGCCTTACCGGGAATGGGCGGAGAGGTGCTGGCAAACGATTGAGGAGAATATGGCCAAGGCCCCGCCACCGCGGGTAATCGCGAAAAAAGTTGCCTGGTTGGCGGAGAAGAAAAACCCCGGCCCGACTTACCCGGCAGGGGATTTCCTCTCCGTCCAGTTGCCGCTTGTTAACCGCTTTATCCCGCGCCGCCTGCGGGAGAAATTGACCAGGTGTTTCTACCGGGTGGACTGACCGGGGATTAAATGATTCCCAACTCCCGGCCAACCCGGACGAAACGCTCCAGAGCCTGGTCCACCTGTTCTTCCGTATGTGTTGCCGTGAGGCTGGTCCGGATCATGGTGGCATCAGGGGGTACGGCCGGGGCCACCACCGGATTCACATATACCCCGGAATCAAAAAGGAGTTTACAAGCATAGAAGGTTTGGGCCATATCCCCGACCAGCACGGGAATGATGGGTGTGATCCCTTCGCTGACTTTGAAGCCCTTTTCGAGCAGACCGTTGCGGAACCTGGCCGCGATCTTCAGCAAGTGGCGGCGGCGTTCGGGTTCTGTCTCAATAATCTCCATGGCCTTGAGGGTCGCCCCGACCGAAGCCGGCGGCATGCTGGCGGTAAAGATCAGAGGCCGGGAAAAATGCTTAATATAATGGCAGACTTCTTCCGGGGCTGCTAAAAAACCGCCTAAAGAAGCGAATGATTTACTGAAAGTCCCCATTACCATGTCGATTTCTTCTTCCACCCCGAAATACTCAGCCGTACCGCGGCCGTTTTCTCCCAAGACCCCCAAACCGTGGGCATCGTCGACCATAACCCGGGCATTGTATTTCCGGGCGAGTTCGACAATGGCGGGGAGGTTGGCCAGGTCTCCTTCCATACTAAAGACCCCGTCGGTGACAATGAGTTTTCCAGTTTCCGTTCCCAACCTTTTTAAGTGCGCTTCCAGGTCCGCCATGTCATTGTGGTCATATTTAACCACCCTGGCAAAGGAAAGCCGGCAGCCGTCATAGATACTGGCGTGGTTGGCCCGGTCACAAAGGATATAGTCGCCTTTGGCGGCGATGGCGGAGATAATGCCCAGGTTGGCCAGGAAACCGGTGGAGAAAAGCAGGGCGTCCTCCTTGCCCAGGAATGCGGCGAGTTTCTTTTGGAGTTGGACGTGAATATCCAGGGTGCCGTTGAGAAATGGTGAACCGGAACAACCGGTCCCATATTTTTCGACAGCCGCGACGGCGGCTGCTTTTACCCGGGGGTCGCCGGTCAGTCCCATGTAGTTATTGGAACCAAACATCAGGACTTTCTCCTGGTTACTCATGGTGACCTCTGTATCCTGTCCGGTTTGCAATTCGTGGAAGTATGGATAAATCCCGGCGGCTGCCATCTCCCTGGCAGTGGTAAATTCACGGCATTTGTCGAATAAATCCATGATTGCACCTCGACTTTTTTATTTTTTTAAAAAAATAAAAATTTTCAGACAAAAAGAACCCCAATGC
>FZPS01000155.1_pt58 | contig 15565 bp, 18 predicted proteins | sample 1817821 | NCBI WGS metagenome assembly FZPS01 (sample SAMEA104158645, study PRJEB21678) | metagenome | place: Germany | collected 2015-04-21 | reverse complement strand
GGATCAAAGAAGACGATTTAAAACTTAATTTAGGTTAATCACTTATTTTAAATAATAAATAATTAAAGTTTTATTAATTTTTGGACTTTTAGTGTTTAATTTGTAATAAATGTAACATTTAATTTTGTATAAATAATAAATATCTTTACTAAAATTTAATAGTTTGATAATATAAATACATAAATTAAGTTAATGAAACTGATTATTTATACTCAGTACGAGGTAAAAATTTATGTGTCATAATTTTTCGACATATAACTTAGTATTAGAACAGGTTAAACCTATGTTCTTCAAAAATGCTCGTCATTCAGATTTTAACTTTAGGTTAAAAAATACTATTAGTTTACAAAAAAATGAAAATCTTTAGCAAGTAGTAAAAGAACTTCAAAAAAATTATTGTTCTAACAGTTTTAGAGTATTTATTTTTAAGTACAAATGAGAATAGGAGAATAGGTGAAGAAAGCTTTTCAAATTATAACTAACATTATTGTAATAATTATTTTGTTACTTGCTGTAGCCCTTGTAGGAATGAGATTATTTGGGTTACAAGTATTCACAGTCCTATCCGGCTCTATGGAGCCAACTTATCACACTGGCTCATTAATATATGTCAAGTCGGTTGATTATACTGAGCTTAAGACTGGAGATGTTATCAGTTTTATGCTCAATGAAGATACAGTTGCAACTCACAGAATTGTTGAGATTGTACCAGATGAAGAGGATGCTTCGGTGTTGAGATTTAGAACAAAAGGTGATGCGAATAATACTGACGATGGAGGTCTCGTTCATTATAAGAATGTCATAGGGACACCCATATTCACTATTCCTTATCTCGGCTATGTTGCAAATTACATTCAACACCCCCCAGGAACCTATGTGGTACTTTCTGGTGTGGCAGTCCTGATGCTCATGATGATTCTTCCGGAGCTTTTAAAGGATGACAAAAAGAAACCGAAAGGTTCAGAAGAACAGCATCAGCCTGAATCGAAGTAGGAAATATATGATTATCGGTGTTCTGAGCATATGCTTCTGCAAGAAGAACCAAATAAGAAACGCATGTCATGCCGAAAGGCATACAATATAAAATTATTTTAAATTTTATGAAGGAGATAGAATTATGAAAAAGAAAAAAATTGGATTGTTATTTGCCGCAATATTATTGGTTGTAGCATCTGTACTAGGAACCATGGCTTATCTAACAAGTACTACTGATGAAGTAGTGAATACTTTTTCCGTAGGTAATGTGGCAATTAAATTGGATGAAGCAAAGGCAAATCCAGATGGATCTCTTGTTGAAAATGCTGATCGTGTAAAAGCAAACTCATACAAATTGATTCCTGGACATGAATACAATAAAGATCCGATGGTAACAGTCCTTGACGGAAGTGAAGCATCTTATGTTCGTATGAAGGTCACTTTCACAAAAGCTAAAGAACTGGATGAAATATTTGCACCTGGTGGCGCAAATATGCAAGAGATCTTTGAAGGATATGATGCAAGCATATGGAAATTGTATGAAGTAACTAAGGATACAGCTACAAACACACGTACTTATGAATTCCGTTATTTTAAAACTGTTGCTGCACCCTCTGCTGATGTTGCTTTAGAGCCACTTTTCAAGAAAATCAACGTACCCGGAACAATCACAAATGAGCAACTGGCTAAGATTGAAGGAATGAAAATTTCTGTTACTGCAGATGCCATTCAAGCAGATGGATTTGCTGATGCAGATGCCGCTTGGACTGCATTTTAGGATTTAAAACTGTTATTAAATAATAGTTTAATCTATGATGATTGTTGAATATATTAATATTTTTAATCTTTAATCACTTATGGAGGCGAGGTAACTCGCCTCATTAGAAAAAATGAGGAAAAATGATGAAAAAGAAAAGAACCTTATTATTATTAGCTGTTGCACTCATTATAGTCGGTGTGGTGGGTGGTACTTTAGCGTGGCTCACAGATAAGACTGAACCAGTAGTGAATACCTTTTCACCGAGTGATATCAACATTACTTTGACAGAGAGCGAAGATCTTGATTTGAAAATGATTCCAGGTTACACCATGACGAAGGATCCAAAGGTCACGGTGAAAGCGGATAGTGAAGCAAGCTATCTCTTTGTTAAACTCGACAAGTCTGCTAATTTTGATACCTTCATGACCTATACGATGGCAGATGAATGGATTCAGCTCACGGGTGTTACAGGCGTTGATAACGTTTGGTATCGTATTGTTGATGCGAGCGATACCGATCAGGAGTTCACAGTTCTGCTTAATAATGAAGTAAAAGTTGAAGACTCTGTAACAAAAGCTAAGATGAATGAATTAACTACAGAAACTTATCCTACACTAACGGTAACAGCCTATGCAACCCAACAGTACAAGGATAATACAACAGAGTTTACAGCAGCAGATGCTTGGGTAAATGCACAACCATAATTTTAATAAACTAGATATTTTAATATTGCTATAAAACATTTTAATGGAGGATATAGAAATGAAGAAAAAAACACTAACCGTAACGATTGCAGCCCTGTTAGTCATCGTTGCACTTATCAGTGGAACTTTGGCTTACTTTACAGATACGGATGCAAAGAATAACACATTCACCACTGGAGACGTTAAAATCGAATTACTCGAAAATTTTGGTGACAACGATCCAGAAACACCTGAAAAGTTATTACCTGCTACTGGCTCAGCTCAGCAAGGTACTCTGCAAAATGGTATCACAAAAGAAGTTACCGTGAAAAATACAGGTAGTGAAGATGCATTTGTTCGTGTGCATATCGCCATTCCTTCTATCCTTGACAATGGCAACCCCGATTTCGACGCTGGTAAGAATGTTCTACACTTCAACTATCAGTCTAGCTCTATAGGAGAAGGTAAGTGGGACTGGTCCAAAACTACTGGTGCACCTTATCAAGGCGATTGGAACTTCTATGAGGACATCATTGACGATATTGCTTACAATGTCTATGTTGTGACCTACGGCACTGCTTTGGCGTCTGATGACACCACTCCTGAGAATGCTATTCATCAGGTTTATTTAGATAGCCAAACCTCTCAGGAAGCTATCGCTGCGTATATCGATGCTCTTGGTGAGAACTGGCAGATCAAGGTTTTGGCTGAAGGAACTCAATCAACGGGATTTGCTGATGCCTACTCTGCTTTGAACACAGCTTTTGGTGTTCCTGGTGATTATACAGTAGATTGGTCTGGCGCGGTCAATCAATAATTAATTGTTTGCATGTTTTACATTCTTTGTAGTGTACGGCATATGAAGTATTCTAATATTGAGAAAATGAATTAATTATATTATTTGGTCTGCCCATATGGGCAGGCCATAGAAGAATAACCAGCTAAATATATTTGGATATTGTTCTATGGCCTGTATCATTTAGAGATAGATAGTACTTAACCATAAAAATAAGATAAACATAATTAAAAGACATAAAAATTTTTGAGAAATAGAAAAGGAGAGGGGTTTTATGAAAAAGAAAATATTATTGATAGCAACAGCGATTATTCTTGTTTCTATCATTAGCATTGGAACCCTTGCATATTTCACAGATGAAGAAAAAGCAAGTAATGTGATTACTACTGGAAATATTGATATTGAACTTGAAGAATGGATGGAGGATGCTAATAATGATGACGAGCCCATACCCTTCCCTGAAAATGGTGTGTCGGATGTTATGCCTGGCAGTCAAATCAGTAAAATTGTCCAGGTTCGAAATATTGGAGGGAACCCAGCCTATGTTCGTATTCAAGTAGAAAAAACCATTGAACTTGGTGATGCCCCTGGACAAGTTCCAGACTTGGACTTGATTACCTTTGATTTAAACACAGAAAAATGGGAACTAGGTACAGATGGTTACTATTATTATAAGAATGTACTCCAGCCTGGTGATGTAACAGAGCCATTGTTCACAGTAGTAACTTTTGATTCTGATATGGGCAATATGTATCAAGAAAGTTCGGCTACTGTAGATATCACAGCTCATGCTGTTCAATCAGACAATAACGGGGCCACCGTTTTTGACGCTCAAGGTTGGCCTAAATAAAAAGGAGGTTGAAAATGAGAAAAAAACTCATAGCATTGCTGTTATGCTTTGTGATGATTGCATCAAGTGGCTTGTTTACTAATTTTGTTACAGCAGCAGATGAATCATCCCAGTCTTCTGAGCTGGAGATTATTCTTGATGAGAGTCAAGGAGATACTGGAATGGCTTTTGAGGAAGAAGATTTTCAAAAATTTGAGATTAATTTAGAAGAATCAAATCCTTTTCAATCAGAAGAAGCAACATCAGAGCAGGAAGAAATCCCGACATTGGATTTCGAAACAGATGATGTTGATGATGCGGAATCTGTAAATGAATTGGATAATGATGGAATAAATCTTCCACTTGAAATATCAATTTATGAACAATTTATGGCATGCAAATCCTTAGAAGAACTTGATGCTGTTTTTGCAATTATTTCTGATGAAGACTGGAATAATTTAACAGACGAAGAAAGGGCAGCAATCACTGAGCTTCTCATGGAATTGAAACAAGCCCCTACTTCTGAAGTTGTATTAATTGAGTCAGAACCTGCTGTACAGAGTGAGATAGTGATTCCTATCGTTGACTTTACAAATGTAGCTCCTTTCAAGGATGCTGTCATTGGCGAAAATTAAGGAGGTTGCAATGAAAAATAAAATACTTTCGATTTTATTATGCTTTTTTCTAATATTTTCGCTATTCATACCAAGTGAGACTGTCTTTGCAGATGATAACTCAGATAGCGGCATGGAAATTAGCAAGACAGCAAGTGACAATAATGATGGGACTTATACAATTGAACTTGAGGCCTATGCAACTGGTGAAAAGGTGATAACCGAGATAAAAAAGGATATTCCTACAGACATCGTTTTAGTGCTCGATCAATCTGGTTCGATGACTGATCCTTTTTCGACTTTTAGCTTTGAAGCTATCACCGGAAATAACCGAAGAAACAGCAATCTTTTTAATAGACGTCATAACGGCGGTAGTGGGAACTTATGGCATAAATTAGATGATGGCAGCTACGTTTCTGTTTCAGTAATCAGAGAGGTGCCCGGTACCTATACAGCCATTACTAATCAATCAAACTCCTACTATAACAATAATTCTAATAAGAATAGAATTTACCATCTAAAAGATGGTGTCTACTATCAGGTTACAGTTGAAAGATCATGGTTTGGGTATACATATACTTATAAATCTGATGCAGGATTAGATGTTACGAGTACGAGTTCAGGGTGGGGTAATGCAGATAATACTATTCCTAATTTTGGAACAGACGGACCTCTTTATCTTTTATCAAATGAAAATTTAGATCAGGTAAAATATACTTACTCTTATACAGACGCTAATAACAATACACAGACTATCGGAACCTCCACTGGTCAAAATACCAATTTTACAAATCCTGTCCTTTATCAAAGAAATCAAGGCAGTATCACAAGGCTTCAAGCTTTGAAAAATGCTCTTAATGTTTTTGTTAATCAGGTTAATGAGAAAGCCAAGGGTGAGGATGGTTCCTTTGACACAGAAGACGATATCGATCATCGCATTGCTGTTGTCGGTTTTGCTTCCGGTCAAAGATATAATAATGTTAACTACAATTATGGCAATACAGAAATTTTTATTGGCTCTAATGAATATCGTTACGGCACCGCTGCTCAAAATGTATATGGTACGGCTTTTCAAGATATGTCGGCACAGAGTGGACGCAATAATGTGAATGCTTCTATTATTGCTCTCACCGCAGATGGTGGTACCTTGACTAATTTGGGTATGGAGATGGCAAATGGAATTCTCAATGCCAACCCAGTGCAAAATGAAGAGCAAAGAAATCGCGTGGTTGTCGTCTTCACAGATGGAGTGCCCGGTTGGAGCGGTTACGATTCAGATACTGCTAATGCAGCAATTAATGAAGCTAGTACAACAAAAAATACCCACGGTGCAACTGTTTACACCGTCGGAATATTTGATGGCGCAGATGCAACATCTGCTGGTAATACGGGCGGTACCGAAAATCAAAAAGCCAACTGGTTTATGCAGAATCTTTCTTCCAATAATGGTGTGGTTCAGAATCCAAGCTATTATCTTTCTGCAGGTGATGCAGATTCTTTGACGAATATCTTTAAGCAAATTGCTGATCAAATTGAATCGGGAGGAAGTGAAACAACGCTGAGCGAAGAAACTGTGATTAAGGATATCATCGCACCAGCCTTTACGCTTCCACCTGGGACAACAGCTGATAATATTACTTTGAAAAGCTATAAATGTACAGGGATAGATGGCAATGGTGATTATACCTGGTCGCAGAATTCAGATGCCCTAGGAGCTACGGCTGTTATCGGAAGTACAGATTCAGGCTCAGGGACGACCACTGACAATCAACTCAGCATTACGGGATTTGATTTCTCAGAAAACTGGGTTGGTACCAAAACGGATGTTGACGGTACTGTGAGCTATCGAGGCAATAAATTGGTCATTAGTTTTATTGTCACACCAAGAGAAGGTTTCTTTGGTGGTAATGATGTTTTCACCAATAGTTTTGCAGGCATATATGAAGATGCTGATGCCGAAAACCCGGTACTTGTATTTGATCGTCCCGTCGTAGACGTGTCCCTTGCTTCAATCGAAATAAACATTCCAGATAGCTTAGCGGGCAGTTACTTTGGACAGCCGATTCCAGAAGAAGCCTTGAAAATGCATGGCGAGGTAAAAATCGGAGGACAAAAGCTTGACTTTGATGAACCAAATTTTGGTCTCGAACCTTGGCAAAATGAATATGTCGATATAGAGACTGTGGCTGAAGCTGTTAATGGTAGTCTAGAAGATGTAAGAGAAGACATTGAATATACTCTAACAGTAACTGTCAAACCCAAAAACGAAGGTAGTATAGAACCAGATGGAGCTTCTGCAACGGGAACAAGTAGTATTCTCGTATTCAAGCCAAAGCTCACTTATAAAGACAGTGATGTTTATTATGGCGACAATGTACCTAGCTACGGAGCAGATAACCTCGTAAGTAAAACTTGGGTGCACACTAGCACAGGTACCGAGATAGACCATACAGATATGACGATGCTAAATGCTGAGCCTGATCTTGGCCTATCGTACACATTAGAAACCGGAACGATTGTTGACGGTAAAGTAGCGACCAAACAGGATATAAAAGTGAAGACAGATGTAACTATACCTGTAGGTACTGCTCAAACTATTACTAATATTAATAATAATACGATTTTTATCCATCAGCCCTGCAGTCCCGCTTGCGAATGGACCGACCCTACTAGTCCGGGTGATCCAGCCTTCTTACTTCATGTAAAAACAGGACAGCTAACTATTACAAAGTCAGGTGGCAATGCAGATGAACCTTATGTCTTTGATATCTATAAAGATGGTGTGAAGTACACGGAAGCTACGATATTAGGAAACGATAGTGTGACTATTTATGAACTCCCTGTCGGTACTTATTCAATCCAAGAAGATACAGGTTGGAGCTGGCGATTTAATCCAGGATATAGTGCAAATGCAATATTAAGTAAAGACAATTTTGAAGGTTCACTAACTTGTACGAACACAGCGAACAACAATATATACTGGCTTAATGGCTACAGTGAAATCGTGAAAAACATCTTTGGTGTACAACCTTAAAGGAAGGAGGAGAATAAAGCATGAATAAAGAAAACTATTCAAGTAAACAAAAAGGCTCCAAACAGAAAAATGGTGACCGGATTAAAATGTTGGTTCTCTCCCTTCTGCTGATTGTAGGTATTTCAATTGGAATAACTTTAGCATATCTCAACACCAAGACTGAAGCTAAGAAGAATACCTTTAAACCTAGCTATGTTGATTGTGAAGTGACAGAGAATTTTAATGGAGCAGAAAAGACAAATGTGAACGTTAAAAACACTAGCGACATTGATGCCTATATACGTGTAAAGCTTGTAACCTATCGGGTTAATTCAGATGGAGAAAGAATTGGTGGATTAGCAACGATTCCTAGTTTTACTCCAGGTACAGATTGGGTTTTGCATGATGGATATTATTATTATACAAAAACAGTAGCTGCAAGTGAACAACCTGCAACTGATTTGATTAATACTATTGCATTAGAAAGCAATTATTCTGATGCCGATGGCGGCAAACAAGTGATTGAAGTTATGGCAGAAGCCATTCAAGCAACTGGTACAGATAGTTCTGGTAAAACTCCGATTGAACTTTCTTGGGGCATTAACCCTACAACTTGGAATTAAGGAGGTATGGATATGAAAAACAGATTATTTAGAAGCGTATTCTCCCTTCTTCTAGTATTATTGATAATAATTGGTATACCAAACATTGCGTTTGCTGCTGATTCTAATGTTAGCTTTGATAAAGATAAAATGATCGTCTTTGAACCTGGCAGTGTTTATAGTGATACTGATCTTTTTCAGAATTTCAAAGGCGTCATGCCCGGAGATCAGATTGAAGAAGATATTAAAGTAGAGAATAAAAACAGTGATTTTGATTATCTCAAAGTCTATATGAGAGCAGTTTTGAATGATGAGAATGATAACCCAATTAGTGCAGAAGTTCTAAAAGAACTTCAAGCTGATAGTCGAAATCAAGTACCTGTTACCGATTTAGAGTATATGTTTGATTTTCTTTCCCAACTTTCAATGAAAGTCTGGAATGGCAGTGAACTAATTTATGAGAGTTCTCCTGATCAATTGAATGGACTAGCTGATAATGTCTATCTTGGAAGTTTAGCTCAAAATGAGGTCCTTTCGTTAAAAGTTGATTTGGAAGTTCCGATTGAATTAGGCAATGAGTATATGGATCGCATTGGTGAAGTAGATTGGGTATTTGTCTTTGAAGGCTATAACGAAACTTCTTTAACTGTTGAAAAGATATGGCAAGATAAAAATGTCAATCATCCAGATAAAATCACGGTCAATCTACTTAAAGATGATGTTGTTGAAAAAAGTGTTGAATTAAGTAAAGATAATGATTGGACTTATACTTGGGAAAACTTAAATACCGATTACAAATGGACGGTTGAAGAAGTGGTTCCTGAAGGGTATGTTGCTTCTTATGAAGTGAAGGATAATGTTATCACGATTATTAATGCTTTGAAAGAACCTGAAAAAACTGAGCCAACAAAACCAGAACCTACAGAAACAAAACCATCTGAAACAAAACCAACTAAGACAGAAATTATCAAACCTGTTACAACAACAAAAGCAACGACAAAACCAATAACGGGTGAAAATTCAATCCCAATGTTTCTCTTTGCTGGTATTTTATTAGCATTAGCTGTAGTAATTCTCATTATTAGAATTCAAAAAGGAAAAATTAAAAAATAATGAGTAAATATATTTGAAAACCATTAATTGAGTAATCAAACTTAAAAAATAAACGATCAGTTGAAATATCAATTGGTCGTTTTTTATATGCGAATCAAACATCGACTATAATTAAAAGAATTAAGATTTGTTGAAAAACTATTTTCACTAAACAGGATATTACATCTATAAGAACAGAGGAATTAATAAAATAGTGAATCCTTTATTAATGACCTATATCTTGTATTACAAAGCAGTTAAATCTACAATATATTGATTCTTATATTGACTTTAAAAAATTTACATACTAATATAAGACCCATTGAAACATTAAAATATATTTTTAATTATTTGAATTAGGGGAAATAGGTGAGAATCCTATGCAGAGCCGCTACGGTATTTCCTTTTAAGGATCAGTCCGAATGCCTACTCAAATAAAACAAAAATTCCTTCGTGATTTAGGGGATGTTGTTGAATAATTGTGTTTATTCTCAGGAAACCAGCATTCTTTTGGTTTCCTTTTTTTATCCTTGAATCATGTCTGTTTTTAATTGTAAAGGAGAATAAAATGCAAGTTATTAAAAGAAACGGACAGATTGTAGATTTTGATCAAAATAAAATTGTCATTGCTATTAAACAAGCGATGCAATCGCCACAAGGTGAATTTGTCGAAAATCAAGCGGAAGAAATTGCTAAAGAAATTTTTCTGAAAAATGAAAAAACAGGGAAAAATGAAATATCTGTTTATCAAATCGAAGATTTAGTTTATTATGCTTTAATTGAAAAAAATAATCCTTCCACGGCTAAAGCCTATGAAAGTTATAAATCTGTTCAGGCTTATAAGCGTCAGACAAATACGACAGATCCGATTATCAATGCGATTTTACAACAAACAGATACGAATCTTCGCGATGAAAATTCAAATAAAAACGCGACAATTATTTCGACACAAAGAGATTTAATTGCGGGTGAAATTTCTAAAGATATTGCCAAAAGATTGATCTTGCCTACTGAAGTTTTAGAAGCACATGAATCTGGAGTCATCCATGTACATGATCTTGATTATTTAATACAGCCGATGTTTAATTGCTGCTTAATCAATCTCAAAGATATGTTAGATCATGGCACCATGATAAATGGCAAAAAGATTGATACACCAAAATCTTTTCAAGTCGCTTGTACTGTTACGACGCAAATAATAGCGCAAGTGGCCAGCAGTCAATTTGGTGGACAATCCATCAATGGTATCGATCAAATCCTAGCACCTTATGTGCGTAAATCTTATCAAAAGTATTTAAAACAGGTCTTAGAAGAACAAGAAGAAATTTATCATCTGAATCAACCGGACTTGGCTGCTGCCATTAAAATTGCACAAAAAAGAACCAAAAAAGAGATTAAAGATGGTGTACAGACAATTCAATATCAAATCAATACGCTGATGACTACAAATGGCCAATCTCCTTTTGTGACATTATTTATGCATTTTGATCCAGACGGAGAATATGCTGAAGAAGCGGCTATGATTACAGAAGAAATTCTAAAACAAAGAATGGAAGGCGTTAAAGATGCTTCTGGACATTTTGTTACACCAGCTTTTCCTAAATTAATTTATGTTTTAGATGAGCATAATATTTATCCTGATTCAAAATATTATTATTTGACAGAATTGGCTGCCAGATGTTCTGCAAAACGTATGTATCCTGATTATATAAGCTCTAAAAGGATGCGTAAAATCTATCAAGGCAATGTTTTTAGTCCGATGGGTTGCCGTGCTTTTTTAACACCTTGGCAAGATGCAAATGGTGAGTATCAATTTGATGGCCGTTTTAATCAAGGGGTTGTGACGATCAATTTACCACAAATTGCAATTTTATCAGAAAAGGATGAAGAAAAATTCTTTAAATTATTAGATAAACGTTTGGAAATATTAAAAAAAGCCTTAATGGTTCGTCACGAAAGATTATCAAAAGTGACTTCGGATGTTTCCCCAATTCATTGGCAGGACGGAGCGCTTGCCAGATTAAAACCAGGTGAATCGATAAAACCATATTTAATGGATGGTTACTCAACCTTGACGATTGGTTATATTGGCATTTATGAAAGCTCTATGTTAGTTAAAGGTTGTTCTCATACAGAATCAGAAGGTAAAGATTTTGCTATGCGAATTATGGCTATGCTCAATCAAAAGAAAGACGAGTGGACCAAAGAAACGCATGTTCAATTTGCTGTTTATGGAACGCCAGCCGAATCATTGACTCATCGCTTTTGCGATATTGATAAAAAACGCTTTGGTTCTATTCCTAATATTACAGATAAAGGTTATTACACCAACAGTTATCATGTTGATGTCAGAGAAAAAATTGATGTCTTTTCTAAATTTCATTTTGAAGCAGAATTTCAAGAAAAATCAACTGGTGGCATGATTAGCTATGTGGAAATCCCTAATATGGAAAATAATATTCCAGCTATATTAAATATTATGGAATATATTTACGATAATATTATGTATGCTGAATTTAATACTCGATCCGATATTTGTCATCATTGTGGTTTTCAAGGAGAAATCAAAGTGAATGAGGATGGAGATTGGGAATGTTCTAAATGTCATAATACAAAGCGTGAAGATTTAACAGTCATTCGTAGAACTTGTGGTTATTTAGGAGAAAATTTTTGGAATGAAGGCAGAACAAAAGAAATATCTGCTAGAGTCTTGCATATTTAAGGTAGGAAGAAAATGAATTTTGCTCAATTTAGACCTTATGATATCGCTAATGGTACAGGAATTCGCTGCAGCCTTTTTGTTTCAGGCTGCAGACATAATTGTCCTGGTTGCTTTAATCAGGACTACCAAAACTTTAAATATGGTGAAGCCTGGAATCAAGATATTGAAAAACAATTGCAAGAACAAATGAGTCTGCCTCAAATAAATGGCTTAACTTTATTAGGCGGTGAGCCCATGCAAAATTGTGAGGGCCTGATACCAATTATTGAAAGATTGCATACGTATTTAGAATCTAATAATTTGAAAAAAGATATTTGGTTATATAGTGGATACACTTATGAACAAATTTTAGCTGATTCGCAAAGATTAGAATTATTAAAATTAGTAGATGTCTTAGTTGATGGTTTATTTATTGAAAATTTAAAAGACCCATCCTTAGCATTTCGTGGTAGTAAGAATCAAAGAATCATCGATGTTCAAAACAGCCTCAAACAAAATCAAATTGTAGAACATATTTTGTAAACTTAAAAATTCTATCTGCTAAAAAATATAATTTTCATCATTTGATTATATAGCATAATTATGTATATAATAATGCTAAGGAGGATAATATTATGAAAAGAATTAGACCCGTATCAGATTTGAGAAATCATTTTACAGAAATTACTAAGGATGTTCAATCTAGCAAAGAACCTGTGTTCCTCACTAAAAACGGATCTGGTTCTATCGTTGTTATGTCTATGGAATCTTATGAGGAAGGCCTATATGAAAGCCAAGTATACGACAAGCTTCGTGAAGCTGAGATTCAGGCACTTGAAACCAGTGAACGTATTAGCCATGATAATGTTATGAAATCGGCTAGGTTACATCTGAAAAATATTCAGGAAGGTAAGAAGAAGCGTGCATAAGATTGTGTATTTGCCACTTGCTAATACAGATATTCTAGAGGCGGTCGATTATATTGCAGAAAGATTAGATGCACCTCAGGCTGCAGATGATTTGCTAGATGAGCTGGATGCAGTCATTCAGCGTGTTGCAAAGCTTCCCTATGCAAACGAACTTTATCAGACAACAAGGCCTATGAGAAACGAAATAAGAAAAGTTCCTGTTAAAGGGTTTGTACTATATTATGCCGTTTTTGAAAATACGGTTGAGATTAGAAGACTCATGCATGGACGGCAGGATAGATCTCAAATAGATGGAATATAAAGTAGATTATCTTTCTCAACTTCCACGATATTAAATCTCATAAATTCGGGGGATAGATTCTTCATTCTGCATTTATAAATATGCTATCATTTAACCTATGAATGAAAGAATACTATTAGTTGAAGATGATTTTGATTTAATTATTGAATTGACCACTTTTTTAAAAAAAGAAGGTTTTGTTGTCATTAGCGCGACAGGCGAAACGCAAGCTTTACTGATTTTGAAGAGGATGAAGTTGATTTCGATTTAGGCTATCGCTATTTTAAAGACAGCAACTCTGAACAGGATCTGCCGCAAAACAGTCTTTTTCAAAATTCGCCTTTGCAAGAGGATGAATCTGGTATACTCGAAGAAATTCGTGATGCTAAAAAACAAAGCTATACAATCACAGTTTTATATACTTATAATCGCCGCTTCCATTATCTTATTTTCAATGCGTAGAGTAAGAAAAACCAATATCATCGAAAGCCTCAAGAGAGACTTGCAATAATACGTACCTTTATAAATTTTAAGAGATGATTTTTTTGAAAGTTAATTTTGTGAGATCTATCTATGCATGCACATGTAGACCAAACAAACCATTATGTTTGTAGTAGGGCTGATTCCAAACAAAAGTTGTTCATGAATTCTCAAAGTTGTAGAATAATATTTGTAATACTTTTAGAAAAGAGAATTATAAATGGATCGATACGAAATCATTGAGACGAAAGAACGCATCGAAGCAGATAATGACATACAGGCCGAGAAAGTCTGTGAACAATTAAAAGCACGGAAGGTCTTTATGGTCAATTTGATGTCTTCACCCGGGGCTGGCAAGACGACTGTACTTGTCAGAACAATCAAGGCTCTCCAAAAAAAATATAGGATTGGTGTTATGGAAGCGGATGTGGACAGTGATGTAGATGCAAAGACAATTGCGGATACAGGCACCAGAGTCATTCAGCTGCATACGGGTGGAAGCTGTCATATGGATGCTGATATGACTAGACGTGGCCTTGAAGAAATGGGCATAGATGATCTGGATATTATCTTCTTGGAGAATGTAGGCAATCTCGTATGTCCGGCTGAATTTGATGTCGGTGCTGCTAAGAAGGTCATGATACTGAGTGTACCAGAAGGCGACGATAAGCCTCTGAAGTATCCTTTGATCTTCCAAGTCAGTGATGTCATGCTTGAGAATAAAATTGATACAGCTTCAATTTTTGATTATGATCCTGCTTTGGCAGAAGAAAGGGCGAAGCAACTGAATCCTGATATTCAGACATTCCGTATCTCTGCTCTCAATGGCGATGGATTTGAAGCTTGGACAGACTGGCTGATAAATGCTGTTGAAGAATGGAGGAAGAGCTTATGAAGATCATAGAACTTCATGAAAGTGTAACCGCCTCAAATGACCGTGATGCAGATGCAATGCGCATCGCAATGAAGAAGCAGGGAACACTGCTAATCAACTTGATGAGCTCACCTGGTTCTGGTAAGACAACGCTGTTAAGCTCTACCATAAGGTCATTGAAAGATGAAATGAATATTGGAGTCATGGAAGCGGATATTGACTCTGATGTTGATGCGAAGAGAATTGAAACACTTGGTGCCCACAGTATCCAGGTACATACCGACGGCATGTGTCATATGGATGCAGGCATGACCCAGGCAGGATTGGACGCAATGGAACAGAAAGATATGGACTTGATCTTTTTGGAAAATGTAGGCAATCTGATCTGTCCAGCAGAATTTGATACAGGTGCAGGCAAGAATGTCATGATTCTTAGTGTACCAGAGGGGGATGACAAGCCACTCAAGTATCCATTGATGTTCTCTACAAGTGATGTATTAGTCATCTCAAAAATAGATGCACTGCCTTACTTTACCTTCTCATTAGAAGAATGTATCAAACATGTAAAAAGATTAAATCCAGGGATTCAGATCTTCCCTCTCTCGGCTAAGAGCGGTGAAGGTGTGGATGCGTGGAATAATTGGTTAAGAACTGAAGTCAAACAATGGAAAGAAGATTGAAATGAAAGAACAAAAGAACAGAATGGTCAATGAGAGGGACTATAAGCCTGATGCAAACTATGTAGCCCCAGATCCAGAAAAGGAAAAAATTCTATAGAAAATAAAAACCGTTGAAATACTTATGTACCAACGGTTTTATTATGGAGCCTGAGGTGGGAATTGAACCCACGACCTATTCATTACGAGTGAATTGCTCTACCTCTGAGCCACTTCGGCGATCGTTAGCCATTGTACTAGGGAATGCGACTTTGTGTCAA
>FZPS01000056.1_pt194 | contig 15569 bp, 13 predicted proteins | sample 1817821 | NCBI WGS metagenome assembly FZPS01 (sample SAMEA104158645, study PRJEB21678) | metagenome | place: Germany | collected 2015-04-21 | reverse complement strand
GATTTCGGTTCTGGGGAACAACGGGGCGGGCAAGTCCACCTTGGCTCAGCTGATCATGGGCGTGTTACGCCAAGACAGCGGATCGATATCGTTTGAAGGGATTGACCTCGCCGGGTACTCGGCCGGCGCCCGCTCCGATCTGGTCGGGTTTGTGATGCAGAACCCCAACCACATGATCAGCAACGATCTGGTGTTCGACGAGGTGGCGTTCGCCCTCCGGCAACGAGGCTATGAGGAGACCCTGATCAGGGAGCGGGTCCTTGATGTGCTGGGGCTCTGTGGATTGCGTGAGTATCACCACTGGCCGATCAGTGCGCTCAGCTATGGCCAGAAGAAGCGGGTTACGATCGCCTCGATTCTGGTCACCGATCCGAAAATCCTGCTGCTCGATGAACCGACCAGCGCTCAGGATTACCTTCACTACACCGCTTTGATGCAGTTCCTTGCCGAGCTGAATGAGAAGACCGGGCTTACGATCCTCTTCATCACCCACGATATGCATTTGGCGCTGGAGTATACGACCCGCTCGCTCGTGCTCAGCGGGGGAAAGCTCCTTGCCGATCTGCCCACCAGCGAGGTGTTCAGCAATCCGGATCTTCTTTCCCGGGCGAATCTCAAAGAAACAAGTCTTTATTACTTGGCCAAAGATCTGGGAATCGCCGATATTCCGCTTTTCATCGAACATTTCGTGCAGGAGGAACGGAAAGAACGTCCCCCGAGCGTCGAGGTCATCCGGCTGCCGAAGCGGAAGCTTGCCCTCACCGAGCGGAAAAAAGAGATAAAGGTCGGCAAGAAGGTCGTCAAGGAGGGGCGGAAGTTCGGTTTCGCTCTCAGCTGGGAGGACACCGATTCCTACCTTCATTCCTTCAACGGAGTAACGAAGATCGCCTTTTTCGGACTTTGGATCGGGTTCTGCCTGCTGACGTTCGATCTTCGGTTTCTTCTGCCGGCCCTTGGCTTTTCCTTCTACCTGCTGTGGGCGACCAAGGTTCCTTTGCGAAAGTTCCTTCCGTACATCATCGGAATCCTCGGCGTCATCGTCCTCAACGCGATCTTCATCTTCCTCTTCTCTCCGAAGCAGGGGGTGGTGTACCTCGGTTCGGAGACCCTTCTTCTGGGAAACGAGATGATGCGCTACGCCCTCAGCAGGGAAACCCTCTTCTACCTGTTCGTCGTATGCGTCAAATATCTTACGCTCTTTCCCGTGGCGCTCGTCTTCGTCTCGATCACCCATCCTTCGGAGTTCGCCTCCTCCCTGAACCGGTTGGGGATCGGATATACGGTGAGCTACGCCGTTTCGCTGGCGCTTCGATATCTGCCCGAGGTAACCAAGACGTATGTGAACATCCTTCGCTCTCAAATGGCTCGGGGGGTGGATATCTCCAAAAATGCGCCGTTGAGAAAACGTCTTTCTTCAATGGCCCGGATCATCGCCCCGTTGGTTCTCTTCAGTTTGGATCGGATCGAAGTGATTACCAATGCGATGGTCCTCCGCGGGTTTGCCCGGCTGAAGAAACGGACGTGGTACATGCAGAGCTCCCTTCGCCCCCGGGATTGGGTCGCCCTTGGACTTACCCTCCTTTTTGTCGCCGCTTCTCTCTACATTCGATTTGCACGGAACGTCATGTTCTGGTATCCTTTCTAGACAATTGTCCTGTTTAGCATGAAAAGTTGAGGGCAGAGCTTGACAGAAGCGCCTCTTACACCCATCTTATAGGACATTGATTTCATTGGTGTGGAAACATTGGCGAAGGAGGAAGTAATGGCTGATACATTCATTGATGAAATGGAAGAACTGCTCACAACGATGCGCAAAGAGCTGCTTGAAAAGATGAGTGAAGATAACAGCGATTTCAAATCGATGGTCAATGCGATGGGCGGCAAAGACAGCGTCGACATTGCTGCCGATGACATCGCTTTTAAAAAGATGGAAGCGATCAACAAGCATGAAGCCAATCGCCTTCGCTCAATCGATAACGCCCTTTCACGGATTCATAACGGAAAGTATGGACTGTGTCTGAAATGCCAAAAGAAGATCCCCGAAGAACGCCTTCGGGCGATTCCATACGCGGTTCTTTGCGTCGATTGTAAGCTCGCCGAGGAGAAACCCGGTCGACGATGATATCGCAACCTATCGAGTAACAGAGGCCGTCGCAAAAATAGAAATTGCGACGGCCTCTTGGTTCGCCGGGTGATGAGACTGACAGTGCTTCCTATTCACTTTCCGGCCGACGGAATGTTCCCGGGTGCTTGATAATCTCAATTCACTCGTTGTTGCCCCAAACGATCGCCTTGAGAATTCGTTTACTCTTTCCACGGAATACAAACACCGACTTTTCAAAGGAATCCAAGCATTCTCATATTGGACGGCATATGCCGGGGTTTGAGCGCTCTTGCGCATATCGCATTAATGTTGAGCTCAACATTTCTGTGAGAATGTGGAGAAGTTGCAAATGTTGAGAACCAGAGCAGATTCTTGAGCCATCCGCACCAGTTTGCTTACATACCTACAATCTTCACAACATTTCAAATCGCCCTCTAGCTTTGATTAATACAATACATGGAGATTCAAGAAGAAATGCTACACAACCATCAGTAGTGAGGGATTTCCGGATTCTCTGTCTCCTCATGGACTTAGACATTCGAGAGCAATGGCCCTGAAAGCAAATGATGTTGATCTGCTGGATATCAGAGATATCTTGGGGCACTCGAATACAGTTACTACCGAGATGTATGCAAGAATAGACGGCAGGACAAGAAATGAGGCCATCGAGAAGTGCAGCTCAATTCTGGATGTCAACGCAGAGGCATGTTGGGAGGAAGATGATGAATTGAGAAAGTACCTGAAGTCCTTGGGTAGAACCTAGCTTTGATATGTTGAGAACTATAGGTATGAATAGATGAATTTTACACTTTGGATTGCTAGTTATTGATTCTACTCAACATTTGCAACTTCTCCACATTATCGACTGAGCCGGGCTTGGCGAGAACGAATAAATCTGCATACCTGACCTCACAAGAGAAGCTTGCTGAGTTTCAACCTTGATTGGGAGAAGGTTTTAGTGAGCGCTTACAAAGGTCCGGAGTCTCCTCAAGGTGTAATAAACCTGTTTTCATTGCTCTCGGAATTCTTGTATTCGAGACACTATAACCACAGATTCCCAACAATCTTTGTTGTATAAAACGGGCATATCCAATATAGTTTTCCAAATGTGAAAATTACCGTCAAAAGGGGAGTCTGTTTTGAGTAAGAAGCTTTTGGTTTTATTTGACTACTGTTGTCAAGTCCAAAATGCAAGGAACTGTGCTTTTTCCATTCTATCATAAACAGAACAATTAATAGGGCATATCAAAGCCTCAACCCTGTGGGCTTGCAGATTCCGAGAACAGTGCTATACTTTAACTACAAAGGTTATACGAGTTTCTTTGGACGAGAGGTAGTTGCAGCTGCCTCTTTCCTTTTATTTCGGTCAATCTCCTCCATTTCAATCCTGATTGGCTCAGGCAGATAATTCAACAAGGCTGCAAGCTTATGGTATCTCAGTTTTCTTTGGAAAGCAGCAAGACCTTGTTGCTTGGTGAACTCATAGATTCCGTTGCCCTTTACCAGAATGTAGCTCAACTGAGTCATTTTCTTAGCTACTGCGACGGCCGCAACCGGTTTGCTCTTACCCCTCAACCTCAAAGCTTCATATTTCCTTGAAAGAGGATTGCCTTTTAACTTGGTTACGGCAACCCAAGCCGCCTGGATGATGTTCCTTCTGATGCATTTGTTGCCCATATGGGAGATATGGCCCTTGCTGATCTTGTTGCCTGAATCAAACCTCCGTTCCGAGAGCCCGACATAGTTCACATAACTGTCGGGGGAGTTGAATCGGGAACCGTCACCGAGGAAGGCAATCTGGGAAGCAGCGGTCATCAGTCCTACTCCGGGAATCGAGAGCAGGGAAAGAGCCTCTTTTGGGTGCGAGAGGCAGATATCCCTCAACCTCTGCTTGCATTGCTCCAACTGGTTGGTCACATGGCCGATCTGGTCGGAAAGCATGATTGCCTGCTCGATTGCAAGACCGTCCTCGCACAGAAGCCGGTTCGCCAAGATCAATCTGGACTCTTCCGTTTTCAAATCTGATTTCTTGACGAACGGATGGCCCATCGCATTGAACAGGGCATACAGCCGGTTGACCAGCATCGTAATCTCCTTGGCAAGGAATACCTCAAGGGAGACGGCCGACCTTTCCGCTTGTTCCTCTCTGGTCGGGATCGAAACCGTGGGCCATTCATCTCTGGGCATGGTCCTGGCAATCTTGGCAATTTTCTCGCTGTCCGACTTATCGGTCTTGAGGGTGCTGTTGAAAATGTTGTAGAGCTTGGTGGGATTGAGCACCACAACCTCCGACTCGGTATTCTCCAACAGAAACCTCGCCAACGAGAACGATGCGGTTCCCGCCTCCATGAGCACCAAATCCCCCTTGCAAAGCCTGCCTGCAAGCTTGGCCTTGCCCTGTTGCCCCATCTCTCCGGTGAAGAAATGGCGACTTCCCAGATCGGGGCCGTCCAAGATGCATCCGTGGAAGGTCTTCTTCGACAGATCCAACCCGAATGCCCGTTCGTACTGCATGTTCATCGGCATGGCAGCACCTCCTTATAAATATTCAGAGCTGGAAGGCTGTATGGACACGGATCGTGATCCACCATTTTTATTTACAGGGTCATATCGGGAGGCCTGAGCCTCCACGACATGCCCTACGATAGACTTCGATGACCGGTTTTGAATATTTTTAGTATCAAGGTCTCGGGCTACACCCAATCCTTACAAACCAGGACACTCGGCCACCGGCTTCCTAACTCCGTCAGTTAAGAATATCATCGAACCTCCAGCTGTAAAGACTAGAGTTCCTCTCCGATCCTTACAGTAGTCATTCTATTTTAGTTGACCGATTAAGCCACGCTCAATCCACTGTTTTGCCTTGCGATAGGTAGGCAGGCAAGCTGTCCAATAGGCCTCCATAAGGAAAAGGCCTCTTTTTTCAGCAATGGAAAACAATTCTCTACTTTGTTCAGAATTCAGCGTAAGGGGTTTCTCACAGAGAACATGTTTATCATGTAATAAAGCCTGTCGAATTGTGGCTTCGTGCTGCGGATTAAGATTAGCAATATATACTACATCGATTTCTTTCAACGAAAATAGTTGTTCATACGAAGAAAACCAGTGAGGTACATTGTATTGCCGTGCGAATGTCTCGGCTCTCAATTGGTCGGATGAAGCAACCGCTAGTAAATTGGCATCTTTGCATCCGAACATGCCTTTTGCAAATGTATTCGCAATAACGCCTGGACCGACTATGCCCCAATGAATCATACATAACCTCTTTCTTGTTACAAACAGGTGCTGAATTCTCAGCACCTGTGATTGTAGTATTCTGCTATTCCTAATAAACATCCCGAATGAGGAAAAGGTTGCCATGCTCTTCGTCGTAATCAGCTGCATAAAGAATGGAATCTCCCTGCCAGCTGAATGTCGGATGGCAATGCGAACGATGATACTTCCAGGTAGTATTATGCTCAGCAAGCACCTCTAAGGTTGCTCCTTCTTCTTTCGGTCTGATGAGGTACAAATCTTCAACGCCATCTCCTACGAATACGCTGTCATCATTGTTTGAATGATAATGATTACAGTGAAACGGCATCTCAATGGTTCGATACACTTCTCCATCCCTACGGGCGAATCCGAAATAAGGAATTTGTCCCTCTTTCATTTGCTCTTCTCTCGCATAGACTTGGGTTTTGTTGGAACTGATTGTTCCGTCATGGCCCGCTCTACGATTATCAAAGACTATGTCCCCGCTGCGAGTCCAGTATTCATGTCCGACACAATCATCAGGTCCTTGTCGAAAGACGGGTATTGGCCGTCCTGTGTTCAAATCCAATACCCAGATTCGCTGATGAACATAATTCCAAGGTCCTTCATGACAGAACATAGCAATTGAACTGTCATCCGGCGAGAATTGGAAATGGCCCAGCCAATGGGTATCATAGTAGACATCTTTGAAGTCCGAGCCATCCACATATACTGTGGAGATTCTTCCATCCTTGATTGCAAACAGCTTGTCAAAGAACCCATCATAATTAGCAGCCAAATCCATCACCTTTCCATCACGCTCAGGTCCAACCAATTCGTTCCGGGCAAATCCGATTGTCGTTTTATCGGGACTGATGTGAATCTGTCCGAAGCTCATCATACCTTTTTCTGTATAAACCAGGGTTGTCTTGCCTGTGCGCGTATTCAAGACCTTGATTGAATTTCCTGTTTTATAAGCAATCAGCTCACTATCAGGAGACTTTGTAAAAGCGGTGAACTGTACACCTAATGGCTCATCCGTCAACTGTACCATCTGACCCGTCGTCAAATCCATCTTGAAGATGTTAAAGAAATTTCCCTTATTTGCCCTGTTGGACACAAAGTAGATTTCCTGGCCATCAAGATCGAAAGAGTTGTCAGTGAAATACATATGATCGTTTAACCCAGTTTGTGTAAGTTGTGTGATGGTCCTTCCACTTTTTGGGTCTGTGTACTGTCGCATCTCGGATGGGAAAATCTTTCCAATCATTGCTTCATCCTCACTTCTTATTCAGATATGCATCATACTCTTTCTTCAATTGCGTCATGTTTTGAGCCCAATTGTCCAAGAAGCTCTTAGCAGTGCGATTGCCCAAAAGAACCTCCTGCCACTGGCGGGAACAAACGTTGTTCAACAAATCCGCATAGCCAGGGATATTGATAGGAGTCGATACGATGATCACATTCGGATCTGCCGTCGTTTCTGCAGCTGAACGCATATGCTGTGCATTTTTCACAAAATCGGAATCGAGTGCTGATCTAACGGTTGGAAGCTGTCCAATGGATTCATTCCAGAACAAAGATTGATCACGCTCACAAAGCCATGACGCGAATGTGAAAGCTTCTTTGGGATGCTTCGAAGTATTGAAAACACTATATACAACACTGCCATTGGTAACTACCACATTGTTCCCAATTACTGATTCCAGTTTTGTAAGAGCGGCAAATTTTCCTGCTCCCAGCGTTTTCATATGTTCACCGTAGGAGCCAAGATTATGCACAATCATGTTGGCAACTTTCGTATCGAAGGCTGCAACCATCTCCTTGTAACCGTTGGTGATATCACTCTCCGGAGTATACTTGCCGTAAATTGAGGCCAGTCTTTCCACAAGCTCGATGTGTTTGGGAGCGTTGATAGTGCTGTTTCCTTTTGCATCAAACATCTCCGTCACGCCGGAATACGAATACAGCATTTGTTCAAGCTGCATACATCCCCCTGAACCGCCACGAATACTAAATCCATATTTGTTGTTTGCGACATCAGTGGTCTTGACGATGACGTCAAAGAAATCGTTCCACGATTTTGGCACATCAAGTCCATATTCAGCCAATACGTCAGGGCGGTACCAATAAACAGGAATGTTGGAAGTGTTCGATATCGCATACAGTTTTCTGTCAGGTGCAGCATTGCGTATTGAATCAATATAACCGGAAATTATGTCATCTTTTCTGTCCCACGTATTGAAGTATTCATCGATTGGGGTTAAAGCACCTTTGATAATAAAATCAGTAAGCCATGATTCAGCAATACCGCCCACATCAGGAGTTGTCTTGGATTGGATTGCAATATCATACTTGGACTTTGCGTCACTCCAAGGAAGACCCACGTAGTTGACTTTGATGGTTGGATGGGTTGCCTCAAATTCAGCAATCATCTGGTCAAAGTACGGGGTTCTGTTCGGGCCGGCATTTTCATCCCAAAATGTGATGGTCACGATTTGAGGACTTGCTACATCCTGTTGACTACCAGTTGCTTCGGGTTTCCCTTGGGCAAAAATCCCAAACGAAAGCGCCAGAAGTGCAAAAAGAACTACCATTTTTTTCATAAAACACCTCTCTTTTGTTTTTTTATCGTACCCAGATACGATATATCTCAACCTTTTACAGCCCCAGAGGTCAGACCGGTGACCAGATGTTTCTGTAAATAGCCAAAAAGCACGATAGGAACGGACATGGCGATCAAAGCACCGGCGGCCAAAGCTCCATAATTGATATCGAATTGCCCCTGCATGTACTTCAGCCCAATCGGTAAGGTAAATTTCTTCGGATCATTGAGAAACATGAAACTGAAAAGAAACTCATTCCAGCAACCGATGAATGCAAAGGCTGCAACAGTGGTGATACCCGGCTTCAGTATCGGAAGCAAGATACGAACAATACTCTCTGTTTTGCTGCATCCGTCAATCATGGCAGCTTCTTCCAGTTCAAGGGGGATGCTACTGATGAATCCGCGCATAAGTATTGCATTAAATGGCAATTGGAATGTGATATTTGCCAAAATGATACTGGTTCTTGATCCGATCAAATTAAGATTATTAAAGATGTTGAAGAGTGGAATGAGCAATACTGCAACGGGTACAAACTGTGTCGCCAGCAATACTATCATGAAAATGCCCTTGCCTTTGAATTGGTAGCGGCTCAATGAGTAACCTGTCATGATTGACATGATTACCACAAATATGACTGCACCAACTGATATCACGACACTATTTACGAAATAATGAGAGAATCCGACATTGTACCAAGCGACTATGTAATTTTCAATCGTAGCTGGTGACGGAAGATAGGTGATGGGAAGTTTTGAGATATCTCCTTCAAATTTCAAGGATATACTAACAGCCCAGAAAAGCGGCAACAATACAAAAAGAGTAATTGGAACCAGAATCAGAGCAATCAATAGTTTGGTTGTCCATTGTTGTTTGCTCATATCAGATACCTTTGCCAAATCTGGTCAGTTGTACATAAAATACAGCGAAGAATGTGAGAAACAGGAAGCTTATTACTGAGATCGCCGATCCATACCCGAAATTGTTGGTATGAATTGCCTGGTTTGCGATAAGTATGCTGAGAGTTGTTGTTTTACCGGCAGGACCGCCTCCAGTCAGGCTGAATATAAGATCGACACTATTGAACTCCCATACAAACCTCAGCAAACTTGACAAGACGATTTGCTCTTTGAGCAAAGGGAGCGTGATGTATTGGAACTTTTTAAACCGTCCACATCCGTCTATGTCTGACGATTCGTATAGTTCGTCAGGAATATTCTGCAACGCTGCCAGTAACGAGATTGCAAAGAATGGGATACCTCTCCAGAGTTCCGCAACCACTACCGCTCCAAATACTTTATTAAGGTTTCCTGTCCAGGCGATGTTCTTTGTGATTAAACCAAATTGACGAAGAACGGCGTTGATAAGTCCCATATGTTCATTGTAGAGTAACGCCCATAATGTAGCTGTTAAGACTCCGCTTAATGCCCAAGGCATAAAAATAATAGTTCTAAGTATTGATCTCCCCTTAAAGTGACAATTCAAGGCTAGAGCGACCAACAGACCAAGAACCAGTTGTAGAAAGACCTCGGTTACAACCCACTTTATTGATACCCAGACGGCTTCGTAAAATTCTTTTTGTTGGAAAAGTGTAGTGTAGTTAGCCCAGCCCGCAAAGCCATTCATAAATGGACGTGAAGGGTTGTAATGTTGAAAGCTTAAATAAAAAACCCGGGTAATTGGATATGCCAAAAAAAGTAGAATAAATAATACAGCAGGCGTAATAAGTAAATATGGGTATGCTGCTTTTTGGCTGACAATGGTTCCTTTCCGCATTTGAATCTTCCTGTTTTTAAGTTAAGCATTCTTTCAACGCAGAAGAAACGTGAAACTTTTTATAAAAAAGTGGAGATTATTTAGAAAGTATCGAAATTATTCCATTGTAAGATTATCCGTCCTATATGAATACATCTTGGTTCTACTAGAATGAGTCCGGAAGCTTTTTTGTATCCTTTTGCATACAGATTATGTGCATCAGCCGAAAAGCTTTGATTTGCCAAGCAAAAAAATCAGCATCTTTGGGTGTATATATAAGGATAGTATGCAAAGGGGTTGTGAGTGGGTGTTAATAATTCCCAACTACCGAATATGCTTGTCAAGTTTCTTGTTGTAACTGATTCATTGGATCGGAAAGGTTCCTATTTTGCTAATCCATGTTCCATACCGGAGTACTATGACTCAAAGAATAGATACTTGTCCCCGGCCCGGCAATTGGGTTAGGAGTAGGAAACAGTATTGGGATTCCATAGGTTTTCTCTGCAAGGTGTCGATTTTTTGAACAGATGAGTATCTCCTTTCCTTGGTGAGAATATTGCACATACATTCATACCATGGTTCATATCGACAATGAAAAATTCTTCATGATAGGAGACGATACATGGGTCTGCCGTCAAAGTAAATTGATTCTATGCTCAATTCGTTTTTGTATTCCTTTATGATGCATGGTACTATACACCACACACGGTTGTTGCGAGGGGTTCAAATAAATTTGAAAAAGAAGCATATAAAATTTACAACATCGAAGTCATTGCGGACAATCCTTTTTGGGTTCAATTCGATTTTCATTCTTGCTACATCTCTGCTTTTCTTGTTTATTGTATTCGTCTTCTCATCAGTGCAAATCAAAAACAGTGTAATGAATGCAACACACAATACCATGTCAAATATTGGAACCATGATAGACCACTCTCTTGATTCTATATATAAGCAGGTTGAAGCGGTTACCCAATCCGGACTCTTCCACCATCTACACTATTCACTGTTTGATTTGAAAACAGAATTCACTGCTTATGATTGTATTGATCTAAGCAATACCATTCATAATTTTTATAATCAGAATTCTTCCGTGATTGACTCCACTTTGTTATACCTCAATGATAATTCAATAATGTTTTATTATGGAAAGAATGCGGTCAAGGCGATATATTTTGAATCAGAGACATTGAACACCCTGTATCCAAACAGTTTGCTGACTTGGCAAGGACCTCATGATAAACCCGTGTATGAACCGATTTATAAACGGGACCATGAACTGAATTTGATTATGGTCTTGGGTGACAATACATCGTTGAAGCAAGGATATTTTGTTACCGGTATCGATGTAAAGAATCTAAATAGAATACTTGCCTCCCAGAGAATACCAAATAACAGCTATATTTTCCTTTCATATGGTGATACATATTTAGGGTCGGTCGAACTACCGGAAGAATATAAGATAAATGCTCAAGGTTTTTCAGAGTTAACTCAAGCATCAGTTGATGCCTCAAATGGTATTGTTGTTCGAGAGAAACCGAATCACTATGTCTTCTATAAGCCGTTAGCTATATCTGGTTTAGCTTTGGTTTCTATTCTTCCTAAAGAAGAAACAAGAATGCAGGCAACGAACCTCGCTTTTCCCATCGGAGCCTTCTTGGGGGTTGTTTTTCTTTTAGGTATAGCCATGAATCTGATTTATAATCGGACACTCGCCCAGCCGATATTACACCTAACAAGAAAAATGAAGGAGGCCGGTGAAGGTGATTTGCAGACAGTGTTTGATGTGCAAGGAATTGAGGAAATCAATACGATTAATGATAATGTGAAAACATTATTGGACAGGTTGGTCCTGTTGATTAAGCAAGTCGAGCTTGAGCAAGACCAGAAACGTATTGCGGAAATCAGGGCATTGCAATCACAAATAAATCCACACTTTCTCTATAACACGCTCTTTTCCATTCGGCAGCTTTGTTCCTTGAATGAAAACTTGAAGGCTAAGAAAATGATAGACAACCTTGCTACGTTTTATCAGATAGGTGTAAATAAAGGCAAACCAATCATCAGTCTAAGAGAAGAGCTGGAACATGTGAGAAGCTATCTTGATATCCAGTTGATGAGTTTCGAAAACCAGTTTCAGTATGATATTGATGTGGATGAATCCTTGTTGGATGTAGCGATTCCAAAACTCACTTTGCAACCGTTGGTGGAAAATGCATTACAACATGGAATTATTCCCAACAGGATGCCCGGAAATCTCTTCATTACTGGAGAAGAAAGATTTGGAGATTTGGATATCTATATCTCAGATGATGGCTTGGGGATGTCGGAAGAAATGCGTATTCAAATACTTAAGGAAATACACAGCAATGAAATTCAACCAAGTTCAACAGTGTATGGTATGAGAAACGTCCATCAACGACTATCCTTAACATTCGGATCACAGTATGGACTATCAATCACTTCCAGCTTACTGCAGGGTACCACGGTAATTGTAAAAATCCCATTACAGGACAAAACAGCGATATCGAGTATATCTACCGAATCCTTTGAAACGTAAGAGTGTTTCCATTGTATGAGTGAGTAGCGAAAACAACGTTGGCATAGGTCATGGTGCCATTGTTGAGTCTTGGACTATAACACTTTTAAAGAACAAGAAGGGGCTGTCGCAAAAGTCGTAAGGCTGGCGGCAGCTCTTTTATTTGCCTACTATAAAAGAAATTATATTAAAAAGAGGTTGCAAAAGCAACCTCAGTGTGCTATAATTTGTTTACCTACAAACAATTAGGAGCACATATGAATAGTACAGCTTTCTTTGAACATGGTCAACTCTTTCTTAACCTTTCCATCCCGCTTAAGCTTGATTTCCAGAATCCCGTCAAAGCGTTGCATACTCTGTTGTGGTCGTTGGACTATAGTTGCTTCTCAAAGCAGAAGAAGGTCAGCGGCAGGCCGAATGCACTCTCGCCTCGAAAGATGATGTTCATCCTTGCCTATGCGAGGCTGAACAACTGTTTCAGCAGCAGGGAGGTCGAAGCCCTGTGCAAGAGAGATCTGGTATGCATCCATGTCTTGGAGGGAGGCAGGGCTCCCGACCACAGCACCATCGACCGGTTTGTCAGGAGCAACGCAGAACCCATCAGGGATATATTCGCCCAGAGTATAGGCAAGCTCGACGAACTGGGAGAGCTGGGAAGGAAGATGGCCTTCATAGACGGAACGAAGATCGAATCGAAAGCCGGCAAGTATACGTTCGTATGGCTGAGCGGTATAGAGAAGAACCTTCCCAAGCTGGTAAGGAACATAGCCAAGCTCTATGAACAGTATCTGGAACACTATCGTCTGGACAGCCCACCAGTTGTGGAGACCGAGAGTCAAGCTAAGGTGGCGCTGGATGAGATGATAGAAGCCATAAACCCGTATGAGGTTCTCAGCCGTCCCTGCAAGCAAGGCCGCGGACATCGCAAGGGTTTTGAGCGGATGCTCTCAGAGAGGGTTGTGGAATACTCGAAGAAGCTTGCCTTCTACCAAAGAGCCCGGGACAGGATGAAGGCGGAGGGACGGAGAAGCATGAGCAAGACCGATGAAGATGCGACCTTCATGAGGATGAAGGAGGATCACATGCTCAACGGACAGCTCAAACCCGGCTACAACATACAGAACATCGTCGACTCGGGGTATATAGTGGGAACATATTGCAGTCGTGACCGTGCAGACATGCACACATTCGTACCTGCCCTGGAGCAGCTGCGAAAGCGGTTAGGCTTCGAGTACGAAGGGATATGCGCCGACAGCGGTTACGACTGTGTGGAGAACTACCGATACTTGGAGAACAGAGGCATTGAGACCTACATCAAGACACAGACCTATGAGCAGAACAAGAAGCGCAAGATGGTCAAGGATCCTGGGAACAAGCTGAACATGACTTACGATGGGGCAAAAGACCGGCTTCGGTGTATGAACAACGCCATATTGCATAACACGGGCAAGAAGAAATCCGACGGGACATCTCTGTATGAGGCGAAGAAAGGGTGTGTAAGCTGTACATACCGCAACATATGCATGAAGGGACAGGCCACACAGAAAAAGTTCAAGCGGATGCAGTACAATCCTGTTGCGGAGGGTTTCCGTTCAAAGTCGCTTTCCAACATCATAAGCGAGAAGGGCATAGAGGCAAGGCTCAACAGGAGCATTCAAGTCGAGGGTTCGTTTGCACTGATTAAGGATGCCCTCGGTATACGCAGGTTTCTCAACAAGGGAATGGTCAACGTGGAAACCGAATGGATCATCCTGTGCATGGCCGCCAATGCGCTTAAGTTGCAGGCAAAGATCAACAGAGGACGTCTGGGCATTCCCACTTGGTACCACATAGTAGATACTGCCGACTCTTTGGATGAGGCGGGGTAGACAAACCTAAACAACAACAAACAACAGCAAACAACAATATCTGAGCAGAGCCTGGGGATAGCTATGTCCATAAAGGGAGCTGTCTTTGTCATTTCTCAGCTTTCAATGCTTCTTTTCCCCGGAATTTGTTTGTTTCCGGCTATTCCGATCACCGGACATAAAAAGAGGCTGTCGCATTTTCGACTTTTGCGACAGCCCCTGTAAAGAACGAACGGATTATTCGTCTGCTCAGCAGTCTGTATGCCAGTAAAGAAGACTTCAACATGGACTGCATTGATCTCGATCTTGAATTGACTGAGGATCGATATCAAGTATCAATCGTTCTGTTTCATGAACCAATACCGACGATTGCCGACGTAGTGAGTATGCTCCGCACCTTTTTTCACCCGATCTCCTTTTTCTATGCCCAGCATTCCTTCTCTGCCAATCAACTGGTTCTCTTATACACGCTCACCGATGACCAATCAATTTCTCTTCAATATCTGGAAGATGCCCGAAAACTCATCGAAACAACGTTCAAAAGCACGGTGACAATCGGTTTTGGAACACTTGTTACGTCGACTTCCACCATTGCGGACTCCTACCTGCAGGCTGCAAGCGCTTTGGAGCATCGTTTCATCAAAGGGAATTCCACCACGATTGTTTTTAAAGATATAGAACCTTTGCAAAAGGGCTCGCCCACCTACCCCCATAAAGAGTTCGAATTGCTGAACAATGCATTCCTTGCCCAAGGAATCCAAGAGATCAGGGAATCGATCAAGCGAGTTATTGATTATATCGACCACACCGAGTTGCCACTGTATCTCGTTCGCAGCATCTGTTTCGATCTCGTCCACATGGTAAATGCCCATAACCCCACTCAAAGCCGTGATTTTATTGAGCTTTCCGGTGGAGAAACGGCTCAAGAAATCATAGCGAAGATCAAAACGTGGCATGATGAGTTACAGATTCAAATGCGGACGGGCGATGGACCGACAATCGAAGAAATGATTTCGTATCTTGATGAAAACGCACTCCGCTGCGATTTCTCGGTCTTTGAGGTCGCTGAATATTTCGGAATGAATCTAAGTACATTTAGCAAATACTTCAAATCCTTAACCAACCAAAACGTCATTGATTACACGTTGACATATCGAATTTCCGCTGCAAAATTGCTGTTGGAAACGACCGACTTTTCCCTGAAAGACATTGCCGAAAAAGTAGGTTATTACAATCTCTCCAGCTTTACCCGCCGTTTTAAAAGTGATCAGGGAATCACGCCAAGTGAATATCGAAGACTTAAAGAGCAACGAAGGTTGTAAATGCTACGATACGAGCCTTGTATCGGGTAGTTGTTTTCTATACATTGCTCAACCTCATTTCAACCCAATGCAGATGTTCCTGATTGCTCTCCAGAACCTGCAAGGCTGCCAGCTCCTGATCTGCAAGATTGTGCGCATTGATGGCGCAGCTTTGAGGTTCTATAC
>FZPS01000037.1_pt77 | contig 15574 bp, 15 predicted proteins | sample 1817821 | NCBI WGS metagenome assembly FZPS01 (sample SAMEA104158645, study PRJEB21678) | metagenome | place: Germany | collected 2015-04-21 | reverse complement strand
GAAATTTTTAGCTTGTCTTATCTGCAAATAGCTTACACAATACCCGCCTTTACGACATATGAATATAAAGCAGACATAAATAAGAGTTTGCAGAACAGACGCGCAATTTAAGTCTGCCGCGGGAAAAAGCAGGCTTTGATTGACATATTTAATTTTTGCAATCGTAGATTGGAGGATAATGCAAATGATGATATTCAAAGGCATTAACCGTGTAACGCAGACCTACGGCGGCAGCCACGGCGGAATAGACATTGTTGGCGACACTGACCCGACCGTCAGAAGCGTAACCGATGGGGAAGTATATTCGGTTCAGTATTGGGACGGCAAAACAAAAACCGGCAGTCAGAGCTACGGAAACCTTGTAATTGTTTCTCATGATGGCAAGCGGTTCTATTACGCCCATCTCAAGAGTATTGCCGTAAAGAAAAACCAACAGCTCAAGCCGGGCGACACCATAGGTATTATGGGCAGCACGGGCAATGTCACCGGTCCGCATGTCCATTTTGAGGTGCGCACAGGCTCAACGACGAAGACCCGTGTTGACCCTGCCCCGTATTGCGGCGTTGAGAACAAAAAGGGAGTATATACCGAGCCCGTACCTCATAAATACACTGCCAAAGACGCAAGAAGGGCTTTAAGAATAGCGGCAACGCTTGAAACGCCGACAGAGGAAGATTACAGACTCTTAGACCTTGACAATGACGGAAAAATCACCGCCAAAGACGCAAGGGATATTCTTAGGAGGGCGGCGGAGCTCGAAGAAGAGACTAATAATTGATTGCTTTATTTTCGCCGTCGGGCACAATTTTCGGTTAATGCGGGCATGTAGCTCTAAAAAGCCTTGTAAATTACCGTCTTGAATTGCCCGACCGCAAGGCGGACAAGCACAACAATTCGGTTACATATGCCGAGGAATTCATCCTTGCAGATAAAGTCATTTAAAGCTTTTATTTACTCAACAATAGTATTAATCGTTGGATTGCTTGCTCTCCGAATAATTTTCTCAAACCATCCAAAATCAAAAGCGGGCACGAGTTCAAAGAAAGCGTGTCTATCAAAAATCTCAGCTAAATCTTAAAAAACAATCACCTAATTTACATTTGCTTAGTAACCTATAATGAAGCAGTTATATAAGGTAGTCCCCCTTTGGAAGAAAAGGCATATACTGAAAATGTATAGGAACATAGCCTATATCCTCAAGTAATACAGGTTTGGGGTAACAGACTGCTAATCTATACTACAAGAAGGTAGGGATAAAATGAGATACTATTACGGTACCGATTACTCATACGATCCGTCTTGTTCGTGCGGCAATTACTCAAAATATGATGATTGCTGCTGCGAAAAGCCGAAATGCAAAGTCTGCGCACAACCTATAGACAAATGCTGTTGCCTCAGAGGCCCAACGGGTCCGACCGGTCCGACAGGTCCGATGGGTCCGAGAGGATTTCCGGGCAGACCCGGTCCTGCAGGTCCCCCCGGTCCCGCAGGTCCTACCGGCCCGCCCGGCCCGACAGGTCCCACCGGTCCTACAGGTCCTGAAGGCGGCCCGCCCGGCCCGACAGGTCCGACAGGTCCTACCGGCCCCACAGGTCCTACCGGTCCGACACCTGAGCTTCAGGGTCTCCAGGTTCAGGCAACAGGCCTTGGCGCAGCAACTGTTGACGATGGTGACAACTTAATCTTTGACACTGTAGTCAACGACGCCGCCGCAGACATCGACTACGATGATGCAACAGGCGTATTCACCATCCAAGCAGACGGCCTGTATTATATCAGCTGGTTTGTCAACACCGACGGCGCAGGCGCCGCAACATCGGTAGCATTTGCAATCGATGTGGTCGGAGGTCCTACAATAGAAGCCTCTTCACCGCCGCCGAATGTAACAACCCAGCTTAACGGCACCGCTCTGATTACGGTTGCAGGCGCTCCTGTAGAGTTCTCGCTTGTAAACACAACAGGCGACACCGTATTCATCGCCTCCACTGCCGTTCAGGCCGGACTGTCAATAATCAAGCTCAGCTAAATTAAAGGAATAATCTAAGGTTTAGATATAAAAATAGAAGGCGCGGCCAAATGGCTGCGCCTTTTGCTTTATTCGCATAGTCTTTTTTCAATCGCCTTAATTTCGTCCTCTTTTAACCCTATCCACATTAAATAGCCCTTTGCGTCCCCATGCTCTTTTTCGATATAATCCAAAACCGGCTCAATGTACTCAGGCTTTGAGTAAAACAAATCGGGTATGGAGTTTTGAATCATCTTAACTATCTGGGGATTCTGAATTATATAGTGGAAGGAAGAAGAATAATTTGTGATTATGTCCGCTCTTGAAACACCGCACAGCATAAGCAGGAGAGCGGCCACAATTCCCGTTCTGTCCTTGCCCACCTTGCAGTGGAACATTACAGCTCCCTCTTTTGCCTCAGCGATAGAAGAAAAGACCTTTCTTATGTTCTCCCTTGCCTCGGTCAGAAGATGAAGATAGAAGGCTGTAATCATATCCTGGGGTTTATAGTGAGAAGCTGCCCTTGTAATGTAGTCGATTTTGTCAAGGAAAATTGGGGCTTTAATATAATCCACACCCTCAACCCTCTCAAAGGGGTTGGGGAAAGCCTCCATTTCATCATCAGCCCTCAGGTCTATTACCGTTTTAAGTCCGTATTCCTTCAAAAATTCAATATCGCTGTCTGTAAGGTCGTACGGGTCGTCTGACCTTAAAAAGGCATGCCATTTTGTCATGCGGCCGCACTTTGTGGGGTAGCCGCCAAGGTCCCTTACATTATAGGCTCCCTCAAGGGGGAGTCTTACGAAGTTCAGCATTTTTACCTCTTTCCGATGCTATTTCGTCTCAACCGGAGCGATGGGCGAGAGATTCTCGTCAAGCGCATCGATTGAATTAATGTTTATCTGTTTTAATATGTTTTCCCATCTTGCTCTCATTTCGTCACTGTTTATGATGGGGAGAAAACCGAGCTTAATATAAATCTTAATCGCGGGGATTCTGTGGTCGTCGGTTGTGAGGAAGCATTTGTCATAGCCCATGCTTTTTACTCTGTTCACAGCCGCCTCGCAGACAGGACCCGCAAGACCTTTGCCCTTATATTCGTCGGCTACCGCAACCATGTGAAGGATGCCCGCGTCGGGATAATGCTTGGCTATGGGAAGCCTTGCCGTAGCTGTGCCCGCAATTTTTCCTTCGCTGTCGCAGATAAGGAAAATATTATCAAGGCTGACCGACGGGTCGTCAAGCATTCTTTCCTTAAACAAATCCACGCTGCACTCCTCAACGCCCAAGCAGCCGTTAAGGCAGCATTTACACCATGCGGAACCGTCCTCAAGTTTTGCCGTTCTTATATAATAGCCTTCGGGTATTTGGTATAAGCGGCTTTCTTCGTTCTCCTTAAAAAACTTCAGCATTTTAAGCTGTTCTTTTTCTTCCGTTCTGTTTGTTTGCTCCATTTTATTCCTCCTATAAAGCTGGTTTGTAGGAAAATTCGCTCTTTAGTACATCGTAAACCTTAGCGACGGGCAGACCCATAATGTTGAAAAAGTCGCCCTCGATTCTTTTAACAAAAACGCAGCCTCTGCCCTGAATTCCGTATGCCCCTGCCTTGTCCATAGGCTCTCCGGAACTGATATAAGCCTCTATCTCCTCATCGCTTAGCTCATTAAAGTAAACATAGGACTGCTCAAAGAAGCTGATTCTTTTGCCTGGCGAGGCAATTGTAACGCCGGTAAAAACCTCATGTCTCGCTCCCGAGAGCTGCCTTAATATTTCAAAGGCGTCCTTGCCGTTCCTGGGCTTTCCGAATATTTTGTCACCGAGAGCCACAACCGTGTCGGCGGCGATTACAGCAAAATCATCATCTCTTTCGTCTATAAGAGCGAACGCCGCCTCAGCCTTTCTTTCAGAGAGCATTACCACTGCGTTGCAGGGTTTTACGCCATCCTCCAAATCCTCCGAAACCGAAGGCAGCACTACGGAATGTCTTATGCCCGCAAGGTTTAAAATCTCCCTTCTGCGGGGCGAAGCGGATGCAAGATATATCTTCATTTTCGTCTCCGTTATTGCTATAGATTTAAACGATTACAACTAATTTAACATAGCCTAACCTTCAAGTCAATTTTGCCCATTTAAACTTTGGCTATGGCAATAAAATTAATATCCGGAAAACGAATATTATTGTAAAAATCGTACAATAAATATTTATTTCAAATTCAAACTTATAACAAATAGTTGCAAAAATGTTGTTCTATATTATTGGTGAACAGAAGAGTAGTCCCGAATATTAAATGACAATTTTTACGGCAGCTTAAAGATATAGAAGAAAATATTACAACATTTTGTTATTCATGTTAATTTTTATTCGCAGCTTTACTTTTATTGAATTGTTTGTCCTGTTGTGGTAATATATGTTCAATAATATAAGTGGTAATGTGTTTATCGGGACTGAGTGATTTACTTATATGTAGCAGAGGATGGTAGTATGGAGAATTTCACAAAGTTGGTCGAACTGATAGTATATATTATTAACTTTCTGAGAGAGCTGTTTAACAGAAACAAGACCTCTTAGCGGTTAATAATAGCGATTTATTTCGGATATTTGCATCTGTCAAAGATGTAATTATATCTCATTCTTTTTGGCTTAGCATGAAAAACGAAAGTGAGGTGCAGCAGAATGTTAGGAGCTTTCCAGGACGGCTTTGCTTGGCTTGCAGAGATCATCAATTACTTCAAAGAGTTTTTAAGGAAGCTTGGCGTTGAGTTCTAATTAAAGCGGCTATCAAAGTTGCGCAACTTTTGCAAAATACCTTTTAGCAAATGTTTAAAGGAGGGATCATTTTGACCTCTGCTGAACTTATCGAACTCGTAAGAGAATATGCCGCCATGTTCAATGATCTGGTAGCTTTCATAGTCAGATTCTTTGAGCGTGTCAAAGCTAACGCTGAATAAGCTTTAACCGAGTTTCCTAAGGATTAATCCTTGGTTTGTTGGTGGCTATTTTGGCTTTGAAAGTGAGGTGTAACAGAATGACAGGAGCAGATATAGTAGCACTCATCAAAGAGTTCCTCAATATGATTCTTGACTTCCTTATCGCAGTTGGCATCATTGAGGCCGATGATGAGGAGTAATCTTCTGATTGGTTTATTGCTGTGTTGTTAAAGAAAGAGATCGGATTTCTGATCTCTTTCTTTATTTTGTCTTTTCTTTTCCGCTTGATATAATGGATTAAAATTGTTTCGTAGGAAGGTGCAAAATGAGTTTAAAGTGGCACCATCTTCTGTTTCCGCACAGATGCCTTTTCTGCGGGTCGCCTGTCACAGCGAGTGAAAGGATTTGCGAAATGTGCATGGAAGCGCTGCCCATTATAGGCGCGCCCGTCTGCTTTTTCTGCGGCATTTCAAAGGCGGACTGCGCCTGCCGAGAGAAAAGGCATTTTTATGACGCCATAATAGCCCCGTTTTACTACGAGGGCGCTGTGGCCAAAGGAATAAGGCTCATGAAATTCGCTGGCAGGACGGAAAACGCCGAGTATTTCGGAGAAGCGATTTCCGTTTGCGCAAGCCACTATTACAGCGAAATCGCCTTTGACTGCGTCTGCTTTGTCCCCGAATCTGAGGATGTGCTAAAGGAAAGGGGCTACAACCAGAGCAGGCTGCTGGCTGAGAGCGTGTCAAGGCATTTGAATGTCCCGTGCGGAGAGCTTTTAAAAAAGCTCTATACAACAAAGCCTCAAAGGACTTTGAGCGCGGCTGAAAGGCAGGGCAATGTTCTCGGCGTGTTTGAGACTAATCCGGAAGAAATAACAGCGGGCAAAAAAATACTCCTGATTGACGACATAAAAACCACAGGAGCTACCCTTGACGAGTGCGCAAAAAGCCTTTTAATCGCGGGAGCGGACAGGGTATTCTGCGCCGTCGCCGCCGTCAGCCCCATGAGAGCGAGCCAAAATGAAGAAACAGCCGAAGAAACTCTAACCGCAAAATAAAAACCCTGAGCATCCGTTGTACAGCTCAGGGTTTCATTTTTTTTGCTTTGGTTAATCGAGAAAATGCTTAATCCTCAATAGCGGCCTTTCTCTCGTTTATCGCCTTAAATATTGCGGGATCGAATTTCGGCTTTCTGTCATATGTGTAAAGTCCGTTCTGCTCCTGCTCAATGTCATAAAGCTGAGTGTAGCAGAATCCGAATATATTTTCGTTGTCCAAAAGCACATCGGTAAGCCCCTTGTAGCGGGCGATGAACTCCTCCTCAGATTTCGGAGTGTCGCCGTAGCCCCAGGAGTTTGCGTCATCGCTCCAACGAATGCCGCCGTACTCACTGATGAACAGCGGCTCGCCCCTATAAGTCTGCCTTTTTGCGTGATTGTCATGGGGCGGCTGATCCTTGCCAAAGGAACCGAACTTCTTTTTGTAGCTCTCAGGCGACTGGTCATAGTCGTGCAGGTCGAATATATCCGTCACAACATGATAGTTGCCGCTGGTATCGATGCAGGGGCGGGTGGGGTCAATAGCCTTTGTGGTGTGGTAGACAAGGCTTAAAATCTCATCGCACTGCTTTCTGCCCTTTACATCCCATGTTTCGTTAAAGGGGCACCAGCCGATGATTGACGGGTGGTTAAAGTCGCGGCGAAGCTCCTCAATCCATTCGGGAAGGATGGAGAAAACAGCCTCCGGGCGGGAATGGTCAAGTCCCCAGTTGGGGTACTCACCCCAGACTATATAGCCCTCCCTGTCGCAGTGATAGAGGAATCTGGGCTCAAAAATCTTTTCGTGAAGTCTCGCTCCGTTAAAGCCCACAGCCTTGGAGATAAGTATATCGTTTAAAAGAGCCTCATCGGTGGGAGCGGTGTAGATTCCGTCGGGATAAAAGCCCTGGTCCAAAACAAGACGCTGGAATACCGACTTGCCGTTTATGCGGAACTTATATCCGTCAAGGCAGACATTTCTAAGGCCAAAATAGCTTGTAACCTCATCGCCGCAGAAACTTAACTTTAAGTCATAGAGCCTGCCGCAGCCCACTTCCCAAAGGTGCTTTTCACTAAGCTCTATCTGAACCTTAGCGCAGCCGTGATTGCACTGGGCCTCTGCCTTGCCCACGGGTCTGCCCTCATAATAAGCCTCAGCTAAGAAAATTCCCTTGCCCACGAGCTTTGCCTCAATTGTGAGAATGCCGTTCTCGCTGTCTGGGTAGTATTTAACGCTGTCAATATAGCTTTTCTCCGTAAACTCAAGCCATACCGTCTGCCAGATTCCGGTTGTCCTTGTATAGTCGCAGCCGTGGCTGTAGTATTCCTCGCTCTGCTTTCCTCTGGGAACCATCGGGTCGCTAACATCGTCCACGGCGCATACGGTGATAATATTTTCTCCTTCGACAACATAATTTGTAATATCAAAGGAAAAAGAGATGTATCCGCCCTTGTGGCTGCCGACCGGCTTTTCGTTTACATAAACGAATGCCTCATAGTCGACGGCGCCGAAGTGAATGACAACCCTTTTCTCAGTCTGCTCTTTAGTAAGAAAGAAGCTGCGCCTGTACCAAACACAATGGAGGAAATCTTTGTGCTCAATTCCCGACAGCTTGCTTTCCGGGCAGAAGGGAACAATGATCTTTTGGCTGAAAGGAGCGTCCTTCGCATAAAGCTTTCTTGCCTTTCCGCTGACGCTCTGGTCTATTTCAAAATCCCATTCGCCGTTAAGGCAAACCCAAGACTCTCTCATAAACTGCGGGTTCGGATGCTCGCTTCTCGGTATGCTCATACTTATTCTCCTTTGTTTTAACACTTTTACATATTCTAACCAATCGGGACTTCTAATTCAAGCACAAAATTTTCTTATATTTATGCACAAATGCAAGGTTATATGAGGGTGTTGGCTTAATAAAACTATAAAATTTTGAAAAATTCTTTGTATATTTACACATTTTTGTTGACATAACGGAATTAAGGGATTAAGATAATTTATATAAAATGGAAATTTGTATTACGATAGAACAGGATATAAAAAGGGGACTTATAAAATGAAACATTTGCTTAAACTTGCCGATTTAACAACCGAAGAAATCATATCAATCCTAAACCTTGCCGACAGGCTCAAAAAGGAGCGCAAGAACGGCATAAATCATACCTACCTTGCGGGCAAAACCCTGGGCATGATATTCCAAAAAGCCTCAACCCGCACAAGGGTATCCTTTGAGGCGGGCATGTATCAGCTGGGCGGCAACGCTCTGTTCCTCAGCGACAGGGATTTGCAAATCGGTCGTGGAGAGTCCATGGAGGACACCGCAAGAGTCCTTTCAAGATATATTGACGCGATTATGATAAGGACATTCAAGCAGGAGGATGTGGAGAATCTTGCCCGCTACAGCAGCATACCCGTAATCAACGGTCTTACGGACTACGCCCACCCCTGCCAGGTTCTCGCCGACCTTATGACCATTAGGGAATACAAGAAAAACCTTGAGGGCAGGACACTCTGCTATATCGGCGACGGCAACAATATGGCGAACTCACTCATAGTGGGCGGAATCAAAACGGGCATGAAGGTACGCATAGCCTGCCCGAGTTCCAATAAGCCGGACGCGAAAATAATGGAGTGGGCAGAAAAGAACGGCGACTTTATATGCACCGAGGATGTTTTCCTTGCCGCAAAGGACGCGGATGTGCTCTACACCGATGTATGGGCATCAATGGGTCAGGAGCATGAAATCGAGGAGCGCAGAAGGATTTTCAAAAACTATCAGATAAACGACGAGGTATTAAAGGTCGCAAAGAGCGACGCAATGGTTCAGCACTGCCTGCCCGCGCACAAGGGCGAGGAAATCACAACCGAAGTCTTTGACAAGCACGCAGACGAGATTTTTGATGAGGCGGAAAACAGGCTCCATGTCCAAAAGGCGGTACTTCTCAAACTTTTAATGCCCGAAATCAACTAAATATTGCCGTCAAAATGTTTTGAACATACATTTAACAAATTGTTATCCATTTATTTATTCTTACTATATTGACATAATGATGTCTTTATAGTACATTATGGTTGTGTATTCTGCACATCAATATCCCATTTTTGAAAGGAGTAAATCCCGTGACAAAGATTAAAGCGATAGTATCAATTCTTCTTGTACTATCCTTAATGTTCGGCATTGCTGCCTGCGGTAAGGATAAGGGCGGCGACGAAACCACAGTGGAAGAAACAACAGCAGAAGAAACAGCAGGCGAGACCAGTGCAAACGATGAGACATCGGCAGCTGAGACCTCAGAACCTGCTTCAGGCGACGAGACATCTGCTGCCCCCAGTGAGACTCAGGCCCAGACAGAGGCTCCCTCACAGAATCCCGGAAACAACTCCAAATTCCCCGTTGGCACTGACAAGGCTGCTATCGTAGAGTTCTACAACAAGGCAGCTAACGCTGTTAAGGCTTACAAGGGAACCCTCAAGGTCACAAGAAAGTCCGGCGCTTACACAAAGATTGAGAAGTTCGATGTTCCGCTGGTAGGCGGCTCTGTAAGAAAGCTTGCAGAAGATAAGCTGCCGAATGACTGGGATAAGGCTCAGCCCAAGACCCTTACATTCAACAACGGCGTTGCCAAGGATGGCGACAAAGACAGAACTCTTGCTGAAGTTCTGCCTCCCGAAAAGGCTGAGTACATGAGCAAGCTCACACCTGCAGGCGTTAAGTCCGCAGAGTGCAAGCTGGAAGGCAGCAATGCCAAGGTTACAATTACTCTCGTAGAAGAGTCCAGCACCAGCCTTGACTTTGTACCGCCTCACCACAGCTCATGCCTTGACACACTTAAGCTCAGCTCCGCTGACCTTGACCCGTTCACCATTAAGAACGCAAAGGTTACATACAAGGGCGCTACCATCACAGCTGTTATTAACGAAGCTGGTCAGCTCCTTTCACTCCAGGTCAGAGAGCCCGCTTATGTTGAAGGCAATGTAGGCTACAGCGCATTGACATTCCCCGCAGCTATCAGCGGCGGTTACAATGCTGACTACACCTTTGTTTGGTAATTAACATTAAGATTTCAGGGTAAGGCAATGCCTTGCCCTGATTTTTTTATCTTAAAAGTATCCTGCCTTATTAGCCAAAGCCGCATATTTTCTTTTCGCCTTTAATAAGATTTATCGGATACAAAAGTCAAAGCATCATTTTCACTTGTCAGATTTAGTCGAACAATATCAAAATTTTCCTTATCGAAAAATATCGGTTTGTTCGTTAATTTGTAGCATTTGTCACAAAGGCTTATTAATTAAAACCTTTTTTCGTATAATTAGCATAAGGATATTGACTTTATAAGATTCTTGTTGTAAATTAATAAAGGAGATTATCGCTCCAACGACTGCGAATATTTGAAAGGGGTACATAACTGATGAAGAAAAACGCTTTCAGACTCGTTTCTCTTTTGCTTGTGATAGCAATGGTATTTGCTATCGGCGCATGTGGCAAAAAAGGCGATGAAACGACTACTGCTGAAGAAACCACAGTAGAAGAAACCCAGGATGCAGGCGCAACAGAAGCTACTGGCGAAACCGCAGCTACCAGCGAGACAGCTGCTGAAACAGAAGCTCAGACAGAAGGTCAGACAGAGGCTCAGACACAGGCTCCCTCTCAGCCCGCTTCTGAGGTTCCCCAGGGTAAAGAGGCTATCCTTGCGGCTTATACAAAGGTTATGAACAAGGCAAAGCAGGATAAGCCCGCTTACAAGAAGATTGAGTTCCAGAAGATTCCCGATGACTCTCAGAACAGAAAAGTCAGAAAGGGCGAAAACACAATCGGCAGACTTCTTGGTGTTGTTGACTCCCTCGGCGTTATGACACCCGAAGACAAGGCAAAGGTTGAAGAGCTGCAGAAGGGCAACGACATGAAGTGGTTCCCGATTCATAAGAACTCCAAGGGCTGCCTTCTGACCGATGTATCCGCTATTAAGGAAGCTAAGGCAGAGAAGCTGGCAAACGGCAACATCAGGCTGGAGATTACTCTTGTTGACGAGAAGAACTCACAGCCCGCCGCTGAAAACGCAGCAACTTCACCCAGCAAAATCGGCGCAATGTTTTCACCTCTTGCAAAGGCTGATATCGACAACACCCTTAACAGCGGCGTTGTTAAGGCTGTTGTAAGAGACATCAAGTACGACCTTACATTTCATGACTGCAAGGCAGTGCTTGAATATAATCCCGCAAATGACCAGATTGTAAAGCTTGAGCAGTACATGGTTATCAGAATCGATGCTCAGGGTAAGGTTTTACTCCTCGGCGACTTCGATTTAACCCAGGAGCTTTACAATACAATGAAGACCTACGATTTCGTTTATTAATCTCCGGCAAAACAATAAAGGGAAGCTTTAAGCTTCCCTTTTTCTTTTTATGAGCATATTTCGTGCACAGTTCTTTTTATTGCTTCAATCAAAGCTTCATCAGCCCGTATGCCATTATATTCGGGAATAAAGCTGTTTTCCAGAATATTGCCCTTCAGCACCTTCTCATACCAGGTTGCCGCGGCGGCGTATCTGCCGTAGATGTAATCAAGATGAAAGCCGTCACGGCAAAGAGAGAGCCCGCCTTTTTCGTAGTCAAACTCCTTTGTTGCCCTCAGAGCCTGAATAACATCGCCCACGGGAACTATCTCGGCGTTTATTGCCTCAGCCGCCTTCTTATACGCCTTGCTCAGAGAATCAAACATTAGCTTCTGATTTCTCTCATACTTTGCGAAGCCGTCATGGATGCTGTCAATCTCATAAGCCCAGGTCTTGTGAATGAGCTGAACAGCCCCGGGCGATTTCTTTTTAGCGTACTCAGACAGCAAAGTAAGATAAGGGTAATAGGATTCTTCCACACCGCTGTCGTAACTTGCCTGCTGGAAGCTGATATAGTCCCAGGTCTCGCTCTTAAGAGCCTTTCTCATGGAGATTTTCTTGCCCGTTCTTTCGCCGTTAAGCTGATAGTCATAAGCTTTTCTGAAGCTTTTTGCGTTCTTCCAGTGTTTAATGAGCGGGCAGCCGCCTATATAAAGGTTTACGGTTTTAACCTCCATCCCGCCGCACTTTGCGATAGCGTGCAGGTATTTCATAGCGTCCTCGGAAAAGCTGTTTCCGATGCAGAGAATCTTAATCATGTGACTTGCCCTTTCTTAAAATTTTATCCACCGTAAAACCAATAACCTCAGCCATGCGGACAAAGCCCGCGTCGTTCGGGTGGCAGCCGTCAACGGTGCATGCGTCGCGGTTTTCGTCCTTAAACAGCCTCTCGCCGTCAATAAAGTACACATTTTTATCGCCGCGGCGCAGAGCATTCATGTATGTCCTGTAAATCACATCTCGGCGCTTTGCGATTTCTGTGGGATTGCTGTCAAAATCGGGCTTTGAAACAAGGACAATCGGAACCTCAGGTATTGCCTCTCGAACCTTCAAAAAAAGCTTTTCGTGGGTTTTTTCAAGATGCTCCACCGACGGGGCGTTATGGTCATAGTCGCAAACAAAAATGCTGTAATCAAGGCTGGCTATATAGTCTGCTATTATATCCTCGCCCCTTGCGCTGCCCGAAAAGCCGAGGTTTATGTGGTCGCAGCCGAGCTTTGCGGAAATGATGTTCTGATAGCAGTTGCCCGGGCGGGACGCGCAGCCCCCCTGGGTAATGGAGGAGCCGTAATAAAGAACGGGCTTTTCATATTTATACTTAGCCCCTTCTCCCACATTAGCGTCCTCTTGCAGACCTATATACAATGAACTTACGCAGCTGTAGAGCGGGAAATGAATTGTGATGTTGCGAGCGCGCCTATCTTCAAAATGAATTACCGACTCATAGCCGTCCTTTATGTCATATGGAGGCATAAAGGTTTTAAAGTAGACATCCTTTCCGCCATCGTTTATATAAAGGTCAAAGCCCGCAGAGCCTGAAAGGGGCATATGCGGCAGCTTTCCGATACCCGGCATAACCGCCTTAACAGCGACATAAGAGGAGTCCGTTGAAAAGCGAACCCTGCCGCCCGCTGTATTCTTGTAAAGAGCGGCAACGCCCTGATTTGTGCTTTGAGCCACATCATCGGGCAAGCGCTTAAACTCAGCCTCAGTCTTGGCGTTGTAAAGCCCGTAAAGCCTAAAAGGCTCCCGCCTTGCATCATAAAAGCATATATCGTCCAGTTTAAGATTTGTTTCCACCTTTAAATTCTTGTCTATATCCTGAATCTTTCCCTCGTCCATACATCTTTCTCCTTTGAAAACTTCAACTAAATAATATAAGAATTCACCCGCTAAAGCAAACATTTTCTCCGAAACTTACTGGATTTAGTATGAGCCTAAACACGCTTGTGATATAAAAAAACCCGTCAGTGTAACACTGACGGGTTTTGTGGTGGGAGAGGGCGGATTCGAACCACCGAAGCCACTGGCAACAGATTTACAGTCTGCCCCCTTTGACCGCTCGGGAACTCTCCCATGATGGAGCTGGTGGACGGACTCGAACCCCCGACCTGCTGATTACAAATCAGCTGCTCTACCAACTGAGCTACACCAGCAACGCATTCGTATCGTGCGTGCCAAAGCAAGAGATAATATATCACAAGCAATTATTTAAGTCAAGCACTTTTTATACTTTTTTAAGAATTTTGATATTTTAAAAGGGAGAAGGAACGCCGCCCATCTCCCTTTACGCTTTATTTGTCTATGAATTATCGGCCTTTGTTCTGTTTACTGTTTCCATTATTTCTCTAACTACTTCGGCTATTTTGACCGCCGTTTTGGGACCTACCGAGTTAGTCTCCTCATAGTGATTTCGGCCGTGCCTGTCTTTTGCCCTTTCTAGATAGGGAGCGTCCTCGCTCAAGAGGAAATCATTCGGCGGGAGAATGTAGCCGATTTCGTCGTTTGCAAGGTTAAATACCAGCAGATTCGGGTCGCCGACAATTTCGATAAGCGGGTCGGGGTTTGCCTCGGGACCGAGACCCGTTGCCGACTCCTCTTTGCTAAGATAACCGCCGTAAACAACCTCGGGGAAGGTCTCGCCGGGCAAGAGCAGCATTTTCAGCTCGCCGATTTCAAAATACGAAACCTCGGTTCTAAGCAGATATCCAAGGCTTGCCTCTTTGGAATGATACCTGTTCGTGTGCAGAATAGAAAGCTGAGCGGCGGTCATAAGAACTATGTTCTCAGCCTCTACAAAGAACTCCTGCTTTATAAGGTTGATATTAGCCTTCAGCTCAACCTCGTCGGTAATGGAGAGAGCATAGTCGCCCAGTCTCCTTCCAAGGTTCTTGGTGCCCTCGATTTTCTCGGGCATTGTCTTGCCGCCGGAGCTCATGGTAATCATGCCGCCGATTGCGCCCGAGAAATAAATAGTATCGGCGCCCGTTTTCTCCTTGATTCTCTCCCTAAGATAAGCGGGGAAGTCAGCGCTGATAAGAGAGTTTTCGGATGTCAGCGTTTCGGGATGGGATGCAAAGTTTATAAAGTGGATTTCCCTTGACTTGTCATCGGGCACGAACCTGAGCCTTGTAAGAATCTTTGAGAAAACAACGGGGGTTCTTATATCCTTCTGCATATCGGGAACTTCAACTCTGCCGAGATACAGCTTGCCCGTGCGTCTGTCGGCGTACGCTGCCTTAACAGCGGTTATTACAGCCTCTTTAACGGTTGTCATGTAATCGGCGCTCCTGCCCGTTCTCGGCAGCGGGCCCCAAATTCCCATAGTATCAATTGAGGCGTGGGAGTGGGTGCTTATAATATTTATGCTGCGGCAGCCGCTCTCGGCCAGAAAATCTCCGAGGCTTTCCTTAATGATGTCAGCATCGGTCTTTAAAAGTCCTACGGCGTCGAGGGACACAAAAACAACGCCGCCTCTGCCCGAATTGTCGTCAAGCCAAATTGCATGGGCATAGAGGGGGTCCAGAATTCCAGTGGCGGGCTTGTTTATGTCATAGCCTGCGACATAGTATTTCTTTTTGGTTATGTCCTCGGGCATCATTGGAGCCTTGCCGAAACCCACTGTAAAGGTGGTGTTGTCGCTCGGCTTCATATAGTCAAAATCGGCGCTTGCGATTTGGGGTACACTTTTAAATACTGAGCCTATTTTCCCGCTCGTTTTTATGTAGCCTGTCAGCAGTTTGGTTGCCAAAGATATTGGTTTCATATCCTCAGTCCTCTCTGAATACTTTAGTATTACAGTAGCACAAATTGCCATTTGCCGCAACAATTATGAGTCTTCTCATAATTCTTTTTTTGCCTTTTGTATTGCACAAAAAACTACGGCGGGCTAAAATGATGCAAAGACTAAAAGGGCTGATTGGATGAATAAAAGGCTTTTTGAAAAGGAAAGGGAAGTAAAGTCACTGCTTCAAGGCTTTTCGGCAAACAGGCTCGTTTTGTGCCTTGACAGCACAGAGAGCACCAACATAATTGCAAGAGAATTCCTGACAAAAGGCAAAGCCTTTGATTTGGAATATAAAAAAGACGCCCCGCCCCTGATAATTGCCGCTGAGCAGACAATGGGGGAGGGCAGACTCGGCAGATGCTTTGAAAGCAAACGGGATATGGGCCTTTACATGACGGCGGCTTACCCCCTCACCGGCCACGAACAATAT
>FZPS01000014.1_pt414 | contig 15603 bp, 14 predicted proteins | sample 1817821 | NCBI WGS metagenome assembly FZPS01 (sample SAMEA104158645, study PRJEB21678) | metagenome | place: Germany | collected 2015-04-21 | reverse complement strand
GAGCTTGGTAATCCGGCGAAAGACAAACCAAGCCCCACAAGTAATCAGCACTTACGTACCAACTGCTTAATTATAATAACACTTAATAAAAAAATAATCAACATATTTTTATATGTAAGTTTGCGTTGACTTGGAGCGAAGCGACGGAATAAGCAAAGTTACATATGTCCACATTTTTTATATGAATTGTTAATTGTATAACTATACTTTTATTTTCCTTTAATAAAGCTTGGTATATGTAAATGATTTTTTTATTGTGTTAAATTATATAAAGTAATAAAAAGTTCTAATATTTTGCACATTATTGTTGAAAAAATAACAATCTTTTTATATAATGTGTATGGACATAAAAATGGAGGAGATCATAAATGGGGAAAATAAGAGAAAAATTATTAGGGATTTTATTACTAGTGCTTTCAACTATGGTTATAGGATGTACCGCTAAGGGAAATGAAACAAAGGTAGAAGAGGATAAGACATTAAAAATTGGATTAATGCCTGCAGTTGACACAGCTCCAATTTTAATAGCAGAAAAGAAGGGGTATTTTGAAGAAGCAGGTATTGACGTTGAAATAGAAATTTATACTAATGCTCAAAATAGACAAAGCGCTCTTCAAAGCTATCAAATAGATGGTGCAATGACAGACTTTATTGCAGTAGCAACTAATGTAGAAGGTGGATTTGATATAAAAGCAACTACAATGACTGATGGAACTTTCCCTGTTCTAATGAATGAAGGTTCTAAAGATAAGAAGGATATCAAGGTTGCTATGATGGAGGTTAGTGTAACAAATTATTTAGCAGATTTATGGCTTTCAGAGGATTATAACTTAGAAAAGTTATTTATTACAGAAATACCAGCAAGACTTTCAGCAATAAGTACTGGACAAGCTGATATGGGAATATTCCCTGAGCCAGTAGCATCAAATGGTGAGTTACAAGGATTAACAAAAGTAGTATATGGTATGGATGATGAATATTCACCAGACTGTATGGTCTTTACAGGAAAAGCTATTTCTGAAAAGCCAAATACAATAAAAGCTTTCCATGAAGCGTATAATAAGGCTGTTGAAGAAATAAACAATAATCCTGAAATTGCAAAGGATATTTTAATAGAAAAAATACCAAATATAAAACCAGAAATTAAGGATAATATGACTTTACCTACATATAAAAAAGCTTCCCTTCCAAGTGATGAATATGTAGAAAGCATAATTGAATGGACTGAAAAAACTTTAAATAAAGATTTAACTGTAGAAGCTAAAGATTTATTGGAAGGACAATTTGTAAAGTAATGATAAATATAGAAGATTTAACAGTAAAGTATGGTGAAGAAAAAGCAATAGATAATTTAAGTTTATTTATTGAAAAAGGAAAATCCTATGCTATTATTGGTAAGTCTGGATGTGGAAAAACAACCCTGCTATATACTATAGCAGGGCTTATTTCAAATTATGAAGGGAAGCTTGAAATAGGGGGAGAGACATCCTTAATACTTCAAAATCTAGGCCTTTTTAATTGGTTTACTGTGTATAAAAATATTGAACTAGGGTTAAATTCTTTTAAGATTTCTAAAGAGGAAAAGAAAGTTAAAGTTGATAGTATATTAAAAGAATTAGGCTTATATGATTTAAAGGATAAATATCCAGGGGAATTAAGTGGAGGACAAAAACAAAGAGTAGCTATTGGAAGAACAATAATAAGCAATCCAGAAATTTTATTATTAGATGAAGCAACATCAGCCTTGGACTCAATAAATAAAGAAAAAATCCAGGATTTGCTATTAGATATAAGAAGCAAAAGAAATAATACAATGATCCTTGTTACTCATAATATTGAAGAGGCAGTATTTCTCGGGGAATATATTATTGTTATGAAGGATGGAAAAATTGACAGTATAATAAATAATAAATACTTTGGAGATAAGAATATAAGAAAAAAGCAGGAATATTTCCAAGTATGTAATGAAGTAAGAGGAAAGTTATATGATTAAAAAGAGAATTAATAATTTATATGGAGTTATATCTGTAGTTATAATTTGGTATATTTTGACCATTGCTATAGGTGAAAATATGATTCCTTCTCCAAAATCTACAGTAGAAGAACTTATTAAACTTCTAAAAAATAATTTTTTATATGATATTTTATTTAGTACTTATAGAATATTTTTGTCTATTTTCTTTTCCTTGTTAATAGGAGTACCCTTAGGAATACTAATTGGAATGAGTAAAGTATTCGATAAAATATTATCTCCTTTAATATACTTACTATATCCTGTTCCTAAAATAGCCTTTTTACCTGTTTTTATGGTCTTATTTGGAATAGGAAACAAGTCAAAAGTAATTTTAATGGTTACAATAATAATATTTCAAATACTAATTGTAACAAGAGATGGAGTGAAAAATATAGATAAGGATATAATGGTTGCTGCAAAGGTTATGAAGTTTAATACTTTAGATATGATTTTCAAAATAATCATACCAGCTATTGCGCCAGATATATTTTCATCCCTAAGAGTAAGTATAGGAATTGCAATTTCTGCTCTTTTCTTTAGCGAAAATTATGCTACAGAATATGGAGTGGGCTACTTCATAATGAACGCCTGGTCCATGGTAGACTACAAAGGAATGTTTGCAGGAGTGTTAGCATTAAGTATTTTATCACTCATAATATTTAAGATTATAGATATTTTTGAAAAGAAAATATGCAAATGGAACAAAAAATAGCCGTGCAATTATTATGCACGGCTATTTTATATTGCCATGGAAATTAATAGATACTTGCAATATGCACCATATCACATGACACCTAACCTTATATTTTCTTTGATAAAAGTTACTACTATAATTAAGCGAAGGTAAATGGAATATATGCTATTTATCGGAGCCTTTATAGTATTAATACAAAAGTTCCAATGGTAATTAGAATTCCTCCAATAACAGTTTTAGCTGTTAAAGCTTCCTTTAAAATAATAAAGGCTAAAACCATACTTATAACTACGCTGAATTTATCTATTGGAACTACTTTCGAAGCATCTCCTAATTGTAATGCCTTAAAATAGAATAACCAGGATAAACCTGTAGCCACACCTGATAAGATAAGAAAAATCCAACTTTTTTGACTTATGTTTGGGATTTCCTTATAGCTCCCATTAAAAAAGACAATTCCCCAAGCCATTAAAATAATTACCACAGTACGAATTGCTGTAGCTAAATTAGAATTAACATTTTCAATTCCAAGTTTTGCTAGTATTGAGGTTGCTGCTGCAAAAAGTGCAGACAGTAAAGCGTAAATAATCCACATATAAAAACTCCTTTTCTAAACTAATATTATTAGTATACTTATAAGTCTTAGATATTGTCATTTTATTATATAACAAAAAATTGGAAAATGAAATGATTGTTATTTTCAACAAATAACTGTTTTCAATTACTCTTCTTTTGATGTATAATAAAGAAATAAAAAAATCAATATTATTAGTATTTTTAATAAATATAATTAGCATAAGAAGGGAGACCAATTTGAAAAATTTATTAAAATATTTTAAAGGATCAGCAATAGTATTTGCAATATTGGCACCACTTTCAATGATTGTAGAAGTAGCTATGGATTTATTACAACCTACATTATTATCAAAAATTATAGATGTAGGAGTTGCCCAGGGAGATATAAACTACATATTAAAGGTTGGATTTTATATGATAATGGTTTCTATTATTGCAGCCATAGGAGGAATACTATGTTCTTTCTTTGCATCGGCAGCTTCAATGAAATTAGCAGAAAACCTAAGAGAGTCCTTATTTAAAAAAGTAAATAGTCTTTCCTTTAAGAAGATAGATCAGTTAAAGACCGCATCACTAATTACCAGGTTAACAAATGATGTAACTCAAGTTCAACAAATGTTCAATATGATGTTAAGAGCAGCAGTTAGATCACCTCTTATGGCTATAGGAGGAATAATAATGGCAGTAAGATTAAGTTTAGATTTATCTACAATTTTTGCTATTTCTATTCCAATTATAGTTATAGGCATAATAGTTATTTTAAGAAAGTCCATGCCCTTATTTATAAAAGTTCAAAATAAGATAGATGATATAAATCTTGTTATGCGTGAAAATATTTTAGGCGTTAGGGTAATTAAGGCTTTTAATTTAGAAGAAAAGCAAAGAAAAAGATTTAATAATAAGAACAAGGAATTAACTATAAGCAGTATAGATTCACAAAATATGAATTTAGTTCTTTCTCCCTTTACCCAACTCATAATGAATTTAAGTGTTGTAGCAGTTTTATGGTTTGGAGGGAATATGGTTTCAACCCAAAGTCTAGAAGTAGGAAAGATAATAGCCTTTGTAAATTACATGATTCAAATAATGCATTCTACCGTTATGGTAATAAATCTTATGATGAACTTTTCTAGGGCTAAGGCCTCAGCAGATAGAATTAATGAGATTTTAAATATAGAATCTTCAATTAAAGAAAAGGAAGAAGCTAGGGACCTTGAAGGCTATGATGTAGAATTTAAACAAGTATATTTTAAATTTAATGAGGAAAGTGAAAATGTATTAGAAGATATATCCTTTACTATAAAAGAAGGTGAACGTATCGGTATTATAGGGCCAACAGGTTCAGGTAAAAGTACAATAATAAGCCTAATTTCAAGATTGTATGATATAGATAGGGGAGAAATACTAATTGGAGGAATTAATGTTAAGGATCTAAAACTTAAAGAACTTAGAGAAAATATAGGAATTGTTCTTCAGGATAGTATACTTTTATCTGGAGGACAAAGGCAGAGACTTTCAATTGCAAGAACCTTAGTGAGAAATCCCAAAATATTAATTATGGATGATTCATCTAGTGCCCTTGATATGAAAACACAGGCCAAACTTCAAGAAACTATAAAAAATAGAAAAGAGGAAACTACTGTTATAACTATAGCTCAAAGAATATCTGCTGTAATAGATTCGGATAAAATAATAGTTTTAGATGAGGGTAAAATTTCAGCTATTGGCTCTCATGAAGAGTTAATAAAAACTAATGAAATGTATAGAAGTATTGCAGTTTCCCAATTAGGAGAGGAGATGCTGTTAAATGTCTAATAGCAAAGGAAGAATAAATATTAATACAGGCAGTAAAGAAAAGCTAAATAATCCAAGGGAAACAGCAAAAAGGTTATTAAAATATATTGGAGATAAAAAATATGCTTTAACAATAGCCTTATTCTTTTCAATTATAACTACTTTAATAACAATACTTGGAACAAAATTAAATGGAGACATTATAGATAAGTACATAACTATAGGAGATTTAAATGGTTTAAGAAAAATGTGTATTACCTTAGTTATTATGTACATTTTCTCAAGTCTTTCAACCTTAATTCAAAATAGGTTAATGGTAAGTATTGCCCAAAATACATCAGCAAAAATAAGGAAAAATTTATTTGAAAGTATTCAGAAACTTCCTGTAAGTTACTATGATACTCATTCAAGTGGAGATTTAATGAGCCGCCTTACAAATGATGTTGATAATATTAATAATACTTTATCACAGAGTATTATTCAGTTTGCATCGGGAATTATAAATATAGCAGGTATGATAATAGCTATGCTGTTATTAAGTCCAACTTTAACTTTTATTGGATTAATAAGCACTCCTCTTATGTTTTTAACAACTAGGATTATCATTAAGAAAACTCAGCCCTTATTTTTAAGAAGGCAGAAACAGTTAGGCGACTTAAATGGATATATTGAAGAAATGATATCTGCTCAAAAGTTAACCTTCTTATTTGGACAGGAAGAGAATATAAGAAAAGAGTTCAGCAGAAAAAATAAAGCTTTAACAAAAAGCGCAATACTAGCAGAGGCAATTTCAGGGTCAATGGCCCCTACAATGAATTTTATAAATAACTTTACATATTTTTTGCTTGCTGTATCGGGAGGAATACTAATTCTTAAAGGAATAAATATAACAGTTGGAACTGTATTTACAATTATTCTTTATATGAGGAATTTCAATAGACCAATTAATGAAATTTTAAACATAGGTAATACAATACAATCAGCTTTAGCAGGAGCTGAAAGAGTTTTTGAAGTTATGGATGAAAAGAAGGAAGAAGATAATAATAGGAAAAAGTTAGATAAGGTAGAAAGTGATATTTTATTAAAAAATATTGAATTTTCATACGCAGAAAATAAAAAGATATTAAAGGGAATAAATATAAGGGCTGAAAAAGGTAAAACTATTGCAATAGTAGGTCCAACAGGCTCAGGAAAAACAACCATTATTAATTTGTTAAATAGATTTTATGATGTAGATTCTGGAAGTAGAAGAGGCAGCCAAACTAGCAAATGCACATCATTTTATAAAGCAGCTGCCCAAGGGATATGATACTGTATTAAAAGATAATGGAAGTAATTTATCTCAAGGACAACGTCAGCTTTTAGCTATAGCAAGAGCAATGATTTCAAATTGCTCAATACTTATTTTAGATGAGGCCACATCTTCCATTGATACAAGAACAGAAATTTATATTCAAGAAGCCTTAAAGAAACTTATGAAGAATAAAACAACCTTTATAATTGCTCATAGACTAAGTACAATAAAAAATGCAGATAAAATAATTGCAGTTAAAGATGGAAAAATAATAGAAGAGGGAAGTCATGATGAGCTAATGAAAGAAAAGGGCTTTTATTCAGAATTATATAATAGTCAGTTTAATCAATTAAATTAAAAATTATTAAATTTATAAATTTAATAATTTTTAAAAATAGTAATTGACAAATAATGTGTCTAGTGGCATAATAGTTAAAAATAAGTAGTTGAATAATAATTGAATAATAATTGAATAATAATACATCTTTAAAACGATACGAGATATCGATAAGATAGATAAAACAAATTTTGGTACAGTGCTTATGCCTGTTGCCGTTCTTTTGCATGTTTATACCTTGTCGATATTGACAAGGTTTTTTTTGAAAAAAGGAGGGTTAATATGATTAATACAAAGGATTTTAAATTAAGTAAACTTATAAAGTCTAATTTACCAAAGAATATAATTGAAGGTTGTTTATCAAATAAATATAGTATTTTTCCTGGCTTCTGTGACGTGCATGTTCATTTTCGTGAGCCGGGTTTTTCATATAAAGAAACAATAAAAACAGGTAGTATGGCAGCAGCCCGTGGAGGTTATACAGCCGTTTGTACAATGCCAAATTTAAACCCAGTTCCTGATACTTTAGAGCACTTAAATGAACAGCTTAAAATAATTAAAAAAGATTCAATAATAAATATTTATCCTTTTGCATCCATTACCATAAATCAGGAGGGAGAAGAACTTTCTAATATGAAAGAAATGGCGGAAAAAACATTAGGTTTTTCAGATGATGGTAAGGGAATACAAAATGAAGAGCTTATGAAAAAAGCAATGGAAAGAGCAAAATCCATAGGTAAGATTATCGTAGCCCATTGCGAAGATAATAGTTTGCTTAATGGAGGGTATATACATGAAGGGGGTTATGCAAAAGAGCATAATCATAAAGGTATCTGCTCAGAAAGTGAATGGAAGGCTATTGAAAGAGATTTAAGGCTGGCAAAGGAAACAGGATGTGCATATCATGTGTGTCATATTTCCTGTAAGGAAAGTGTTGACCTTATAGGTAAAGCAAAAAAAGAAGGAGTAGATGTTACTTGCGAAACCGCTCCTCATTATCTTGTGCTTGATGACAATGACTTGCAGGAAGATGGAAGATTTAAGATGAATCCACCAATTAGAAGTAAAGAGGATAGGCTGGCACTGATTAAGGGATTACAGGATGGAACAATAGATATGATTGCAACAGATCATGCACCTCACAGCAATGAAGAAAAATCTAAAGGCCTTGAGAAAAGTGCCTTTGGAATTGTAGGAATAGAAACAGCCTTTTCTGTCTTATATACAAAACTTGTAAAAGAAAATTTAATAAGTCTTGAAAAGTTGATTGAACTTATGGCCATAAATCCAAGAAAGAGATTTAAAATACCTTTAAGTAATGACTTCACTATATGGGATTTAAATGAAGATGTAACTATTAATCCAGAAGATTTTCTTTCCATGGGCAAGGCAACACCTTTTGAAGGTATGAAGTTAAAGGGGAAATGCATTGCGACAATTTGTGATAATAAAATTATATATTTAGATGAAGCATAAGGAGGGCAAAAAATGGCAAAAAGAACAGATATAAAAAAAGTACTAATTATAGGTTCAGGTCCTATTGTTATAGGGCAGGCAGCAGAATTTGACTATGCAGGAACAGAAGCTTGTCTTTCGCTTAAGGAAGAAGGATATGAAGTAATTTTGGTAAATTCAAACCCTGCAACTATTATGACTGATATAAGCATAGCTGATAAGGTCTATATGGAGCCTTTAACCCTTGAATATATTGAGAAAATTTTAAGGTATGAAAGACCTGATGCAATACTTCCCGGTATTGGAGGTCAGACAGGACTTAATATAGCTATGGAGCTTGAAAAGAAGGGGATACTTAAAGAATGTGGAGTTGAGCTTTTAGGTACCAGCAGTAAGAGCATAGAGATAGCCGAAGACAGAGAATTATTCAAAGAAATGTGTGAATCTATTGGAGAACCAGTAATTCCTTCTAAGATAACATATAATCTAGAAGAGGCTAAAAAGGCTGCTAAGGAAATTGGATATCCTGTTGTACTTCGTCCTGCATTTACTTTAGGAGGTACAGGTGGAGGATTTGCAAATAATGAAGAAGAGCTTGTTGAAATTGGTATGAATGCCTTTAAGCTTTCACCTGTAAATCAAGTCCTTATTGAAAAAAGTGTTAAGGGATATAAGGAAATTGAATTTGAAGTTATGCGTGATTCAAAGGACAATGCAATAACAATTTGTGGTATGGAAAATGTTGATCCAGTAGGAGTTCATACAGGGGATTCAATAGTTGTTGCACCTATACTTTCCCTTAGTGATCATGATAAAAAAATGTTAAAAGATAGTGCCATCAAGATTATAAAGGAACTAAAAATTGAAGGTGGATGTAATGCTCAATTTGCACTTAATCCTTCAAAGAGCGAATACTTCCTGATTGAAGTAAATCCAAGAGTATCTCGTTCTTCAGCATTAGCATCTAAGGCAAGTGGCTATCCAATTGCAAGAGTTACAGCAAAAATAGCTATTGGTATGGCCCTAGAAGAAATTCCAGTGGCAGGTGGAACAGCTGCAACAGAACCGAGTCTTGACTATATTGTTGCAAAATTCCCACGTTTCCCATTTGATAAATTTGAAACTGCCTCAAATGCCCTTGGCACCCAGATGAAGGCGACAGGTGAAGTTATGAGTATTGGTTCAAATCTAGAAGAATGTTTTTTAAAATCTCTTCGTTCCCTAGAAATAGGTATTTGCCATTTGCACCTTCCTAAATTTGATAATATGGCAAAGGATGAACTTTTAAATTATATAAGTGATTTTAAGGATGATAATATTTATGCAATTGCTGAGCTTTTTAGACAGGAAACATCAATTGAAGAGATTCATAAAGTTACAAAAATAACTGAACTATTCCTGCAGTCAATTAAGAAAATAACTGATATGGAGAAAAAGATAAGAAATAATCCATTTGATAAAAATATATTAAAAGATGCTAAAGTAATGGGATTCTCAGATAAATATATTGCAAAACTTTGGAATTGCGATGAGATAAAAATTTACAAGAAAAGAAAAGAAGAGGGCATTATTCCAAGCTTTAAAATGGTTGATACCCTTCATACAGGCAAATATATTCCATACTTTTACTCATCCTACACAGGGGAAAATACATCAAAACTTACAGATAAAAAGAAAATAATAGTATTAGGTGCGGGTCCAATCCGTATTGGGCAAGGTGTTGAGTTTGACTATTCCACTGTTCATGCAGTACAGACCATCAAAAAAGCAGGGTATGAAGCTATTATTATTAATAACAATCCTGAAACAGTATCAACAGACTATACTATTGGAGATAAACTTTACTTTGAGCCCCTTACCCCAGAAGATGTTATGGCAATAGTAGATTTCGAAAAACCTGAGGGTATAATTGCTTCCTTAGGTGGTCAGACTGCAATCAACCTTGCAGAGCCTTTAATGAAAGGCGGTGTAAAAATCATTGGAACAGATTGTGAAGCAATAGATAGAGCTGAAAACCGTGATAGATTTGAGAGGATTCTTGAAGAAATTAATATTCCACAACCCCGTGGAAAAGCTGTAACCAATATTGAGGAAGGTGTAAAAGTTGCAAACAGTATAGGTTATCCTGTTCTTGTACGACCAAGCTTTGTACTTGGAGGAAGGGCAATGCAGATTGTAGCAAATGAAGAACAGTTAAGGTATTACTTAAAAACTGCTGTTGAAATAGATGCAGATAAACCAGTGCTGGTTGATAAATATATTCAGGGAAAAGAAGTAGAAGTTGATGCTATATGTGATGGCAGGGATGTATTTGTACCTGGGATTATGGAACTTGTTGAAAGAACAGGAATACATTCAGGGGACTCAATAAGCGTATATCCAGCCTTTAGTATATCTGATAAGGTAAAAGGAACAATCTTAGAATATACAAAGAAACTTGGTTTAGCAATAGGAATAATTGGTCTTTACAATATCCAGTTTATCGTTGATAGAGAAGATAATGTTTATATTATAGAAGTAAACCCAAGGTCATCAAGAACAGTTCCTTTTCTATCTAAAGCAACAGGCTATTCCCTTGCAGATATTGCAACAGAGGTTATTATAGGGAAATCCTTAAAGGAACAAGGAATATTTGATATATATCCAAAAGAAAAGAAGCGCTATTATGTAAAAGTTCCAGTATTCTCTTTCAATAAAATTAAAGGATTAGATGCTTACCTTTCACCGGAAATGAAATCAACAGGGGAGGCAATAGGCTATGATGATAAGTTAAATAGGGCATTATACAAGGGACTTCAGGCAAGTGGAATGCGCCTTCAAAATTACGGTACAGTCCTTGCTACAATAGCTGATAATGATAAAGAGGAGGCTCTTCCTCTTATACGCAGGTTTTATAATCTTGGTTTTAATATTGAAGCAACAAAAGGTACTGCAAGTTTCTTAAAGAAACATGGAATTCCTACCCGTGTTTTAAAGAAAATTAGTGACGGTAGTAATGAAATACTAAACTCTATTCGTCAGGGACATATTTCTTATGTAATAAATACAAGAAAGCTTGATTCTATGAAACAGATGAGTGATGGTCAATTAATAAGGCATTGTGCAACAGAAAATAATATAACTATACTTACATCCCTTGATACGGTTAGAGTTCTTATAGATGTTCTTGAAGAAACAACAATTACAATATCAACTATAGATGCATAAGGGGTCAATTATGAAAAAGATAGAATTTAAGGTAATTAAAAATATAAAATTAAATGACAGTGTTATGGAAATGACTCTTTTAGGAGATACATCAGGAATAAAGCCAGGTCAGTTCGTCAATATCATGCTTGAAGGCTTATATTTAAGACGACCAATTTCAGTATGTGATATAAGGGGAGATAAACTTATCATTATATATAAGGTTGTTGGTAAGGGGACAGAAATGATGAAGAATATTCAAGAGGGGTACCTTGATCTATTAACTGAACTAGGTAATGGTTATGACTTATCAAAGTCTGGAGCTAATCCTCTCCTTATAGGTGGTGGTGTTGGCATTCCACCAATGTACTACCTTGCAAAAAAGCTAATTGAGGAAGGAAAGAAAGTTACAGTAATACTTGGATTTAACACTAAGGCAGAAATTTTTTATGAAGAGGAGTTTAAAAACTTAGGAGCATCTGTGTTTGTTACAACTGCAGATGGCTCTTATGGAAGCAAGGGATTTGTAACAGATAAAATGGCAGATTTAGATTACTCATATTTTTATACCTGTGGCCCTGAGGCAATGCTTAAGGCTGTATATGAAGCTAGTAATACTAGTGGTCAGTTCAGTTTTGAAGAAAGAATGGGCTGTGGTTTTGGAGCATGTATGGGCTGCTCTTGCAAAACAATTACAGGTTTTAAGAGAATTTGTAAAGAGGGTCCTGTCCTTGAGAAGGAGGAAATACTATGGAAAAATTAACTGTTGATTTATGCGGAATAGAGCTTGATAATCCTATAATACCTGCCAGCGGAACCTTTGGATATGGATATGAATTTGCAGAAATTTATGATATAAACTGCCTGGGTACCTTTTCCTTTAAAGGTACTACAAAGGAGGCTCGTTTTGGTAATCCTACTCCAAGAATTGCAGAATGCACTGGGGGGATGATAAATGCAGTGGGGCTGCAAAATCCAGGAGTTAAAAAGGTAATTGAAGAGGAATTGCCAAAACTTAAAAAGTGCTTTAATAAAAAAGTTATGGCAAATGTTAGTGGATTTTCTATTGATGATTATGTTTATACCAGTGAGAAACTTGATAAATGTGAACAGGTTGGCTGGATCGAAGTTAATATTAGCTGCCCAAATGTTCATGGAGGAGGTATGAGTTTTGGTACCTGCCCAGAAAGTGCAGCAGAGGTTACAAGAGCAGTAAAGAAAGTTACAAGAAAACCTATAATATTGAAATTATCACCTAATGTTACAGACATTGTATCTATTGCAAAAGCATGTGAAGAAGCAGGAGCAGATGGGATTAGTCTTATTAACACCCTTTTAGGAATGAGAATAGACCTTAAAACAAGAAAGCCTGTTATTGCAAATAAAATGGGTGGATTTTCAGGAAGTGCAATTTTTCCAGTAGCTCTTAGAATGGTCTACCAGGTGTCATCAGCTGTAAAAGTTCCTGTAATAGGTATGGGGGGCGTATCAAGTGCAGAAGATGTAATTGAAATGATGCTTGCTGGTGCAACAGCAGTTCAGGTAGGGGCAGCAAACCTTGTAAATCCATTTGCCTGCAAAGAAATAATTGAAGATCTGCCAAAAGTAATGAAAAAATATAAGATAGATAAATTAAAGGATATTATTGGAGGTGCATTATAGTGGGAAAGGATGTTATTGTTGCCTGTGATTTTAAAAGTAAGAAGGAGGTACTGGATTTTCTTGATAAATTTGAGGGAAGAAAGCCCTTTGTAAAAATTGGGATGGAGCTTTTTTATTCAGAGGGACCAGAAATTGTACGTGAAATTAAAAAAAGAGGTCATAAAATATTTCTTGACCTAAAGCTTCATGATATTCCAAACACTGTGAAAAAATCAATGGCAGTCTTATCAAAACTTGATGTAGATATTTGTAACCTTCACGCAGGAGGGACTATAGCTATGATGGAAGCGGCAATAGAAGGACTTACAAGACCTGATGGAACTAGGCCCCTTTTAATTGCAGTAACCCAACTTACTTCAACAGATGAGGAAACCATGAAAAGAGATTTACTTATATCTGAACCTATTGATAAGGTTGTTATGCACTATGCTAAAAATGCAAAGAAGGCTGGGCTTGATGGTGTTGTATGTTCACCTCTTGAAGCAGAAAAAGTCCACCAGGTTTGTGGAAAAGATTTCTTAACAGTAACTCCGGGAGTGCGATTTGCTGAAAGTGAAGTAGGGGATCAAAGGAGGGTTATGACTCCAAAGGAGGCTAAAAAAATTGGATCAGACTATATAGTTGTAGGAAGGCCTATAACAGCAGCTCAAGATCCAGTTGCTGCATATGAAAGATGTATAGAAGAATTTGTTGGTTAAGGGAGATGAAGTTATGGAAAAGTTAATAGCAAAGGATTTACTTAAAATAAAGGCGGTGTTCTTCCGCCCAGAAGAACCTTTTACATGGGCAAGTGGAATCAAGAGTCCCGTATATTGTGACAATAGGCTTACTCTTAGTGATGTAGAGGTACGTACCCATGTGGAAAATGGCCTTGCAAAGATTATAAGGGAAAACTATCCTGAGGCAGAGGTATTAATGGGAACATCAACAGCAGGTATTGCTCATGCGGCCATTACAGCTCATATTTTAGATATACCTATGGGTTATGTTCGCTCAGGGGCAAAAGGTCATGGCAGACAAAATCAAATTGAGGGTAAGCTTGAGAAAGGGCAAAAGGTGGTAGTTATTGAAGACCTTATTTCAACAGGGGGAAGCGTAATTGAGGTGGTAAATGTACTAGGTGAGGCAGGTGCAGAAGTTTTAGGTATTGCTAGTATATTTACATACGGAATGAAAAAAAGTGTTGAAAGGCTGGAAGCTGCCAAGGTTAAAAATATCTCTCTTACAAATTTTGATATTATTGCAGAGGTTGCAGCAGAGGAAGGTTATATAAAGACAGAGGATATAGAAAAGTTAATTGCCTTTAGAAATAATCCATCAGATGAGAGTTGGATTGGTGGTGCAAAAAAGTAATGAAAAGTCTTATAGATATACTTGATTTTTCAGTAGAGGAAATTGAAGAACTTATAAATACTGCAAATGACATTATAGAAAACCCTGAAAAATACAGTGAAAGATGTAAAGGAAAAAAACTTGCAACCTTATTTTTTGAACCCTCCACAAGAACAAGGTTAAGTTTTGAAGCGGCTATGTACGAACTTGGTGGAAATGTTATAGGTTTTTCTGAAGCAGCAAGTTCTTCAGCATCAAAGGGCGAAAGTGTTGCAGATACTGCCAAGGTTATAAGTTGTTATGCAGATATAATTGCAATGCGCCATCCAAAGGAAGGAGCAGCCTATGTTGCAGCAAAAAATGCATCTGTACCTGTAATAAATGCAGGTGATGGTGGCCATTGCCACCCGACTCAAACCCTTGCAGACTTACTTACAATATACAGGGAAAAGGGAAGATTAAATAATTTAACAATAGGTTTCTGCGGTGATCTTAAATTTGGAAGAACTGTTCATTCCCTTATAAATGCACTTTCAAGATATAATAAGATAAATATTATACTTATATCACCAGAGGAATTAAAGCTTCCAAGTTACATAAAAAAGGATGTCCTTGAGAAAAAGGGCATTCCTTATGAGCAGACTAGAAGACTTGATGAGGTTATTCCAAAGCTTGATATTTTATATATGACAAGAGTTCAGAGAGAAAGATTTTTCAATGAAGAGGATTATTTAAGACTTAAGGATAGTTATATTTTAACGGTTGAAAAACTTAAAAGGGCAAAAAATGATATGTCTATAATGCATCCTCTTCCTAGAGTAAATGAAATTAGCGCTGCAATAGACAATGATAGCCGTGCTTGTTATTTTAAGCAGGTGCTAAACGGTAAATATATAAGAGCAGCCCTTATACTAAAACTCTTAAAGGAGGCTTCAGAATGAATATAGATTCAATAACAAACGGCATTATAATCGACCATATTTCTGCTGGAAATGGAATGAAGCTTTATAATCTTTTGGGCCTTGATAATCTTAATGTAGCAGTTGCCATAATAAAAAATATTCCTAGTAAAAAGCTTATTAAAAAGGATATAATCAAGATTTATTCATATATTGATTTAAATTTTGATATTATAGGTTATGTTGACCCTAAAGCAACAGTAAATATAATAAAAGATAATAAATTTTTAAAGAAGTTAAATATAGAAATGCCTGAAACTTTAACAAATGTAATTAAGTGCAAGAACCCAAGATGTATAA
>FZPS01000183.1_pt421 | contig 15606 bp, 11 predicted proteins | sample 1817821 | NCBI WGS metagenome assembly FZPS01 (sample SAMEA104158645, study PRJEB21678) | metagenome | place: Germany | collected 2015-04-21 | reverse complement strand
GTTCCTGACGCTCGAGCCTTTCGAGCGGGTCTTCTCTATTAGTCATAATTCTAAAATGTTTTGTTTCAAACTGCAAAAATAATAAATTTGTGGCATGAAATACATAATCCGGGCTCTAAAGTACTTCGTGTACATAGCCATACTTCTAACTGTTTTCGTGTTTTTGCTTTACGCTTTCAAGTTTGTGGGCGGCAGCGTGGATGAAATTTTCCGGAACGGGACCAAGTCTATTTGGCAAATCGCCATAATAGTTGGTGTCTTCTCGGTAATCTACCCTTCCCTTGGCTACGGCACACGCAAAGCGATTATTATGGGCAGCTACGAGAAAATCAGACCGGAGGTATTGGAAGTTATGGAAGACGGTGGTTATCGGCTGGAAAAAGAGGAGGGAGAAAATCTGAGCTTCGTAAAGAGCAGCCCTTTTAAAAGACTCTTAAGCATGTATGAGGACAGACTGCGCTTTACCCGCTCAATGACCGGTTTCGAAATAGAAGGCCGTGTCAAGGATTTGGTAAGAGTGATTTCTTTGCTTGAGACCCGTTTCCGTTCGGAATGATTTACATTCATGTGCCTTTCTGCCGCAGCTACTGCACCTACTGCGATTTTTATTCGGAGATTCCGTGCAGTAATAGAGAGGGCGCTGATTTTCAATGCTATACATGCTCGCTACTGAGCGAAATCGAGGCTCGCCGCAGCGAAATATCCGCCACTTTGGGAATGAATACCCTTTACATCGGCGGAGGTACGCCTTCTGCTTTGCCGCTTGAGAATTTAAAGCAGATAGCCGATGCACTCAAATGTTTCGGACCATACCGCGAATTCACCATTGAGGTAAATCCCGAAGATATTGTAGATAAGGGGGATGCTTATGTGGAGGCCCTGCGCGCAATAGGCGTAACGCGCTTTTCGATGGGAGTGCAAAGTCTGGATGATAAGATGCTAAGCTGGATGAACCGCCGCCACAATGCCGCGGGCGCCCGTAAGGCCTTCGGCCTGCTTAAAGGGGAGCGGAGTGTGGATATTATAACGGGGGTGCCGGATATGTCTATAGAGATTTTAGAAAAGACTGTGGATGAGGTGATTGGATGGAGGCCGGAGCATATATCTGCGTATCAGCTTAGTATAGAGGAAGGCAGCGCATTGGAGAAGATGATTGAAGATGGGAAGACAGATGAGGCTCCCGAAGAAGAGTGTCGAAAACATTATGAATTTCTTTGTACTTCGCTCAAAACCGCAGGCTATCATCATTACGAAATTTCCAATTGGTCTCTCCCCGGGCATGAAGCCTTGCATAATTCCGCCTATTGGAAGAGAGTTCCCTATGTGGGGCTCGGGCCCGGAGCGCACAGCCTGCGCATCGGAGAAGACGGTACACAAATCCGCAGTTGGAATTCCAAACAGATTAGCGGCTGGAGTGTAAAGGGCTCTGAGATTTTATCCGAGCAAGAGATACGGGAGGAGACGATAATGTTGGGTCTTAGAACGGACAAGGGTGTTTCGGGAAGCCTGCTGGAAGGCCGCGATTGCTCTCTTTTGGAAGCGCTCCCGAACGGAAATTACAGAATCCCCGAAAATCGTCTTTTCGTTGCAGATGATATTATTTCAGACCTTATCTGAAGAAAATATGCCTTGTAAGCGGCAGATTTGCCAGAATGAGCTGGTTTACAGGTAGTTGTGCGCCTCTAAATTCAATACCAAAACACAAATCTGCAGATAAAACAAGCGTTTTGTTACATTTTTCCGCACATAAAAGCAAGCTAATGATACATAAATCTGCAGATAAAATAAGTGTTTCACTACATTTTTCTGCACTTTGAGGTTTGGGGCGGTGCGGTACGGCAGAAGCAAAGAGGCCGACGGAAATTAGCAGCCGCAACGAATCCGCACCCGGCACCTTAGCATGGCGGCAAGGCAGTATGGCATAGTATCGGTGATGGCATGGAACAGCACTGTGCAGCGAAGTGTGACAGATTAGAGAGCGCCCCAGCGCTCGGCGATTTCGTCCAGGATGCCGAAGAGTTCGGCTCTGTCGAGGGTGGTCACCATCCGGATACGGGTTTCCCTGAAATCGGGCAGAGCCTTGAAATAGCAGCTGAGGTGACGGCGCATCTCGTAAATACCTCGGGGCTCCCCCTTTACTTCAAGCGAAAATCCCAAATGGCGCTTAGCCAAAGCCACTTTTTCTACCACTGATGGCTCAGGCATGGACTCGCCTTTATCCAAGAAATATTTTATCTCCCTGAAAATCCAAGGATGACCGAAAGTTGCCCTTCCTATCATTATTCCATCCACCCCATAATTATCAAAAGCGGCCTTTGCGGAGGGCCCATCTATAATATCTCCATTGCCGATTATGGGGATATGCATGCGCGGATTGCACTTCACCTCCCCTATCAAACTCCAATCAGCCTCGCCCTTATACATCTGTTGCCGCGTCCTCCCATGAATGGTAAGCGCCTGAATACCTGCATCTTGCAATCTTTCCGCAAGCTCTACTATTATCTTGCTGTTTTCATCCCAACCCAAACGCGTCTTTACTGTCACGGGTTTGTCCGGCACCGCCTCCACCACCGCCTTGCTGATGGCCACCATCCTGTCGGGGTAACGCATCATGCCGCTGCCCGCACCTCTACCGGCGATTTTTGTTACAGGACAGCCGAAATTGATATCTATCAAATCCGCCCCATGCCCTCCGGCAAGCTCAGCCGCTCTATCCGCCATCTTGGCGGCATCTACCATATTCTCGGGTATATGACCATATATCTGAATCCCCACAGGGGCCTCTTCCTCTATGGTATGCATCTTGGCAATGGCTTTAGAGGCATCCCGCACCAAGCCCTCCGACGGCACGAACTCGGTATAAACCATATCCGCCCCCTGCTCCTTGCAGATGCGGCGGAAGGAAAGATCCGTAACATCTTCCATAGGGGCAAGCAGCAAGGGCTTGGGGCCTAAATCTATATTGCCTATTTTCATTCTGTGCAAAATTAGTAAATTTGTAGTTCATAGAGCGCTTTGCAGGCCGGACTCAGGCAAACATGGAATATAAGTTTTTATAAAATGATATACTTAGACAGAATAGAAGAATTGCGCAAGCTGATGCTAAGCCGCGGTTGGGATGCCGTGCTTTTTACGGGCAGCGACCCTCATTCCAGCGAATATCCGGCAGAAAGATGGAAACAAGTCAGGTGGCTCACCGGCTTTACGGGAGAATGCGGAGATGTGGTGCTTACGCAGGACCATGCCGGTCTTTGGACCGATACCCGCTATTTTATTCAGGCAAATGAGCAGTTGGAGGGTACGGGGGTAGAGCTCCATAAAATGCGCGTGCCCGAGCAAGTGCCTATCCCTCAGTGGCTTGCAGAAAATTTTTCGGAAGAGGATGAGTTTGTTTTAGCGATAGACGGCTATTGCGTAAGCGCAGGTTTTGCCGCTGAGATTGAGAATGCTTTTCTGCAGAAAGATTCAAGATGCGAAATCGTGAGCGTGCCGGATTTGCTTTCACTCCTATGGACCGACCGCCCGCAAATTCCCCAAACCCCCATCTTTACCGTGAATTCCGGCGAAAGCCGATGCGATAAATTGCAGAGACTGCGTGAATTTATGGCCGCCAAGGGCTGTACATCCTGCCTGATTTCCGCTTTGGACGAAATAGCATGGCTGCTGAATCTGCGCGCTTCCGACATAGAATATAATCCCCTTGTCATTTCGTATCTGCTTGTGGAAGAGCAGCATGCATATTTTTATGTGCTGAAGGGGCCGATAGAGGATGAGTCCACCGAGGCTGCTTTTGATGAGCTTGGGGCGGATGGTATAGAATTGCGCCCGTATTATGAGATAGAGGAGGCATTGCTCCATCGCGAAGGGGTTTTGATGATAGATTCCAGAGTGCTGAACCGCCATCTTTATGGAATTGTCACCCTCTCGATTGTTTCTGATTTTGTGGACTGCCCCGATTCGGCGGATTGCTCCAATTCGGCGGCGGCGTGGAAAGCTTCTTTTGTAGATTGCCCTAGCCCCGTGGCTGCCTGGAAAGCCGTTAAGAACAGTGTGGAGATTGCCGGCATGAGGCAGTCGCATTTTGCGGACGGTCTTGCGATGACTAAGTTCCTTTATTGGATAGATAAGTGTATGGAGAATGAAAGGGTGATTACCGAATGGGATGCCGCCGTGAAGTTAGGTTCACTTCGGGCGGAAGCGGCGGAATATCAGGGGGATAGCTTCGAGACTATTTCTGCTTACGGCGCAGGCGCTGCACTCCCTCACTATATTACTCCGCGTTCGGATGCTCCCGTTCTGAAACCGCGAGGGCTCTATTTGTGCGACTCAGGAGGGCAATATTATTCGGAATCTTCTTTCGGAGGCACCACCGATATAACCCGTACCATTGCTCTCGGCCCGTGTACGCCATTGGAGATGGAAGATTACACTCTCGTGCTCAAAGGTCATATCGGGCTTGCCATGGCGGTGTTCCCTCTCGGTACTCCGGGCTGCAGGATAGATGCTTTGGCGCGGGCGCCTCTCTGGGCTAAGCAGCGCAATTTCGGGCATGGCACAGGGCACGGCGTAGGCTGGTTCTTAGGTGTTCATGAGGGACCTCATGATGTGCGGCAAAATATGAATGATGTCGGCTTGGAGCCAGGAATGATAGTTACTGATGAGCCGGGTATTTACCGCGAAGGGCTGTTCGGAGTCCGCCACGAAAATCAGCTTCTCTGCGTTGATGCAGGCACGAATGACTTTGGCAAGTGGTGCCGCTTTGAAGTTCTCACCCTCTGCCATTTCGACACCTCTCCAATAGTTCCTGAACTGCTCACTCCTGCCGAACGGGACTGGCTCAATGCCTATAATGCCCGGGTCTACTCCCTGTTGGCTCCCGAACTCCCCGGTCCCATCGCCGACTGGCTAAGGGTTAAAACGGAAGCGATATAGGGGCTCGGCTTCATAACATCCGGGTTCATGACAAAAGTCACCCTGGCTAAGGGTTAAAACCGAGGCGGAACTCACACTTTTTCGAGGATAAAAGCCAGCAAACACGACACTTTTTCGAGGATAAAATACGAAAAATTTACATTTTTTCGAGGATACAAACAGGCGAAACTCACACTTTTTCGAGGATAACTGTCTGCGAGTGCAGCGGACGTCCAGAGTGGACACGGAAAAGATTTTTTAGTTAATAATATTTACGAAAATGACATTACACTAAAAATCATTACATTGGCAAAGAATGAATGAAAGAAAACTACGCACTTTGGAGCCAAAAGCCTTATCATTCATCTCCCTTATTTCCCACACACCAAAAGAAGAATTCAGATGTTACACTACGAAACCGTCTTTTCCCGATTTTGGTCGAAGACGGGAAGGGGGTTAAGCAAAAAGGGGATAAATCGCTTAAACCTGGTTTCAGTTGTCTTTCATGTTTAAGCAATAGGGGCCGAAAGTGACAAAGCCCTACGGTTTTTTCGGTGGGGCTTGAGCGAAAAGGGCCGAAAATGCTTAAACATGTAGCGGAATTTAGGGCTGCGAAGGCGGAATTTAGAAGTGGCGAACGTTATGGCGGTGGGGCTTGAGCAGAAAAGGCTGAAAATGCTTAATCATGAGCGGCGATGCGGGAACCGCGGTGAAGAAGAAAGGAAGATGGCGGTGGAAATGTGTTTTACAGGGACAAGATATGATCGGCGGCGGTGCAGAGGGCTTCGTAGAAGTCGGGGCCGAAGCGGCGGATGAGGGGGTCTTTGAGGAATTGATAGACGCGGATGCCTTCGCGGCGGCCTTTCTTGTAGGCGGGGGCGCAAATGTTCCAGCGATGGAGGTTCAGGGCCAAGCCGCCCCCAGGCATTTTGCTGATCCGTATTGGGTAAAGGGCGCAGGAAATAGGTTTAGCGCAACCGGCCATCTCTATTGCGCAAAGGGCCGATTGTTCCGGCAGCGAAGGCGGCTCTGACGAAGGCTGAGCCGAAACTGACGGTGCCGCTGGCAGCGAAGGCGGCTCTGCCATGCCGGAATCACGAACGACAGACGAAAGCAATGTTTTTTCCGGCGACTCCGCTGAAGGCTGAGCCGAAGCTGACGGTGCCGCCGGCAATGAAGGCAGCTCTGACGAAGCTACCGCCGAAGACTGTGCAATCCGGCAAAACACACATTCGCCGGCTCCACCTACGCAGGGGGTTACAAGTTCGCCCTCGCGGTCCAGCTCAAAAAATCCAACTTCATCCACCCGCTTACAAGCCGCCTCGGACATCAAAGGCGAAAACTTCGGATAATCGGCCTCCAAGCCCTTGGGCTCATCTTCTTCTAAGGGTGCGCCGGCATCCCCTTCAATGCAGCATACGCCGCCGCATACAGGATAGTCGCAGGCAAAATATTCGCTTACAACCTCTTCGCTTATAAGCACATTACCTATCTGTATTATTCTTCCTAAAACGGAGCGGGACATTAGAATGTTGGTTTAAATTTGATGGAAATGGCGGAATATAGAGGAGGAGGAGGAGGAAAGCGGAGAGGTAGAGATGGAAGGAAAAGGAAAAGGAAAAAGAAAAAGAAAAAGAAAAAGAAAAAGGTGGAAATGGTAGAAGAAAAAGTGGAAATGGTAGAAGAAAAAGTGGAATATAGAGGAAGAGGAAGATGCAAAAGGTGGAAACGGTTGAATATGAAGATTATGAAATGTAAAGGAGATAGAATATGGAGATGGTAGAATATGACTAATGGCGGAATATGAAGGAGGCGGAAGGAGAAGGCGGGACATAGGAGACATTATCGTATTACATATTCCACCTTGCTGCCAAAGTCGAGATCGTGCAGAACGGCGTTCACGTCCGCAAGAGTCACGGCATTTATAGCTGATTGATAATTACTTACAATATCCTTGCATTCGGAATTCCGCATCATTACGGCAGAAATTAAAAATGCAGGTTGCGAGACCTTGGTGGCCATTCCATTCCTCAAAGTGGACTTCAAGCCCTCCAATTCGCTTTGTGAAAGGGTGCCGTGCGAGACCTTGCTGATGCCGCGCCTTAGAGCCCTGAGCACTATCATCGGCTTTGCCGGAATTATCCCCGCCGGAAGACCTTCCACGCTGCAAGGACGGCAGGTCACATAAAATGCCAGTCTTTCAGCCGGGAACACTTGTACGGAAACGTTTACTTCGGCATGCATCCCCAAAGGCGCGATTGCTTCGGTTATGGCATTCTTCATCGCCACTGATGCTATCATAAAGGCATTATAGCTTCGGATTGTAAAAGGCTGCCTTGTGGCCATCCCCATATTCACACTCATCTCACCGCTGCCAATCCTACTTTGCGAAGCTTCTACCGTATAGGTACTCCATCCGGGTCTCAAATTATACTCTACCTTCGGCCTTATGCTGAATGCTGAACTTACCGTGAAATTCTCCAAATAGCGCCCCAAAACCCTTTTTAATTTCTCCTCGGAAACATCCCCCACAATTACCAAAAGACCATCGCTGAATTTAGCAAACTGCGAATCAAGGTAGCTATCCACTCTTTCGGGGAGGTCGTCGCGAAGTTTTTCAATGCTCTTGGTTGCCGGATAATAATAGTCGGGACACATGGTGCTGTCGATGGCGGCGATAATTCCGTCACGGGAAAGGCGAGTGCGCTCCTGACGGAGTTTTTCGCATTCTTTATAATAAGCAAAAGCCTCCTTGTCGGGCCGGCGGTCGCGGGAATATGAAAGCAGCACTTTGAGAAGCAGTTCCAACTTGTCGGAGGGAGCCGTGCCAAGCAGCTTCATATCGGTTAGCGAGGCCAAGCCATGCATCTCTATTCCGTTGGCATCCAGCATATTATGAAAATCAAGCGCACTCATTCCCGATATTCTGAAGAGCCCCATCACATCTCCAACAAAAGAACTCTCGCCAGGCCCTATATCGGGCACATAGGAATATCCGCCTTTAAGCAGCAGGCCGTAATTGAGCATACCCTTTTGATTGGTCTTCTTAAAAATCACCCTCACGCCGTTTGAAAAGGTCCAGATGCTGCCACCCGTTACAGGGTCTTTGGTGGTGGATTTTACACTGACCTTACCCTTCTTTTTAGGCAAGAGGAGCGAAAGGGTGTCACCGTAACTCTTGCGATAAATTTCGGGTTGCACAGGGGATGATGCCGCAATATCCCAAGCTGCATGGAAAGTGCTGATAAGCGCATTTTTGTCTATAGGCACGGCAGGAGTGTCGAAGCGGATTTCAAGCGCCTTGTGCGGGTCGAACAGAGCAAAGGCAAAGGAATTGAAAAGAGAAAGCTCCCTCTCGGGAGGAATTTGTCTGCGTTCGAAAAATGCACTCAACTCTTCTGTGGAGGCCAGATTTGTACCATAAAGGAATGAGGAAACGCACTCTTCGGCAAGTTCGGAATTACTGACAGGGGTGGCTATGGCCTTACCGGCAGAAGTGATGATAGCAATTTTGGCGTCTTGAAATTCTTCGAGATAAGCCCCTTTCGTATCTAATTCAGCGAAAATGGAAGCGAGTGAAATAACTGCCATTTCGAGGTCTTCCATGCCGACACTCACAGAAAATTCGTGACGTTCATCCCCCGAAGAAAATGCGCTGGAATAATAGCGCGAACTGACTCCGGCAATAGGAAGGTCTTCTTGAAAGAAACGAGTTCTGATGCGTTTTTCCACTATATGCTGAAGTCCGCGGGCATACATGTAAGTCACTGCCGGCAGAGGCGTGTTCAGAAGATGCTTGGGAGTACGCGGTGCGTTCCAAATGCATGAAAGCGTGGCAAGATTGCGGGTATTGTTTTCGGTATGCAACGAGCGGAGACTTTCGGATGGAGCCCAGACATATTCTTCTTTGGCGGGAGTTTTTTCTCTCGGGGTGACTGTAAGAGCAAAGATGCGAAGTTCACCCTCAAGCCTGGTTTCTATGAAATCGCCGCTTACAATAATGGCCTGTTCTCCCTTATAGGCCTGTATGAGGTCGAAAATAAGAAGGATAGTGGAGTCGGTTGCGTCGGAGTCGAAAGTGGGGACATCGGGAAATGTGAATACGGTATTATCACCGCGATAGGATATGTAACCCTCCGGCCCGTAGCCGACGCCCTTGGATGCCAAAAATTCGTAGGGGGATTTTTTTTGGAAATGAGGAAGATTGAGCAGTAAATCCCGCGAGCGGTCGATATTGGCGTTGCCTTTTTGCACCAAGACGAAATTGGCATAACCTTTGGAAGTATTGTTAGGCGCAAGATAATAAGAGACCTCGTTGGGAAGTATGCCCACCTTTATAGATGAGCTTTGACCGATTATGGGAAGATTCTGCCCTGCAGCCATAAAGGTTGCCGAGAAAAGGAGAATAATCCCCAAAAATATTCTAATCTTGCTCAAACGCATACTGAAATCGCCTACAAAATTAAAACAAAATTAGTACTTTTGCATTTTGCGAATATAATTTAACAAAATATTAAGATAAAGATGAGTATTATGAAAAAGTTGTTCATTACATTAACAATTGTCTTATTTGGAGTTTCTGCAGCATACGCCCAGGATCTCGCCACAGTTACCGAGACCTACAACAAAGGGGCCACTGCCTTATCGGAAGGAAATAAAGATGCCGCACTTGCTGCTTTCAAAGAGGCTCTTGATGGCGCCGTTGCTCTTGGCGCAGAAGGGGAAGAAATAGCAAACAATTGCAAAAATTATCTGCCCGAAATACAATTCTCCATAGCAAAAGAGTTGGTAAATAATCAGGATTACGATAATGCGGTTGCCGAACTTAAGAAAACCGTCGAAATGGCAAACGGCTTCGGAAAAGAAGAAACCGCCTTTTTGGCCGAAGACCTCATCCCGCAGGTGCTTATGCAAAAGGCCAACAGTCTCTTAAACCTCAAGAAATTTGCCGATGCCGCAAAGGCATACCAAGATATTCTTGATATAAATCCGACCAATGGCGTGGCAGCCCTTCGTCTCGGCGCTGCCCTCAATTCTTTAGGAGATACCGATGGCGCAGTTGAGGCTTTCAAAGTTGCTATGGCAAATGGTCAGGAGGACCAGGCAAAAAGGCAGATAAGCATTATCCTATTAAAAGCTGCAGCAGCCAGTTTGAAGGAAAAAAATTATGCGGTTGCAGTAGAGGAGGCTCTGAAAGTAAATGAGTTCGAAGAAAATGCAAAGGCTTATCAAATCGCAGCGCAAGCATCTCAAATGCAAAAAAAGAATTCAGATGCCATAAACTACTTCGAAAAATATTTAGAATTGGCTCCCAATGCCAGAAACGCCACTCAAATTGCATTCACTTTGGGTGCCCTTTATCAGCAGGCGGGCAATAAGGTCAAGGCCGTTGAATTCTACCAAAAAGCCGTTACAGACCCGAGATATGGAGCAGAAGCCCAAAAGCAAATCAACGCTCTAAAATAATATGCTCTCGTTAGAGCTGCTTGCACCTGCAAGAAATCTTGACATCGGCATTGCTGCCATAGACAGCGGTGCCGATGCCGTGTATATTGCCGGTCCTTTTTTCGGGGCCAGGAAAGATGCAGGCAACTCAATGGAAGACATCGCCGCCCTTTGTGAATATGCGCATAAGTTCGGGGCGCGTATTTTCGTTACCGTTAACACAATGCTGCAGCCGGGCGAAGAAGAGGAACTCCACCGTCAGATGCTTTCGGCGCAGGCTGCCGGAGTGGATGCCTTTATAGTAAGGGATGAGCGTATTTTCGGCTGGGAAGATATTACCGTACCTCTCCATGCCTCAACGCAATGCGCCATACGCACTGTGGCGGATGCTGAAAAATACGAAGCCTTGGGAGCGTCCAGGATTATCTTGGAAAGGGAATTATCGCTGGCAGAGGTGGAGGAAATACGGAAGGCGGTTTCCTGCGAGATAGAGTTTTTCGTGCACGGAGCGCTGTGCGTAGGCTATAGCGGCGAATGCAGGTTATCGGAATACTTGGATGGGCGTTCTGCCGACCGCGGTGAATGTATTCAAGCCTGCCGCTCGCTGTACGACCTTCTGGACGCCTCAGGCAAGGTGCTCGTGCGCAACAAGGCCTTGCTTTCGCTCAAAGATTTCAATTTATACGAAAGGATGGCTGAGTTGGCCGAAGCGGGTATTTGCTCGTTCAAAATAGAAGGCCGGCTCAAAAACGCATCTTATGTGCGTAACATTACGCGCTGGTATTCTCAGGCGCTCGATAATTTGGTTGCCACAAATCCTTCAAAATATCGCAGAGCATCCTTCGGGAAGGTTTCCGGAGGCTTTTCTCCTGACCCGCTCAAGACCTTCAACCGCGGCTATACCGAACTTTATATAGATGGCAAGCGGGGCAAATGGTCATCAATGGATGCCCCAAGCAATTTGGGGACTTTGGTAGGCACGGTGGCAAAGATAAGGCGCAAGCGGGATGGGATGGAGATTATTTTAAAGGCTGATGATTCGAAAGGTAGTAGTACGGGCGGCACTCGAGGGGGAACTGTCAGACCTAATGGCAAGATTTTCGGACCTAATAGGGGAACGAAACTTCATAACGGTGATGGGTTTGCGTTTATAAAAGATGCTGCAATAGTTGGTTTTAGGGGAGATATATGCGAATGGCCGCGCATTTTTTGCAAGCCGGTGGATGACCTGCGCGAAGGCACTAAGCTCTATCGCAATGCAGATGCGGCATTTGAGCGGGAACTGGAAAAAAATCTTCCAAAGCGCGAAATAAAGGTTGAATTGAGCGTAGCCGTACATGGCAGATGGAATATAGAAATCACAGCTGAATCCGAGGACGGAAGAAAACTTTTATGCCCGTTTAAAGCAGATGCGGATGCTGCGGAGAACCGCGAGCGAGCTGCATCAATGCTGCGCGAACAACTCTCAAAAAGAGCAGGGCATTATAATTTCGATTTGATTTCTTTGGAGGCAGACAGTCTGCCCTTTCTCAGCGTGGCCACAATCAATTCCATGCGGCGGCTCGTAGCGGAAGACCTTGATGCACTGCCCTGCGGAACAGTTCCGATGTTGAATGTCAGATTTCGTGATGGGGAGGTGGAGGAGGTTTCCGGTGCGACGGCAGAGACGGACGGTACGATGACGGGACGGATGGAGCAGGCGGACAAACGAAACGGGCTGGCCGGCAAGGCGGGGGTTGATAAGGCGTCGAGCGGAGATGTGGCTGTCGGCAAGAATAAAGCTGTTGCCGAGCCATTGATGCGCAGCCGCTATTGCATAAAATACGAGCTGGGAATGTGTCCGGTACATCAAGGCGCCAAAGACATCGGCCCGCTTTTCCTATTTAACAACGGACGCCGCCTCGCCCTCAAATTCGATTGCAAGCGCTGCGAAATGAGCGTTTGGGCGGAAGAATAAAAAATATTTTCGTGTTTTGTTTGGTATAAACACGAAAAAAACATATCAACTTTTATGAAAAAACGACTGATTGTTATTTTTAGTGCAATATTTGTCGCAACGGTTTTTCTGCAGGCCGGAGTTCCGCAGAAAAAGTCTGTTGCCGAGTTTCTTAGGATGTCGAAGACCGACACCACATTCTGCGAGCTTACCGGAGTTGTAAGCCGTGTGCGCAATCATGAGCGCGGCCGCCTTTTCATCGATGATGGAACAGGCTCTGTATTGATTTACGGGCTTAGGGATGCAAAGGGGCAAGGAGTGCTTGCGCTGGATATTCGCAAGGGAGACACCCTGACTGTCAGGGGAAGACGCTTCCTCTATGACGGAAGAGTTATAGAGATGAAGAATGCCCTGTATGTACGGCACAGCTATGGGCCTGACCATAACAATGTCCCTAAGGAAGATGAACTTGACAGAGAGCCCACATTCCGAGGCAAAGGCCCGCAAGAATTCAGCAAATGGGTTTCGGCACATCTTAAATACCCGAAAGAAGCCAGAGACGCCTATTCCGATGGAATGGTTTTGGTGAAATTCGTAGTGGGCCGTAACGGCGGTGTTCAAGAAGTGGAGATTTTAAAAGGCTCACACCCTGCACTTAATGAAGAAGCCCTGCGTGTAGTGCGGAAATCTCCGAAATGGAAGCCGGGAATGGTGGACGGGCACAGCGTAAGGAAGGAGTTCAAACTTCCTATCTATTTTTCAAGCGATTTTTAATCCACCTCAAAAGTAATATCCACATCGCCGAAATGGCCGGTGTCGGAGCCGCATTTGCGGAGATAGTCCAAACTGATAGGACCCCGCCAAACTATGTCGTCCTGTGAATGAAACGGCAAATCCACGTCTATCCCGTAAGACCTGGACTTTATCATCACCTTCGCCTGGCACTTCCAACTCGTGCGGGTGCCTCCATCACTTTCGATAATCAGCAAAGCTATCTGCTTGAGCTCGTCGGTAAAGCCGGAAAGAAGCAATGCGTTGAATGGAACTTTTTGGCCTTTTTGGCGGCGTTTTACCACGACCATAAGGTCGGTTACTTGGGGAATATAGCTCTGAATATCATCTATGTCTGAAGCGGGAATCAGAGAGAGAGCCCCGCATTTTATAAAGAATTCACTGGCTCCTGCAAACCAAGTGTCGTAATGGCGGTGCATGGTAAAATCTTTCATATAGAGATTATGTAATTCCGGAGATTCACCATCGCTATTGACGGAGTTGCCGGCCGATGAAATGGAAGAAGATGAGCGACCAGACAGGTTTTTTGTGGTTGAATTGCTTTTTGTTATAAAAAGCTGCATGGGAGTAAAGTCGCTGTCATCGTTGGTGTTCACTACCCAGACGGGGCGTTTCGAGGCAAGCTCTTCATCTATCAGCACCGAATTATCCATATCGTAATTGCTTTCGGCGCCATAGCCCGGATTGAACGTGATTAGAGGCACTTGCTTGCCGTCCCACTCCTCGGAATAGGGCCAATAAATTTGAATTCCGGATGCCGAGAGTTCATCAAGATATTCCTGCACATCCTTTTCCCCCGCTTTTGTGGCGATATAAGATGCCAAATAATCGGAAATCATATCTCTGAGCGGAAGGGAATAACGGGCTTTGGCTGCGCTGCGTGTATCAGGGTCATCCCCTACTCCGGCTCCCGGAGAGGAAAGAAGGTCACAAAGCATATATTCTTCATCATAACCATTAGCGGATGAGGAGCTTACCGCATTATAGACTTCTGCCAACTGTTCTTCTCCGATGGGAAGAGCAGCTAACATTCTGGCGACTCCCTGCATACTGCAAAGTTCATCGGCAGGCGGAACAGGGGCGGGGCTGTCTTTCAAGGCCGTCTCACAGGAGGAAAAGGCAAATGTGCAGACAGCGAGCAACAATAATGTTAAAATACGTTTCATCTTTACAAAATTTTTCTTATTGCAAAGATGGCAAGGTCTTAACCGTGTACCTAAAAAATAAACGTTTATCTGCACTGCACCCCCGTAGAAGCGCGTAAAACCTGCCGTTTTCTAAAATTAAAAACGATTGTTTGCTGCAAAAAAACGGATTAACTCTTATGTTACCCGCAGTTTTTATCTGGTTATTTATCGATTGAAAAAGAAAACTTCTTAACTTTGTTAGAACATTGCGTCTTTAAAGACACCGCAATAATTGTCAACACAGATAATTCCATTTAGGAAAACTGCTTTAACTGATAACACTTATGAAAAAATTAACTTTACTCGCAGCATTGATGTTAGGCATGGCATCTTTTGCCGCAAAAGCGCAATCAATTCCCCCTTACATTGAGGATGCCATCACAATAAAAGATGTTGAAGCTCTGACGGATTTTGTATTTGAAGGCAAACGCTATCTTTCAAGCCCATTCATGACAGAAGACGGAGAACCTGTCGAAGATGAAGTTCTACAAGCCATGTGCAAACAATTCCTCAATGAATATCTTGTGGGGAAAAGAAAGCTTGATACATATTATCAAACAACCACATTCGGCGGTCATCTTATCTGGGTAAAACCCTGTAACATTGTCTTGTCCGCAATGGGACAGACTGACGGCTTCGATTGGCAAAGTATGACTGTCCTACATGAATATACAATGGCCGAAATGGATAAGCATGATGAAATTTTATCCGACTTGGCAAGCATTACACAAGGCTTCCAATCTTCCGATTACAAAAAAATTACAGATATGAGGGCTGCTATCAAGGAACAAATCTCTCGTGAAGAAAAAAACGATATGTATCACGGATCGATAGCGGTTAATTATATCCCCGTTGAAATAGTTTTGAAAGCTGTACAGAAGCAAGATTTATATGAGGACTGTGAGGCGGAATTTGAAGTAACGGCTACCGACACGGAAAATCAATATGTATATGGTCTATACAAACTCAATGAGGTTACTCTGAATAATGAATATGCAGAACTTATTACATCGGAAATAGAGACCGGTGATGGAGGGAAAGCCACATTTAAATTAAAGGGCCTCAAGGAAGGCAAGTTTACTCTTAAAATAGGATACAAATACCATGATCCTGCTTGGACAAAAAGGCCTTATCTCGAATCCTATACCACTCTCGAAGTTGAAGTTAAACCGACAGATACCTACGAATATTCAATCAGAGGGCGGGAAACAATCTCCAAACCATATGATTTCACAATGAGCGGGACTTTTAGCATTTCCCCCTCTACTTTTAACGAGGAAGGCAAGCCTGCCACTTGGAAAGTAACTTCTTCCCCCGTATTATTCAGCGGACCGA